>Ga0070686_100000046_pt1 | contig 101202 bp, 120 predicted proteins | sample KBSS23LmetaG_FD_65654 | JGI IMG/M metagenome (GOLD analysis project Ga0070686, IMG submission 65654) | Switchgrass rhizosphere microbial communities from Kellogg Biological Station, Michigan, USA - KBS S2-3L metaG | ecosystem: Host-associated > Plants > Roots > Rhizosphere ...
CCACCATCAGGCCATACTCCACTGCCGTCGCCCCTTCCTCTTCCCGCATGAACCGAACAACGTGCTTCACCATCTGACACCTCCGTTATAGATAATAAATAATTTGAGACTGACGCCGTTCGACACTGGCTTGAGGTGAGTGCTGCGTCATGCTTTCGCTTATCTCACGAGGTCTCCAACCTGCCTAGCTATCCGGAAGGGGGGTATAGGGCTCTCTTTAGAAGGACGTACCAAGGGCTGTTGGCCCGCACAAACGGTGAAAACGCTTTACAGAATAGGAGCCCTCTTTCAATATGAGCATCGAGAAGAGAGCATGATTCAAGTGGATAGAAGGCTGTTAGGGTGCGAGAAAATTCATAACCTTCAGCCTAAACACCTGAGTAAGCTCCAACCACATCGAGGGATAGGAGCCGTACCATGCAACCAGAGAAAGTCACATTGTCATTAGGCCTAAGTCTCCTTCTTCTCGTCTTTTCACTCTCGAGCTGCGCAGGCGAGAAGAAACAAGTCACCTACAATCCAGGGGAATACCAGCAAGTCCTCGATCGCCAAAAGGCTGGCCTTGCCCCGTCTGAAAATGAGATTAACAACGATTCGAAAGAGATGTCGCCGAAAGAACTCCAACTATTGGGGGATCAGTATCTTCAGCAAGGCAATCCCGCCATGGCCATCGTGCAATATCAGAAAGCCGTTGATGCGGACCCCACCCTCTTTCGCCTTCACTATAAAATCGGAGACATGTTTCTGAAGAAAGGGCTGCCTGAGGACGCACTTCAACATTTTCAAGAAGTCCTCAAACGAGACGATCGCGACGCCCTTGCGCACGAAGGAACCGGCGAAGCATATTTCCGGATGGGCAAAGAAGACGAGGCGGAGGAGTCGTTTCGGAAAGCGATTACATTGCAACCGGACCGCTGGCAAACGCGTAATTTTCTCGGGATGCTGTTAGACCGGCAAAAACGGCATCAGGACGCTCTCGCCGAATACGAGCAGGGCCTACGTATTCGGCCCCATGAAGCTCGGCTCCTCAATAATGCCGGCCTTTCCTACTATTTACTTGGGCGCTATGAGGATGCCGCCAGATCCTTTCGACAAGCTCTGCGCACTGGTTCAGGCCAGCAGAAGATTTATAATAATCTAGGACTCGCGTTGGCAAAACTGAACCGCGACCATGACGCCTTAGAATCTTTCAGAAAGGGGGGCAGCGAAGAAGAAGCGTATAACAAGCTTGGAGTCTTCTATTTGAGCAATGGCAAAGCCAGACAGGCCATCGCCTGCTTCAAGAAGGCCATTGAGCTCTCTCCGCGCTACTATGATAAAGCCAATGACAATCTGGCGACGGCAAGACGCGCACTTGAAAAAGACAACAAACCCAACCAGGATAGTTCAAAACCATCAGGCTGTCCGTCATAGCTGGAAAGTCTTGTCTGACTCGCCTCGCCTGCTGCAGTTTTTGATTCCAATTTCGCATTTGTTCTGAGAGCTGTCTGCACAAATTTCAGCATTTAAAAACCCATGGCCCAGACCCGACAGATCCTGCGGAAGCGATGCCCACCCGACAACAAAGACCTCACTGGCGTTTATGCACGATTCGCTAAAGAAGGAGCGAAGTTACATATTGGCATGGTCTACTCGACTCAATGACCATCGACCCAAAAGGGTTGCTATGGATTTCTATGACTGGTTGTGGGGGAGCGATTAGGAGTTATTTTTCTTCCAAAAATATTGAGATTTCGCTGCGCTGAGGTGCATGCGCCAGCGTCTGCCTGTCTCACGCCGTAGCATAGCGCCTGGCTAACCTCGGTCCCTTCAATCCTTACTTCTACACCTGACACCCCCCTTCAGAAGTACCTCGTTTTGGTCTTGGCCCAGGCCCAGCCACCTCGTATCCTTAGCTCATGAGCGCACTAATTCCAAGAAGGAGGCGATCATGACTTGCTCCCGCTGCTCTGGGTTCATGCTAGAACACTTGTCGTTAGACATGGAAGGGGGCTTTGGAGAAATGTGGGCCACCAGCTGGCGTTGTGTGAATTGCAGCCATACCCATGACCCAACGATTGAGCGAAATCGCCTAGCTCAACAACAGGGCAAGGTCTTGGCGCTCTCCTCTGGCGGACCGGACCATCGGGATCACGACGTGTCCCGTGGACCAAAAACCAATGTCAGGTTGGCGGCGTGAGGTAGGCAATTCGAGAGTGCAATATTGCCTTCTTCCGGACTCAACCAGGACAGGGTAACCTTTACAGGAGGACGTCAGATGCATACCACCAGTGATCCAGCCATTGCCAAACGCATGATCTGGCAGGTTATCAGTCATTTGATAGACAGTCGCGTCGCCCTTGCAGGCGCCCATCTGCTGACACCGACCCTGAGCGACAAGTTGACTCGAGCGTTGTCGGTTATGAACGAGTTAGAAAAGGAGGTGCACGCGGTACCATCACCGGCCAAGGTCACATAGGTGGTGTGTCAGTGACACAGGGCAGATAATCCTCTCCGCGAGGACGGGTGCAGCGGATACCTGCTCACGCTGCGTTTCTCATCTGCCGGCTATTACAAGAGAGTATAGATAAACATGCATCCGAAAGTTCTCGACGCAATCGTCTCGGTGTTAAAGCACGACGTGGCGGAGTTCTACACGAAATGCCCAGCCATTGAGGTGCGAAATCCTCATCTGGAATTAGTCATTGCGCTGAGCAAGCGAGGCTTTCCCTCTGTGCCGGAGCTCATGGATCGATAGAGTTCGAGGCTGCCTTGTTGGCCTACTTGTTCGATCGTCATGGTAATTTTCCTTTCTAGAACAAGAATAACCGTTCGCAGCCTCGCTGGGTTTTATCTTGTTAGTTCGGCTCTTTTGCTTCACGACAGATAATTTTTGACGAGACGACGAGAGTCCACCAACCAGGTCATTACCTCCAACTAACCTTTATCACTAACCTACCTTCACTGTCTCTGTAGTTCGTATCGTTTACCGCAATCCATACTTCTTCCCCTTGTCTACCTTCTATGCCAAAGCCGTCTTTACACCCGACGCCTCGCGTGCCGAGTCCGAAGACCAATGAGTGGAGCTTCATATTTGGAAATACTCCACCGTTCTCCTGACGTGGGCAAGACACAGTATAGATTGGGGCTCCAGCGGCTGCCGTCCAAGAAAGGTTTTCTTTGTTATAAAATACTACTCGCGTAAACGGAATATTTTGAAAGATTTTAATCCTTCGACGCCAAATGTCCAATACGATGATTTGCCCGCATTCGATATGGTTGCACCTTCCCCCTCGACAGTTTGTCGAGCCAATTGAAAGCTCTGCTAAAAGCGGCAAGTGGATTTGCAATCCGAAATTCATGAATGTTCTTCGGCTGAATGGATGGTGCGCACCCTATAGAGAGTGGCGCTGCAAAAAATGGTCAGCCGGCGCAGTCGGTGAATGTGAAGCCGCACCCGTCGGGAGCACAGCAACTAAGGCCTAGGGAGGCTCATGGCTCATTCGATGCGCTCGATGGAGGTCTGTTCGAGTTGGGTAAGGACTTGATCCAATTGGGTCTGTGTCTGTTTATTCATCATCACGTTTTCTAGGCCATACTCCTGGTCCCAATCCCTGGCCCACCGCACGATCGTAGCCACCACGCTGAGGCTTTCTTGCTTCGGCAATTGGACCATCAAGAGGCATGTCTGTCCGACATGCAACGGCACATCACCGGCGAGATGCCATCCCTTCATCGACAGATTCCAGACAGTACCGTGGCCTTCACGCAATCCTACTCGGTATGTCACAGGGCAACAGATGGGGAAGCGATGAGACCGATTCGAGAAAAGCATGAAGCCTCGCAGGGAAAGCCCATTCTAGAAAGTGGGATGAGGAAAGCGCAAGGTGACCAGTTTGCCTGCGATTGTAGCAACGACCTGAGACCTGCAAATTCCTGCTGTCCGTGTGGAAGGAGCGACCTGTTCGAAGCACAAGCGACTCATTGTAATGGACTGAAGCTAGGACGCGATCTTGAGAGACATAGTTTTTCTTGACAAAGTCCGCAGAGGTTCTTCCTGGTAGGGATTGTCCTATAACATGATAGATTGTCCTACACTGTCCTATGGCAATGGCAAATCCCCCGGAAGACCTCATTGCCGAGTTTGGTCGTATCTGCGCCGCTCTAAGGAATCACTTAGACACAGATCCCGAATTCAGCACCACCGAGAAGACCCGACATCCCTGCCGAAATAATTCCTGCTGAACCTCTTGGCTGGGCAGACTCTTTGGTCCATCCCCTAGGCACCGGAGCCGGAATGCCCCCGCTCTGCTATATTTTATTCAGCAGTACTTCTATTCCCTTGCTGATAAGTCACTATGAAGAAACCAAACAAGCGGTTTGCGCTCCGGACCTATTCACGGTTCCCTATGCAAATCTCGATGACCTATCTCGGTCAAGTCTCCACCGGTCGAGCGATTGTGCAGGAGTTATCCCGAGTGGGATGTCGGATCCTTGTGACCTCTCAGCAGCCAATGTTCATTGGGCGGGCGACCGTGCAATGGGTCAAGGGATTAGAGTGTGACCTAGCCTTCAAACGGCTTCCCCCGCGAGAGGCCGATCGACTGCAATATCTGCTGGATGCGCTCCTTGAAAGCGGAAGCTATAGCGGTCGACCTTCGGCATGGCTAAAAGTGAAGCCGCCCTTGACATCATCCCGGAGGGCTAAAAATCTGGTCCTTGCCAGAACTCCCAGCTCGTCAAGCATGTCTTATCGTGGCACAGTAGTATTCCCAATGCTCTACGGCCACTCTTGGAGTACAGGCCGAAAGTGTGAAGGAATCCGGAACCTCTGGACAAAGTCGGCCAAGGTGGGATGCCCGGATATAATAGTTGTTCCAGGCACTCAGCAAGAATGGTGATCATATGACGGAAGAACAGCGTGAAGCACTGGTCCTCCACTGGCTTGACCATCTTCTCGACGAAGCCGAAGACTACCGCGCCACTCAAGGACCGCTTTTCACTGACGGACCGGCTGCGCTGTTGGTCGATACACTGGAGGAAATCGCGGACGATCTACACGCCTGCGACTACCGGCGGATCCAGCTTGAGGCTGCAAAACTAATCAAAGCGGCGGGTCTGCCTGCGATGGATCAGCAAGGCGCGGACTTTGGACGGCTGTGTCGTCGGCTCCTCGTGGTTCAACAAGAATACCTCAGAACGGAAATCAAGAGATGGAATGGAAAGGATTCATCCATCCAACGGCCCACGGCGGCAGTACTCAATGGCTCAGTGGCTTCGGTTACGCCGCCGGGAGTTGTCAAGCCGAAGACGTCCACGGGTCCGCTGTTCTCTGTCGCCGTGGAGCAATACTTTAAAGAGAATCCCCCTGCACGGCGTTCCTCAGATATGGCTCGGTCCGAGTTCGTCAAGTTCTTGAAAGTGATCGGAGGAGACAAACCAGTTGATGCCATTACGAAGGCTGATGGGCGCAGGTATAAGGCACACCTGTTGAACATTCGCAAGTTGGGGCTGGCGACGATCCTTATACATTTATCGGTGCTCAGCGGCTTGCTCCGATGGTGCGAACGTCAAGGCTACATCGATGACAACGCTCACTCTGTGAAGAGACTCGCACCGGAGAAAAAGGCGGCGAAGAAGTTCGTAAATAAGCGGTTTGCGCTCCGGGTCTACTCAGGGTTCCCTGTGCCAATTTCAATGATCTATCGAGGGCAAAACTCGGCTGGCGATGGGGTTGTACAGGAATTATCGCGGTCTGGGTGTCGGATCCTCGGAAATGACCCCGTAATCGCGGGTGAGACCCTGAGTGTGCGGATTGCTGTCCCGACTTCCGAGCAGCCGCTGTTCATTGAGCAGGCGACCGTGAAATGGGTCAAGGGGCTGGAGTTTGGTCTAGTCTTTAAACGGCTCCAAGCCCGGGAAGCAAATCGGATGGAGCATTTGTTGGATGCGCTCCTGGAAGGTGGAAGCGGCCGAGCTGAGGGGTCGCTACCGCCGGCCGCTTAGTTCAATGGGGCCTTGAAGATCGGAGTCATAAGCAGCAATCGTGAATCACTCAAACGCGAGATTTGATTCTAACAAGAGGCTTTGGGGCAGGTGTTTTCGGGGTGCAGCAGTCGTGGAGCGGCGCGGGGAGATTTGGTCAACAATCTCATCGTCCAATTGGCGATCTTTCTCATTCGGCCCAACCCAGGCCGTTGCCGTCTGGATCACTTGCAGCAGGTCATCCCCGGACGTGAACCGCTTGGCTTCACCACTTCGTCATCGTGCAGTCGTTCTAGGCCTGGTATAAAAGTACGGTCACCTCGGGTCACAAACTCCTATAGATAAATAAAGTAATAAGCCCCCATAGTAAGGCTGAGAGACCGATACCAACGAGAATCCCTATGGCGGGAGACAAGTCGTCGCGGCTGGAATCAGCTAAGTCATCAAGAGCCGAGTCGAGCCCTACCTGCGGCTCGACACCCTCTTTCAAGGCCAGATTCCCAACGGATCGGGGATACACTGTTGGTCGTGTGGGGTTCATTGGCACCTCCTACCGTACCTTTCATTGATCTCATGCCACGCTACTTTGCCTGATAGAACAAAGACTGATGTGTGGACTCGCCAGAAAATCTAGAAGCCACTGCTGGTCATCTACTCCGATAAAATAGAAGTCCAACCCGAACTCGTGCCCCTGAACCCACACCACGGTTGCTCTGATGCATAGGGGTCCTGCTAGCTTGGCTGGGGGACTGACCCACAGATGCAGCCGCATCCCCACCTCTACTGGCATCGTGCCGGCGACATGGAACCGTGATGCCGTCACCATGAGAATCATGCCCTTGCTGAGAAAGTGCCGACTGCCTAACGACCCAAAGGTGACGGGCCAGCAGACTGGGACCATCCCCTCAGTTATGACCGACCGCTCTTCCAGCATGACCCCCTCATCGTATAGTGATTCTTCACCACCTCATTAGGCTGCCTTCTGATAGTAGGACTCCACGTATGACTCCACACCAAGATGGGCGTCGTCTTCTTGAGATTCCAGTTTGCTGGATGCATACGCCAAGCTCTTCTTCGTGTGTGCTGGACCATTCCGCTCCATCACTGCGTCATGGATATGGCCACAATTCACACAACGCCGGCTCTTGGTCCACATCTCTCCAAACCCCCCTTCAATGTCTAACATCAGCTCTTCTAGCATGAGCCCCGAGCAGCGTGAACAGGTCATCATCATCCTCCTTTGTGTGGCCGTGGGATGCGTCGCCTCTAGTGAAAGGATACCGAGCACTGCCGGCCCGCGATAGACCAGAAAGTATTACCTCAGAAGTAGGGGATCAGGGATGCGGGAAGATTTGTCTCAGGGGCCGCAGGTCATTTGCCGCACCTCTCTTTGAAAAGGCTATCGGCAACTCCGAATGGGACCAGATCTAAAGGAAGTAGTTCAGAGGAGGGAGGGGGCTAGGGCCTGAATGGGGCTCTGGTGCGAGGCATTGGAGGAGGTGCAAGCCCCCGCATCAGATTGCGCTTCCGGCAGTCGCCCCGTCCCAGCCGTTCCCGCTTGCACCCATGCAAAATAGTGTACACCAAAATGGCGCACCGACTATGAATCAGCCGATGCAAAGTTTGGATGGTCGCGCATAATGGACGCTAAAAGCTACATCTTGGTGCCTTGACAGGCCAGAATAGGAAGTAGATCCTTATCCAACTCATCTAACACAGCTCACTGACGGCCCCTTGTTGTTTGAGAATGGCCAAAGGAGAAAACATGAGTGAGGCAATCAGAAAAAAGCTCTATGTACGTCCTCAGGTCTTTCGCATCAACCAGGAACAGGCAATTTTGAGTGCGTGCAGTTTAACGACAACGAGTGCTTCAAACGGGGGGAACTCGGTCTGCAGACCTTCCGCCTGCAAGCGGTTTACGGGTGTGGGACCGGGTGACAGCGGCCCACGGGCCTCCTAGGGATGAAGGTTCGGAGGAACCCGGCAGCTTCAACCGTGCTTCCTATCCCCACCAAAGTTGAATCGTGGACATGGCTGGGTGCGGTCCCTCTGTATGGGACTTGCCACCGGAGGTAGACAGTCAATGCGGAGGAGGACTCGTCCATCCTCGAGACCGCATTGATAGCGTCTCCACTGCGACGCATGTTCCTCTTTCATGACGTCCCTACGATCTCTCAAGCCCAAAGCATCCCGAAGGCCAGCTTCCTCTGCCCGCCAACCTGCACGGTCATCCTCCGTGAGCGTATGGAGTTGTTGCTGGTCCCGGCACCATGCGATGCGTGAGAGAATGAGGGTGAGTTCATACTTCATGGGTCACTCCTGTGCAAGATGCGCCGTGCGCACAGTTACCCGAGATGAGAAAAGTTGACTATTCTGGTCCGCTTCAAGGACGGTTGTCGCACCCGCTTCGAAGGAATGCTGGATCAGCGTGATCCCTCCGGTCATCGCCGTGATAAGCAAGAGGATATACAACGCGAACCGGAACGGTCTCAGATGCACACTCTCGAGCGCGCCGGACAGCGAGAGGTAGAGGACAAAGCCCACCACCATTAAGGCAAACAGTGCGAAGAGCAAGAACAGGATGAATGAGACAACCTCCACGGGGCCTCCCCTTCACGGTGATTCGTGGACACACACCGGGTGGAGCAACCCTCATGCCGAGCGAGTCAGATCATCGGGGATTGAAAAATCAAGCAGATCGGCGTGTGTATGCCCAGAGCGTTGGAGCTGCACTGTAGGAGGACAGCTACGCCGAGGAGGAAGTATGGGGACCCCGCAAAACTAGTTCCGTTGTACTCGGGTCAGAGCTGATGGGTCAGGGTGAATTTAGGGTGAAATCCTGCGTTTGATCGGCAACAACAGTAATATCCTTTGCTGAAGGCAGAGGTATCTGGCACACGAAACCCCGTCCGAGCAAAACATCAGCACCGCATTCGGAATGCCAGTACGGGTAAGTTCGCCTTGCTCTTGTACTCTGCGAAGCAGATCCTGGCATGGTGGAGGACAGTCTAACCAAAGAGTGTCAAGCTTGTCACGTAGCGTCGGATAAGCACGATCACATGCGGCGTGCATGGTTTCCGAAGTAACAGGACCTTCGCAACCCATCTCGATCAGAGCATTGAGAATTGCGAGCACCATGACTGGGAAACCGTTGGTGGCATTCCACAGTTCAGTTTTCGCACCCGTCGTAAACTCGATATCCGGCATGCCAGTCCACAAAGCTCCGAAGTCGTTTTCATCGAAGCAAACCAACTCGCACAGGATTTTGGCTCGAAGATGTTCCAGATCGGCGCCGGAGCGTTGGATTGAGAGGTGTAGGCGGACAGCTACGACGAGGGAGAAAACGGTACGGGAACTGGGATCGGTTCCATGCTCGCCTGGCTATCGGCCGTCTGGTCAGGCCGAGGGGAGAAATAGGGTCCGCGCCAGTGGCCCTTGAGCATCGCCAACTCGCCAAGATAAGCATGTAACAGGACAGGCACGCCTAAGTAAGGTTAAGGCGCAGATCACTCGCGGGGAAGCTCCCGAGCTCTCGGTGGCTCTTGGTTTCACAGTGAGACAGCCTCTAGGGCCATCTGATGGCTGGAGAACCGAACGCCGGTGGTGGCAGCGGGGCATTGGAACTTGGAAGGACTTTGTGTCAACCCGACGTAATGCTTACTATGATGAAGCATTGGCGCGAGCGAAGGACCCTCGCGCCCAGGAGGATGCTCGATAGTTCCATATTTGCCCACAGTCCAATGGTGCATGCGCTTTTAAGCCCACACAAGGTGGACTAGGTCACAATGCAAATGAGGATGGATAGACCCCCACCTTTCGTGACGTGCATGTGAATTAGCACAGCTCGTATGAAGGGCTCGGACGTATGCGATGTGTACAAAAGAGATGCAACGGAAATGTTTGTGCAAGCCGAGAAGCGGTTTAGGAGCGTTTCCACAACCCATTCAAGCTATGCAGGCTCATTCATCACGGCACTGTTCAAGTCTTGGCAATACTACACGCCAACTCCCAAAGAGTCTCACCGATAGAACCAGGTGCAACAGGATACCACTGTCCTTCAGTGGAACTGGAAAAGACCACCTTCCCATCGGCCATGTGGCCTTCGAAGTATGACGCTTCAAGAGACCGTACTCGTTCTTCATTGCAGTCATACTGTACGTGACTCCTGAACGACAAGAACGACGACCGTTCAGACAACTTAGTCACAGTGAAGGAATCGTACAAGATCCACATCTTCACCAGCCCACTCTTCTTATCGATACGATGGGTAGTGGGATCAATATAGACCGTGACCTTATCTGAACCAGTGATTTCCTCCCATTCCGCTTGGGCAAGTCCGACACTACAGCTCAGGACAAGCAGGACCAGGACGATTCGCCGAATGAACATGCCGCCCCTCGTAGAGTGGAGGTCTGACGGCGGGGATTGTAGGAGGAAGGACGAGGATTCGCAACAGATGACGCGACCCGCCTACGCCTATAGCCGTCGGATTCGCTGCTGTCAGGTTCTGCGGCGAGGCACATTACTGGCCCCCCTACGCCACCACATCCACGAACTCCACAGCGTTATCATGCTGACTGCAGCAGCTCAATGCTTGAAGGTTCAGGGATGCGGGGCGGCGGGGGGAACTCAAGTGCTCCCACAATCTGCCCCGCATCGTTGATGCCCGTTGCCCGCAGGCCGATAGCCGGGGGCACAGGGTTGATGATGGTGAAAGTCCCCTCGCTGTTCAGAATGCCTTGGTGCACGGGTCCGCCGAGGAACCCCGTGAAACCAACGATTACCCCCGCATCGTTGATGCCGAGGGCGTCCGTGCCTGCGAAAGTACCCCCGGGGAAATGGATGGTGGTGAAATGGCCCCCGCTGTATAGGAAGCCCAGGTAGTGGCCCGGATCGCTGGCAACGCCATACGCCCCCACGATTTGTCCCGCATTATTGATTCCATAGGCTTCCGTGAATTCAGCCCCGGGCACATTGATGGGGCTGAAGCTGCCCCCGCTATACAGAAAACCCTGAGAGTGTCCGCCAAACGCGTCGAAGGATCTTCCCACGATCTGCCCCGCATCGTTAAGACCACGGGCATCCGTGGCGACAGCCCCGGGCACACTGATGGTGGTGAAATGGCCTCCGCTATAGAGAAACCCTTGCGTGCCGTTAAAGGCCAGGACATTGGACCCCACGATTTGCCCTGCATTGTTGATGTCGAAGGGTTTCGTGTCGAGAGCCCCTGGCACACTGATGGGGGTAAGGCTGCCTCCGCTAGAGAGAAACCCCTGGGGATTAGCGCCGGCAGTGAACCCTACTATTTGCCCACTATCATTAATGCCCTTTCCCTCGCCATCGGCCTCTTCGGGTGCTGTAACGATGGTGTAACTAGTGCCCCTAGCTCCCGGCGTCACACCGAAGGTAACCACAAATAGCACAAATCCCCATACTAAAAAGCATGGCCTGGATCGTCGGATTGCTCCATTTTGGTCTTCATCATCCATGGTCGGCCACCCATCGTATTGTTGATTCTTAGGACAAGGGAGTGCAAGTTTGTGCCCAATATGTAAGGACTGGTTTTATCTCTTGTTGCCAATCCCGCCTTTATTGCGACGTGTTAATATTTTTGACAGTCAGTTAGCAGCAAAACCAATGCTCGAGGTATTCCGGCACAGTAGGCGAGTCCCCCTTTATGCTTCATGGCATTGTTGGACTCCCACCTGACGTTGCGCTTCACTAAACCGTCCTAGAACGGCCAGATCCCTCCTGCGCCGCGACAGTCTCAATAGCTCCACTGGCAACTCTTCGGTGATGCTTCCACCTAGGCCTATCAGCTCTAGTTTTTTGTCAATTTTGTTAACAGCCATCTCCAGACAGTTTTTACTCCGTGCTTTACTTGACTATTCATTTGCTTATCTCGAGATCCCTTTCCCAGATCGCCAAGCATGCCGACGACCTTGACCGTCAAAACTTTTTACAGCTCGTCCTTCACATTCTTTATATTACGTTGGTTTCACCCGCTTGGATGTCCGGTATAGAAAATGCTGCGCGATTCAAGTGCCGCAGGGTAGGTAACTGCGTCATGGCCGTATAACCGCCGAATGTGAGGGAGGCATCATGAGCAAAGGACGATTTAGCGCAATTTTGATTGCTGCAGTTGCAGGGATGAGCGTCTATGTTGGGTCTCCGGCGTTCGCGGTTACATTTGATACAACACGGTTTGGCATTTATGAAAACTTCGGTGCAGGTGCAAATGACTTTTCCCATACTCCCAACACCGTCCAGCCGCGCTATGATGTGGGGAGCTCCTTCTCGGACACACAAACCGGGTCGGCAGTATTACAACGCGATTACTTCGTATTTGATCTTGCCGGCGTGACAGGCACTGTGACGGGTGCCACGCTCACGATTTTCTCTCCGAGCCATCCCACCCAGACAAACGCCTCGGACACGCTTTTCATCTTCGACGTCACGACCCCAGTCAACACGCTCACAGGCAACGCCTCTGGCGCGGGAGCCTACGGTTCGGAATTTGGCGACTTGGCTAACGGGACCCAGTACGGCTCAGTCCTGATGGATCCGACTACGATTCAGGCCGGGACGCCAATCAATATTTCGCTGACGAACGCCCTTATCGATATTAATGCACACCGGGGGGGCTTGTTTGCTGTGGGTGGTGCTGTGGGTGGAACCTTTGGCCAGCAGCTGAATCTGATTGATCAAGGCGGTCCTTATTATCTCAGTGGCGGCACGTTTGCCCCGTTTGCCCAGCTGACTCTGCAGACAAGTGTATCCTCGGTCCCCGAGCCAACTGCAGGCCTGCTGATGCTCATCGGGCTCAGTGGGCTCATCATGTGGCGGCATTTTGCGAGAAAAGAAAGGTGACCGGTCTCTTAATGAGAACGTCGGGGTTATCGATTAAGTTCATGTGGGCCGACACTGAGACCATAAAGCGATACACCGACAAAGAACTGAATTTGATCCAACGTAATCTGCATCGGATGTCTCAAAGAGATGGCGAAGATGAAGCCTAAAGCAACCTGAGCCACTCAAAATCATACAGATAGAATACCATGATGGACCTTGTGTCTTTCCTGCCTCGTCCTACTTGCCCACGCTTCCCTTTATTCATCCTAGCTGGACTCCTCCCAGTCGTTGCCGGTTGTCAAACTACCGAACGTGTCTGGGTGAAGCCCGATACGAGTCAACAGGATTTCCAGGTTGATGCTACACAATGCGAGTCCCTCTCGGTTCCTGGTATGCCATTGCTCCAATCCCGTCTCATCTATTCGAACTGTATGCGAGAGAAAGGTTGGCAGACTGAGGACCGGCCTAAGGGCTCCGCGCCCGCAGCATAGGAAGCGAGCCAACAATAGTTCTTTCTGGACCTCATATCTTTAGCCCCGAACACCCTCTCTTTCCTGAACTTTTGATGCTTGAAATAATCGGGTTTTTGGACCAAGCGGTGTTCCCCCCCCCCATCCGTTCAATGCTTAATGCCTGCCGCATTCGTTGGGAACGGGAAAGCAAGAAATATTCAAGCGGGAGGGGGCGGCTATCCCAAAGATACATGAAGTGGATACAGCAATGCCTGGAGAGGCCCTTCCCAAGTGTCTTTTGCTCGTCTCTGTCCCACGGTATATGGCCTAGATGGTTTCCCTAGTTGGCGGTCGGTTCATGTGGGCTCGCTTCCCTTCCCTAGGATTTTTCCCCAAAAGAGGCTAGGCCCTCCCAACTGATCCTCGATAATAAATCCGTTTTAGAGCTGACAAGCTTCCAATTCAGGCAAAACCATCTGTTCACTCCAGTCCTTTGGAAGAAATTTTTACGATAATGGCGGCGCGTGCTTGCAGGCGGCTTATATCTCGAAATAGTGGTAATACGCTTCTTGCCGCGACACATCGAGGCGTTTGTACATAGGCAGTTAGCGGTGGACTGTAAAAAATATTTACGTATGAGCGATACAGGATAAGGGTGATAATCGATAGATCAGCCACTTCCATGCTGGCCACTATCTTGCACATGCATTATAAGGAGGGAACCATTATGAGACATCTAATAATAGGCGTGGCGATTGTGGCGATCGTGCTCGCCGGGCAGGTGCCGTCCGCGTCGGCGCTGAGTTTTGCGTCGAGTGACGCAACCGTGGACTGGGCGGGCATGAGGTTTACCACGACCGGCACGCTGGTGCTGACAAGTGTGACGATGGGATCGGTTCCAACCCAGCATGAGGCGCCTCCCATAGTGACGAAGACCACGGAGCGCGGACAGGCCTCTGCCCATACAGACTTCTCACCTTCCGGGTATCACAGTCAATCGACAGCCGAGACCATCAGCCCTGATCACAGCGTCAATTCGGCGCGGGACTTTGCTGAGCTCTTTAGCAGGGGGCCCTTCCTGTCTGGACACGGAGTGGGGACAATCGAGGTGACCCTGCCATACTTCCTGACTGTCACAGCCCGGGCTGATGGTCCCTTTGCTCCTGGGCTGAATGACGTTGCGACGGCGTCCGCAGGGGTCGCGTTGTCCGCAGAGGCGGGCGGTGTCTTCAAATATGCCTCTGATGGGTTGACCTGGCCTGATACCTCCTCCACCTCCTCCTCTGGCTCTCTCACGAAGGAGGGTACCCTGTCACTGTCAGTTCCCGTCACGAATGGGGCCTTCTTCTCGATTGATACTATAGCCACCACAAACGCATACGCTGCACGGGTGCCCGAGCCGTCCTCGCTGTGGTTGAGCGTGGTGGCCTTGATCGGGCTGGCACTGTGGCGGTATCGGCCGGCTCACCATAAAAACCAACCAATTAGGCAGTTGCCTTAAATGCATGCTGCATAGTAACACCTACGTGCCTCTCCAAGCTCGCTCGTGCCTCTCTTCATAGCGTGGCCTGGTTGATCCTCGATTGCGCGCAACTTTCTCCTCCCCCCTCACAAGAAGGATGGTCTGGCTGTTCCCCTCCCATGCGCAGGAGAGCAACCGGCTGCCCATCTCCGCCTTGCGGTTTCCTCAGTCCCCCTCCTAGAATGGATAAGCGAGGTTTCCATGCCCTTCCCGATTCGCCTATTTCGTCGCTTCTCTGTGCAATTCGACGTGACGCACCACCTCGGTTCATGCGCCGATGTCACGATGACGGACATTGGAAATGACCGCGTCTGACAGCCAGGATCACGAGCCGGAGTGGGTCTCGTGGTCCAACGAGCAACTCCTGAACCTTCCCATGAGCCAACTCGGCGTCACCCTCGACGGGGCCTTCCTGTCAGCTCAGATCCAGCAGCTCTATGCCGAACTCGATGCCCGTCAGCTCCTCTTCCGTCCCCACTGTTGGCTGTCCAACGAATGGTTTACGCCGGATGGGGTGCCGGGGATTGCCGTGCCGTTTTATCTGGCCCATCCGCGCCTCGCGAAACTGGAACTGGACCAGATGCTCGAGGTCGAGGGTGGGACCCCGGACTGGTGCATGCGCATCTTGCGGCATGAGGCCGGTCACGCCATTGAAAATGCCTATCGTCTCCGCCGCCTCCGCCGCCGGCAACAGATCTTTGGGCGTTCCTCTGAGCCCTATCCCAAATATTACCGCCCTCGGCCCTATAGCCGGAGCTTCGTGCGGCACCTCGATGTGTGGTATGCGCAAAGCCATCCGGATGAAGACTTTGCCGAGACCTTTGCGGTCTGGTTGACCCCCGATTCGACCTGGGCCGACCGGTACAAGGGCTGGCCGGTGCTCAAGAAGCTGCAGTATGTGGAGGGGCTGATGGAGGGGCTGGCAGCGGTGCCGCCCAAGGTGGTCACCCAAGAGGAGGTCGATCCGCTGCCCGAGCTGAAGAAAACCCTGCGTGAGCACTATGAGCGAAAGCGCAAGCACTATGGGATCGAACGACCGTCCTTTTACGATCCGGACTTGAAGCGCCTGTTTTCCGATGCTCCGGCCCATGCCGCGCATATGAGCGCCGCCACCTTCTTGAACCGCTTCCGTAAAGAGGTGCGCCGCAAGGTCGCTGCCTGGACCGGCGAATATCAATATACGATCGATCAGGTCTTGGAGGACATGATTCAGCGCTGCCGCCAGCTCCACTTGCGATTGCCGCTTGCAGAAGAGCAGGCCAAGTTGGATTTCACGATCTTGCTGACCGTCCACACGATGACCTACTTGCGCAGCGGGCGGCATCAGGTGGCGCTATGAAACTGCTCCGCATCCTCGTCTTGATGCACGAGGATCTGGTGCCACCGGATGCGCTTCCCACCGGGCAGGACATGGCCGGCGCCGAGTGGAAGACGGAATACGATGTGGTCTCCACGCTCCGTAAGCTCGGGCATGACGTTACGCCGCTGGGGGTCAAGAGCGATCTTGGGGTGCTGCGCTTGGCCATCGAGGATTGGAAACCGCACATCGCCTTCAATCTGCTCGAAGAGTTCGACGGGGTAGCGGTGTATGACCAGAACGTCGTGTCGTATTTGGAACTGCTGCACGTGCCCTATACCGGCTGTAACCCGCGGGGGTTGATGCTGGCGCGCGACAAAGTGCTCTCGAAGAAGCTGTTCTCGTTCCATCGCATCCCGTTCCCGGATTTCATGGTGGTGCCGCAGGGGCGGAGGGTCAAGCGGCCCAAGTGGCTGCCCTTTCCCCTCATTGTCAAATCAGTGACCGAAGAGGCCTCGCTTGGGATCTCGCAGGCGTCTATTGTGCAGGATGACGACAAACTCAAGGAGCGCGTCGAATTCATTCACGCGAGTGTCGGAACCGGCGCCCTCATCGAGCAGTACATCGAAGGACGAGAATTGTATGTCGGGGTGATGGGCAATGGGCAGCTTCACGTCTTGCCGGTCTGGGAGTTGATCATGGACCAGCTTCCGGATGACGCCCGCCGGATTGCGACCGAACGCGTCAAATGGAGTCGGAAGTATCAAGCCAAGTATGGGATTCGCTCCGGCGAAGCCCAGAATCTGCCAGATGGGAAAGCCAGGGAGATTCAGCATCTCGCCAAGCGTGTATATCGCGCACTCGGCCTGAGCGGCTATGCCCGCATCGACGTGCGTATGGACGCGGAGGGACATGTGTATGTGCTGGAAGCCAATCCGAATCCACAAATTGCGCATGCCGAAGATTTTGCGGATTCGGCGGAGAAAGCCGGCTATACCTATCAAGAGTTGTTGCGAGAACTACTGCGCATCGGGCTTCGCCGGCAGCCGACCAACTCACCGTCAAAGAAACCGTCCCCGTCGCCAACGTGACGCTGGGCAAAAAAAAGAGGGACATTCTACTTTTCCGGAAGTGTCTGCGCGCTTGCGCTCATCTTTGCTGAAGGCCTCCGGTCCTCCGGGGGCTTCCTATCAACCATCTACTCTTCTCCTTTTGCCTTAAGCACAGGTTGCACAGCTTACGGAGGAACTTCCTAGCCAATGATGTAGTTTTCGGGGGGAAGGTCACACCACTTCGTGCTGTAGACAGAACCCTCAAAACGACATTCAGCCTTCTTTCGCCTGCCTGGTCGTGCTGTGCAGAGTGTTCAAAACTCTCTCTCCAACTCAAGGGCCGAGAAGTCGATTTATCTAAGGCTTTGACGTATCCTTCCGCTAGTTTTAACAACAAAGGAATTTTTCAACATTCCCAGGACGTATTCATTCCACTGAAGCGTCACATGCGTAGTCGACCAATCACACGTTGGCTTATTGGTGTTCTTGTACTCGTTCTCCTAGCCGGTCTGGGCTATGCACTGTACCCATTTCTTACCGATGAGGAACAGTACAGGAGACCACTAGAGGCGAAGGTTTCCTTTGCGCTAGGCCGCCGAGTCACTATTGAAGGCCCTATCTCACTCAGTCTTTCTTTGCACCCTACGCTCGTGCTGGAAGATGTGCATATCGCCAACCCTTCCTGGTCTTCCCGGCCCGATCTTCTTCAGGCTTCACGGTTAGAAGCGCAACTGTCATTTCTGGAACTCCTAAGGCGCGAGCTCGTGATCACCAAGGTTTTCTTTGACGGCGTGGATATTCTTCTTGAGGAAGGACCAAACAAATCAAATAATTGGACGTTCGGTACTCCATCTGAATCGTCTGGTTCCTCCCAAACAGAATCTCCTATTCCGGCCACAATCGCCGAGGGAGGTTTTATAGGAATTCAACGCGTAACGATCGGCTATCAGCCGCATATGGCGTCGGGCCCCAAATTACAACTAACAATCATAGAAGGAATGGTTCTTTCAGTGGAGGCTCGTACTCGACAATTTTCTGTGCGAGGGATGTTCCGAAATACTCCATTCACTATTGAACTGAAAGGAGGGAAAATTGTTGACCTAGTAGATCTGGCCGAACCATGGCCCTTTGATGGCTCAATTACAGCTGCTGGCTCCTCTCTGAATGTGAAGGGGCACTTGTTCGGGCCTCTCTCGGCCCCGTCTCTTGAACTGACAGGCGCGCTACATGGTGAGCGCTTTAGCGACCTCAATCCCCTATTGGACATGGATTTACCACATTATGGCCCATATGAGTTGACGACTTCCCTCTCGCTCTCCGGGGAGACAATCAGCTTAAGTGGCATAGCCGCAAAGATTGGTGAATCGGAATTCGGGGGTGAGCTAAAATTGTTGATCCAGGCCGAAAAGCTTCTACTCTCTGGCAAATTGACAGCCAACACTATTCAGGCGAACGACTTTCGCTCTTCTGAACCGAATATAACTTCAAATGATCCCCCAATCGATTCCCCGGATACTCCTTCTTCGTCGGGAACGTTTGCCAGCCAGACCGGCCTGGACGCCATTGATATTGATTTGGAGTTAGCCGTCAATAGATTACTGTACGACGCGACGGACCTTGGGACGATGGCGTTCTCTGCAAAACTTAAAGACGGACACCTCAGCCTCGCTCCATTTCAAGCCAAAAGTTTCGGAGGAATGATTTCTGCCAATCTTACGCTTGACGGAAACCATCCTGCACCGATTGTCACATTTGACATAAAATCTCAAGGGTTGAATTACGGACAGGCTCTTCAAGCCTTTGATGTGACGAGCCAGATCGCTGGATCATCCTATCTGGATATTGCCATCCGGGGACAAGGCGCCACATTGCAAGAATTCCTGGATCATACGACGTTGTCTATCAACGCGGGGCCTTCTTCGCTCATGATTGGACATGAGGGAAAGAGCGACACCCTCATTTTTGGCATCCGCCAAGCTTCCGTGAAGGTGGTACCAGGGGAGACAGTCAAAGCAAGGCTCAAGGGAAAGTTCAGGGAAAAGGCCATAGACGTCGAGCTTGTCACCGGGTCCCTCTCCCAATTAATTTCACCGGCCAACCCCCGGTCAATCTCCTTGTTAGCCCGCACTGATGATGCTGTTTTGACCATAAAAGGCGGGATGAGATCCGAGCCTGATGGCATGCAAGTCGCCTTGGCCGTTTCTCTAAGTGGCCAACAACTCAATCGCCTTGATCCCAATCTTCCTCCGTCAGGGCCCTATGTTTTTAGAGCCCAATTGATTAACAGCGGCAGTCAATATTTCTTGAACGACTTGAAAGGTCGACTGGGTCAGAGCGATGTGGTCGGCAGTTTGAGCCTCAACATGGAAGCAGACATCCCGCTACTCTCAGCGGCATTTTCTTCTTCATACATTGACATGGCAGACTTCTCTACTCCCGGTGACGCTACTCCCGACGACATTCTGATCCCCGTGGAATCTCTGCAGGTCCTGGACGCGGACATCAAGTGGGAGATCAAACGTATGAGAGCGGAGACGATTCAACTCAGAGATCTCACCATAGACGGGAGTCTGAAAAATGGCCGGCTGGTCTTCACCACTCTCAAAGGGAATCTTTCTGAACGGAAAAAGATCTACGCAGAGTTTCAAGGTGAACTGACACTCGACACGACGGCTGCTATTCCGACTTTATCCGGAAAGACATCGGTTCACAACCTAGACTATGGTCACCTGCTCCAACGCTTTGGAAGCAATGTTCAGCTGATTGGTGTCGCAAACCTGGACGCGCATTTCTCCAGTAAGGGCAACACCCTCTCTGCCATGTTAGCCCAACCAAACTTCATGATTGGGACACAAACACTGCGCGTCACTTTGAAGGACCAGCAGGATAAAACTGAACCATTCTTGTACGTCAGCCAGGCTACCCTTTCTTCAAAAGATGGAGGCCCTTTGCTCTTCAGTGCCGAAGGCTCATTTAAGGAGAGGCCTTTTACAATCACATTATCTGCAGGTGCCTTAAGCCAACTTATTAAAGACAACCAACCATGGCCGCTGGCCATTGCCGTAAATTTTCCACAGCTATCCATCGATCTGAAAGGACACCTCCTTTTTCCAATCAATAGCGAAGATTTCACTTTCCAGCTTTCGGTTAAGGGAGATAGCTCGCATGATTTATCCTTTATTCCGAAAACGGGATTGTCATACCTCGGACCTTTCACATTCACGGGCCAACTGACTCAAATCAAAGATGGGTACCGTCTTACAGAGTTAAAAGGTCAGTGGGGGCCCAACGACTTGGCAGGTCATGCCACCTTCATGACAAACGGTCCGCGACCGAAAGTGGTTGCGTCGCTGAGTTCAGAATCCAATGAAATCGAGTTCCTGACAAAAGAACTTACTCCTTCCACCAAGCCAGGACCTGACAAAACAATCTTTAAGAGCATTGCTCGCGCTGTGGCCCAAATAGGCACAAGAGCCGGCGAGTCGGTAGCAGGCATTGGCTCAAAAGCTAGCGGGATGTCCACCAAGTCAGTGGGTGTGGAGGAGAAGGATGACGAGAGCGATGACGGGAAGGAAACAGGGGCGGCTCGCCTAATCCCTGACTACGAATTTCCCGTTAATTCGCTTCGTGCCATTGATCTTGACTTCGATTGGGAAATTCGAAAGGTGAAAAGGAAGGGTATAATATTAGGTAATCTTTCATATAAATTGACGCTAGAGGACGGCCTCCTGAAAATTGGACCTCTCAAGGGAACGCTGTGGCATGGAACTTTTGACGGCAAAATAAAACTTGATGCCTCGCAATATGTTCCAACTCTGACTGCTCAACTAACGCTAGAAGGCCTCGATGTGGACTTTTTGGACGACACGGTGGGTGTAACAGATATGGTAAAAGGGAACATAGACTTTATTAAGCTTAACGTGAAAAGTCGGGGAACCACGTTATATGAAGTCTTGAACAGAGCCAACGGAAAGGCAGAGTTTGTGCAGGGCCCTTTCGAGTTAACCAACAAATATATGGATGCTTGGGCGGCGGACATCTTCACGTTCACGTTAACAAAAGCCTGGGGAAAAGAGAAAGTCACCAAGCTCAATTGTATGGTTGGCTATTTTGATATTACGGAAGGGGAAATACAGAGCGACTCCATTCTTTTTGATACCCAGAACATTACAGTCGGAGGATTTGGCACACTCAACTTAGGCAGTGAACAAATTGACCTTATCCTGTCTCCTCAACCCAAAACCCCCACATTAGTCACTCTTGCGCACCCTGTCCGAATCCACGGTCATCTCTCAGCCCCAGATGTGACAAACGACAAGTTACGGATTGCCCAGGGGGGTGGTTGGTATCTACTTGGACTCGTGAGTCCCATCGGCCTCTCCATCGTTATACCAAAAATCGCAGGAACGACCATCGGCACCCTCAAAAATAATCCCTGTGTCAAAGCCATGTCGAGCAAAGAGTTTGCGGTTCAGGAAGTGTCAGAACTTCAGGAGGGATTTCTGAAGTGGATGGCAAGGAAAATTAAAGGAGTTTTTACCAGCAACGGTGACTCCCAAAAGGCCCTACCAAAAAGTGAGAGTGGTGAGCCGTAAAGGATCAAAACCTTTTACGATGGTGAGCCGTTGCCCGCGCGGCGACCGGGACATGTTCCAACTCGTGCCGTCCGCAGTACCCCACTAACAGGTGCCGACCGATGAGCGCCCGTAGTGCGATACGGTTGAGCGGGACTTCTTTGGGAGTGCCTCTCTCAGCGTGTCGTAGTCCATTTCTTACGCCAGAAATAGCGCAGATCCTATATCTCGGAGATCGATATTAGTCCATGGTGCAGAGCGTCACTCCTCCGACCGTCGATACGAGCAAGAGAAGGAGGTCGCGCATGTCAGATTTTATACGTCTCAATGTTCGCCCAGAGGTACAGGCCTGTCTCCGTTCATGTGAGTATGTCTTAGCCCTTGCCGCCACCGCACAACATCAGCCGTTCTCTAAAGATGAGCTGCAGCTGGTGACGTATTACGCGGCTGAATTGGACAAGATGGTGGGCCGATTCAGCGAGATGTAAGCAGAGATACGGGATGGCCGACTCTCGCTATCGCATGCTGAATCGCGTGATGTAGATCGTCGCCAGCAAGATCAGGCACCCACTTGACAGTAAGATGTAGAGGAGTTGATCATGTCACATGCTCAAACTCCGCCCTGAAGTTGCCTCCTTTGTCCGCTCGTGTGAGCGCCTCATCTTCTCTGCAGCGATGAATGACCAACCAAAGTTAACTGACGATGAAGCTCAGGTGGTTATCTACTACACTGGACAAATATCGAAGATTACGGAGCCCTCCGGAGCGAGTGCTGAGACCGCTGCGACCGGTGGCCACGCCATGCAGTTGGACATAGAATCCGTGCTCGCGCCTCTTAATACCCCAGCTTCGACAATTCGCCGCCCGTGACGTCTTCCACCGGGAAGTCGGTAGACAATCGCACCTGCCCTTGCACCTTCGTTCGCATTCCTTCTACAATGCGCCCACTCAGAGGTCCCCTGTGCAAACTTCCGTCACTTGCCACCGGCCTACCTTATTGGGTTTCTGGTCACTGATCATATTCCTATTGCTGAGTAGTGGGCCAGCGTATGCGGAGTGGGTTTTGGTGACTGGCGACGAATCAGGAACGACCGTCTACATTGATCCAAGTACCATTCGACGAAAAGATGCCCTGGTGAATCTGTGGACATTGTACGACTCTAAGACTGTAGAAACTGTTACAGAAGGCTCATTCTTGTCTATAAAGAGGCAAAAAGAATACGACTGCGTCGAAGAGCGATCTCGTACACTTGCCGAAATGCTCTTCTCCGGCAATATGGGGAAAGGCAAGGTGGTTTTAATCAACACCGACGAACGCAGCAAATGGCAACCAGTTCAACCTGGGAGCATTGCTCAAATACTGTGGAAACTTGCCTGCGGTAAGAAGTGATCGCGCCGCTCTGTTAGCCCACTTAGAACTCGATGCCTAATTCACAACCGTCACCACCCGCCACACCGCAACATCGGCGAGCAATCTCTATTCGCTGGGTTGGAGTCGCGTACTTTCTAACTATCATCAGTGCTCTGATAACCGGCACTGACTCATTCCCTCTGGTAGACCGGCTCATCGCGGGGACATTGTTGGGTCTAGTTGTGTCACTACTGTTACTGATAGTTCTTCTCGGCTGGAACCGCTATGTAGCCAAGACAGGAGGATCAGGGCGGCCCTATTAACAATGGGAGAAAACCAGATCTATCATTGCATACGGGTCTTGGTTGTTTTAGCATCAGCCTCATCTGCGGAATCGCTCGCTACGCCGTATCTAAAGAAACCGGAGGGGTTGTGACCCGCATGACAACTGATTACAACGCGATTGCGCAGCAGTATAAGAAATGCAAAGAGCATCCATGGCGCTCGCGGATCGAGACGTATTCCCTTATGAACCGCATTGGGAATCTTGAAGGAAAAAGAGTTCTCGATGTTGCTTGTGGGGAAGGGTTCTATACGCGCAAACTCCGGCAATCCGGGGCGGAAGAAGTTGTCGGCATTGATCTCTCCGAGGCCATGATCCAGTTGGCTCGCGACCAAGAGTCACGCGATCCGTTGGGCATTACCTATCACATCGAAGATGCGTGTGCAGAAAGCGCACGGCAGGAGTTCGACCTTGTGGTGTCGGCCTGGCTTTTGGTCTATGCCCGCAACCAAGCTGAGCTCTCGGCCATGTGTCGCGGTCTGGCGAGTCGTGTGAGGTCCGGGGGTCGGTTCGTCACCTTCACCGGGAATCCCAATCTCTACACCTTTAAGGATGCCGACTACCGAAAGTACGGTTTCAGTATTCGGCGTACAGACCATGCCTACGAGGGAGCTCCGATCGTCTGGACGGTTCATCTCGACGACTGCTCCTTCGAGATCGAAAATTATCACCTGCCCATTGAGGCGTATGAGTCGGCGTTCATGGAGGCAGGATTCAGTGATTTCGCGGTTCATTTGCCGGAGGTCTCTCCCCATCCGCAGGGTGTGGATGATGGGCCATTCTGGTCAGAGTACCTTGCGTCTCCTCCCGCTGTGCTGATCGACTGTGTGAAACGGTAGCCCCAGCCCTCCTCCTCATTACGTGAACACTTGCGCCGTTGAAGACAAATTGTCCCTTGGACAAGCTGTTAGCCCCATTCGAAGTAATAGCTATCTCCGCAGAAAGGCTGTCTTTATCGCACATGGCTTGTTCATTGCACAGATCTCGGCCCATGACCACTATTCTTCTCATCGACGACAATGACAAAGATCGGACGTACTATGCGGATCAAGTCAAACTCTTCATCCCGGATTGTATCGTTCTGGAGGCACAAGACATCCGATCAGGCCTAGAGCTCTATCAGTCTCAGCAAATCGATTGTATCGTCACCGAGATCCACCTTCCTGACAGTTCCGGGTTCGAGCTGTTGATCGACCTCGTGCCTGATGCGAGTGATGAGCCGCCCGTTGCGGTGGTCATGCTCACCCGGCTGTCAAAACCTGGCCTGGCCCAACTGGCAAAGACGAACGGCGCTCAGGCCTTTTTCGTCAAACGATTGACGTCGGGGGACGAATTGGCTCAAGCGATCGAGAAGGCTATTGCCAGAGTAGGCCAACACAAAGGATCGTCACCGAGATAGGGTTGGCTAGAACACTTGGGGGCTCATTTGGAATTCGATGGATCTGGGAAAGCGCCTAGATGGGGGGATGGTCATAGCGTAGGGTCATAACTCATAAGGCTAGAGAGGTTTGGTGCCCGTCGCCGAATCCAGATATCACCAGGCGGTGGCCAAAGGCAATAAACCAACTGGGGAGCATCCTTTCCCCAATTTGAGAGGGATGTCACGGTCCCTGACGAGGCGAGACTACCGAGGACGGGGGCAACCGATGCAGTCTTCATGGCCTTTGAGGAAAGTAGAGCTGAAAGTCGGCGCTCTCCAACCACCTGAACCCGTACGACGGAAAGGCCCCCATTCATCATCCCTAACTGAGCGGCTGCCCCAGGAGAGAGGTCGAGGATCCTGCCCTTGACATAAGGGCCCCGGTCGGTGATTTTCACATGGGCATGCTTGCCATTCTTGAGATTGACCACACGAACTATGCTGCCGAGCGGGAGCGTCCGATGGGCGGCGGTCAACGCCCTTATGTCGAAGGGCGCGCCATTGGCCGTCTGCTTGCCATGAAACGATTCGCCATACCAGGACGCGACTCCGCGATCCTCAGTTCCCACATCTAATTGAGATACGCCTTTAGGAACCCACGAACAGGCACTCAGGAGCAGGCCCAAACTGAGACTCAGCGCCCATAGCCGCTGCCGGCTGCTTACATAATGAGCATTGGGATGAATCATGACTCGTAGGGTACATTGCGTTGGTACGAAACCAAACCTAGGCGTTACCCTAGTTGGTGGGGGTGTGAATCGGAAGGACTGGCCTGTATCGAAGTGCTTATAGGCTCACTTCCTCTTGCCCTCGGGATCGGACGCCGGATCGGTTCGGGAGGGAGGCGTTTTTTTGATGGTGCCCGTTTTCACATCGGGCATGTCCGTCGCTCCGCCCAGAGTGATCTCACCTGTTGGGCTTGGTGGCTTCTGACTCATGTCGTATGATGGGGCGGGATGTGGCTCGATGGAGCCGTCCGATCCAAGGTATTTGTACGATACAGTGAGACTTGTCCCCCGGGTGCTATCGGATTGGATTGCCTCATGTGGTGCGTAGTCCCCAAACGCACAGCCAACGACTGAGAGAACTCCACTCACCATTACAATAGAGACGCATGTTTGTTGGATTTTCATGGATGCTCCTATGCTGGTCGGCCCATCGCCTGTTGAACGAACCATTCGCCGAATGAGCGCTTCTGGCCCTTGGTGAATCGTTGCGCGTTCGACGCCATATGACGCTGCTTCAGTTAAGCACATCAGCATTGTAACTGTCACTGTTCGTTTTACCGGCCTATGGATTACCCTTGCCGCTGCGTGCGGCGCCGTTGGTAGGCTGCAAACTCTCTTGCGAATGATGCGCAGAGCGTTGCGTCATCAGACCGGTCTTGTGACCGAGCAGACGTTGGACCTTGTACAAATCCACGCCACATTGCACTCATTGACCGGCCCAGGCTAATCTGGGTGGTACAGCAACTCCCGGCTGGTCATTTTTTATTCGCATAGCATTTGGCCCCAGAACTATTGATGATGCTTAAAAGTCACGCCTGGTGGATTCGGCGAAAGGATTTAGCTCTGCACGCCATTTTTGCTCTTCTACTAATCGGTGTCCTGCCATTCGCGACCTCTCACGCCGTCGCTTCTAGTACAAGCCAAACAGTCATCATTGAAGATTGGAACCACTCGGGGAGTGGATTGCTCCCTAGCGGCTGGAAATTAGAGGCGGGACAATTCAACAATGGCACCGGAATTATAAAGCAAGGCGATTCGAAATTTCTAAAGATGGTTCCGGATGGGAAAGTATTGAGAATTTCTAAATCTATAAATATTGATCCTCAAAACTTTCCTATTCTTGAACTCGACGTAAGGGATAAAACTTCGGAGCCTCCTGCGCTACGGGTTATTCTGACCTTTGACTCAGGTGTCCCATTCTTCGAGGACACCTTGATATATACGCTAGGTGAAACTCACCCGTTCACTTTCCAAAATAAAGATCAGTGGGAAGGGTATTCTCGTAACATTTCCAACGACTTTTCCAAAGGTCTTCATCGAAAGAAAGAATTGCCAAAAATAATCAAGATTTCCCTTGAAGTGGAAATCAAGAGCCAGCCCAATAGTCCATTAATCGGGGAAATCGCATTCCGTGAAGATGAAGCACTTGAAAGAATTAATTACAAAGGAGCGCCACTTTCAGGGATATTCCCCCCCGGCACTATAATAATGAAGATGCCCAATGGAGAAGTGACTCCTCTCTATGATCTTCATCATCAGGCTTGCAATAGTGGAAACCCAAAAGAAGGTTATACGCTCCCAATAGTCTATAGTACGAAAATTGGAGATGCCACCAAAACGCTTAGTGATCTTGACACTTCGAAGGTACTCGCCGAGGCCCGCGCTTTAGGGGACAAACGTTTTCTAGAAATCGACACGTCGCCTAATGGCGGCAGACTGGTGACCTCAAGGATCGAGTTCAAAAATTATACGATCACCAGGTTCAGAACTCAAAAAGTGCTTGAATGGAGTGTCGACAATCTTCTTGATCTTCCACAAACTTGCCTTGATCTTTTCAAAGACAACCTGGAATTGATTTTAGAGTCGCATATTGGAGAGGCAGAACGAATCAGTATAATCGGTGGCTTCGCTCAGGAAACGTCCCTGGAACTCCGACGACCGCTTACCATAGTAACTTCCTCTATCCCGCTAACCACTCTTTATGGAAAAGCTACGAAACAGAAGCTTATAAGAGAATATGGAAAAACTATTTTGAGGTCTGCGAAATCCTCTTCGCTAAAAGGCACATCACGATCAGAAGATGAAAATCGTTTAACCGCAGGACTGGCAAAATTATATCCTCAGCGTAAGCTGGAAGTGATGTTTGGGGGTTCGCAATTTGTCATCCTTGGCCTTGACCAAGGGGTAAAGACCTCTCCTTTTCTCAACAGTACCGACGTGAGGGATGCTGGCAAACTATTAGCCATCATAATGAGGGCTGATGATCCTCTATCGTCGGATTTGAAGGGACTCTATGTAGCGAAACAAGACCTCTTCCGCAATTTAAAGGAAGGTGAGCGTCTAATCGCAGTCTTGAATGAGGCCATAGCACATTTTGATCTCCCGACCGGAAAGCTGCCGACAAACATTTTGGACAAACTCGCGGGTCTGCCTCCAGAGGAAAGGCGTACGCGAATCAACCGGGCTATATTAGATGCTCAGTACAGAGATTTTATCCAAGATTATGTCGAGTCAGGTTTAAATCAGGCGGCGTTGGACATACTCAATAAGACACTTATTGAAGACACGCAAGATGTCATCCTGGATACCAAGGAAGATCTGGTAATTAAATGGACGAATAGCGACACTTTCAACGATGATCGATATCTGATTTACGAGTATTTTTTTGATGGAGCCAGAATTGATGGGCCATGCATCAGCATTCACATCTCCAAGGACAATGTAATAGTTGACATAGTAGGGAAACCGCTTTTGACATCCGATCTGGCTGCAATACGTGCACTCTACCGCTCCGGAGTTTCTCCTTTTAGTGCAAAATACGAAAATAGTTCTTTATCACCATACAAGAAGCGGTTGCCGGTATTATGGCCGGTATATGTGCGGTGGCCGGTATTTGTTAGGACAAATGCAATGGTTTGGCGACCCGCTTGGGGCCTGGTAGCTGAAGCTGAGGTCAAAAAATCAAATAGTGCACTTACGACCTTTGATTCCTACAATGATGCCCTTACGTTAGACACACTTGATCATCCGCTCGAAGGTCCTTCATTGGCAAAGGGTTCTGTAGTGGCTCAAGGAGTAGAAATCCAGTTGTTGCCGGCTGAGCCTCCGGATGAATGGTCGATGGGCGACAGGGGAGAAGCTGGCGAAGCCGAAATCCGTCTGTTTTTTGATGGCGCCACCTTACCAACTTCCACTGTCGCAGGCTCGTATGCATCGGAGCTTCCACCAAGTGCCGAGCGAATAACGCAACGACATGGACGTTGGAGTCATAATATTCCTGATGGGCTTGCTGCAATCGCTAATTTGAGAAAGTCGTATAGATATTTTAGAAATAACTTAGGCTGGCATAAAAAAGGTAGTGTTGCAGGATCAAAGACCGACTATTTTAGCGATCCGTTGAAAATGTTGTACGAACCAAAAAATTTGAATCTGCAGGGAAATGCTGCTTGGATGGGTGGTTATTTCGCCATAGGCAATTCTTCCATCGCTAACGATTTAAGCATATGGATGCATGAATACACTCACTTTGTAATTAGCCAAATCATTCGAAACGGTCGAGGCGTGAATTTCTGCACCGGGGAAAATGGCGAGATAGCCGGGGCCATAGAAGAGTCCCTCGCCGACATCTTTTCAGTCCTCATGCGTATGTCAGTTCCAGGACCTCACGTCAACGGTAGTAGTGGGGAAGCATGGAAAATCGGGGAGCTCACCCTTGGAGTCGACGCGCGCGATCTTAGGAATCCCGGAAAGTCAGGCTACAATCAAATCGATCCTCCAAGCATATTTAAAACCAAACATTATCCTCAACCGTCGGATGCGAGCAGCAAAGTAAATAGAGCATGTATGGAGAAGCAGAATACTCCCAACGGGGAAGAAATCTGGGACGGTGTCAACATCGCTCATATAAACAATAGCATCCCCAATCTAGTGGCGACGAAATTAATCAGAGAAGATGAGAAAGAATTTTGGGCGGAAGTATATTTTGAGACTTTAAAACAACGCCGTCGCCAAGGCCGTATTTCATACAAGCCAACCTTTGAACAACTTGCCGCTGAGATGGTTACTGCGGTTTCCATAGTGGGACCCAGATACTATGGTGACAAGACTTCTGATTATAAATGCAAAGTAAGATCTGCCTGGCGACAGGTTGGAGTATCGGTGGATCAATGCGATTAGGACCCAAATGAAGGGATGATCAGCCGAAGAACCACAGAAGAATCATCGCACATGTCGCCGCGATCGGCAGCAATAGGTTGAACACGTCTCTATAATCTCGACGGCGATGCCAGGGACTCATGATGGACTCCTCAACGAAATGACATTCCATACAGATCCTCATTTGTATGCAACGAGGCTGGTTTTTGGCACTGGGATACTCCCGAGTTTGTGAAGGGATCCACTACACTCGCATAATCTTCAAATTTCTCCCCGCGTGTTTCGCGTGGGCCTCGAGATCACATTCTTCCTTCGCCAAACCTATCTGACGCCATCAGCTGAAAAGCCTGTACGTGCTCAGCCACGAGCTCATCCCACGGTGCAAGGGTAACCCATAGGTAAGGGTACGAAAGGAGAGGGCTACACTGAATACACAAGAATTTTTCGAAGGAGAATCAGCATGACAGAGAAGCAACGCCCCGCCCAGACACAGAAGCGCCAGCCGGGATTGCAATCACAAAGGTCCCCACAGCCGAAGTCGGGAGAGGGGGGGCAGGTCGGGAGTCACAAACTACGTGGGAAGGTGGCCTTGATTACCGGCGGCGGTAGCGCCCGCATTTAAACCTTCACGGATGGGAGGGTCCAAATGAAAATTCGGGAAATTATGACTGGGAACCCGAAGTGGTGTATTCCCGAGGACATGGCGACTAAAGCCGCTCGTATGATGAAAGATATGGATGTGGGCATCGTTCCAGTCGTTAAATCACCAGCTGACCGCACCATCGTCGGGGTTGTGACTGATCGTGACCTGTGTTTAGGTGTGCTGGCCCCCGACACATATCCTAATGCTGTGCCAATTCAGAAGTGCATGACAACCAATGTTGTCGCCTGCCAACCGACCGATGATGTCCAGCAGGCGACCAGACTGATGGAGGCGAATCAAGTGCGCCGTATTCCAGTCATCGATCAACAAGGAATGCTTCAGGGAATGATTTCGCTGGCCGATATCTGCCAGCGTGGGAATCTCCCCTTCGAAACGACTCATCGTCTGCTTCAGAAAGTTTCGGAGCCCATGGAGCATGCGAGTAAACCCCGAGCCATGATGATGGAGCTTGGACACGTCGAAGCTCAGGGGCCGGAGTCGTGGGAAAAGGAAGTTCCTCCGGGGCTGGAGCATTGATGACCCCCCCTTTTGAACTACTTCCTTTGGGTCTATCGGCTGGATCGGACCTCCGCTACATTTTCTCTGAATAGATGAGACAACCACGGAGGGCAATATGAAGTATGTTCATGATGAGGGGGGTGTAACTGATGGGATGGTCCCGGTCTGCTGGCCAGTTACGTATGCCTCGTTAGGCGGTAGGCATTTTCTCAGCAAGGGAATGATTCTGAATGTGACGCCCGCGGGACTCCATGTCGCTGGCACAGTGCCGGTAGAGATTGGAATGCGGCTTCATCTGTGGGGCGATCCTCCAGCAAAGCCAGAACCGTTTGATATCAGAGCGACCGTGGTATGGGTCAAGGGACACGAATTCGGGTTGGACTTCCACTCTCTGGAAGTGAGTGACCGGCAGTGGCTCATAGGGTTTCTGGCGGAAGCACAGAGTCAGTCGTTGCTACCTCAAGCGGCGTAGAGTCGCATAGAGCATTCTTGACAGGCTAAGGAAACGCTGTGTAAGGTGCAATTTCTTATGTCGGGAAGAAAAGATGATCAGTAGATACTATCGTGCTGCCCTCATTGTGGGTGCGCTTGGAACGTTCGTGACGGTGCCCATGGTGAATGCCCATCCGACCGCCACGGGTAACGTCAGCGAGGCCATCGATCACGCGAAGCAAGCGGTGGCTCATGGTAAAGAGGGGCATGCTGACGAGCTTGTGAAACATGCGGAAACGGCGCTGGAGTTTGCGAAGATGGGAGGCAGAGGTCTGGAGTTGAGCGAAGGGATTCATCATCTGAAAGAAGCCATAGAACAGGGTAAAGCTGGTCACGCCGATGTGGGAGTCGAACACATCGAGACTGCCCTAAAGCATTTCTCCGAGATCAAGTGACGGTAAAATTCCCTCCTTCTTGTTGACCATCCTTTTTGCAGACCTTTCAGTGCTCTTCTAGTTTCCACCTCCCAAGACACAACGGTTTCCATCGCCCGAGACTCTGTTGAGAGATCTTCTGTGCATTCATCTCCATCCGCATGTTAGGGCGGCACCTGCGACTGATGAAATCGCGACATCAGTTGATAAGCTGCGGCAACTCTTGCGAGATGCCGAGCAAGTCGAACCGGCCGTGCTGCGGAGAATGGTTAGTGGCCTCTTGTAGCTTTTCTTTTTCCGGTCCGGCCGGCGGGTTTTTTTGAAGACCTTTTTTGCGCCGCCAGCCATGCGGTGTGGTGCTTGCCGATCAAGGCGATTGCCTCATTGGAGTCGGCCACACAGACAGGAATGGCCATATCCTCAGGATTTGCGAGCGGCGGATCCGTCGCCAACATCGAGGACTTCGCCCATTCGACCAGACCGGGCCACATCTTGCCCACCAGGATCAGCGGCGTATCTTGAATATGGCGCACTTGAAGTAACTGCCAGATCATCATCATCTCCAACACCGTCCCCACGCCTCCCGGAGCTACAATGAAGGCGTCAGAGGCGATGACGAACTGGTGCAGCCGCGTGAAAAACGTCCGGTGCTCGAACGCATCAGACACGAAGGCATTCACGTTCTGCTCGAACGGCAGGTTGACCCGGATCCCGTAGGACCGGCTCCGCTCTGGCGCGCTGGCGGCCCCCTCATTGGCTGCCTGCATCAGTCCCGGACCGCCGCCTGTAATGATGTCACAGCCCATTTCAGCCAACGCCTTGGCCACACGTTTTGTTTCCTCGTAGCCGAAGGTCCCCGGTTTGACGCGGGCCGAACCGAAGATGCTCACGCGGTACCGCTCACGGCGGGATGGCCGCAAGCGCGTCAACTCGTTGACGACGTCCCACAAACCAAGAACCGAGGCCCAGACGGTATCTCTGACCGCATCCTCATCGGCGAGGCTGATGAGATTAGATGTACGTTTCATGGATCAATCCCTTTCCTTTATCCATTGTCACCCTCTTCCGTTTCGTCGGCCTTCCAGGCCTCAGAGTTCGATGGTGTCGCCCAGGTTCGGTGTCGATCGGCGAGTATGAAGATTTCAACAAGGATTTGCACGGATCATTTAACGTAGGGTCGTGGGAGGGGCGGTGCAAGGGCGTGAGGAGCTTTCTTTGCTCCCGGAGCGCACGCCCTGAGAAGGGCCTCGCTCGACGGCCGCAGTCGAAAGCTCCTCACGCTCTTGCCGGCCTGCGTATTGACATGAAGAGGAGAATGGAATTGGTCGGGCCTAAGAGCTAGGTGTTTTCCTAGTTCTGTCCATTGATTTCAGCTCGTATATTGGGATGCCAGGAGGAAGGGGAGTATGTGTGCAATCCCTAAAATCGTCGGGTGGTTGAGTGGAATCGTACTCTTTGTTGGCTCTTTCCAAACGGCGCATGTATATGCTGAGACCTCGATGATCGACCTTGCTATTCAGACGCCGATGACGGAAGGGCTCAGAGGTGTCCAGACAAGGCAGAACAAAGTATGGCTGGTGGAGGGAAGTGATTACGTGATCAAGGATCCGACCGGAAAGGAACTTCGGTTGATTCTAGACCCTAATACTCAGAAACTCTCAACCATGCAGCTAGGGGAGCGAATCGAAGGAATGGATTCACCCGGTTCAACTCAGGGAAGTCGTGTCATGGAAGTAGGACTGACTGCCTCATCTCTTTTATTCCGTTAAAAATCATTTCCCCAATATCTGTTGATAATTCTGTGCATAACATCGTGCCGGCTTACATTAGAGCCTCAAACAGACGGCCAAATAGCACAATGCTTATTTCTTGGGCATTGGGCCTTCTGAGAATGACCCCCCACATATGGTGGCCCGCTCAATCCTCAATGTAAATTTCCACAATTACTATTGACTTTTTTTATGCGATGAACTGAGCGAGCTGCAACTGTTGCTCTCCCGATCGGGAAGTATGAGATCGAAGTAGTTATCCACAGCTAAGGGTTCTTATGGAGGGAGAGTACAGGTCAAAATCCGGATTCCTACGGCCCGCTAGGGAAACCCCTAGTACCGAAGATCCCTTGCCAGCTTAGATTTGCGTGTGCCTGAGAAGGGGGGGGAAATATCCATGAGTAAACAGGTCACGTATCGAGAGTACACCATTAGTTCTGTCCCTGTGAGGCTAGAAGGGAATGAATGGAAGCCAGAGATAGAGATTTCCTCTCAACGTGATGGCATTGTGACATCATTTCCGTATACGGACGAAACAATTTATCCAACGGAAGAGGCAGCTGATACCCATGGGATTCAGCTGGGCCAAGAGATTGTGGATGGGAAGACTCCGGTCACATCGGTGAATTACGACGAACGGGTGCCGTTCGACTCAAAGAGTCCCTTCGAGCGGATGTAACAAAAAAGGGGCCTCGTGTCCGAGGCCCTCAGCAGTTATCGACTCGTACGACTTGGGGGTTGTACTCAACGAATTGAGCGCATCTGCAGTGCGTGATTCTGTTCGGTGACTTCTGCCTCCACACGATCACCCTGCTTGAGCTGCCCGAACATCAGGGTAGTTTTGTCTGCATGCAGACGTACTTCCTTGCCGTCTCTCCCCTTGAGGAAATAGTACCCGTATTCGACGCGCACCAAGTCGCCCATGACCGTCCTATTGTGGGTGAAATCATTCGGGGCCTGCATGGAGGCGGCGGCATGGGACACATTGAAGAGTAAAACCAGCCCACACAGGACACTACCAACTTGCGGAATTGATACCATAGGACCCTCCCCCGGTTAGTGGCAAATGTTGTTCACAGTACGGTACGTGCATGCTGTCGTCTTCTCGTTCATCTCTTACTTCTCTGTAGGCTTGCCCACGCCAGACCCAGGACGCCGAGCGAACAAACGTACAGCGACCCATTGATCAAGACCTCGTTTAGCATCGTCATGGTGTTTCTCCTTTCCACAATACAATCCTCAACATGAGGCAGGGTATTGTGCTTCTGACGTTGAGGAATAGCACAGGCCGTGCCGCTCTACCCCGTTTCAACCGCGTAGTCACAACCTATTGAAATAGCGAGTCTTATTGTGGTCAGCTGTCAGGCCATGTGAAGAAATACAGCATTCGCGCGCGATGGTTCGCGTCGACTCGCGAGCTCTGCGCGCGACCGGTCGCGTGTGACTGCTTCCGAAAGGGTCTAGCGAGATTGGATGGGGTGTCTGTGATAAGACTAGGTGCGCCTCACGGCTCCAGCAACGGAACCAGCGCGCTGTGGCCTTGCTGGCGTGCAAGATCTACCGGTCGGTGTCCTGTTGTTGTCTTGACCGATTTGTCCGCTCCGTGTTTAAGCAGCAAAGCCACGATCTCTCGATGTCCGTGCAATGCAGCGACATGCATGGCGGTCATCTTGTTACGCATCGTCGCCTGCGTCACATCCGCGCCGTGGTCCAACAACAGCGCGACAATATCCCGGTGCCCATTTTCTGCCGCAATGAAAAGCGGGCTTGCGCCGTCCATTCTCGGCTGCTTTATGTTGGCACCGTTGGCCAGCAACAGTCCTACGGTTCCCCGATGCCCGTTCTGACTCGCGATGAAAAGCGGGGTCACGCCGTTCGTTTTCGTCTGCTTCACGCCCCCGCCGTGAGTCAACAGCAACGCGACAATGTCCCGATGCCCCTGTTGGGCCGCCATATAGAGCGGGGTCGCACCGTCCGTCGTTGTCTGTGTGACCTCCGCACCATGGTCCAGCAACAATGCCACGATCTTCCGATGCCCCTGCTCGGCTGCGATGATGAGCGGGGTCGTGCCGTCCGTCGTTGCCTGTGTGACCTCCGCACCATGGTCCAGCAACAATGCCGCGATCTTCCGGTGCCCCTGCTCGGCTGCGACATAGAGTGGGCTTTCACCGTCCGTCGTTGTCTGCGTGACCTCCGCACCATGGTCCAACAACAGCACCACGACTTCCTGATGCCCCTTCTTGGTTGCGACCAAGAGCGGGGTGAAGCCGACTGGATTAGCCGCATTGACGTCAGCCTCTTTCTTGATTTGCGTATTTACCTCACCAAGATCCCCTTTGAACGCCGCCTTAAGTAGCATGTCATCCACCGGCCGCATGGCCAGAAGTATCGGCATCAGTCCGAGCACCGCTATCAGCGCTTTCCATCGCCGTGTCATCTTGCCCTCCCCGGGTTTACTGAGTGACGCTCCATTCTTCACCCTGTCTGCGTATACGTATAAGCATATACGCAACTCTCATGCCGAGCGGGTGTAGAGCATCAGGAGCTAAAAAATTATGCTGTTAGACGAGTAGGTCACTTGCGGGTTTTCGATTGGCGGGTGTAGGAGGACAGAAACACAATGAGGAAAACCATACAGGTGGGCTAGGGGTGTCATCCCCTTCGCCACCCGCTGGCCATCTCAACGAGCTGTCTGAACTGTTCCAATAGATTTATCGACTGAAGTGAGGTCTAAGATTTACGAAACGTGAAATGGAGATAAAGGTTTCCCCTTTAATCCATTGGCGATATTCATGAGAATGTGTTTTTTAACTTTGCCACTTTGATCATCCGGTAAGCTTGTCGCCCTCATTTCAAATTCACCAACGAATGATGAAGGATCCAATGGAAGGGTCCTTTGATGTTCTAGAGTCTGACATACTTCAATGATTGCAAGAGAGAAGGCATCTACGATATCAGGTATGACAGCTTTGTCTTTTTCAGTTACAGGCATGATTCCACTCCTTGGTTGGTTGGCCAAATGAGCTACGTCTAACATAAATTTCTTGTGCGAGACGTGATACTAGGAGAAACTCTAGGCGTGGACTGGACCCACTCCACGTCATTGAATGATAATATGGGACTGCTGCCAAAGGGGAAGGAAGTATACGAATAGCTTCGATGAGTGTGCTCAGGCCTGTCATGCACAAAGCTGGCACTATTAGTCTTATCCACGGCCTTTATCGGTCCGAATGCTGCGGCGTCGAATGCCCGGTGCCAATCAACGAGACCTTCCCTCCGTGCCCAGGGAGTGGCACAGGCAAAAGCCGATGCTCCGGCCGGAATGCCGAGTGGATCCTGGTGCGACCGACGTAGACGAGATACCAGCCGAAATCACCACCCCTCCTCCCTTGGACATCTGTCCAATTCTGAGTCGTCTGAAGTAAGCGCCTAGCTGGTTGAAATCGCTAGGGGACCCCAGAGTGTGCCGCTCACCTTATAACCCGCATCATCGAGTCAGAAAGTTATTGAGAGGCAAAAGGAGACCATGTCACGGCCACATGGAGGATGGATCATCGTAAGTGTGATAGTCGGTGTATCGATCTTAGCGGTCTTCATAATTACATATCTGATAAGTGAACCTGTCAGAAAGTATGCAGAACAAGAGGCCACTGAACGACTGCCAGATTATGAGATCACAATCGGCAAAGTAGATTTACAGCCATTTAGGTTAGGGATTGACCTTCAGAATGTCGTGGTGCGTCTGCGTGAGAATCCTGATCCGCCGTTGGCTGAGATTCCAGATGTGAAGGCAAAAGTCCTGATCCTGTCTCTTTTTGCGCGTACGATCGATCTCAACTTCCAAATTGAGGGGCCTCACCTTGCGGCCACAAGCCAGCAAGTCGATACAGTTCTTCAGAAAAAGGAAGAGGTCAAACAAGCGGCAGTCGCCTGGCAAGACACCTTGCGGGAGATGATGCCGATTCGACTGTCCTTGTCAATCTTAAACGGCCACGTGAGCTATAAAAGTGATCCGAATGTCGATTCGATTGAACTACATCAACTTGATGTGAACGCAACGAATGTGACGAATAGGCCAAAAAACGAAGAGTATCCTTCGGAGCTTCGCATGCGTGCAAAGTCCTCGGATGGGGGTCGGATCGAATTGGATACCCGTGCCGATTTTCTCGCGAAGCCCAGACCGCGAATCGATGGGGGCGTCAATGTACATCATTTCCAGCTCCCCACTTTGCTGCCGCTGACCGGGCAATATAATGTTCAACTTCGCCAGGGCGCGATAGATATGACCGGTCATTTCACATATTCCTTTCCAACAACGATGGTTTCTATCAATGACCTCGTTATTGAAGGCGCTAAAGTCGACTATGTCCATACCGCACATACTAAGGAGAAGGAAATCAAGCGTGCCAAAAAGGGGGCGGAAAATGTGAAGGAGGTTCATCAAGACCCCTTGATGGTGGTGAAGGTCTCACACGGAAAGATCCTTCATAGCGATGTCGGATTCATCAACCAGTCGACGTCACCAGATTATCGAGTATTCTTGGCCGACATGAACCTCGATCTAGAGAATTTTAGCAATCGACCAGAAGAAGGGATGGGCACGGTGAAACTGACGGGAAATTTCATGGGCAGTGGACAGACGGTCGCGACAGCTTCGTTTCGGCCGGAAAAGCCCAACCCGGATTTCAACGTTCAGGTACGGATCGTAAAGACCCAAGTCAATGCGATGAATAAACTACTAGAAGCGTATGGACACATTCATGCCAGTCAAGGCACGTTTGCGTTTTTCAGCGATATGACAGTGAAAAACAACCACATCGATGGGTATGTCAAACCGTTCCTGAAAGACGTTGAAGTCTATGATCCACAGCAGGATCGAGATACGAACTTGTCGAAAAAGCTTTATGAGGCAGTTGTCAACAGCGTGCTTGATCTGTTGGAAAATATACAGACGGCCCAGGTCGCGACAGAAACCGACGTGTCAGGCCCGGTCAAGAATCCACAAGCCAGCACATGGCAAATTCTTGAGAAACTCGTTCAAAATGCATTCTTCAACGCCATTCTTCCCGGATTTGAACAGAGTAAGAAGGTCTAAGGCTCACTTTTGATCTCGGACTCAATGACCAGCTTCAGGGCTTCCTGCTCATCTAGCTGGAGGGCTTCCTTGAGGCGTTGGCGTGCCTTCTCTTCCAGCCATTTAACAAGCTCGGTTTGGGTGGGCCTCGTTTCGCCAGTGTCGACCAACCGGTAAAGACTCATCTCGGCGTTGGGATTGGTCTTGTCTGTCGCACACACCACCATAGCCCCTGGCCTGACTCCCCATTGGTCATCCGGTCCTTTGAAGAGTCGTGCCACTAATTTGATGGGCTTCCTGGCCTCAATCATCGTTTTATACATCTGTTCGCTCCCTGAGAAGGACCACCGCACATTCTACACTGCCTTTACAGGCGCTGCGGCGACCCCGCCCTTGCAGCCTCAGCACCCCCAACTAACCCTAATGGACAGTCAGCAGAACTATTCGGAATTTAGATTTGTGATCACTTCGTCGAGTCGCTGCTGCTCAGCCTGACTGATCCGAAAGAAGGCCAGTCCGAAGGTCTGGCCGCTCACCCACTGCACACTCGCCGCCTCGATCATGAGCGGCCATTCAATGTCTGGCGCATAAATCCGCAGTTCCAATGACGCTCCCGCCTCCACCGTGACCGGGCTCTCGATGCGGCAGCCGCCCGTCGAAATGTCAAGCATAATGCCCATGCCTTCCACTGACGAGCCAACCGAAAATGTGGTGCGGAATTGCACGCGAAGACGCGGTGTCGCCCGACGGTCGGTCGTCTTCATATCCATGACAGATTGGCCGTCCACCTTTCCATCAATGAGGCGTTGGCCGTAGGCGATGCCGTGGATATCGGCTTCCTGCTCGGTGGCGTAGATGCTATCGACGGCGAATTGACGCGTGAGAACACCACGACTATCCTCCACGGAGATGTAGATGTGCAGCCGCCATTTCTCACCGTCGAGGCGATGCGGCACGGATTCAATCTTGTATCCCTGATACTTGACGGTCTTGGTCATCGCTTCAATTGTTCCCTACCGACATCGGCAAAACCCGAAGCACGCAACGTGATCGAGCCTAACACAGAAAGCCGTGGAAGGCTTCCAACTTTGGGAGATTTGTCAGCGTGATTTATGGGAGGGGAGAGAGAGTTGGACGGGCTGCTATTGTCTCTTATTCAGGCGGGTCATCATTGCCCCCAAAGCCATTACGATTCCCAGGAATACCAGGAGCCCTGCCGTTAACCAACCAAGGACACAGGTGAAATCCTCGCCGCAGCTATCAAACATAAATTGCCAAAACCTGATCATTTCAGTTTTGGCAGGGCTATTTAAGAACATCGCAGCGACTCCCTGTTCATCATTTTATTAGCAGTATAACACCTCTATATTGGCTGCGTACAACAGACTGGTAAGCCGTGGCAATCTCCTCCGGATACTCCCAATGTGGTACTTGACAAGCGTCTATCGACTAGTGAACAATGCAAATTCTTACCCCCTCATGCTGGTCAGCGTCGTCACCATAGGCTGACTTGTGTTGCGGCGTGGCGGCGATAACCGGCGCACTTCAAACTCGCGCTGGAACATCCACGAGCATTGCCGAAGCGCTTGCCCGTTGCGAGAGACAGACGGGCGGTGGTTGCGGATAGTGGGTGTGTGCGCCCAAGACGAAGATGGCGGAGCGATGGTTCCGACTAGCAGTGGCAACCGAGTAATGAGGCCGGTCTTGTATCAGTGGAAGTCGGGCGTGGCCTCCTTGGCCGCGCAGGGCGATCGTGTTTAGGATGGTTCACTCAATTCACCGTTCACAGTCACCAGTAACATATTAATGGAGGGTTTACGCATGACGAAGCTTAGAATCGTTACACTCGCAGTGGTTGGGCTCTTCCTCTCCATGTCATTTCTGGCCTCTCCTGTGATGGCGGAAGAGAAGGATGGTCTCACGATGAAGCATGGGAAAATCCAGAAGTTACAGGAAGGGAAGGATATTGGCCCGATGGATCGGATGACGACGATGGCCAATGGCACGAAGGTCATGATGAACGGCAAGATCATCACAAGGGACGGGCAGCAGTCGCAGCTGGAAGAGGGCCAAATCATGATGCTCGACGGACGGCTGATCGACGGCAAGAAGTAAGCGCCCAGTGTTCCCGGGAGTCCAGGACGGTGAGTTAAATTTACAATCGGCAGTCACACAAACATGGAGGGTTTACGCAATGAAGTATAGAAACATGACACTCGCAGTGATGGGACTCTTGTTGGCCGCGTCATTCCTTGCCTCTCCTGTGATGGCGGAGGAGAAGGATGGTCTCACGATGAAGCATGGGAAGGTCCAGAAGTTACAGGAAGGGAAGGATATTGGCCCAATGGATCGGATGACGACGATGGCCAATGGCACGAAGGTTATGATGAATGGCAAGATCATCACGAAGGACGGGCAGCAGTCGCAGCTGGAAGAGGGCCAAGTGATGATGCTGGACGGCAGGTTGGTGGAAGGCAAATCCACGGGCAAGTAAGTAGCTGTTTAGGGTCGTCGAGTCTGAAAATCGTGGGCGGGCGGATGGATGGTTGTGAAATCATCCATCCGCCCGCTCAGATAGAGTTCCTTCACATCTCCTCCCACAATCCATCGTTTGCTTGTGCTTCTATCCTCTTTCCCCCTTTACCTAGCAGTGGTTGCCATGCTTGCGTATAATAGCGATCACCCGAGACAAGGACCATTTGCGTGACGGAGAGAGAGCCGGAGGTCTTCGTATGGGTCGTAGGGCCGTCTTATGCATTGCCTTCTTTGTCCTGGCCCTGTCGAACCAGGCTGTTTCCCTTGTTGAAGCGCATAAGAATCACGATCCTATTCCTGTCCCAGCGACCATCACTAGACTTGATCCGCGATTCGATCAACTGGTCCCGCGCGATGCGAAATTGGAAAAGATCGCTGAAGGATTTGCCTGGGTGGGAGGCCCGGTTTGGCACAAGGAGGGAGGCTACCTCCTCTTCTCGGATATCCCCACCAACTCAGTCTACAAATGGAAAACAGGCGAGCACGTCAGTCTGTTCGTGAAGAACAGCGGCTACAGCGGGAGGGCGCCCTTCGGAGGGAAGGAGCCTGGGTCGAATGGGCTCACATTCGATGCCCAAGGTCGTCTTGTCCTATGCCGCCACGGAGACCGACAAATCGGGCGGTTGGAATCGAGTGGAAGGATTGTTCCGCTCGCCGACCACTATGATGGACATCAGATCAACAGTCCGAACGATTTGGTGTTCAAGTCGAACGGAGACTTGTATTTTACCGACCCTCCGTTTGGACTCCCGAAGGCATTCGACGATCCGGGCAAAGCGCCGGTACAAGGGGTCTATCGTTTGTCCAAAGATGGCGTGGTCACGTTGCTTGTCCAGGATATCAAAGCTCCGAACGGCATTGCCTTCTCGCCAGATGAAAAGACACTCTATGTCTCCGACGTCGATCCGAAGCGCGCAGCCTGGCTTGCCTATGATGTCAATCCGGATGGGACGGTCTCGAACGGTCGCGTCCTGTTCGACGCGATGCGCTGGCGCAAAGACCCCTTCTTTGGGCCTGATGGGTTCAAGGTCGACCGGCAGGGTAACATCTTCGGGGCGCGACCTGGCGGATTGACGGTCATTGCGCCGGATGGCACCCTCCTCGGCACGATCGAGACCGGGCAACCGGCATCAAACGTTGCGTGGGGTGAGGATGGCCAGACTCTCTTTATCACTGGTGGCTCATCGGTCTATCGACTCCGGGTGACGACCGGCGCGGCCCGGTACTAGCCGCTGAAAGGCTTTCATTAGCCGGCCGACTCTTGTTTCGTTCACTGTCTACCGAAAGAGTCCTATGCCCTCTCATCGTCAGAACGCTTCTGCTTCCCACTCACCGGCCCAAGCAGAACAGGCACGACTTGAAGAGGACGCGCAGCGTCAACGTCATTGGAAACGCTGGGGACCGTATCTGAGCGAACGGGCGTGGGGAACCGTGCGCGAGGACTACAGCCCTCACGGTACAGTCTGGGAAGCGTTTCCTCATGATCAAGCCAGATCCCGTGCCTACCGCTGGAACGAGGACGGTCTTGCCGGCATCTGCGATCGTCACCAGATGATCTGCTTCGCCATCGCCTTGTGGAACGGACGTGATCCCATTTTAAAGGAACGTTTATTCGGTCTCACCGGCAACGAAGGCAATCACGGTGAAGATGTCAAGGAGTGCTATTACTATCTCGATTCGACGCCGACGCATTCCTATATGAAATATCTCTATAAATACCCCCAGGCGGCATTTCCCTATTCCCGGCTCGCCGAGGAGAATCGGCGTCGAGGGCATCAAGATCCTGAGTTTGAGTTGGTTGATAGCGGCGTCTTCGATGAGAATCGCTATTTCGACGTGTTTGTGGAGTATGCCAAGGCGACGCCGGAAGATCTGTGCATTCGTATCCAGGTGGTGAACCGTGGCCCGGAGCAGGCCGAATTGACCCTGCTTCCGACTCTCTGGTACCGCAATACCTGGTCCTGGGGATCGGACATCCGGCGTCCCCGGTTCAGGGAAGGGGAGTCGCCGGGTCAGATGAGCATCATCGAGACACAGCACGACTATTATGGACTGCGCCGGTTACTTTGCGAAGGTGAGCCGGCTCTGCTTTTTACGGAAAATGAAACCAACAGTCGCCGTCTCTATGGAGACCAGGGCGGTCCCAGATATGTGAAAGATAGTTTTCACGACTATGTCGTGCAGGGCGAGAAAGAATCGGTCAATCCAAATCACCTGGGCAGCAAAGCCGCAGCCCAGTACGTGCTCACGCTGGCGCCGGGAGAGATCAAGACGATCCGCCTGCGCTTTACCAATGAAGAGAAGATTCCGGAATTCACCAAGCAGGACGTAGATGCAGTCTTTACTACGCGCCTCCGGGAGGCAGATGAGTTTTATGACAGGCTCGCGCCGGCTACTCTCTCGGAGGATGCGCTCCGGGTCCAACGCCAGGCGTTCGCCGGCCTGCTTTGGAATAAGCAATTCTACCATTACGAGGTCAATCGATGGCTCAAAGGCGATCCGGGTATGCCGGAACCTCCGCATGAACGCCTCAAGGGCCGTAATGCCGACTGGACGCACCTCTACAACGCCGATGTCATCTCCATGCCGGACAAATGGGAGTATCCCTGGTATGCAGCGTGGGACCTTGCCTTCCATTGTATCCCGCTGGCACTGGTCGATCCGACATTCGCGAAAGAGCAGCTCATTCTCATGTTACGCGAATGGTACATGCATCCCAACGGACAGATTCCTGCTTACGAATGGGCGTTTGGCGACGTGAACCCGCCGGTCCATGCCTGGGCTGCCTGGCGTATCTATAAGATCGACAAGAAACGAAAAGGCGTCGGCGATCGCGTATTTCTTGAGCGGGTCTTCCACAAGCTGCTGCTGAATTTCACCTGGTGGGTGAATCGGAAAGACGCTGAAGGGAAGAATATTTTTCAAGGGGGATTTCTCGGCCTCGACAATATCGGCGTCTTCGACCGGAGCGCGCCGCTACCGACCGGCGGCCGCATTGAACAATCAGATGCCACCAGTTGGATGGGCATGTACTGCCTGAACATGCTGACGATCGCCCTGGAACTCGCCCGTGACAATCGGGCTTATGAAGACGTGGCCAGCAAATTCTTTGAACACTTCGTCTATATCTGCCGCGCCATGAATAACATGGGTGGAGAGAAGATCGAGTTGTGGGACCGGAAGGACGGTTTCTTCTATGACGTGTTGCACCTTCCGAGCGGGGTCACCACGCATATGAAGGTCCGCTCGATGGTCGGTCTGATTCCTCTATTCGCAGTTGAAACACTCGATTCCGAACTCGTGGACAGCCTGCCGCGGTTTAAGCACCGGATGCAGTGGTTCATCGAAAACCGCCCCGACTTTGCGCAGCATCTGGAGACGGAGTCCTCGGACAGAGGCATACGGCGATTTCTTTCGCTTGTGAGCCGCGATCGGCTGAAATCCGTGTTGCGATATATGTTAGACGAGAAGGAATTCCTCTCTCCCTACGGCATCCGCGCGCTCTCGCGCTACCATAAGGATCATCCCTATGTCGTCTCAGTCATGGGCCAAGAGCATCGGGTAGACTATGAGCCGGCGGAATCAGGTACCGGCTTGTTCGGAGGTAATTCGAATTGGCGGGGACCGGTCTGGTTCCCGGTCAACTATCTCCTGATCGAATCGCTGCAGAAGTTCCATTACTATCTCGGGGATCAGTATAAAGTGGAGTATCCGACCGGCTCTGGCAGCCAATCCACGCTCTGGCAGGTGGCGGCGGAACTATCACGCCGGTTGACCCACATCTTTCTTCAGAATGCCGAGGGGAAACGTCCGGTGTTCGGAGGAACGAAACGATTTCAGAGCGACCCCCATTGGCGCAACAACATTCTGTTCTACGAATATTTCCATGGGGACAATGGGGCGGGCATCGGGGCAAACCATCAGACCGGCTGGACCGGTCTGGTGGCGAAACTTATTCAGCAGAGTGGTGAGTGAGGACGGCGCAATTGGTGGTTTCCTTGCTCGCGGAACGCGCACGATAGGAATGTGCTCGTTCGACGCGCGCAGTGAGAAACCAACCAATCCGCGCCGCCCTGGATGTGAGGCGGTGTGGCTTAGGCATTGCCTTCCGGTTTAAGGATAGCTCGCAATAGCGCATCGGGTCTTCTCGCAGCACTCCAGAAACAGCGACGACAAAGTCGGCCATCCGAGTAACCGGATGGCGCCGCCGTGTATCGCATGCCGTCAACGGTGTGTTGACAAATGACTTGAGCAGAACAGACACGCAAGGTCTGGATACGCGCAGACCCGTTCAGAAGCCATCGCAGGCTGTCCAGAAAGGCCAGCCTTCTCACCCGCCCGACCCTGGCGCGCCAAGACGCGCCTTGTCCCATGCAAGGCCGCAACAAGCGAGCAACGATCTTTTTCCCCGCTCGCTCGGTTACGGTCCTTCTAGGGATGACCCGGATGAGTCCCCATTGCGCGCGTCCAACGAGGCCTGCTGAGGCCGCGCGTTGCGCGAACACAGGGGACTCACCGGGCCATCCCTCCCCCTGCTGGCGGACTTTGTCAACAGCCTGTTAAGGGAGTTGCAGGGCAATTGGAAATGTGGCTGCATAGCCGTCAGCTGTTGGAGTCGAGGCTAACAGGAGCTGAGCGCCGCCACGCCGGAAGATCCAATCCTGCTGGTTTCTCGTAGTGCGAGGTCCTGCTGTCGCATAGGGTGGGGCCATGTAAACGCGATCCGTCAGTTCATCGTTGAAGTAGAGTTGCGACGTAAACTCAAAACTCCGACGAGCCATCGGCGCGGTGCGAATCTTAAAGTGAATATGCACGGTACGGCCTGGATACCAGCCGGGGTATAGGGTAATGAATTCGACAGATCCATGTGGGTCGGTGACCTGATAACCACGCAAGAACTTCTGACCGGTGCTATCGAAACCGGGGTCTTGCACATCCGAGTAGACCCCCATCGCGTCGCAGTGCCATATGTCCACCTGGGCGCCCGCCAGAGGCTGACAGTCTCCGGCCTTGAGGCGGGAGACCAGGAAGGTGAGGGCCAGTGGTGTCCCGACCTTCACTCGCCCATTGGCCGGATCCGAGCGAATGTCCGAACGATTCAACCGCTCGTCGACAAAATAGGGACCTTCAGTTTGCTCTGGTCGGACCACACATGAGGGCTCAGACATGCCTGCTGCCGCCTGGTTGCTGTTGAGCCCTCCGGGCAGCAGCCAGGCGACACCGGTGGCGCCAAGCAATGCCATAACCTCACGGCGGGAAAGGAGCCGCCTTGGCGGAAAGACATCATGGCTCATTGGTATTCTTCCCCCGTTCGGGCATCCAAGTGTACCGGACGAGCTGACGTTGATTCTCTGGAATCGACATCATAGACGTGGTATCACTCCATTATAGCGGCAAGCCCATCATACAACTGAAACAGGTCAAGACACTATGCCCCTCTCTGATGCACACTTCGCCGAGCTTTCTGAGGCCAAGCGCCTCCTTGAGAACCCCGGTCTTGCCGTGAAGATCACCGACCTCGTAGGCAAGCCGATTGAGAAGGGTTTTGAACTCCTTCCTGATAACTGGCGCCAGCGGGTCGGAGTGGCGACCAAGGACGCCTTAATGTTCGCCATGAATGGGGCACTGCTTACGATGGACAGCCAGTCCTCGAAGACCTATCCCCGCTGGCACAAGGCTGCGGCGGCCCTCAGCGGTGCGGCAGGAGGGGCCTTTGGTCTGCCGGCGTTGATCGCCGAGCTCCTGGTGTCCACGACGATCATGTGTCGTTCTATCGCGGACATCGCGCGTGCGAACGGAGAGTCGCTGGACAGCCCGTCCACCCGGTTAGCTTGCATTGAGGTCTTCGCGCTCGGGGGCGTATCGAAGTTGGATGATGCAGCGGAGATCGGGTACTTTGCAGTCCGGTCGTCTCTCAGTCGGGCCGTGTCTGAAGCAGCGCAGTATCTCGCTTCGCATACGCTGGCAGATGGAGGCGCTCCGGTCCTGGTTCGCCTCATCGCCCTGATTGCTGCGCGCTTTCAACTTCAGGTTTCTGAAAAGGCCGCAGCGCAGATGATTCCTATCATCGGCGCCGCGGGCGGCGCGGTCATTAATCTGTTGTTCATCGACCACTTTCAAGATATGAGTCGAGGCCACTTCACGGTGCGGCGGCTTGAACGCCACTATGGAGTCGAAGAAATACGAAGTACCTACGACCTGATCTAACCCCCGTGACCCTCTATCGTTTTGGCTTTCATGCGACATCCCATCCTCGACATCCAGCATGCCACGGTGTACCGGGGCGACACCTGCGCGTGTGATGACCTGTCTTTCACGCTTGAGGAAGGGATGCACACGGCCATCCTGGGGCCGAATGGGGCAGGGAAATCGACCATCCTCAAGCTCCTGGCAGGGGAGGTGCATCCGGTTCCCCATGATGCGACTCGTATCCGTCTGTTCGGCGAAGAGCAGTGGAATGTGTGGGATGTCCGGAAACGTTTGGGGATGGTGTCCCACGATCTTCAACATCAGTATATGGATCAAGTGACCGGCCTGAAAGTGATTCTGTCAGGCTTCTATGCGAGCATCGGGATCTATGGCCACCAAGATTTTAGCTACAAACAACTGGCTCGGGCAGACGAGATGTTGAAGGAGATGGGTGTCGGCTGGCTGAAAGATAGACGATTCGGGGAGATGTCGACGGGAGAGCAGCGGCGATGTCTCCTTGGTCGCGCGTTAGTGCACGAGCCGGCCGCACTCGTGCTCGACGAACCGACGAGCGGACTCGATGTGACTGCGACGTTTCACTATCTGGATCTCGTCCGTGCCCATATTCAGAAGGGGAAAACGCTGTTGCTGGTGACGCATCACATTCATGAAATTCCGCCGGAGGTGCAGCGTGTCGTGCTCTTGAAACAGGGGAAGATCCTTCAGGATGGAGAAAAACGCTCGGTCCTCACAGATGCCAGCCTCAGTGCCCTATTCGAGTGTCCTGTGGCACTGACGCAAGTCAACGGGTGGTATCAAGCCTTTCCAGGTGGTTGAGGGGGTGGTCTGGTCTATCCCTCGTGCTCGCTGCCCGCGCACAGCAGACCAATTAGATTGTCAGATCAAGGGCCGTGCTCGGTCAATGCGCGCAGTCAGGGATAGATCCAGACCATCCCCTGAGAGAGAGATTAAACACCGAGTTTTTCTGCGGCGTACTAGAGCCGGTTGTCGGCGAAGGTGTCGCAGGATTTCGGGTCCCCGGTCTCTAAGCCTTTCCGGAGCCATGTCATCCGCTGTTCGGAGGACCCGTGCGTCCAACTTTCCGGTTGGACGTAGCCCTGTCCCATTTTTTGGAGCCGGTCGTCTCCGATCGCGGCAGCGGCTTTCAACCCTGCTTCAAAATCGCCCGGTTCGATCAGATTCCGCTCGCGTTTGGCATGGTGACCCCAGACGCCGGCGAAACAATCGGCTTGCAGTTCCATCCTCACTGACAGGGCATTCCCCTCTCGCTCAGAGGCCTGACGCTGGAGCCTCCGTACCTGCTCTGCAATCCCCATGAAATTCTGCACATGGTGGCCCACTTCATGGGCGATCACGTAGGCCTGCGCAAAGTCGCCTGGTGCACCGAATCGTCGCGCCATTTCGTTGAAGAATGAGAGGTCGAGATAGACTTTGCGATCGTTTGGGCAATAGAAGGGGCCAACGGCTGACGAGGTCGTGCCGCAGGCCGAATGGACGCCTCCGGTGAAGAGGACGAGTCGCGGGTCTTCATACTGTGGGCCAAGGAGTTGTCGCCAGGTGGTTTCTGTGTCAGCGAGGACAATCGAGGCGAATTTGCCGAGTTGGTCGCTGGGCGATCCGGTCGGTGCGGACTCGGGAGGCGCCGACGACTCGGTGATCTCCTGTACGCCATTGAGCATGTTGAGCAGGGTCACGGGATTGATGCCTGTGAAATAGCTGACGGCGAGGACCAGCACGAGACCTCCCAGTCCCAGCCCTCCTCCGATTCTGGCCGGCCCCATACCGCGACGGTCTTCGACATTGTCGCTTTCTCGCTGTCCTTCCCAGCGCATCAGGTCGGTTCTTTCTCCATGGTCTGAATGAACTTGTCTGCTTCAGCGATGGATCGATTCATCTCCCGGACAAGCTGATCGACCTGAGCGTCGACTTTCACCAGCTCCCCTTTCATGGCTGCCAGCGCTCGTGCGTTGAGGTTGTGTTTCAGGTAGAGGACTTGATCACGGAGTGGGTTCAGGACCGGGTCGATACGCTGCTCAGCCCGCTTCATGGCGCCGAGCATCTCGTTATAACGGGTTTTAGTTTGGGTCATTTTTTCTTCGCTCTTCCGGCGCAAGTTCGCATTGGAATATTGACCAAGCTCGGTCTTCCGTTCAGAAAACAATGAGTCAGCCACATTTTCAACTGCGTCGATGCGCTTCCGTACCGTTTCTGCACTGTCTTCACTGTTTTGCAGTTCGCTCTTGAGTTTCTTATACGTGGCTTCCAGATCTCCGCCTTGATAGGCCACGACCTGTCCGAATTGCTCCAAGGCGCTTTGTATATCTTTCTTGGCTTCCGCCTGCGCGTCACGGGCTGACTTGACACGGCTGCTCAAGAGATCGCGTTTGGCATAGCCCATCTTATCCATCGCGTTGATATAGGCTGTGTCACAGGCGGAAAATGCGAATGGTATTGCGAGGAGAAGAATCATCAACGTGAGTTTCAACATGGGCGCCTTAGTTGGGGAGTAGATGCATCCCTGCTCCGTGATGGCGAAGCTCTGTTACGGATGTATCATAACCGAAGCAGGAACCATGGGAAAGGTCCTGATCGATGGGGCCGGGATTGCCGTGAGAGGTCCGATTGAAGAGGAGGTGCTCACCGGGGGTGAGCACCTCGGGAGGGCGGAAGGCTATTTCGGAGCAGCCGTAGAGGCCTTGACCTGGCCGGCAATTTCCTTAAGGTCTTTCGGATAGAGCACGATCTCAATCCGACGGTTGGATGATCGTCCCACCTCTGAGTCGTTCGGGGCGATGGGGTGCGTGTCTGCGTAACCGACTGCGGAGATGTGCTGGCGGTCTACACCTCCCCTATCGATCAGGTGGCGCACCACGACCGTGGCTCGCGCTGTCGAGAGTTCCCAGTTCGTTTTGTAGCGGCTTTGTAACTTCGTGCTGATGGGCACATTGTCGGTGTGGCCTTCGATCCGGATCTGTTTGTCTGTAACCTTATTGAGCACGTCACCAACCTGTGTCAGGACCTCGACGCCGGCCGGCTTAACCTGCGCCTGGCCGGAATCGAACAGGACACGATCCACCATATTAATCGTCAGACGGTCCTGTACCTGTTGAATCGTAATGTTGCCCTTCGCAATCTCATCCTGGAGTGACTTGGACAGTTCTTCCTGTGTGCGGGTCAGGCGCGCGACCTCTTCCTCTTTCGCCAATTTCGCCAGTCGTTCCTGCTCTAACGTCGCAGCCAGTTGCGATTGTTCCTGCCGCAGTTGTTCACGCTCCTTTGCGAGTCGGGCGGTATCAGTTTCGAGATCGGCGGCCTGTTTCTGTAACTTGGTGATTTCTTCCTGCGCCGAGGCATTTCCGCTGGAGAGTTTTTGCTCAAGATCCTTGATCTGACCCCGGACCTTGCCGAGTTCGTTGGTCAGTTGGCCTGAGCGCGCCTCGAGTGCTTCCCGTTCTTTGGCCAGCGAAGCGGCTTGCTGTTCGGCAGCTACTCGCTGAGTGGACTCTTGGTCCAGATTTTTTTGGAGTCCCGTCAACTGCTGTTGCAGTTGTGCGGATGTTTTTTTGGATGCCTCGAGTTCGGCGAGCGTCTTATTGTGGCTCTCGGTGCTCACGCATCCTGCCATTGCCATTGCACAAAGCATGGCCAAGGCCGGCGCCCGGAAGGGTTTGGTTCCATCGATCAACATTTGTTGCATCGTTTTCTCCTCCTTTTCATGAAAGTGAACAGACGGTCACGTAAAGAGAGCAAGCTTAATGCCGAATGAGTCAGGCGCATGCGGGACGAAAATGGCTCATTTTTCATGGATTTGTCGGGGAATTGTTGGTTACTTCCGGAAACACTGTAGGGAGCAGCCTACAGTGTCCTAGTGCTGCTGCTGTGAGCTCCTCTGAAGCAGTTGGCTGGTCAAAATTAACAGGAGGCTGGCGGGCGCGACTTCTGCTGCCCCACGCCTGCAGCTGGTTGAAAAAAGCATCTAGCCTGGCAACTGTCTCATGACACGCGTAGACTTGCGCTGCGATCGATATATACCGCCGACAATTCGAGGGACGGAATGCCTGCAGCTTCTCATGCTATGCGTCGAATGTGCGTTTTTGGGTATGTTGGTATCGTCTGTCTGGTCATGGCGCTCATGGGCTGCCAGTCCGGTGAACTTCGCAAACTGAGCGGCCGAACCTGTTCGGAGCTTGAAGCGGCTATCAATCTCTCGAAACGGGTCGACACGCTTAATCTGCTGTCTGAGGCCTCCACGACGCACTGCGATAACCTTGTCGTGACCTATGGAGCCCAAGCGCGTTCTCAGTTCCGGCACAAAACGTTCTCGATCACACGGGAAACGATGAATGTGTTTGTGCCTGACGGCACATTCATCGAATACGTCATGGAAAGTTATGAGCGTGGTTACCTCAGTATCCTCCTGGCAATAAGTTATGCCCGACTGCATAAGGCCGAGGATGCCAAGGTTGAACTTAGAGATCTCGATCATGAGCTATTTGCTCCGATCTACAACTACGGAGAAGATCCGGTCAACCTCTTGCTCTCTGCCGTATTGTGGGAACAGCTCGGAGACGTCCGTGAGGCTCGCGTAGACTGGCTGCGTCTTAGAGATTTCCAAATCTTTGCCTTGCGAGACGATCAGGTTCTTCGCCGGTTTGCTGGAGAGCGGGTAAGTCAGATCGATAACCAGGAAGGGGCGAACGCGGGATGGCGTGTCTACCAGGTCGGACGGTTTCCCCAGATTGACTGGGATCTGCGGTTTACCAATTCTACGAGCGGCTATTTTTCGATTACACCCAGGGAACCCTTTCTGGCATCCTGTGCTTCGAACACGGGTGTCCTGGTACCGACGCAAAGCTGGTTCAGTAAGATCGCGATCCGCCACAGCCATGCGTACCATCCGCTATTGAATTTGCAGACTTGGATCCGATTGCCGCTGGGCCTGACATACAGCCTGATTCCGCTCGCCGCAGGAGCTGGTGTCATGGTTGGAGGCTGTGTGCTCGATGCGGCGGCCGATGGCAAAGGGGCGCTCTGCCAGCTCTCGGTAATGGGAGGAATGGCTTTAATGAGCACCGCACCAGCGGTGCTGGAGGGGGCCCTTCGACCGGACCTGCGGCATTGGGAAGAGCTACCGGCAGCCGTCGTAGTGACCAGAGCCTCAAAGCCGGAGTTGGAAATTTGTATGGCAAAAGCTGGAACTGCCGTCCAGCGGATTCTGTAGCCGTATTCTGTATCGCAGCTTTACCTCTCGCAGGCTTCCCCGGTTGATCGTATCCTGCCTGAGCCCGGGGAAACAGATCCGGTTGCGTATATTTACGAATTCGTTGCAAGTAACTGAAGGAAGCGCATAATCCCGCCTAAGTACCTGCCACAATGCTTCTCACCTTTCTGCTATGGAGGGGAACAATGAGATCGACACGCACACAGCCTTCCAACCCGGAATCAGTGGATCGAAAAATGCTTCTGCTCCTGAAGCGGAAGGGGGCACAAACGATAGAAGGCCTCACCGGATTGACAGGCGTCTGCTGGGAACAGGTGTTCTTCTCGGTCGATCGTTTGAGCCGGACGGGAAAAGTTTCACTGACGCTCGTTCGCCCCTGCGAGTATAGGGTCTCTGTCGCGCAGCCGGCTCGCTAACTGCGTCCGACTCCATTCAAAAAGCATCTAGCAGCAGGTATTTGTTTGCGCTTGCCGGAGCCGCGTCAACTCCGCTTCTAACTTGGTGATGTGTTCGTAGAGTGGAGCGTTCATGGCTTGTATCTCTTCCATGGTAAATCGCGGTGTAATGTGTTGCGGACAATTCCAGTCGAATGCCTCGACATGCAACAGCATGGCACGCTCAGGATGGGCGTTATAGCCCGGGACAAGCAACTTCTCCATCAAGTCCGGCCGGTCTTTCGCATTGATCACCTCTATGTGCGCATAAATCTTCAGCCGCACGCGATTCGCATAGTCCATCAGGATTAGTGCGGATCGTTCGTTCTGCTGTAAATTGCCGACAGTAATGTATTGCTGATTGCCGCGAAAATCGGCGTAGCCCAGCGTCTGCGCATCCAAGACGCGCAGGAATCCAGGTGGCCCGCCGCGAAACTGCACGTACGGATACCCCGTTTCACCTACCGTGGCCAGATAGAAGCTGTCACGGGCAGCAATGAATTCGGTTTCAGCGAGGCTCAACGTCGTGCCGCGTGCCAGCCGGTCCATCCGTGCATATTGCTGCCGGGACCCGCACTGTTCCTGCTGTGCCTTCACACTTGTCGTAAATGCAATCTCTGCAAAATTCTTGGCCATTGCAACCTCCTAAGCCAATCGGCCCAACGGTATAACTATCAAAATAGTATATAGAAGGTTACATCATGAGTAGCTAACTTGTCAATATCTCTTTTAACGGTTAGAGTGATTGGCACAATCGGGAAGAAGCGATGATGACAATACTGAACTGGACAAAGTTTCCCCTAGTCGGCAACCACCTGAGCCTCGATTTCGTGAACACAAAGATAGCAGAAAATGGTAAGCCGAGAGACCTGTTGGACGGGCCGGCTGATGCGGCGGCCTGGGCGATTGCCGTGAAATTATTGGACCGCACGCGCGCGAAGAAACTGGCTAAGATCTGGCAGGAAGCCGGAAACCGTGAAGAATTCGAAGAGATGTTACGCTTTAGAAAAGTACTGCACGCGCTGGTTGAGGCAATGAAAAATGGCGAATCGGTGAAGGCTCCGGCTCTGAACGCGATCAACGAGCGCTTGCGAACATTGAACGGTTACGCAGGAGTCTTGCCATCAGACGAGAGATTCACTAAACGATTTGTTCTGGAAATTCATACCCCCAACCAACTGCTGGCACCCGTGGCGGAAGCAGCGGCAGATCTGTTGTGTTACGGAAATCCAGCCTACGTCAAGAAATGTGAAAATCCATCGTGCGTACTCTACTTCTACGATGGTACAAAAAACCACAGCAGGCGGTGGTGCAGCATGAAGGCGTGCGGCAATCGGACAAAAGTCGCGGCGTTCTATCAGCGGCGGAGGCAGCAGCCGAAGCGCCAGGCGTCCGACGCCATAACATGAAGTAATGCCTGTCAGGATGCCATAGTCTGCAAGTTCCTCCGATATACCCTTTATGAAGGGGAGTGTTTGTGGATTTCAATAAACGCACGTCATGGATGCTGTGCTGGCTTGTTGCGGCTGGTTTTGCCATTCCAGGCTGTTCACATCAATCCATACAAGAGAATGTTCCTTCGTTTACTTCCGCTTTTCCTCATGAAAATAGAGAGGTCGGTCAATACTCCGTCGATAAGCATACAAAAGCCCCTCTCCAATGGGTTGTCCAGGCATGGGTAAATACAGATGCAGCAACTCTATATACGAAGTCTATTAATTTGGACGGGATTTTCGAGAACATTACATGGAATACAGAAGGGGCGTCCTCTCCAAGTGCTCAGCATATGCCGGGAGATGTCAGAACCATCCCTCTTGCTTGGATGAATGCTAAGGAGAGATTGCTGATTACAGAGCCGGTAAGCATTCATTTTTATACGCTTCTGACAGAGGAATCTTCCGCGCCAACTCCGATGGATCATTATCTCGGCGTGGTTACGACAGAATCAATCGGTAAAGGGAGTGTGATCACTTGGAGAGTGTACTTCGAGCCAAAAGGCTGGAGTCCTATGGCCAGCATCATGTCGTCTAAAATTAAAAGCCTCCTGGAGAAAGGCATTCAATCCTGGATTCATGAGTACGGCGGAGCGTTAATTCCGGTTCAAGTCCAGGATTAAGGTTTTTGTGTCTCTCCCTTGGAACGACACCCATGCTTGGTCCTCCTGCTGCCGCCGAACGAGGCTACAGATATTCCCTCCAAGCTTGCTCGTTATTTCTTCAGGGATGGGGTCTGATTGATCTCCTATTGCGCGCGTCGGATGAGCACATTCTGATCGTGCGCGTTCCGCGAGCACGGGAGATCATCAGGCCCCATCCCTACCTCTTGGCTTCGGGCGGCGGCCAGTTCATTTCCGTGTGTCTGCCACAATAGAAACAGAGGAGGCGGTAACGGCCTTTGCGTCGAGGGTTGGGCAATGAGATAAACGTGATGGGGGTGTCGTCGAAGGGACAGGTGGGCTGCTCGTGGAGGAGATGTACTTCGGCCATCATCGTGATGGAAGCGATATCCCAGGAGGGAGAGGTCTGCTCAACTCCCGTGATCGTTTCCGTCACGAGGCAACGCTCGCACTTCGCTTCAAAGTTCTTGACGCGGCCATTGTGCGGAGTGTGATCGGCGACATCCATCGCCCCTCCGCACCCGGGCCGGGCACAAGTCAAATGTTCGTGTTGTAAGGCCTGGACAAACCGGCCATGTGCTATCCGCTCTTGTTCCGACTTCATACGACCTCCCTCTTATCCCTCTTTATATCTCTCCAGAGGGGTGGCCTGAAGTGCCCTTTCACTGCGCGCATCGGACGAGCATACTTCCGAGTGTGCGCGTTCTGCGAGCAAGAAGGGCACTCAGGCTACCCCTCACACCCCCCATGCCCCGCTTATCTGAATATTCGCTCCATTCACATACCGTGCCTCATCAGAAAGCAGATAACGAACCGCTGCCACCGTATCGTCGACGGTGCCGATGTATCCTGCAGGGATGCGTTTGGTTACGCCGGCCAACTCTTCCGGCGGCGCACTGCCTGAATCGATGAACCCGGGCGAAACTGCATTGACGGTAATGCCATGGGGCGCCAGCAATTTGGCCAACGTGCGGGTCAGAATCAAGACTCCAGCCTTGGCGATGTAATGGGCTGTGACGTCTGGTTGAGAAATCATCTGGTCGGCATTCGCCATGCTGAAGTTGATGATGCGACCGGATTTGCGAGTTTTCATGCCTGGTGCAACAGCCTGCGCAAGATAGAAGATCGGGTGGAGGTTGCCGGCGAACATCTCGTTCCAGCCCTCGACGGTTTCCTCGAACAAATTGATCCGATGGTAGGGGCCCGCTCCATTGATCAGGGCATCGATGTGCCCCCACTGTTGTTCCACCTGGGCTATCAAATTCTTGGCTGCCACAGGATTGGATACGTCGCAGCGGATGGCCAGGGCCTGCCCGCCTCGTTCCGTGATCTCGCGGGATGTCTGTTGGGCCTCGGCGACGCTCGCCCTATAGCAGATGGCGATCTTCCAATGCTCGGTCGCAAGGTTGAGCGCGATCCCTCGCCCGATGCCTTTCGCCCCGCCTGTGATGAGTGCCACTCGATCTGTCATCGGTGATCCCTTCCCTAGGAGCCTGTCCGGGCCTTGCGCCGCTCATCTGGCCGCATCTCCTTCACCTCGTCATGAAGGCAATGTCAAACAGGCTCCTAGCGGTACCGGCCTCGCATTTTATCGAGTCTTGAGTCTGGTTGCGAGCAGTTGCAGCGTACCGGCTGTTCGCATGGAGAAGGTCCGGTCTTGTTTGGGCTTCTCATAGTCCTCCCGGCATTCGGCGATGAGCTTCTGCAAGTCTGCGATCCGATCCACGTCGCGCCAGGTGGCGGTCAGTCCGACGGACAAACCCAGCGCCTTGGCTTGCTGTTGTGTGGCGGCGAGGACCTGGTCTGTCGACCAGGGTATTCCGGCAAAAAGATCCTCTGTAGGCCTTGTGAGGCCAATGAGGTAGTAGCCCCCATCAAGAGCTGGCCCTAAGACCACGTCGGAGCGGCTGAGGATCGCGAACGCTTCCTGATATACCGTAAGAGGCAAAGTCGGGACATCGGTCCCTACGATGATCACCTGCTTGTAACCTTGGGTAAACAAGTCAACGAAGGTGCGGTGCATTCGCTGCCCCAGATCCTTTCCAACTTGATCCAGCAAGCGGACGCCGTGGCGTTCTTCCATGATTCTAAAAAATACGTGCTCAGAGAAAGGCGCGCAAGCCAGGTATCGTTGGAGTGGGAGCTTAAACGTGGAAACAGCAAGTTTAGTCCGTTCCAGCATGTCCAGGACAAAGCTGCCGTGAAGGGTGGCTGCCTCTTCGGGTGTCAGCGGCGGGCAGAGCCGCGTTTTTACGTCGCCCGGGATTGGTGCTTTCGCGAAAATCACAAGGGCCGCGTGAGGTGGCAGGCGTGAGGTGTCAGGTGGTCCAGTCACACTCGATGGTCTCGACTCAGGTTTCACGACCCTTTCCCCTGACGAACTAGCGGATCGTCCCGTAGTAGTTCTTGAGGCGGTGCGGGCTGACTCCGATCCAATACAGGAATCGTAGTGTCCACATCAAGAGGATTGTGCGCAATGGGCCATGCCGTTCCCAGCGACGGAAGGACGTGGTGACCGCCGTGGTAAGAGCCGCCGTGGTTCCAGTTCGTTTGAGCCTGCCGGAAAAATCGATATCCTCCATCAACGGCATATCGGCAAAGCCGCCGATCTGCTCGAAAATGTGGCGACGCACGAACAAAGCCTGATCGCCGGTGGCGATGCCACTGAGTCGCGATCGCCAATTCATCATCTTGCTGATGACCGTGCCCCACGTCGAGGGGCGATCGAATCGGACGTCGAACCATCCACCCACCGTCTGGTGGTCGGCCAGGGCCTGTTCAATCATCGTTTTCGCATTGTCCGGAAGCTTCGTATCGGCGTGGAGAAACAATAAGATATCTCCGTGACTGGCCTTTGCCCCTTCGTTCATTTGCTTGGCTCGTCCACGGGGAGCGGTTACCCAATGAACAGGACTGAGGACAGAGTGCTGAGTCTCGAACCGATAGGATTCGAGCAGTGCAGGCGTCTCATCCGTACTGCCTCCATCCACCACGATCAGTTCATCGAATCCGAGCGAAGCGGTGTGGGCCAGTGTGACGATGATAGTCCCTTCTTCGTTCAAAGTGGGAATGATGACGCAAATCTGCATCGCCATGACACATCGACGGGTCTGTCTGGTCTATTCGGTCTGTCTGGTCCATCTAGTCTGTCTGACTTCAGATGTTAGGCTTTATTAAACCAAACAGACGAGACAGACCAAATAGACCAGATAGACCGGGCTAGGAAGGTTTCTTCGGTTCGTTGAACATAAAATACATGACCACCACCACGGTGCCCCAAAACACGACTTGTTTATGCCAGAAAAGGACTTCTCCATAGTGAAAGAAGATGGCTCCGAGTAGGAGGGCTGCACCGATGATACTGTAACGAAGGGTGAGGTTCTCGATCACCGCATTCGCCCATACCGCGATCCCGCCGAAATAGATCAAAAAAGGAATATAGTCGATCTCGAATCCCCCGCTGATCGAAAGAAATATGTCGAGGAAGCCGATGAAGATGAGGGCGGTGCCGACAATCATCCCGGCGACACGCACTTGCTTGTCGCTCCCGGAATCGTCATCCCGATCGGGGCGTTCCGGCTTCTCTGATGGTCCCGGCGGCATGGTCAGATGGTTCCTTGAAGCGTGAAGCGTGAAACGTCCGAATCAGGAGTGAGCGACGTTTCTCAGATACGCTCTAAATCTTAAAATGTTTGCTCAGGGTCAAGCCTTGGCGCTGATATGAAGAGCCGAGAGCCGTGCCATAGAGCTGACTGGGGCGTGCGAGCATCCTGTCGTATACAACCTTAAAAAAGGTTTGTCCATCGTGGATCAGGAAGGGCACGTCGTGGGGGCGGACCTCCAGGACCACTTGAGTGCCATGCAGCTCGCCGCTGCCATAGCCGAATCCCGGATCGAAAAACCCGGCGTAATGGGTCCGTAATTCGCCACAGGCTGCTTCGAAGGCGACCATCTCGGCTGCATAGCCGCCGGGAACACGAATCCGTTCTTTCGACGCGAGGATGTAAAATTCTTCCGGCTCCAAGAGCAGGCTGTTCTGGCGATGACGGTAAAGGGGTTCCCAGAAATCCAGCGCCGCATAGTGGCCAATCTTCGAGAGATCAATGACGTGACTGTTCTTCTTCGCCCGGTAGCCGATAATCGGCGAGTCGCTTCGGTCATCTCCCTTCAGGTCAATGCGTAGAAACAGGCCGCGATCTGTTCTGAAATCACGCGCATCCAATGCCTGTTTCGCGGGGAGATTGTGATAGAGCAACCGCTCTCGATTGTGCAGCGCCTGAAGAGAGCGATCCGATACGGTGGCGTCGCCGCGCACGAACCGGATCTGGTTGAGCGCATAGCCGGTCTTCACTTTGACCGCGAACGAGCGCGGGACGATTTCCAGATAGAGAGGTCCTGAATAGCCTGCCCGGATTTCATCGAACCCGGTGTTGAGATCCGTCACGACGCGGGTAAAGACGTCCAGCCGCCCTGTGGTGCTCTTTGGATTGGTCCGGGCCCTGAGGGTTCTGGGCAATGCGACTCGCTCGAGCAAGGGCACCAGATAAACGTGGCCTTTTTCCAGAATTGCCCCCTCGGTCAGATCCATTTCGTACATCACGAGGTCGGACTGGTAGAAGTCGAGGACGTTGAGTCGGCTCGTGATCTCGGACAACTCCGGCAGGAAGCTGCTGATCAACCGATAGGCCTTGCGCCCGAGACGAAGGTCGAGACTGGCCGGCTGGATTTGCCGTTCTTCGATCGGCACGTCGGCATGGATGGCGCCGCTTGCGATCAACTGCTTGATTTGTTGGTAGGGCAAAATGCCCTGCGCGCTGTTGCTGCTCACAGGTCGTCGTGCGCTCCGGTACTGCACGACCCCAAAAAAGGCCCTGCGCTGACCATTGGCAGCTCTCGCGTAGACCCCTGTTGTGGTTGCGGATAGTGGAAGACCTTGTTCTCATAGTTTTTGACGAGGACCCCTTCGGCATCCATGTGCACCATGTAGTCGCCCGGGAGCAAAGGAATCTTGCCGCCGCCGCCTGGCGCATCGATGACGAAGTGCGGGACTGCCATCCCGCTGGTGTGGCCCTGCAAAGACTTGATGATATTCAGCCCCGTCTCGACCGTGGTGCGGAAGTGATTCGTGCCCTTGGTCAGGTCTGCTTGGTAGAGATAGTAGGGCTTGATCCGAGCGAGGAGAAGCTGATGCATCAACCGTTTCATGACGTCAGGATCGTCGTTGACACCTTTGAGCAGCACAGTCTGAGCGCCGAGTGGCACGCCGGCATCGGCCAACATCCCGCAGGCGGCTTTCACTGCCGGGGTCAGTTCGTCCGGGTGGTTGAAGTGTAGATTCATATAAATGGGGTGGTACTTCTTGACGATCGCGCAGAACTCCCGGGTGATCCGTTCGGGCAATGTGCCGGGCACTCGTGATCCGAGGCGGATCAGCTCCAGATGTGGGATGGACCGCAGGGCCTTGAGGATCCGTTCCAAGAGATGATCCGGCAGGAGCAGCGGGTCGCCTCCCGAGAGAATGACATCGCGCACTTCGGTATGTTCGCGCAAATAGGCGACGGCCTGGTCAAGCTCACCTTTCTTGAGGAACCCCGGCTTTCCGACCAATCGTTTTCTCGTGCAGAACCGGCAATAAATCGGACACTGGTTTGTCACCATCAGCAGGACACGATCGGGGTAGCGGTGGACCAGGTGCGGGACCGGGCTCATGAGGTCTTCCTCAAGCGGATCAGCCTCCGCTTCGAAGTCGTCCATTTCTGCAATGTCAGGGACCACCTGTTTCCAAATCGCGTCGCCCTTCTCTTTTATCGTCGCCATCACCGTGGGGGTGATGCGCATCGGATAGTCACCCACGATCGCTTCAACCGCCTTCGCGTCGACGCCTAGGCGGTCTGCCAGGTCTTTGGGTTTCACAATGCTGTCGGCGAGTATGCGTCTCCATGCTTCCATGCGATCTCCGTAATTGCCGAGTGAGTTCGGCTCGTCTGCCGGTATAGCTAGCTGCCGGCGATCTGTTTTTGACCGTATGTCTTGTCCAAATAATCGAGGATGTCGTCTGTTTCCGTCAATACGATGTCTCCATCCTTCAGGACGGGAACATAGTATTGGCCTGACACGTCCTTGACCACTTTCCGCATCGGGCGAAAGTCGGGCACGATGACGCCCTCCACGTCGATCTGAAGCTCCGCCAACTTCTGGCGCACCACCTCACAGTCAGGACACCAGGCCACGTGATAGAGCGTCATCTCACCCCCTACCAGTTTGAACGGCGCACGGCACCATGACGGCATCTTTCATCCCATGGATCACTTTTTTATCTGCCGGACATATGGTGGCCAGGATACCAGCCAGTTCGGTCTTTTCGCCACTCACGAAATAATAGGGGGAAAGTCTGGCGCGACCGGACATCCGGTTCATCTCGCCTGTCACCGGATCGAGGTAGTCGAGGTCATACTGGCGGCCCTTGTGAAACTCCTGCAGGATATAGGGTGTTCGAGGGAAAGAGTCCAGAGCATTGTCGATGGCGGCAGCCCATTCGCTCTGCGGCATATCATGCCCAACCGATACGCCCCGACTGCCCCAGGCGAGAGCTGAGAATCCGGATGGCTTGATTACGAAATGTCGTTCTTTCTGGGTTGCCGTGGCCAGATCTCGCCAGTTCATCACGGCCCGTCCTCCCATCGCCAGACCAGGAATTGTGGCGGAGGGAGGAATCGGTGCAGGATCGAGAACCCAGGTACGAGGCATCAGAGCGGTCAGGTGCAGGAAGGTCTCTCCGCCCAAGGTCTGCTCCCAGAAGGGTCGCAATGCCGGGTGGTGGAGGAGGGCAAATGCGAGCTTTTCTTCCAGTGCCGGCTTATATGGGGGTGTGACTGCGACCCGATCTTTCTTGATAGCATATTGGATGAGTTCCGATTTGGGAATGTTCAGGAGGTCAAATAACTCATAGAATCGATAGATCAAGGCGACCGGCTGGTCTATTCCCTCGCTGGTCATTCGGAGGCCTTCTTCGGTGAATCGAATCGATCGGGGTTCTACACAGTAGGCGTCGAGATCGAGGGCTCGGAGCTTGGATGCGAGCCACGTCATTTCAGGCCGATAATCATTAGCCTCTTCTGACACGAGAATCGCGACGCATCCCATAGGTTGGGTCAGCTGGCTTCTCAACATGGCTGCAAATCCACGTACCATCCCCTCGGGGCCTCCGACGAATTCCAGGGGGGAAGGGGTAGGAGAAGCGGGATTGTATATCTCGGTCAACGCTGCGGTTAATCCGATTCCTCCCGGCACTGAGTCGAGCTCGGTGATTACCATACCATCCTGGGTGGGAATGATGTCCGGTCTGATGACGGCAGGAAGCTGGTCGCGAAACCGTTTCATCCGGCTATACGCGAGTAATGCATCCGGTTTGCCCTGGTCAAGATATCCCGCAACCCAGGCTGGTTGGAGTCCTCGTAGACTGTCGTTATAGAGGCGGTTCAGGGCTCGAGAAAAGGAGAGAAGCTGCGGTCCTAGTTGTTGGAAGAAATTCAACTGGTCTTTCGTAATAGAGAATGCCGTCGGGGCAATCCTCCAGGTCGTCGTAGCAGCTGTTTCGGAAGGAGAAGCCTGCCCGGGCACAGATGGAAAGAGCCCAGCTTGGGAGAGCCGGTCCCGGATGATGGCGCAACGGTGCAGGAGGTCGGAGGTAGCCAAGTCAGACAGAGGCAGTATCCGTGTCAATGAAAGCCCCTCATGGGAGGCCAATGGACTGTAACATGGGCTTTGAGGACCGTACAAGGGGCGAAGAGAGCTCGTGAAAAATGACATCCCTTTAGGCAGTTCTATAGATTGGTGTTAGTATGAGCCTCACTGCGAGTGACTCCTTGTAATGTTCTTACATACCAATGGCATATGGGCGCGTCTGTGACACTGCCGACGGGGCTTCCACAACTTGTGCCGAGCCATACCTGTCTCCAGTGCGATGTCTGCTGCCGCTTCCCGGACCCGGACAGCGTTCTCCGTCCATATTTTACCGAGAGCGAAATCGAGAGAGCCGTGGCAGGGGGCGTTGAGGGAACGGCCTTTCCCAGTCGGCGGGGATCCCAAGTATTGCTGGTTCCCGATTCCCTTGGAGGGGGGTATCAGTGTCCGGCATTCGAGTCAACGACCTCAACCTGCCGCATCTATGAGCAGCGACCGTTCGATTGCCAGCTATATCCGCTGGCGCTGATGTGGAATGAGACGCACGAGCAGGTGTTGTTGGGTTGGGATACGAAATGTCCATTCATGCGAGAGGAGATACCGGAAGAAATCCGACGTCATGCCGATCGGGTGATCGCCTTGCTCGATCAGCCGGATACCCATGGCCAGATTGTCTCGCATCCTCGCCTTATCGGGCGATTTCAAGAGGATGTGGTCGTGCTTGCCCGTCTCCCTCGCCTCACGGAATCCATCGTTGGCCACTGGGGGCCTTTGCCGTTGCATCGGTTCACGCTGGAGGATATTCCACGCATGGCAGCGGCATCGGAACGGTCGGAATGGTGCCATGCTCAGTCGCTCGCGGCCTATGCCCCAGCCTATCACTACATGTGGAATGGCTTGTTGGCCTATTGGTGGATGGAGCTTCAGGGAGCCTTTTGTCTATTCGCGCAATCCCACGATGGCTGGTTCATGCCTCTCCCACCCATCGGGACCGGCCCGCTCGATGCGCCGCTGTCTGAAGCGATGAGCCTGTTGCGTCGATGGAACGGAGATTCCCCGGTCAGCCGGGTGGAAAACATCCCATCCCGATTGACGCCGGAGTTCGAACGGCTGGGATATCGTCTGGCATCAAAGGAGCCGGACTATCTTTATCGCGCTGCGGATCTCGCCGCCTTGGCAGGCGAGCGATATAAGTCACAGCGCGCGCTGTGCAATCGATTCGAACGGGAGCAGTCATTTGAGCTGGATACCTATCAGGTCGGCGACCGCCAAGACTGTCGGGCTCTCTTCGCAACATGGTTGCGGCAGAAGCAAGCGGAGGGAATTGAATCCTTCAGCGCGATGATACTGGCCGATGCGCAGTCCGCTCACGAAATCATCTGGTCGCAGGCTTCTGCCCTGCAAGTCATCGGAACTGTGGTGAGGAGTCACGGCCGGTTGTGTGGGTATACATTCGGCTATTGGTTGACGGATAAGACATTCTGCGTTCTCCTAGAGGTCGCGGATCGGACTCTTCCCGGTCTGGCACAGTATCTCTTTCGGGAGACTTGTCGAACCGCTCTGGCTGCGGGAGCCGAATATGTCAATGCGATGGATGATGCAGGCCTCCCTGGATTGCGATTGTCGAAACAGGCCTATCATCCTGCCATGCTGATTCCCAACTTCGTTGCCTTCCCGACGCGTGAATCATGAAGACATCGATGACTGTACCAGCTAGTGAGTCGCGCCGCTATCGGTGGCTGCCCTATCTCCTCATCACAATGACTTTCTTCGCGGTCCTTGCCGCTGCCGGTGTCCTCCGCTTCGTTGAAGATCGCTTCGTGGAGACGACGGGAGGTGAACTCACCCTGGCCGCGGTGGAAATCGCCGAGAAGGTCGATCGGATGCTGTTCGAACGGCGAGGCGATACCCTCATGATGACGCGAGCCCTGGCGGCGCGTATGTCCGATCAGAAATTTCTCTCGGAGTATCTGAAGTGGATGCAGAAGGAATATGCCCCCGTCTATCTGTTGTTAGCGGTCATGGATGATCAGGGGACAGTCGTAGCTGCGACGGAGACTTCGCTGGTCAGACGCAATTATGGCCGTGCCGCATCGTTTACCGCTGTGCGTGAGACCCGACAGCTCAACGTGACGGACGTCGCGGTGCAAGAAACGGGGGAGAGCGGCGTCGAGACGATTACGTTTACGGCTCCGATTCTGAGCCCTCAAGCCACGTTCCTGGGCGCGGTGACCTTGCAGGTGGGAATCCCACTTTTGGAAGAAGTGACCACCAGGACTATTCGCTTGCACGAAGCTCGACAGGGAGCCAGCGGACGAATCGAGTACCAAATGTTGACACGGAAAGGCAGGGTGTTTGTTGACTCAAATCTGCTGCATAAGGGGGGCCTCAACCTCAAAGAACTCGGACTGCCTTCGGCCCTGCTGAGTGAAGCCGGTGTACCGTGGTTTGTCGAGGAAGAGCATCTGCAGCGGCATGTCCAGGTTGTGACTGGTTACGCTCAGACCAGAGGTTTTGGAGAATTTGCCGGATTGGGATGGTCGGTTCTGGTGCGAATGGAGCGCCAGGAAATCCTGGCCCCCATTCATGCCTTCTTGTGGAAGGTCGGAATCATCGGCGGAGTGGTCTGGATACCTATGCTGGGGTTGTTGTTTTGGGCTACGACACGCTTGCGTGCCGAATATCGGCAGGCACAACAGGAAAATGCCTGGGCGAAAGCCGCTGAGACGGCGCTGCTCCAGAGTCAGGAACGGAATCGGGCCATCGTCGATACAGCGTATGACGGAGTGATCACGCTCGATTCGACCGGGATTGTGACCGATTGGAATGTACAGGCGACAGCAATTTTTGGATGGCCCCGCGAAGAGATGCTGGGACGAGTCTTTTCTGAGGCCATCATTTGTGACCAGGATCGACAGGTTTACGAGCAGGGCATCAGTGAATTTCTTCGAACAGGAACTGGCGCGATCCTGAATCGCCGGATTGAAATTGTCACCCGACACAGGGACGGCCGGGAGATTCCCGTGGAGCTTGCCGTGTCTTCGGCGAAAATTGGGGAGGCCTATATCTTCAGCGCCTTTATCAGAGACATCACCGATCGCCGTCGAGCTGAACATCGCCTCGCATCTCAGTATGCGGTGACCCGAGTTCTCTCCGAGGCAACGACTCTGGAAGAGGCTGTTCCAAAAATCATCCAGGCCATCGGAGAAAGTCTGGAATGGGATCTGGGCCTGTTCTGGCGGGTAGATAAGAGGGCCGGGGTGCTGCGCTGTTTTGATCAGTGGAACGCGCCATCCATACAGGCCGATCCATTTACCTCGGACGCCTGGCAGCGTGTGTTTAAACGAGGCGAAGACTTGCCCGGACGCATCTGGGCCAACGGCAAGTCGGTGTGGGTAGTGGACGTCACGATGGATAGTGATTGTGTTCGTGGACCACAGGCGAGGCATGTTGGGTTTCACGGGGCGTTCGGATTGCCTATTCTCATAGGGGGTGAGATCGAAGGGATCATCGAGTTCTTCAGCCGCCAGGTGCGGCAGCCGGATGACGAGTTGTTGAGGATGGTGGAGGATATCGGCCTCAAGATCGGCCAGTTCGGCGACCGGGCTCGAACGGAGGGGGTGCTACAGGAAACCGAGGCGCAATTACGACAGGCGCAGAAGATGGAGGCCGTCGGACGACTGGCCGGCGGGATGGCGCACGATTTTAATAACCTCCTGACGGTGATTCGCGGGTACAGCGAGCTGCTCCTGGGCCGCATGGCGCCGACCGATGACAAGCGGAAGGATGTGGAAGAGGTAAAGAAGGCGGCGGACCGCGCCTCCGGACTCACGCGGCAGTTGCTGGCATTCAGCCGCCGCCAGTTCGTCGCGGCGAAAGTTCTGGATCTCAATGCCCTCGTGGCCAATATGGACGGCATGTTGCGGCGTCTCATCGGTGAAGACATCATCGAACTGAACACTGAACTGGACTCGACAGTCGGCGCGATCAAGGCGGACCCCGGACAGGTCGAGCAGGTCATCATGAACCTGGTGGTCAATGCGCGTGACGCGATGCCTAAAGGTGGACGCCTCACGGTCGAAACCCGCAATGTGACGATTGAGGACGAAGTGCGCCTTGATGCTGTGGGGGTGGCGCCGGGGTCCTATGTCTTGCTGGCGGTCCGTGATAACGGCCATGGGATGGATGCCGAGACCAGGTCGCATATCTTCGAACCGTTCTTTACTACCAAGGAAAAGGGGAAGGGGACGGGGTTGGGACTTTCGACCGTCTATGGCATCGTCAAGCAAAGTGGGGGGAGCGTGACCCTAGAGAGCGTGCCTGGTCGGGGCACGACGTTCCGGATCTACTTTCCACGGGTCGAGCAAGAGGTTCCGGGGTTGACGGGGGCAGTCGATGCGACCGGTCAGGTGCGTGGCCGCGAAACGATATTGTTAGTTGAGGACGAGCCGGCGGTTCGAGGCCTCGTACATGAGACGTTGCGACTCCATGGCTATACGGTGCTGGAGGCGCGCCATGGTATTGAGGCTCTCCTCACCAGCGCCAAATACGGGGGACCCATCCATCTGCTGCTGACGGATGTCGTCATGCCGCAGATGAGTGGACCTGAAGTCGCAGAGAAGCTCCTGTCTGTTCGGCCAGAGATCAAGGTGCTCTACATGTCGGGGTATCCTGACCATCCGGTGTTTGATCGAGGCGACGTCAGCCGCGAGACAGGATTTTTGCCCAAGCCCTTTTCGCCCCACGTTCTGGTCCAGAAGGTACGGGAGGTTCTCACCACCGCGAAAGCAGCCTAAGAGGGGTCTCGCAGGCAGGGCATCCCTTTGCTCCTGGAACGCGCACGATCAGAAGGGTAAGAAGGCGGCCAGATGGTCTCCTGTGCTCGTGCAACGCGCGGCCTAAGAAGGCCCTCGTTGGACACGCGCACTGGGAGACCATTCAGGCCACCTTTCTGTGAAGAGGGCACGAGCGAGCTCGGACGGATCATTAATATCGGTCAATGCGCGCAGTAAGGGATAGATCTAGACCATCCCCTTGAGGGGAGGTACGAGCAAGCTCTGAGGGACCATTTATATTATAGTTCGACGCGCGCATCGAGGATCGACCAGGTTACCCTTGAAAAGATACTACTGAACACTGCGAATCGCTTGATCTTCACCCTCGGTTCCGTTTATCGTGGCTCCACCGGACCAGATTCACCACATTAGACCAGACAGACTAGAGAGACAGGCTCATGCAGCAAGGACGAGAACTCGACATCCGGTCTTTCCGGATTGATCAGGAACCATTTTATGCTGAGGTTCGTGGTGAAGTCGGACTCTTTTCCATTGCGGCGAACAGCAAGATGCCCGTCATGCTCAAGGGGCCGACCGGATGCGGCAAGACCCGATTCGTTCAGCATATGGCCTACCGCCTCGGTCGACCATTAATCACGGTGGCCTGTCACGAAGATCTCACCGCCTCCGATTTGGTCGGACGGTATCTGCTCAAGGGCCAAGAAACGGTCTGGGTCGATGGGCCGCTGACGCTCGGTGTGAAGCACGGCGCGATCGTCTATCTCGACGAAATCGTGGAGGCGCGCAAGGACACGACAGTCATCATCCATCCCCTGAGCGACGATCGCCGGTTCCTGCCGATTGAAAAGAAAGGCCAGATTCTGGAAGCAGCCGACGACTTCCTCCTGGTGATTTCCTATAACCCCGGCTACCAGAGTGTGCTCAAAGATTTGAAGCAAAGCACGAAGCAACGATTCATGGCAATCGAGTTTGACTATCCGGCGCCTGATGTCGAAACTACTGTGGTTGAACGAGAAGCGGGGATCAGCCGCGATCTTGCGGCGAGCTTGGTGAAACTTGGCGGCAAGGTGCGCAATCTCAAGAGTCATGGGTTGGAAGAAGGAGTCAGCACCAGATTGCTGATCTATGCCGGGACGCTCATCCGGCAGGGTGTGGCGACAGATCGCGCCTGTGATGTGGCGATCGCACGCCCGATCACCGATGATCCCGATATGCAGTGTAGTATCGGGGAATTGGTGAAGGCCATTTTCTGAGGATGCCGCAAAAGCCCTCCACCGGCGTTCTTGCATCGTCTCATTTTAAGCTCCCACCACGGATGAACCAGCTGATTGTGCAGGACATCACAGACGGAGCAATCCTGGCCGTTCATATCCAACCAAAAGCTTCCACCACAGAATGTGTGGGTATTCGCGGCGACGCGGTCAAAATCAGAGTGGCGGCTCCTCCGGTCGATGGTGCAGCCAATGATGAACTGATCCGGTTTTTAGCCCGCCGATTATCGATTCCTGCTCGCTCAGTACAGATTAAATCCGGTGCGGGGAGGCGGCATAAACGTGTTGTCATTAAAGGGGCCAGCGCGGAGTTTGTGCTGACATGCTTGAACGTGAAGGATACGAGAGGATCGGCAAAACTATGAAGCGCAAATCCCTGTCGGTCATCGGGGGATCGTTGTTGCTTGTCGCCTGTTCGACGGCACATCCGGTTCTATATCCCAATGCGCATTTGCACTCTGTAGGAAAAGAAGTTGCTGCACAGGATATCGAAGACTGTAAAAAGTTGGCAGAATCGGCAGGGGCGGAGGAAGGCAGTGGAAAGGCCGGTCGTGTGGCGACCGGCACCGTGGTGGGTGGGGGAGTCGGCGCGGCAGCCGGAGCGGTCGGGGGGGCTATCTCAGGCTCAGTAGGCCGCGGTTCTATGGTTGGGGCTGCAAGCGGTGCTGTATGGGGATTGTTGATGGGCTTGTACCATGTCATTGCCGGTCCGTCTCAACCGAATCAGGCCTATACAAATTTCGTGAATCGATGTCTGCAAGAAAAAGGATATGAGGTAACGGGGTGGCAGTGAAGGTGGGGTGGGACGGAGGGGGGACCTCTGTGCTCGCGGAACAAAGGAGGGGATGGAGCCTGATGATCTTCTGTGCTCGCGCAACGCGCGGTCGCGGACTCCCCTCGTTGGACGCGCGCAGTGGAAGATCAGTCAGCCCCCATCCCCCGGAAGGCGAACAAGCAAGCTTGGAGGGAGCAAGCATATCGGTCGATGCGCGCAGTGAGACGCAACCGAGCCAACCCACGATGAGAAGATACGCCTCCCGTGACTTGAGGGGGGCAAGGAAAAAGATTTGCAAGTCTGTCTACCAAGTTGTTCTGGCCGTGTCTATCTTGAGTCTTGTGGCTTGTGCGGGGTCGCCGGAGCCGCTGTTGCGGTCAAATGCGAAGTTCCAGCTGCAGGGGCGGCAGGCAGCGCAACTTGATGTCGCTATGTGTCAGCGGAAGGCGGAGGCGTCCGGGTTGAAGCCTGGCACCGAGAATCGAAGTGGTAATGTGGCAGCTGGAGCAGGGTTGGGCCTGATTAGCGGAGCTGCGGTAGGGGCGTCGGCTGGACTCATTGCTGGGCTGCCTGGTGTGACAATCGGGGCAGCAGCCGGAGCCGCACTCGGAGTCATCATTGGGTCGGTTGGCGGCGCCTACAGACCTCTTGAACCTGATCCACCCTATGCCGATGCGGTGGTGCGGTGTTTATTTGATAAGGGTTATGAGGTGAGTGGCTGGCAGTGAGGAGTGCCCTCCTTGCTCGCGGAACGCGCACGATAGGAATGTGCTCGTTCGACGCGCGCAGTCGAGGGCTTCTCCTCACCGCCAGCCTTGGGAGCGTGAAAGAAGCAGAGCTGAAAAGATGGTCGTGTGATGCAGGGAGTGAGACAGGCGGTCAGCTTCATTGTTCGCGGAACAAAGGAGGGGATGGAGCCTGATGATCTTCTGTGCTCGCGCAACGCGCGGTCGCGAACTCCCCTAGGTGACCGCGCCACCACAAGAAGAACCAGAGCCGGCAGCGCAGCCGTAGCAGTGGTTGCGCGTCGTGATCTGGCGGTGATTGAGTTGTGCCGCATCAAAGTCCCGGATATGAGCTGGCGCACCATGGCCCACCGGCAGGTCGAGCATCTGGTTGAAGTCGCAGTCGTAGAGCGAGCCGTCCCAACCAACTGAGATGGTGTAGCGGCACATGACGCCGGCTGCCGCAGCGGGGTTGAAAGCATTGGCCAGTCGTTCCATATATTGTTCGTAGTTTCCGCTCTCCAGGAGAAACTCCAGAAACCGGCTGATCGGCATGTTGGTGATCGTATAGAGGTGGTTGAATACGACACTATGGCGAGCCAGGAGTTCTTTTCGAAACTGTGCTTCGATTGTCGCCTGTGTAGGAGAGAGAAAGGCTCCGACCGGATTGCAGACCAGGTTCAGGACAAGACCACTGTCAGGACGGCCATACCCGAGTCTGTTCAAGCGTTGCAGGGCCTCCATGGACTTCTCAAAGACTCCGTCACCCCGCTGGGCATCGGTCTGGCTGGCGCGGTAATAGGGTAGGGATGCGACGATTTCCACACGATGCTCGGTGAGGAACTCCGGCAAGTCCGCTTGGGATGGGAGGAGCAGGACAGACAAGTTACATCGATCCATCACATGTCGACCAAGGGCTCTGCTCTGTTCGACCAGCCAGCGAAAGTGGGGGTTAAGTTCCGGAGCCCCACCCGTGATATCGACTGTCGGAATATCAGTTTTTTGGAGGGCCTGGATGCACTGCTCTGCCGTTTCTCTGGACATACGTTCGGTCCGATCGGGCCCGGCATCGACATGGCAGTGCCGGCAGGTCTGATTGCAGAGCTTGCCGACATTGATCTGAAAGATTGTGATTCCTGTGGCGCAAAGGGGGGACAGGCCGATCCGATCGAGTTGTCTCTCGAACGGCGGCCAGCGCGATGTCTTCCCAAGCACCTTCAATTGCTCCGCCGGGGAGGCAAGGGGGTTCTGTCGTCCCAGTAGGGTGAGCGCCATAGGATTCTTTGTCACAATGCCGAGGGCAGTTTATGGAACCGCCGGACCCGGCGTCACGGGGCATCAACAACAGTTTCCATTCAGGGAACAGGCGACCGCCTCGCCGCTGACCTGCTGGCAGCACATCTGCTAGCCTGTTGACGCGGCTCGTGCATAGCGATCACTGACCTGTTGGGTAATCCCATCTATCGACATGTGTTTATGTATCAACCCTTTCTAGCCAAGGTCAATCTTGTTCTGCAGGAGGGGCTGAGTGAGTATGTTCATCATGCTGTGTTCCCACTTTCTTCGTTCAGCATGTAGTCGTGTCGTCGATTGCATACAGACGAGAATGAGGGCGTAAAGCACTCACATTTCAATGCTCTCTTGATGACTGTCTCAATTTCCCTTCATCGGCTCAGCCTTCGTGTCATCTAAGTAACATCCCCAAGCCCGGGCTCCAAGCCACTGATTTCGTAAGAACTACTTATTGAGATCAGTTGGTACGTGATCTGCACATGCAGAGGTGTGTGCCGAGGGGTCACTTCTTATTTACCAGGGAGGTATGTGATGAAGATCTGTAGGAGTGTCATTGCAATCGCAGCGCTGTTCGGATTCAGTGCAGGGACGATGCCGACCTTCGCAATCGCGCAGGGTCCACCGTCCATGCCGTCTCCGACCGATGAAAAGGATAAGAAGCCAGGCGTCCCGCGAGCTGGTGATGAGAATAGCGACTACAAGAAGAAGGATGAGCGCGGCAGTCGCTAAGAACGTGATGGTCGGACAGCGGGGCACGGGAACCTGCCTCGCTGTTCACCTGTCCTAATCTGATATGACTATTCTTGAGACCGACGCCACAACCAGCCGTACACCGAGATATTGACCGCGAGCACGACCGTGCCAAGTATGAGTTGCACGTCGCGAGTCAGGTCATCGGGATAGAGAACGGGTAACAGGTAGTGAGCGACAAAATCTGAGCGGTAGCCGGATTGGCCTGCTGCTGTACGCAACCGATTCTCCAACGGTGTGAGCGGGCAGATCCAGCCGGTGAATTCGACAACTGCGCCCCATACAACTGCCGGCAGGTGCAGCCATGCGAGCCGCCGCGACCTCAGCACGAGCAGCCCGCCGCAGAGCACGAAGATCACAAACCCCAGGTGAAGAATCAGAACCAGATTTGCCAAGAAGAGGTACATCGACGCACCCGGTTAGAACAACGAAGGAGAGTCAGTCTCTTTCGGATAGGTCAGCGTCCCTTTCTCAAGACGGGCAAATGCTGTAAAGACGTGTGAGGTGGCCTTGTCGAAAGACATGATATGCCGGGCGTCCCACCCGCGGCTCACCAGCGCATCGGCAATCAAGGACCGATGGCAGCGCCACGGCACAGCTTCCGCGCACATAATAGCTGTCCGCTGCAATCGGCTATCAGCCATCAGCCCTTCTAATGCTCCCCAGAATTCGGCTGTCTGCATGTAGTCGGCATATCCGCGAAAACTGGCATTACGCCATCCGTCGTTGATGGAATCTTTCGTCGCGTTTCGCAAGCCGCCCAATTCAGGCGAGTGATGGTACTGAACCCCGGCATCGCGTAACGAGTGGGTCAACGCATCCATATTGAACTGGGGATTATAGCGGGATCGAGGAACGGTGCGGACATCGACGAGACGATCAATCTGATGGGCGCGCAACAAGCCGATGAATTCGTCAATCGGTCTGGTCGAGTGGCCAATGGTCCAGATTGTCGATTGTTTATCCTGCATGGTTCGTGACGGTTCGTTGCGAAATCGCGCAGTCGCATTGCGAAACGGGCACGCGGAGCCGTGAGCTTCCAAAGTGAATCTTCACTTCTCTATCCGCGATTGCAGTAGAAGGTTTCATGAATCATGCAGGCTCAGCATGGAGCAGTGTGGCATAGCGAGCGGGAATTGGCCACGGTGTGGTAGTCGAAGGGATCAATCAGGAGGCATTTTCTCCGGATCGATTTCGAGCAAACGCAGTCGGCCGTTGGCGATGTGTTCGGTCTTGTAGAGGCGATCACCTAGTTGGATAGTTCCGACCAGGAGATTACCGCTTGCCACAAATGTGAACTCACCCCTTGAAGGCGGCTTAAGGATGCCACGGATGACGGCGGTGTCGTTGCTTCTGCTTAGGGTCGAGGTAATATCCAGCTCGTGGCTGGTCCCATCAAATAGTTCAACAGTGATCCTGGGATGGGGTCTGGCCCCCGCATCCTTCAATGTCTGAAAAAGTGGGAGATCGAGAGCGATCTCCCGATCGCGGAGCACCCACGGTCTTCGCGGTGTCGGCGGCTGAGTGGTGGCAGGAGGAGACAGGACTGTTTGCCATAAGCTTTTCGGTGCCGGGCGCTCATCGGCCCAGGTGAGCTGCCAGAATCCACTGCTCAGCACCGCGATGAGAACGACACAGGTGAACCGGCTGATCACAGGGTTGTTTCCTTATCAAGGCCGTCGCGCTGGTTTCGTCTCATTATATAGAGAGGTGGGGCCCGGTGCGATCATGAAATAGTGGAGCGAGGCCGATCATCCTTGAACCTTCCCGGTCAAGGGACAATCACTCGAAAGTTTTTCGGCGCAGCCGGTGGGGTGACGTCCGCGGGCCCTGCGCGCCAGGCAGCGACAACCTGGCGGACTTCGTTCATGGATCGTGCGTTATCCGCGGAATTCGCAGGATCGACGGCATGGTCAATCCCGGCCGGCCTTCCGTTGATCATAATGTTCGGGTTTGAGAAATACTTCACTCGCGGGCAGGAGACGTTCGGACAGGCGTAGGCCATAATCGTCCGGAATCTCCCGACCACATCCCGATACCCATAGGAGTATGCAAAGACGCCGGTTCCGCCTGTCGCGCGATCGTGCGCGTTGCCCATGTTATGCCCCAGTTCGTGGGCGAGGGTGTCGTTCACGATGCAGTCGCGTGCTGTCACGCTGAACGCGGAACTGGCGAAACTGGCGCGCGGCCCGTTTGCCATGACATAGGCAATGCCGCAAGAAGCACCCCCATTATCTACGATCAGCGCCACAAGATCGGCTTGGTACCGATCACGCAATTGATGCACTTGATCCATAATCCCATCGGTCGAACTGCGCAAGCGAGTGAGATCGATGTCGATGGACCCTGTTTCCGTATAGGCCACCTCGGCCGTATGGACGAGCTGGAGTTGCATCGCAATCTGACTATTCCGGTAGGCTTGATTGGCTGAATCGACGCCCAAGGCAATCAAGGCCTCCATGGCAGCCTGTCCTCCTTCCTGGGTTTTCGCCGTCGTGGTGTAAACGACCAACAGATCGACGATAGAGTCGCCAGCCGCGGCCGCAGTATCGGTTTGCTCCGCCGTGCCCGCGCTGGGAGGGGCTCCAACGGGGTCATCGGCTATGATCACCGGATGGTGATCATGAGGCAGGGCTGCTTCATCTATTTCCACGAGGCGGTGAAGGCTCCCGCCGGTCGACTCGATCTTATAGAGCCGCTGGTTCGAAAGAATCGTTCCGACCATGGTTGTGCCATGAGCGACCAACGTGACATCGCTCCCTGCTTCTCCTCGCAGCCTTCCTCGCCATACCTTCATCTGTTGGGAATGAGCGCGCGGCTGGTCAAGGTCCAAAGTTCGAGTTCCGGCATCGAAGAGCTTAAGCGCCACGTCCGCATGGGCTTGATCCAAAGCATCCAGCGCAGCAGGGTTGAGAACCATGGTTCGATGCTGCCGCACCCATCGCTTGAGTGCCTGCGGCCTGGGTGAGGCCTGGGCTATGGCGGGGGGTGTGGCGCCCGGAGCATCTGTGAAAAGCGCTATCGGTGATGATGGTGCTGCACCTAACACGACAGAGGGCGCTCCACATGCCGTGAGGCAAAGACAGAGGACCATCGTGCGTGAACCAACAAAAGGGAGAGGATGTTCTGCGCTCATTGATGGCCGTGGACTCGGCGTAGGGTGTTCCATACAAGCCCTCTGTCGTGAGTTCTTTTAACCAGGAGTGAGCAAGGGCGATGCCATTTCGCGAGGCGCATCCCTCGGGCAAGGAGTCTGGATTTCCTACAATATCAAGCAATTCTGAGGCTGACGAAAAACGGCTCAGATATGGATGGCGGGGAAGCCCTGCAATGAGGAGCAAGAGTGGAGGCTGTGGCCTACTCTGCCATCTTCGATTGCGGTCAGTGTCTATCCCTGATGCTCTCGATCAGATCTCTGCGGCCTCAGAAGCCCAAGCGATGAGATCATCAGGGTCCTCCAAGACCTCGACTGGGACCTCATAGTAATTCTTGAGCGTTTGAGTGGATGAGGGAGTGAATGGCTTCATTCCCCGGTCACGGTATCGCGCTGCGGTGACCGAATCAGTCTTAAAGTAGAGCCGGCCTTTGTGGATAATTCCGAAAAAAGTGTCGCGTTGGTACAGCCCATATCCGCCGAACATGGCGCGGCAGATTAAGTCTGGGAGATCACGGAGCTGATCCAGCACGAAGTCCTTGAATCCGTCCGGCTTCGCCGCCATGGGATGAGTCAGAATGGCTTGCGTCCCGCAACCATTCGCACTGCTATCGGAAATGTGATGCGATCGGCTCGCCGGTAATTCAATGCGGCTTGCGTGATGCGCTGCTTGACCTCTTGCTTTTGGCCATCCGAGAGCTTTGCCATGAGATTTTGGACCGGCGCCGCGATCTCCATCAGGCTAGTGTAGTACTCCTCCACCGACGCGTACGACCATTCTGCGAGAAATTCCTGATCTGTGCCATCGACTAGTCCTGCTTGTTGCATCATCCCTGCGAGATCCCCTGGCTTGGCCAGACGAAAAATACCTGGCGCGGTCGGGTCCGGCGTCGGCAGTTCGACAACCTGCTTAATCGCCTCCATCGAGAGGCCGATAGAAGGATTCTTCTCCGGTGCAGACCAGACGGCTGCCGCAACCCAGCCTCCGGGTTTCAGCACGCGAGCGATCTCGGCAGCAGCCTTCGGAATTTCCGGGAGAAACATCAGGCAGAAGCGGCTGGTGATGGCGTCGAAAGAATGAGATTCGAATGGCAAGGAGGTCACATCACCGGTTTTGAAGGAGACGTTGTGCAGGCTCAGTTGCTTGGCCTTTCGCTCTGCGACAGCGAGCATGTGCTCGGCGAGATCCAGGCCGACGACAGCGCCGGAAGGGCCGACCGTCTGCGCACCGAGTAGAGCCGGATAGCCGGTGCCAGATCCTAGATCGAGAATTTTCATGCCAGCGCGGAGTCGCGCATCGGCGACCAGCCGATGGTTTAGAAACGCCATCTGCTCGTCGAAAAATCGGTCCCACTTTTCCCAGCCGGGGGCGACACGGTTCCAGTCTTGCCGTTGACCTTCGATGACTTGTTGTGCCGTTTGTTGAGGGGGCATACATCTCCTTTTTCCGATTGACGAAGCACCAACTCCGATTTATCCGCCGCTGAGGGCGCATATGATGTACAGCGTATCTGTCTGATGAAGGGGGGCAGTCAAATCTTGCCGCTGCTCTTCATTCACAAAAATTCTGATGTGCGGCCTGATCCGGTCCTGTTCCGTGATGATGCGAAATCGAAAGCCTGGATAGCGACGATCCAGAGCCGCCAGCGCGTCTCCCAATGTCGCGCCATCGATATCCACCTCACCATTCTGGTCCGTGTAGGATCGCAGGGCCGTGGGGATGTGCACTCTGATCATCGGAGCGAAGCCACTTCGATCGAGTAGATTTCAGGCAGATGCCTGGCGATACAGGTCCAGGTCGTCCCCTCATTTCGACTTGCCCAGACTTCTCCGCTGGTCGTGCCGAGGTACAGGCCGATCGGGTTGTGCGCATCGCCGTTCATCGCTTGGCGTTTGACCGTCCACCAGGCTTTTGCTCGTGGAAAACCTTTGTCCTGTCTCGTCCAGTTCTTGCCGGCATTCCGGGTCACGTAGGCAGCCGGTTTGCCTTCCGGGCTTACGCGCGGCCAGACAGTTTGGCCGTCCATCGGGAACACCCAGGCGATGTCTGCGTTACGAGGGTGGACGACCATTGGGAACCCGATGTCGCCGATCTTTTTCGGCATGTTCTTGCCGACCCTCAGCCAGGTGTCCGAGGGCCGATCGAGCCGATAAATGCCGCAGTGATTCTGTTGGTACAGCCGGTTCGGGTTGCTGGGACAAAGGCGGACGCAATGGGGATCGTGAAAGGTGACAGTGGTCGGGTTGAAGCCTTCAACCACGTCAAGCCCGTTGATGAGGGGCACGAATGTCTTCCCGCCATCGGTTGATTCGTGCACCCCGCCTCCGGACATGGCGAAATAGAGATGCTTGGGATCGCGCGGATCGACAAGAATCGAGTGTAGCTTCGGGCCATCCGGAGTGCCGTCCTGCACGGTACCCATCCATTCACGGTATTGCGGATCGTCGTTGATGTAAGAAAACGAACGCCACGTATTCCCTCCGTCATTGGAACGAAAGAGGCCCTGTGGCGAGGTGCCGGCGTACCACGCATTCGGCTCGTTCGGATGGCAGGGCACGAGCCAGAAAGTGTGATTCACCGCACGGCCCTTCTCACCTTCGGAAACTTTGGGGAAGGCAGGAGGAGCTGCAGACTCCTTCCAGGTCTTGCCCGCATCGGTCGAGCGAAAAATGGTCGGCCCCAAATGGCCGGTGCTCGACGCCATCAACATTGTCCGTCGATCCCGCGGATCGAGCACCAGATGATGCACGATGTGTCCCAGGAACATCGGGGAAGACAGTTTCCACGTGCGCCGGGAGCGATCACTATGCAGGATGAAAGCGCCTTTTCTGGTGCCGATCAATAGAGCAATCGGACCGACGCCGGGCTTAGGACTGGCAGGTGACGACTTCATACTCCCTCCACGTGGATGCAATTAATTGATTGTTTGTACGGTGTCGCGAAATTCTTTCATCTCAGTAATCAGAAGATCAAGATGCTGGTCTCGTTGGGGTTGATCGTCCTTGAATTTCCACAGCCGCCTGAAAATAGCCTTCAGTTCCTTCTTGTGTGTGCTGGCGAGGTCATAGGCCGGTGTTTTAGCCTGTGCACTCGTCACACCACAGAAGGAATCATTGAGCGCGTGAAACTGGTTGTGCAGATCGTCGAAGGCGCTGTCGATTCCCTTGCCACCCTTGGCCTTTTCCGCACTCACTTCCATCATCCTGGTCAGATTGATCATCGTCTCCACGCCGTTTGCGCCCTTTGCCTGGGTCGCGTAGTCGTTGGCGCGGGGATAGAACAGATAACTGCAGCCGCTGAGGCTCGTCAACATGAATGCCAACGTAAGCCATCCAATCGTACGTTGCATAGAGAGCTCCTTTGGTGAAACAGATCGATTCCTAGTCAAACATGTTGTCCGGTCCAGGGTCAACGTGACGTTGGTGATTGCTGTGCTCTCGTTTGAATCATTGCTTGCGGCTGTACGTGATTTCCAGGAACTTCGATTCTTTTTGGCCATGGTGCGCCCCATACATATCGAACTGCTGGCTGTTGTTGTCGACGATTTTCCAGACCGCCCGATGTGTCATCTTGCCTCCGCCCGGCTCAGGGTGCGACCCTCTCAGCGTGATGGTCTTGCCATCGGGGCTGGCCGTGCCTTCCATCAGGAAAATCCCCGTACCCATCGTATCCATCCAGGCGGTCACGTATCGCTTGCGTAAATTGTCATAGGCGTCGATCCCGATTCCGGAAAAGGGTTGTCCCATCATCTGGGCGTTGTATTCCTGGTAGAGAAAGCGTCCATCGAGCAACATTCTCATTTCCGCAGTGCCGGTCGATTCCGTTGGGGGCTTGCCCGGTTCCATCCATTCCTTGGTCGTGGTTGTCCAGCTACCGACCAAACCGGCAAACAGCTTGTGCGGCTCGCCTGGCTGGGCCAGTTTCTGCCAGAGTTCCATCATCGCCTGTGGGTCCATCGGTTTTTCGCCTTTCTTGTCCTTGGCCAGGGCCGGAGAGATGGTGAGCACAATGCATAACATGGTGACTAAGAGAGAGAGGAAACGCATAGCGGCCTCCTTATGGTGGATCAAGCCCAAAATTATGGGCTTGCATGTGAGTTATCATACGATGGTCGTTCGGCAATTACGAAATCGACCATGCTTTCTGCCTGTAATCGAATATTCAACCTTGACTCAGTTCCTGCCGAACAGTCTCAGGACATTTCAGCCCGAGATGCCGTGCTCTCGGACTCTGATCTTTACGTTTCGGATACTCGGGTCTCAACATACCCAAGCCTGTCATTCGGTGTAGTAGACGAGTTGTAAAGAGAAAAGGATGAACAGCGTCGGGAAAATAAGCCTTTTAGTGTTTTTAATCCATCGTCCCCTTGCCTCTTGCAGAAGACTGAAGGCGATCAGTAGACTGGTCCCCGCAAAAAAGCGATGCTGAATGTTCACGGTATCCAAGCCCGGATGGTCGAGATGTTGATGACTGAGTAGCCCGACCGCGCCGATGATAGCCAATCCAGCCGCGACATAGGATCCCCCATTATCCTGTCCCATCGTGGGACGACCACGAAACGCGTATAGAGCGAGCAATAAGGGAATGAGCGACAACAATTTATGCTGCAGCCATTCGGTATAGGTCGGCATGCTCCAACTTTCCCAGATTCCTGATCCCATTGGCCAACCGTCAGGGTCCGCTCGAACAAACAGGAAAAGACCAAACAGCGTCCATATCACACCGGTGGCATATTGGAGAAGACGCTGCCGAAAATGTGTAGTTCGGTCCATGGCCATCAGGATGCCGATGGCGAGCATAAAATAGCCGGCAGCGTGATGCATGAACAATGAATAGGGACGTCCACCAATGTGTTTTTGACTCGTGACCTCCCCTTGAACACGGTGCTGAAGAATATCTGTGGAGGCATCCTGAGTATGAAGGTGGCGTGATTGTTCGAAAGGTAGCCCTTGGCTTTCGGACGCCGTGCCCTCCGATTGCTGGACAAACAGCATGGAACCGACAATGAAGATCAGAACAAGCATTCTCTTACTTGATGCTAGGACTCTCGTCATGTTCGAATTTTCGACCACTGCAGATGGGTGAGAGCGGTCGATGCCACGTTTTCACGATCATCACCCGTGTCGCGCGGCTTCAATCGCGGGAAAGTCGATTTTGTTCATATGCATCATCGCGTCGAATGCGCGCTTAGCGGCGGCAGGATCGGAGTCGGTGATCGCCTTGGTTAGCGCCACCGGAGTGATCTGCCATGACACGCCCCATTTGTCCTTGCACCAGCCGCAGGCGCTTTCTTCGCCGCCGTAACTGACGATGGCCTTCCAGTAGCGGTCGGTTTCGGCTTGATCAGCGGTTGCGACCTGGAACGAGAAGGCTTCATTATGTTTGAACTCGGGTCCGCCATTGAGGCCGATGCAGGGAATACCCATAACGGTGAACTCGACAAGCAACGCGTCGCCTTCCTTACCGGAGGGAAAGTCCCCCGGCGCGTGATGGATCGCACCGACGGATGAATCGGGAAAGGTCTTGGCATAAAAACGCGCGGCTTCCTCAGCATCGCGGTCATACCAGAGGCAAACCGTGTTCTTCGCAGGTTGTTTCATAATATCATTCCTTCCTGATGATCAGCAGTAGACGTGAGGATCGAATTTCTGACATTGCCGGCTTGCCCATAGTTGGCATTTTATGGCATGGCAATACCACAGATGTTCGCCAGAATATCAATAAAACAAATCACTCTCTGGACGCACCTAGCAAAACACCTAGGATAATGAAGGTCGGTCATGGAAGTGCCTTCAAGGGACCCTGTTAAAGGCTTCCTTGTCGTAATGAACCAGCAAGAGGTATTTCGGCGGCTGTCGGGTAAGGGAACGGGGACATAGCCTAGGTAGCTCAATTAAAGCCTTTTGGCTATAGACAAGCATGTTGACAATGTATTAAAAACCAATTTGCTCAAGACTGGCAAAAGTTCCAATATCGATGGAGAGAATTCGGTGAATCGGATCATTGAGTACATACGGTCTTACAGCAAGGCGCTTTTGCGGAAGATGGGTGTATTCGAGGATGGGCGCCTTCGTCATGGAACGTTACGACGAGCTGGAAGGCCTCCCAGGGTGGAACGACGACGCGAAGCCCGAAGCCCGAGAATCAGCCCCTGCACCTATGGTTTTATGCGGTCGGTAGATCGGGATGGTGTGGTTCTCGAAGAGGGGCATGGCACGGCGGTGAACGATAGCCCAACCGGGGTGCGACTCCTACTCTGCATCGCTCCATCCAATGGGCAGATTTTGGAAATTCAAACCGTGCATATGGCGCTTGGGCATGCAATCTGCCTCGTTGAAGTCTGTTGGACGAAGCCGCTGCGAAATCATAACGGAGAAGCACTGTACCTCGTCGGCTGTCGTCTGAGTTTCGGTCCTGTGCGCAGTGAGGCTACCTACCCGACGCGTACTCTGCCGGATACATATCAGTGAACTGATATCGTCTTTTCTTGCTCAGCCCATTCCTAATAGTCCCATGTGAGACGCACGGAACATGGCCCTCTCCTACCCGCGTCGTAGTGCATGCCACAAGCAACACAATAGAGAAATGTATCGGCCTGACTAGGGAAAGGCCTGATCATCCAGACGCCAGGGGCTTGGCATCGAACGTAGTCAATTGACCAATCCGGAAAGGGGAGATAATATCCCCCGGCAAAATTCACTTCATTCAAAGGGGGAAATATGGCTGAAGTACCTGATGTCTATGCGGACCAATTTCAGCTCAACCTTGGGCCGCTAGGGTGTACGCTGAATTTTCAAGCCTCTGGGGCGAATCCGGTGGCGCCGGGTGTGATGCCGCCGATTGAACGTGTGGCGACGATTCGGTTGAGCCTTCAACATTTGAAAGCGATGGCCTTTATTTTTCATAAACAAATCGTAGCCTATGAATCCCAAACTCAGCTCAACATCGGTCTTCCGGTCGATGTGCTGCGAGCGATGCAAATCAGGCAGGAGGATTGGGAGGCCTTCTGGCGTCCCTAGCGGTCTCTGGTAGACCATGTCGTTCTGTCGTGGCACAGGATTGTGGCTTGCGTGGAAAAAGAAGGAGTGATTCAGTGGGCAATAGTCGAGTGACGTCGGCGAGGATCATGCAACTCGGTACCGGGTTCTGGGGATCAAAGACTCTCCTCAGCGCCATCGAGATCGGACTTTTTACAGAACTCGCCAAGGGTCCGCTTGATAGTCAGACGCTGGGCGAGCGATTACGGCTCCACCCGCGCAGTGCCCGGGATTTTTTCGATGCGCTGGTGGCCTTAGGCATGTTGAAACGCACCGGTGTGCGCTATGCCAATACCCCAGAAACAGCGCGGTTTCTCGACCGGACCAAGCCCTCGTATGTCGGGGGCATACTCGAGATGTGCAACGCACGGCTCTATCGCTTTTGGGGGTCGCTGACCGAAGCATTGCGCACAGGCAAATCGCAGAATGAAGCGAAAACCGGCGAGGACTTTTTCGGTACGTTATATGCCGATCCGCATCGGCTGGAAACATTTCTCAAAGCCATGACCGGAATAAGCATTGGCTCTGCGCAGATCATAGCGAAGAAATTTCCCTGGAAGAAGTATCAGACATTCACGGACGTGGGCTGCGCGCAAGGCGGTGTGGCAGTCGAAATCGCCCTTGCGCATAAGCATCTGACCGGCGATGGTATGGACCTACCTATAGTCCAACCGATCTTTGAGGCCTATGCCAAAGCGCGGGGTGTGGCGAAGCGGCTGCGCTTTCAGAGGGGAGATTTTTTCAAAGACTCCTTACCGAAGCGCGATGTGATCATCATGGGTCATATCCTTCATGACTGGAATCTGGAGGAAAAGTTAATGCTCCTTCGCAAGGCTTACGAAGCGCTGCCGGCAGGCGGAGCGGTGATTGTCCACGAAGCTCTTATCGACGATGCGCGCAGGCAAAACGCCTTTGGATTGCTCATGAGCCTCAACATGCTCATTGAAACCCACGGAGGATTCGACTTCACCGGCGCAGATTGTCGCAAATGGATGAAAGGCGTCGGTTTCAAGCGTACAACCGTCGAGCGCCTGGCCGGACCGGACGGCATGGTGGTGGGATTCAAATAAGGACATCCGACCAGATAGCGTTCAGTGAATCTGGCACATCGTTTCAGCATCCTGTTAGAATCCCCCGCCATGCCGATCGAGACCTTCACGGCCCAGGTTGAGTCAATCAAGGATCTCACGCACGACGTGCGCCAGCTGGATCTGCGGTTGATCGAGCCGAGGAGTATCACCTTCAAACCCGGCCAGTTTATTTCATTCGAAATGCCGCATCCGAAGACCGGCCACCTTGTGATGCGGGCCTATTCAATTGCCTCACAACCCAGCCGATCGGATGTGATCACCCTCTTATTCAATCTAGTGCCGGGAGGGCCTGGGTCCGGTTTGCTGTTCCACCTCACCGCAGGGGAGAAGGCGCATTTCAAAGGACCGGCCGGAAATTTCTACCTGCGAGAGGACCACGGGCGCGAATTGCTGTTCATCGCCAGTGGCACAGGCATCGCGCCGATCCGGTCCATGTTGCTGGCGAATGCCGAGCGTCTTGATCCCAGACCTGCGACCCTGTTCTGGGGCCTGCGCAGCCAGCGGGATCTCTATTATCAGGAGGAGTTGGCCAAATTGACCAGGGAGACTCCTGCTCTCACGTTCATCTCTACATTGTCACGGCCCGAGCCAGGCTGGTCGGGAGAAACAGGCCGCGTTCTGCGGCTGATCGAGGAGCGGATCGCCTCGGTTCAGAATCTTTCCGTGTATCTCTGTGGGAACAGCGCCATGATTGCCGACGCGACAAGCTTGCTCCAGAGGAAAGGCCTCTGCCCCATCTACCGCGAAAAATACTACGACGACAAGGGCTCGCCGGACGATTAGGGTAGGAGAAGGAGTGGCCAGGTGCCCTTATTGCTCGCGGAACGCGCACGCTCAGAAGGTGCTCGCCTGGGACAATAGCGCGTCTCAGCGCGCTCGGGGTCGGGCGGGTGAGAATGTTGCGCGCAATCGAGGGTCGACCAGGCTACCCTTGAAAATGAAGTGGGGAAATTGGAAGACGCTTGCAGTGGAAGATCAGTTAGTCTCCACCCCTGAAGAGAAAATGAGCGAGCTTGGAAGGATCATCTATAACCTCGCTCGACGGCCACAGTCAGTCCAGCACGGCTGCCATTCCACGAAAGAGTGGAACTAGAGAAGCGAGCACAAAAGGTTCCGTGCAATAAGAGCCTAATCGGGCCATCCGCTACTATACAAGAGAGGTTGAACGGAAGGGGAAGTCGCAGTGAGGGCTGGTGCGACTATGAGGCGCGTGCAGCGCTGTCTCCTGCCGAGTTCGCTCTCTTGCATTGGTTTTGGACCCGACAATTCCCTCCCATCCCAGCCTGCGCAGTATTAGCCATGAGGCTACAGGCACTGAGAATCGCCTGCTCAGGGTTCAGGGCGCGACGCGAAAGAGTTGGGGAGTGGTGTAGGGCTTTTTCATATGGCATGAGAGTCTATGTCGGAGGCTCCTCGATGCAATTTAAGGGGCCAGCCCATCCTTCGTCAAGAGAAGAAGACGTACCTGCCACTTCCTAAAAAAGAAGGTGAACCCATGCACCGCTTGAAAGAGAAAGTCGCAATTGTGACTGGCAGCAGCAGCGGGATTGGAAAAGCGATTGCGCTGCGGTTTGGAGCAGAAGGAGCCAAGGTTGTCGTCACGGCCAGGCGGATAACGCTCTGTGAGCAAACCGTAGCACAAATTAGAAAAAATGGCGGTGAGGCCTGGGCGATTCAAACCGACGTGGCCGATGAGCATCAGGTCGAGCGACTGATGGATGGGACGGTCAAGCGCTACGGACGGCTGGATATTCTCGTGAATAACGCGGGAGTCATTGCAGGTGGCCGGCTGGCCGAAACCACAACAGAGGCCTTCGACGAGGTAATAAACATAAATCTGCGCGGCACATTCTTCTGTTGCCGGGCCGGATTCACGCAGATGAAAAGACAAGGTGGTGGAATCATCATCAACATGTCGAGCGTCGCGGGCCTGCAGGCCTGGTCTGGTGTCGGCACCTATTGTGCCTCCAAGCACGGGATCATGGCCTTAACGAAATCGCTGGCTGATGAAGGCCGTCCATATCACATTAAAGTCAGCGCAATCTGTCCAGGCGGCGTGGCCGATGAGCTGGTCGATGCATCGCCTGACGAGATGCTCCGGAGCGAGAAGATCGATCCATTCGACGTGGCTGAAACCGCCGTCTATCTGGCAACCATCGGCAGGTATTCCGTGGTGCACCAGATCGTGCTCGACCGGCTGGGGGCTGATTGGTAGGGGAGGCTCCATCTCAGCACGCGCTTTCCGCAGTTTCTATTGCACGTTTTCTCTCATGCTCATAGAATTCGTCTTATGATAGTAACAAACGTCTTTGAGCATGAGTCTCTTCTAGGTCGGCGGGGAGCATCCGTCTGTTTGTACACCGGGATTCTGTGTCTCCTTGTGCTGCTCGGAGGGTGCTCCATTCTGCCAGGTCATTGGCGATCGGGATGGAATCAGCCCTGGCCCACCGGCACGCCGGTGCCCGACACAGCTGGCTCATGGAAGCTGACCGATCTCGAACAGGAAGACGGCCGGTTTGTCGCACTCGCCATCTCTGGCGGTGGGAGTCGGGCAGCGAACTTCGGCGCCGCCACCATGCTGGAACTCCAACGGCGGGGTTTACTGGAACAAGTGGATCTGATCTCGGGGGTGTCCGGGGGGACACTCCCGGCTGTATATTACGGACTAGGTGATAAGGCAGGGGCATTTACGGAGCCGGCAGTCCGTGAGGCGTTGGGCTATGATTTTCAGAGCAGTTGGATTCGCCGGTGGTTTCTACCTCAGAATATCTTCCGGTATTGGCTGTCCGACTTCACCCGGTCAGACATTATGGTCCAGGTCTTCAACAACAACCTCTTTCACAACGCCACCTTTGCAGACCTTCGGCCGCATCCCAAGATCTTGCTCAATTCGACCGTTCATAACGATCACACCCGGTTTACATTTACGGATGAACGCTTTGCGGCACTCCATTCCACTCTTGCCACATATCACGTCGCCAATGCCGTGAATGCGTCATCCGCGTTTCCCGGCGCCTTTCAAGACGTGACCCTGCAGACGTATGTGGAACCCCCGCAGTACCTCCATCTCTATGACGGCGGTCCCATAGACAATCTTGGCGTCCAGGGCATCGTCGAATTCTTGAATAGGAATATTTTGGGCAGCACACTCGATCGGCTATTTCCCAAAGGATGTCTGATCATCATTATTGATGCCACGCCGGCGAGCGAACATCCTGAGCTCAACGGTTTTGAGTCGAGCCGAAAATCCATCGACTATTTCGTCGACACCAACGCGCTGGACGCGATGGATTCCATGCTGATGGAATCTCGCCGAAGCCTCTTGATGCAAATGGGCATTCCGGTGCAGAAACAAGATCAGGAGACACGGGGTAGGTTGCTGGTGAATGACCCCCATCAATGTGGCTGCGAAGTCCGTCATGTGTCACTCCGGCATCTGCTCTATGCGGGGGAATCGGATGATTCGGAATTAGGCGAGCGCGTGACCCGGATCAAGACCAAGTTCTGGATTGCTAAGGACGAACAAGAGGATCTTTTTCAAGCTGCCAGGATCATCATGAAGCTGTTGGACGACCAGCGCCTGCTCTCGGATTCGTCGTTTAAGGTTCCATGCACCAAGGTCACAACGTCCAAGCCGTAAGATTGACGTCGGGTCCTGTCGCTAACCAGCCACATTCCTCTGCACGTTTCAGCCATCAGTGCGTAGCTTTTTATATTTGGCGAAGCAGATAAGATCGAGGTGATCGTAGTGGTCGGGGAGAATCGTTTCTGCCTTGTAACCGAGGCTCATGAACAGATGTATGTTCCGTGCCGTATTTAGCATGGTACAAGCGTAGAACTTATGACTATCGATTGCGACGCGTTCGACTTCCCGTATTAGAGTTTTTCCTACCCCTTGCATTTGATGCGCGGGGCTTACGGATAACAGACGGATCACGCAGACTCCAGCCACGTTCCAGAACCGCACGGACCCAATCAGCTCGCCATCCGCCTCAGCTACAAAGATGTGCTTCTCCCTGGCATCTTCTTTCAGGCTGTCGAGCGTTTCCGTCGTCCATCCGCTGACTTTGTAGACGGAAGCGTATTCTCCGAAGGCAGCTTGTTGAACTTGGAGCAGAGCTGAGAAGTCAGCTTCGGTGGCGGGGCGGATCCGAATCATGAGCGGCACCTCGTAAAGACGAGGATATCAAAGCCCAGCCCTATCTTCTATCTGTTGGCATATGGTCAACGGGTCTTTAACTGAGGGTAGAGAGCCGGGCGAACTGTTTTCTCATTACGTTGACATTCGTCAGATAGCGGCTTACATCGTGGTCGCCGCACCGCTGGCGGGAAATCAGCCGGAAACTGTTTCGTGCATAAGCCTGGCCCGCCCCTGCGCCACACAAATGAATCACTACAGCCAGGTCTTGTTTCCGCTGAAGCGTGACAAAAGTATTTCTTCGTTGCCCGATTGCGCTCGCGACAGCACGGTCCAGCCGTGCGGCCGTCAACTCAATGGCGTGACTTGGCACAACTCGAGTGTAAAGACTGTTGAACCAGCACGAATTCACATCAGTCCAGGGACCATCAAGGATCACCTTGTGATTGTGAATGCAGTAACGTTTGGCTTCGCGAAATGTCGAGTCGGTGATCTGGTACATCCCGGCTGCGCTTGATGCAGGCCGGTACAGATCCAGAGGATTCCACGTGCGGTTCCAACGCCAGTATGTCCTGGCCACCGGGTTTCCTCCTCCTTCGACCTGAGCGAGCGAGGCGAGCAGATCAGGCGTGATGACCGGCGTTGAATGTTTTCGAAAGAGCGGGCCGTACTGCCGCCAGGTTTCTTGTGGGCTCTTGGCAAGCGAATTGTCCAATGGAAAGAACAACTCGGTCGGCTTCTTGATCGCGTGGTAGAACCAATTCACGGCAAGCGCCATCAATAGGACGAGGACTGTCACGATGGAGAACCGGACTACCGGCGGGGAAGTAGCCAGCGCCTTCTTCATCATCCGGAACTCACGCCACCTCATCCGTGCCAGACGCCGGGCTGCTGCGAACGTGATCCAACGCCTGCGCCTCTTTCGGGGAGCAGCTCTATCCATGCGCCTATATGTCCTTGAAGCCATGACCTGCCATTATAACCGACAAATGACGGAGGGATCAGGGATTGTCCGGAGAGGAGATTGTCGAGCCTCGCAACTGGTTGAATTTCGCGATTTTTTAGTGGGTCAGTTCACAATGAGGCGCTCTCTCTCGACCTGTATCGAGCAAGCTGTACCAGCTCGACCTGATCGTCGGTCTTGGCATCGCAGCGATGAACGCCGATGCCGCGCGGGAAGTCTGGAGCGCAGCATATGAGGAACACAGGCCGGCTAACTCATAGACAGATCTCACACGGATCCGCGACCCTCCATCTCACTGAGTTGACACCCGTTGCTGCAGATCGTAGCCTCTCCGGACTATCTCGCTGCAAGCGACGGAAGATTTGTATGCTTCTATTCACGGTTTCCATGTTTGAGCGCGTGAGTGCGTCGGATCTTGCCGGCTTACGGAAAGCCATTGCGAGATTCTTGATGGTAGGATTCATGATCGTTCTGCAGGCAATTCCCGTTATAGGGAGCAGCGAATTTTCGCCCTCGTCGGTCGAGAAGGGCGTGTTCTTAGTGGCTAGCCCTTCACTGATTGATCCAAACTTCCGCGAGGCTGTTGTGCTTATCGTGGAACATGGGTCTGGTGGAACTCTCGGGCTTATCGTGAATCGCTCGACCAGAATGCCTCTGTCCGAGGCATTACCTGATCTCACTGTGCTCAAGGGGACCACGCACCGGTTGTTTACTGGAGGGCCGGTCGAACCGACCCGCCTTCTCCTGCTGGTCAGATTAAGAGAGCCTCCTACAGGGTTTAGATCGGTCTTTGAGGGGGTTTATGTGGGAGGCAACCTTGGGATCGTGGAACGCATTATTACGCAGGCCAAACCGGCCGAAACCTTCCGGGCATATGCCGGATTTGCGCGGTGGGCTCCCGGGCAGCTGAAATATGAAATGCACGAGGGAGCCTGGGCGGTCTTGCCTCCGGATTCGAGCGGAATCTTTGACAAGGACCCGGCCACAGTCTGGCAGGACTGTATTAGCCGGCTGACGGCACCCCGCGTCATCTCCTACTAGCAGGCTGTTGATAAAGCCCGTCAGCTTCGTTCTCGCATCGTTCAGACCCTCAACGTACCGCAAGGGTACGCCTCGAGCCTTCACTCGCTGCGGCCTTGCTGACGAGCTTTCTGAACAGCCTGCAAGGTTTCTTTCACACTTTCGATCCAACCAAGGGTGACACCTATCTGCATATTTTACTGGGCCGAATATTCCGCCGGGAGACGGTGATCCGTCTGAAGTCGCTCGCACTTTCTTGTCGACGCGGGGCCGGAGACCATTTTTTCTCGACAGGCTGAGGTGTCGGCCTGGTAGGATGCGTCGGCCATGAGCAACACACCCCCTGTCCCCACTCCGCGCCGCGCCGCGGCGCTGTTCATTCTCATTACTGTCCTGCTCGACATGCTGTCCTTCGGCATCGTCATTCCGGTGCTGCCGAAACTCGTTGAAGAGTTTTTCTCCGGTGATACGGCCCAAGCGGCCATGATCTATGGGCTGATGGGCACGGCCTGGGCGGTCATGCAGTTCTTTGGCTCGCCGATTCAAGGTGCCCTGTCCGACCGGTTTGGCCGGCGGCCAATCGTGCTGCTGTCCAACCTCGGACTGGGAATCGACTATATTGTCATGGCGCTGGCGCCGACCGTCAGCTGGCTGTTCCTGGGCCGCGCTATCTCCGGCCTCGCTTCATCCAGCTTCAGCACCGCCGGTGCATATATTGCCGATGTGACACCTCAGGAACAGCGGGCCGCTGCGTTCGGTAAGATCGGCATGGCGTTCGGCCTCGGCTTTATACTCGGTCCTGCCATCGGAGGGTGGCTCGGTTCGATCGATCCGCGGCTCCCGTTTTGGGGCGCGGCGGCGCTCAGCCTGGTGAATGCCTGCTACGGGTTTTTTGTGTTGCCCGAATCCCTGGCGCATGACAAGCGGATGACCTTCTCATGGAAGCGAGCGAATCCGGTCGGCTCGCTGGTGCTGTTGCGCTCCCACCATGAACTCTTCGGCCTCGCAGCCGTCGCGTTCTTCGGCTATCTGGCCCATACGGTGCTGCCGAACGTGTCGGTGCTTTATATGGGCTACCGGTATGGATGGGGCACTGCCACAGTCGGGCTGACACTCGCCGGCGTCGGCGTGGCGGTGATGATTGTCCAGGGTGGATTGATCCGTCCGGTCACGGCCCGATTAGGCTTGCGCACGGCATTGTTGGTGGGGTTGCTCAGTGGAACAATCGGGTTTTCGGTCTATGGCGTGGCGACTGAAGGATGGATCTTTTGGCTGGGCATTCCTGTTATGGCCTTTTGGGGCCTCTCGGGCCCAGCGGCACAGGCACTGATGAGCCGCCGCGTCAGCAGTTCCGAGCAGGGCCAACTCCAGGGAGCCCTTGCGAGCATGAACGGCTTAACCGGCCTGATCGGGCCGGCGCTCTTCACACAAAGCTTTGCGCATTTTATTGGACCGGGCGCCTTGTGGCACCTGCCAGGCGCGCCCTTCTTGTTAGCCTCGCTCATGATGCTCAGTGCCGCAGCCATCGCCTGGTGGGCAACGCACCCAGGACGATCAGCCATCCAGAATCTTGAAGCAGGAGTGGAATGACATCCGTGCCGATCCTTTGGTCCCGGAACAGGCACGATCAGAATGTGAGGGGGTGGTCTGGTCTATCTCTCGTGCTCGCTGCCCGTGCACAGAAGACCAATTAGATTGTCAGATCAAGGGCCGTGCTCGGTCAATGCGCGCAGTGAGGGACCGATCCAGACCACATCTCTAGTGGAGAGATCCAAACAAGGCGGCTTCAACGAGGTTGCCTGCCTGGTCATAGGTGTCAGTTTGCGACAGTCCATATGCTTTGACCGTCACGGTTTCGGCGCCTGCCGGCTGGTTGCGCTGTCGTCGTGTGGGGAGTAGGCTAGGGTTTCTCTATATGTCTGACAGGACTAATTTCGCACAGAAGATGATACGTGACTCTCAAAGAATCCGTGGAATAACCACCGCCGTCCTGTTGATGGCTGGCATAGGCGGTCTGCTCAGCTGTAACAGTCCTTCGAGTAAAGAGGTGGCCTCGATGATCGGCGAGCCGCCAGGCGAGGGGGTGACGAGCTTACTCAGCGGCGTTGAGTACAAAGTCAATGAGACGAAGATCGAGGTCGGGAACCACAAGATCGAGGTCTTCCCCTATCTCGAGCAATGTACGGACACGGAGTCCGACCGTGTATGCGGGGTACGATTTGAGGTCGCAACGGATGGAAAAAAGCAGCCGGCGTTGACCTATGGAGTTGTCGGCACTGGCAAGACCCAGGACGCGGCTTTAAAACGTGCGGTGCAAAGCTGGTGGGCTGAATTTACCGTGCCTTTGATTGTGTCTCTAGCCGGGAAGAACCTGGACTTCACACAATCACCGATCGTGGTCTATCCGGGAACGATGGCGATCAGAGGCACTCCCCCCGGGGGGTGGCTCGATGGCTCGCAGGAGATGCACGGAAGGATCGTGCCGGCGTTGAATCCGGTGGTCCGTGATAAACCCCCGACAAAGGTTATTTCGTTGATGCTCGTGATACGTCCTGATGGAATCAAGGATCTGGGGAGCCGTATTGATGGCACTCCATCGCGAGAAGTTGTGGAAGCCGTATCCACCCTTCCCTGGCCGAAAGCCGACAAGGAGTATGTGTTTTACCAAACATACTTTTTCAGGCATAAGGACGAGTCCTAACAGGGATAATGGCTGCTGATCCAAGGTTGTGTGTGCGTAAAACATGTGCTGTCCCATGATGCCCGCTGACTTGGCGGGGAGAGGAGGGGATGATGGGTGATGCGATTCGTACCGTTCAATATTTCAAGGTGCAGATTGCGGATAAACCAGGGACATTAACCGGCATGCTCGCCCCAATGCGTGAGGCAGGAGTGAATCTGCTGGCCGTGCATGCCTTTCCTCGAAATCGCGGCACGCAGGTGGACGTGGTGCCGGAAGATCCCGTCGCGTTCAAGAACGTGGCGAAGGCGAAAAAGTTGAAAGTGAAGGCCCCGAAAAACTGCTTGCTGGTAGACGGCGCTGATCGTGCCGGAGCGCTGGCCGATCTGACTGTTCAACTCGGCTCAGCGGGGATCAATATGACGGCGGCAACCGGTCTCGCTGCAGGCCAAGGCCGCTTCGGCGTCATCCTGTGGGTCAAGCCGCAGGATCTGAAAAAAGCAGTCAAGGTCCTCAGTTCACGATCTTGACGTAGGCATGGTCTCGGCGTAGGGTTTTGGGAGCACTTCTGAAGAAACGGTATCAGGATATGTATGGCCTACCTTCGATATAATCAGGATTGTGATTGGCATGTGTTTGAGGAGGCCAAACAGGGCGAGGCGGCAAATCGACTTGCCGTGTGGCACAGGGACCATGAGGCGCAAGGCGTGTCCTATACCATGGGCACGATTCAGAAGATGCTGGAGTCGGAGGATTACTCCAGTATTCCTGGGTACCAACCGCGGCATAAGCGCATGCTTAGGAAGGCATTCGTAGCATGGCTTAGCGAGCAATCGAGCGCAGAAATCTAGCAGGCTGTTGACAGAGTCTCTCTTCGCACCCGCCCGACCCGGCGCACCAAGACGCGCCTTTCGGTGGCGAGTCTCTCAGTGATGAAGCTGTTCATCCAATGCCTGCACCGTCAAGGGTGCGTTTCCTTCCGATCGGTTGTTTACTAAAACATAGGCTTGCCGGTTCTCAGCCACAGCCTGTTTCACCAGCGTGACGGTCTCCTTCCGCATGTCCGGTAGCTCGCCGACAATCTTGGTATAGGGCGAGGCCCGCTTCTTGGCCGCTTCATGGGACATGTTCAAGGGAGTGAGCAGCCGCAGCATGGTGAAAGGAGCTGTGAATGTCCCCATGCGCTGGTGTTGATCCAGCAGGGACGGCATGTAGGACCAATGGTTATAGACGTGGGCCACTCCATGCCGGGCCAGTACATCTTGGTAGAGCGGACCGAGCAGACCTGCATTACGGATCTCCACGGCATAACGAAAGTCATTCGGGAGCTGGCTGAAAAATTTATCGAGCCTGCCGGCAAATTCATCGGCGGCCATCCCATGGCGTTGAAACTCGAACAGGAATGGTCCGGTATGTGGTTCGAACTTCGCCTCCCGATAGGGTGCGAGAACAAAATCGTTAAAGAGTGTTGCGTCGAGAAAACGTGGATTGGGCTGCCCGGCCCTGACGCCATAGCGTGGCTGGTTTGCGTAGAAAGGAATCGTAATTTCCTCCCAGACCTTGCAACACATTTCGAAGTCTTCGGGGATCTGGTTCAGGTAACGCCGGAGCTGGTTCGCCGTCGGCGGGCGGTAAAACGTCGCATCATTTCCCACGGTCCTGAATAGTGGCTCATGGTTGTACTGGTACTGGCAATATTCACCCAAACACTCCTGGGCAAATCTGCTCTTGGCATACTGTCGCCGGTATACCTGACCCTGCCAGCCTTCGTAGGTCCAGGTCGAGGTGCCGAAGCGAACGAGTGGTGAAGGCGGCATGGGAGCAAGTGTACGGTTCCCCGACTTCTTCTTCAACCAGGTGGCGGGCCAGTTCACCCCTTGCACCTTCCATCGCACCGCTCCTAGAATGAGCTTCCTTGCGAGGACCCCATGCCCTTCTCGATTCGCTCATTCCAACGATTTCCGGTGTATTGCTCCGCGGCCTACAGTGTCGGCCCTTTTCAAGGACAGGGGACTGTCTGGAATCTTTCCTGTATGGGGTGGCGGCTCTCCGGTGATCTCCCCATGCGACCAGGGGAAACGCTGTCGTTAACGGTCACGCTCCCGAATGAGCAACACATCGAGATTCCCGAAGCGGTGGTGCGATGGTCGAGAGGACAAGAGTTTGCGGTGGAAAATATATCGATCGAGCCTCACACCCAGGCGAGACTGAAGCACTATGTGAAGAGGTTAGTACGGATTCTGCCGGAAGTTCCTCGGCGGGAAACCCGCGATAGCAACCATTCTAGACTATAGTATCAGGGCAGGTGTGGGATGCGGCTTTTTCTCGTCTCGGTTTTCTTGCTTGTGGCTTGGGCGACAGCTGCGGCGGCAGGGTCCTTTGGCGATGGGCTGTCTGCGTATGAGCGTGGTGACTATGCTCAAGCGATGAACCACTGGCAGCCGCTGGCCGCACAGGGGGACGTAGCGGCGCAGTTTAATTTGGGGTTGATGTATCGTCATGGACAGGGTGTCACGCAGGACTTCCAGGAGGCACTGAAATGGTACCGCAAGGCGGCGGAGCAGGGGCATGTGTGGGCACAGTTCAATGTGGGCGTCATGTATCGCCATGGACAGGGCGCACCACAGAACGCTCAGGAAGCTGTGTGGTGGTACCGCAAGGCGGCGGAGCAGGGATCAGCATGGGCGCAGAACAATCTGGGTATGATGTACGAGGTAGGGCAAGGAGTCAGGCAGGATTACCGGGAGGCGCTGAAATGGTACCACAAGGCGGCGGCGCAGGGCGATATGCCGGCGCAGTTCAATCTGGGTGTGTTGTATGACAAGGGACGTGGGATTTCACAAGACATACAGGAAGCGCTGAAGTGGTATCGCATGGCGGCGGAGCAGGGTGAACCATCAGCGCAGTTCAAGTTGAGCGTGGCCTATGACAAGGGACGAGGCGGTCCGCAGGACTACCAGGAGGCGTTGAAGTGGTACCGCAAGGCAGCCGACCAGGGGTATGCAAGGGCGCAGTACAATCTCGGTGTGATGTATCGGCATGGACAAGGCGCCCAGCAAGACTATCAGGAAGCGTTGAAGTGGTACCGCCGGTCCGCAGAGCAGGGACATGCATGGGCGCAAAATAATCTAGGAGTCATGTATGAGATGGGGCAGGGCATCCCTCAGGACGTCGTTCTTGCCCATATGTGGTACAGCATCGGCGCGAAGGCGTCGAGTGGCGATGAGCGAAAGACCTCCCTGGAGAATCGCAACCATGTAGCCGCTCAGATGACCGCCTCACAAATTGGAAAAGCCCATGAGATGGCACGACGCTGCCAGGACACGAAATTCAAGGATTGTGAATAACCGCTCCGGTCGCCTAAGCCCCCATCATTCCCCTCATTGCACGGCTCAGCCCCTTGCACCCTCCTCGCTTCCCCCTTAGAATGGGCCCGCGTACGAGGCCTTGATGCCTTTTGTTATTCGTCCTTTCCGGCGCTTCCCTGTCCAATGCCCCATCAGTTATCACGCCGGCCCTTCTCGAGGGCAAGGCACCCTGTGGAATTTCTCCGTGAACGGGTGGAAACTCTCCGGTGATATGCCGCTGCACGTTGGGCAGCTGTGTTCCTTAACCGTCTCTTTGCCGAACCAACCGAGTTTCATTGTGTCGGCTGCGATCGTGCGTTGGGCTCGGAACGAGGAGTATGGTCTGGAAACCTTGGCGATCGACAAACAGGTGCATAGTCGGTTGGAGCAGGTCATCGAACAGTTGGAACAGGAATCCGGCGAAAGTGTTCCCTGAAGGAGTGACGGTCCACAACCTGTTGCAAATCACTTCGATGGTCCTCCCCCCCCTCGATAGCGTCCTCCCCGGCGCACAATTCCATAACAGCGCGAGCTGTCTTGTCGGTCTGGTGTCAGCTGTGGACCGCAGTGGTTTCGAGTTGCTGGATTGTGCCCTCCAACCGTTCCTGATGGGGTGAGGCAAGGGACCGAAACTCAATGCCGATGCCGTGCTTGCCTGACCAGCGGACAACGGCTCCTTGGATCAGGATCGGAGTCCCTCCTTCATGGACGTAGAGTAGAAGATCCACATGCATTCCCGCGATGGCGCGAAGGGAACTTTCTAGCCGACAGCCTCTGCGCGAGAGATCCAACGCTTTGCTGATCTCATGTAGCCGATTCTGATGGACGAGGGTGCCGGAAAAGGATGCGGCAAATCGAGGATATTGTCGGACTACCATAACTCAACCCTTTTCTGCGGTCCTGCCGCGGGATGACGGACGGGGCTCTCAAGGGTTGCACCATGCAGATGTAATGCCACCAGGATGTGATGTAATGGCAATTTTCCTTTCGTCCATGAGTTTGAGACCTGGAGTTCACGGATTGAGATATCCCTGTCCGTTCATGAGCACGGGTGAAGGTGAGAAGAAACGTTGTGTCAACTTGCGATATAGACTGCAGACCAGACGAGACGGACGTTCCAATTCCTTGTGCCCACATTCAGAATTCGAATCGTTTCGGCAATGTGAAGCCTGAATTTCTTCTCTCATTGCACCCTCCATCACGCCACATCATCCCTGCATGATCATTTCACACGAGGCCGCACTGTAGGTCTGTAGGTTTCTGGACTGAGTTTTTCTACGTATTACCAGTGAACGACTCATTCTCATGAAATCGGGGAGTAAAGATTTTTCGAACAGATAGAGAAAAAACGCGGGAGGGTATGACTTATGCTCACCCGCCGTTCCACAAGGTTTCGCCGCGACGATGACTGGAACTGGTTAGACAGAGATATACAAAGGGAGGCCCCTATGAATTTTCACCAACACATCACGCGATCAAGTTGTATGGCTGTAGCGGTGGCCACGCTTGTTGTCATCGCTGGGTCCTTCTCCGAAGAGGTCTACTCGCAGATCGCCCGAGTGACCGCACAAGATCCCGGCGTCAGAAAAGGCGCGGCCGGCGCAGGCGGGATACTACCAGGCATCGCATCAGGCTCGCTGGACCAGCGGGTCTTTGCCGTCGGACAAGAGGCGTTTGAGGAAGTCGGCTCTGTCCAGGGTACGATCAAGGACACGGAAGCGGGACTCGGGCCCCGCTTCAATCTGGACAGTTGCGCTGGTTGTCATGCCCATCCGGCTGTAGGGGGAAGTAGCCCGTTTGTCAATCCACAGGTGGAGTTGGCCAAGAAGTATGGAGCGAACAATGACATCCCATCGTTCATCAAGAGTGACGGTCCGGTCCGTGAAGCCAGATTTAAGCATAATCCGGACGGGACGGCCGACGGCGGAGTCCATGCCCTCTTTACGATCGCCGGGCGGAGTGATGCACCTGGCTGCTTTCTCCAGCAGCCGGATTTTCGCACCGCCGTCGCTCGCCAGAATGTCGTGTTTCGCATTCCGACCCCTCTGTTCGGCGCCGGCTTAATCGAAGCAATCGACGACGATGCGATTCTTGCCAATATGCAGGCCAACAGTGCCGTAAAACAGTCCCTGGGGATTCGAGGGCGCGCTAACCGGATGAGTGGGCAGCCCAATACCAGTGGGAATGACGGCACGATCACTCGATTTGGCTGGAAGGGCCAGAACAAATCGCTCGAAATCTTTGCAGGCGAAGCCTACAACGTCGAGCAGGGCATTACGAACGATCTGTTCCCGCAAGAGCGGGATGAAGCACGGGCCTGCCACTTTAATCCGACTCCGGAAAGTTCGACGAATTACGCGGCCACCGACCCGCTCGAAGTGCCCAACGATGTCGTGAAGTTCGCTTCGTTCATGCGCTTGCTCGCATCTCCGATGCCTTCGCCCGATACCCCCGGTGGGGCCGCTTCAATCGACAGAGGTCGAAGCCTGTTCACCGACGTTGGCTGCGCGGCGTGCCATACCCCGACGTTGCGCACAGGTAAATCGTCCATAGAGGCGCTGCGGAATAAAGAGGTCAAGCTCTATTCCGATCTGATGGTTCATAACATGGGTCAGGGTCTGGCCGACGATGTCAGCCAGGGTAATGCCGGCGGCGACGAGTTCCGCACGGCGCCCCTTTGGGGTCTTGGACAGCGGATCTTTTTCTTACACGATGGCCGCACAAAAGATCTGCTCGAAGCGATTCAGGCCCACGCCGGGTTTGGTGGCGGGCGGTACGTGCCGTCAGAAGCGAATCAAGTGATTGGGCAGTTCAATCGGCTCAATGAGATCGATAAACAGCATCTATTGAATTTCCTGCGTTCTTTATAACCGGGAGTCGATCTCGCCCTCTGGCCGGGAGTCGAAGGGAGAAGGACCATGATCATGATACAGAGGGGGAGGCTCATCGCTGTGCTTGCGATGCTCTTTCTAGCTCCCACTAGTGTTGTTCTGGCGGATGGGTTTTCCGGTGGAATCGGGGACACGTTTGGTCCCCGGTTTGGGACTGATCCGAATCGTGCCCCGCATGGCCCGGTCGTTCCGCGTCGTCGGCCACGGCCTGTGGCCGACGCGGCAGGCTCGATCCAGCGTTGGAACCAGATCGCAATCGATGCGACCGGGCTCGATCATACCCCCATTAGTCAGCCTCCCGCACCAGGGGATAATCGGACCAAATTTGCCGAGCAACTCGGACCAGGGCGATCGAGTCGGGCGATGGCCATCGTCCATCTCGCCATGTTCGATGCCTTAAATGCAATCGAGGGCGAGTACAAGAGTTACTCCGGGGTCGGTGTCGCCCCGTTCGGCACGTCAATAAAAGCGGCGATCGCTCAGGCTGCTCACGATACACTGGTCGCGCTTTTTTCTGCACAGGCTTCGACTTTCGACGAGGAGCTGGCGGACGATCTGAATGAGATTCCAGACGGACGGTTGAAAGCGAACGGAGTTGCGCTGGGAAAACAAACGGCTGCAGCTATTTTAACTGCGCGGGCCGACGATGGCTCACAGCATTCTGAACCGCAGGTTGGCACCGGACCGGGAAATTTTATCACGAGTAACGATCCGGGAAACTGGCGCCAAGACCCAATCAGTAAGATTCCCCTCGCATTGGGTGCCTATTGGGGAAATGTCAAACCCTTTGTTCTCGAACGGGGCGATCAATTCAGAACCCCGCCGCCGCCCGCACTGGACAGCCGGGAGTATGCGGTTGCCTTTGATGAGGTGAAAGGGCTGGGAGGGGATGGGATCGTGACCCCGACTACGCGAACGCCAGAGCAAACCCAAATCGGAATCTACTGGGCCTATGACGGGACACCGAGCTTGTGCGCACCTCCACGGCTTTACAATCAGATCACCATGCGGATTGCCCAAAAAATGGGTACGGACAGGAATGCCTTGGAACTCGCGCGGCTTCTGGCCCTTGTGAATGTCGCGATGGCGGATGCCGGCATTGCTGTGTGGGAGTCAAAATTCCATTATCAGTTTTGGCGGCCCATCACCGGCATTCGGGAGGCTGATGAGCAGACCGGCCCGACCGGGCGCGGTGACGGCAATCCCGCGACGATCGGAGACACAGTCTATTCGCCGCTCGGGGCGCCGGCCAGCAATCTGATGGGGCCAAATTTTACCCCGCCGTTTCCGGCCTATCCGTCCGGGCATGCCGGCTTCGGGGGCGCGCTCTTCGAGATGCTGCGGAATTTCTATCGAACCGATCGCATCGCGTTTTCCTTCGTCTCGGACGAATTCAACGGTGTGACGCGAGACAACACGGGAAATGTCCGGTCGCTGGTCGAGCGGAGATTCTCCTCGCTGTCGCAGGCGGAGAAGGAAAATGCCCAGAGCCGCATTTATCTGGGTATTCATTGGTCATTCGATGCGACAGAGGGGATCACACAGGGCAACCGCGTGGCCGACTATGTGTTCAAGCATACTCTCCAGCCACGACATATACGAGGTAACGGACGGTAAGGATATAGGCTCAAGCCAGCAGACTGTTGTGGAGCCAGGCTTGCCGTGCGACAAGCCGCATTCCCCCTTCGTCCGCATCGATTCTAAGATCGACTCCCTCATCCTCCTCTCGTTGACAGACTGAAAAGTAGACTGTAGCCTGCTGGATCTTTTCTCGCACCTTTCGGAGGTTCAATGGCAACAGTCTCGGAGATTGCGCCTGATATGTTTCAAATTTCGACCTTCGTGCCGGATTTTAATCTACAGTTCAATCAGTTCCTGGTGCGAGACGACGAACCACTGCTGTTTCATACCGGTCCCTGCGCAATGTTCACAGAGATTCGGGACGCCCTATCGACATTGCTGGATCCGGCGACGGTGAAGTGGATTGGGTTCAGCCATTTTGAAGCGGACGAATGTGGCTCCTTGCGTGAATGGCAACAACTTGCGACGAAGTCCCTGGCTGTGTGCAGTGAGGTCGGCAAGATGGTGAGTGTCGATGATTGCATGGCGGTCAGGCCTGCGATGGGAATGAAGGATGGAGAGATCCTGAAAACCGGCAAGTATCGTTTTCGGTTTCTGCATACCCCGCACGTGCCGCATTGCTGGGAAGCGGGGCTAATGTTCGAAGAGACGCAGAGCACTCTATTGTGTTCCGATCTCTTTCATCAAAACGGAAACGTCGAGCCGGTTACGCATTCGGACGTGCTGGAGCGCTGTCGCCAGGTGCTCGTGGAGTATCAACAGGGGCCTCTGGCTAACTATATGCCCTACACGACGCTCACGGAGCCGACGCTGCATCGGTTGGCCGCGTTACAACCGAAGACCTTGGCAACCATGCATGGATCGGCCTTTGTCGGTGATGGCGCCCGGGCACTTCGCGATCTGTCAAC
>Ga0070686_100000048_pt1 | contig 98569 bp, 92 predicted proteins | sample KBSS23LmetaG_FD_65654 | JGI IMG/M metagenome (GOLD analysis project Ga0070686, IMG submission 65654) | Switchgrass rhizosphere microbial communities from Kellogg Biological Station, Michigan, USA - KBS S2-3L metaG | ecosystem: Host-associated > Plants > Roots > Rhizosphere ...
GTCTCTGCAGAGACAGGTGTTAGCGCGGCGGCTCCTTCAGGATGACATGACTTTGGGCAACGCACAATCAATGCGCTGCGCCTCACCGCGGCACGGGCTGATGGTCGAAGCTGAGGACGCGGGCGAGCTTCCACGCGCCGTCCTGCCGGCGCCACACGTGGACGAAGCGGGCGACGGTCATGGTGGCCGCGCCGCGCTCCACGAAGCGGTGCTCGCCCATCTGCACCGCGCCGTAGCCGGCGATGGGGTACACGCGCACGCTCCCGGCGACCACCTCGCGCGTGACGCCCTGGCCGCGCGGGCACTGCTGCGTGAGCCGCCCGAACGCGTCGCGCACCTGCTGCCCCGTCTGCAGCCCCGTCCGGTCGTGGTAGAACTCCACGTCGTCCACCATCAGCGCGGCCACCTTGCCGGCGTCGCAGGTCACGTAGGCCGCGTCGAAGAGCGTGCTGTCCATCCGCGCGAGCTCGTCGAACAGCGCTCCGGAGGTGGACGGATCGGCCGCAGTGATGGCGCCCGCGGCGTCCTCCACCCGCGCGCCTTCCATCCGGCCCTCGGGTGATCGCATCGCCACCCGCGTGGCGCGGCCGTCTACCACAGTGAAGGTGACCAGGAAGGCCGGCGCCTGCTCGGGGCGGAAGGCGTCGCCGCCCTGGAAGAGGAGGCGCGTGGGGGCGTTGTCGTTCATCTGCCCCATCAGCATGCCGTCGGCCTCGTACACGCGCAGCGACGCCGCCCGCTGCCCGGGTGCGGCGACGGAATAGACGCCCACGAAGCGCTGCCGCGCGGCCGCGGTCAGCGGCAGGTCCCTCGCGCTGGCCGCCGACGTCGCCGTGGGGCCGGCTTGGCCGTGTGTGGCGATGGGGCCCGCCGCGAGCAGCGCCACGGCGGATGCGAGCGAGGGGGTGCGAAACAGGATGCGGCGCGTGGTGCGCATGGACTCGGCCGGGTGGAAAGATCAGGAGATGCCGCTGGAAGGATGTCCGGCACTACGCCCATCCGCCCGTTTGGTTTCCGCCTCCGTCGGCGGCGCTCGTCCAGCCCTCGCGTGTGGACGCGGGTGAATCGATCGCCGCATCGGCATCCCGCCATCCATCGCAAAATTCGGCGTCCCGGACGCATACTCCTGCATCGACCGAAGAACGGATCTTCGTGGTGAGTTTACCGCCCGGAGGTGTCAGAGGTCGAACGCGTCGGGAACGAAGGGTCATCGACGCACGACAGCCGCGGGAGGCGAACTCCCGCGGCTGCTTGGAGCCTGCTGGTGGCGGCCGGAGCTGGATCAGCCGAACACGAGCTGGCGGGTCTCGTGGTACGCGCCACCGGCTGCGTAGTACTCGCACCGCACGATCAGGCCACTGTAGATCGCCTGCTCGAACTCCACGTCGAGGTGATTGGCGCTGCTCTCGCTGTCCTGGTCGCGCTGCACGTTGTTCACATAGCAGACGATGTTCAGGCTCGTGTTGTAACGCTGCCAGCTTCCGTTCACGTTGCGCTCGAAGGTCCCAACCGCCTCGAAGTAGTTGTCGGGGTCGAACAGGTTGCCTAGATGCGTGCCGATCGTGGCATTCAGCCGGTACTGCGGCGTGGGCGTACCACCGCCCGTCTCCTCGCCACCACCGCCGCCACCACCACCGCCGCCCGTATCCTCAGGCGGGAGGTTCATCACGGGACCGGAGGGATCGCGAGGGAGCACCAAGTCGCCCGACTCGCACCCGGCGAGCGCGAACGATGACAGCGTGAAAAAAGCCAACAGCAGCTTGCGCATTGGACAGCCTCCAACAGGGTGGGTGAATGTGGATGCAGGAAGCTGACTAATCCATCCTGACCTGTCAACCGTTTGCAGACGAATATTACAAATACCGAAAAACTTCACCGCTTCGTGGTGAAAAGAGGCCGTACGCTCAACTCAAGCTCAGTTCCCGTACCTATCGCTCATGAGATCCCATGAACGTAACAGGCGCGCAGAAACTGCGCTGTAAGACACAAATGACTCCATCGGCACGGTTAGGGTCAACAGAAAGCACGATTCTGGGGCTCGAAATAACGCCTAATACGACCTTGTCGCTGGCGTCATGCAGACACTTCTCGCGGTGGCCAGACTCGCCGCCGGCGGCCCTACCCGCCACGTGTGGCTAACGGAGATCCCACTCAACCTGCGGCGGTGACGCTCGGTCGGGTGAAGAACGGGTCGTCGTGGTGCGTGAGCTTGCCGCCCTGCAGCCGCCACACGTCGAAGCGGTCGGGCTCGCCCCACGAGTCGTCGCGGATGTACAGCAGTCCGTAGGCTCTCCGGCTCTGGCCGGCCAGCCAGTCGAGCATGCCCATCACGTCGGGCTGCGGGTGGTTGCGCAGCCCCGACACGAAGATAGACCGGAAGCCGTTGAGCACGAAGTCGGCGGTGTGATAGTGCTTCCGCGACTGCTCGGGGAGCCCGTCGAGGTGCTCCATCAGCCGCCCCATCAGCTCGTCGTCCGCGTCGTCCGTCCCCTCGTTCGATTCGATGACTGCCCAGCCGTTGAACTCGTACACGTCCGGTTCGATGGGGAGGAGGTTGCCGGGAAGACCCGCGGGGGCTGACGATGCCGGCGGACCCGGCCGGGCAGAGTCCTTGCTGGTCGCGAATACCATGCAGACGCTTCTCGCGGTGGACCTGGGCGTGCGAACGGGGCTGGCGGTGTACGGCGGCGACGGTCGCCTGCTGCGCTACCGCTCGCAGAACTTCGGCAGCGCGGCGCGGCTGCGCAGGGCGCTCCCCGCGTTGCTCGAGGCCGAGCGCGACCTGGCGTGGGTGGTGATGGAAGGCGGCGGCCCGCTGGGCGACGCCTGGGCCCGCGAGGCCGCGCGGCACGGGGTGGCGATGCTGCGGATCTCGGCGGAGGACTGGCGGCGCGTGCTGCTGTACCCGCGCGAGCAGCGCTCGGGCGTGCAGGCCAAGACCACCGCCGACGGCCTCGCCCGCCGCGTGATCGAGTGGTCGGGCGCGCCCCGCCCCACCTCGCTCCGCCACGACGCCGCCGAGGCGATCCTCGTGGGCTTCTGGGGTGTGCTGGAGGTGGGCTGGCTGGCGGAGATCCCAGTCAGCCTGCGGAGGTGAGCGCGATCGACCGCATCCCGCACGAATGCGTGCGTGGGAGTCCGCGAAGCGGACTTTGGGCCGTCGTTGCCGCGAATTCATTCGCCCCAACCAGTCCCCAACCTTGCCCACCCGATCACATCAACTGCCGCCGGGCGGCCCGGGCCTGACCGGTTCAGCGCGAGGCCACGCGGGCGGTGCGCACGATCAGCATCTCCAGGTCGGCGGTGGCGGCGTCGCTCGCCTCGCCCACGATGTAGAAGTGCGGCGCGGTCCAGTGGCCGCCCGTGTAGAACCCCTGGCGCACGTGGTCGCGCCACACCTGCGCCTGCCGGCCGCCGATCACCTCGGCCCGGGGGTGGATCTGCACGCGCTTCGTCGACCCCGAGGTGCACGCGAACGCCGGCCGGGCCCCCTGCGCGATCGCCGGCACGTCGGCCGTGGCCACGGTGGTACCCAGGCCCCACGTGATCTTCGCGGTGCCGCGGCTCCAGGACCGGCCATCGGCGCTCCAGTCGGGCGGCACGCAGAAGGTGAAGCCCTCCGCCTCCACGCTGTGCCAGGTCGACACGTCGGCCGCCGGCACCTCTGCGTTGCAGGCGCGCGACGCCACACCCCTCGCGGAACCCACCGCCGGACCGGCGGCTGGCGCCGGGTTGGTGCCGCACCCCAGCGCCGCGATCGATGCCGCCGCCACCGCGGCGGTCCAAGCCACGCTCTTCACATCCACCTCCAGTCGATGGGATACCTTCGGGGAGCGCCCGGCCGCCGGGCGTCGCGGGTCCGGCCCGCCCCGGCCGCCTCGCGAGCGATACTACCGTAGCAGCCGTCCAGACGTTTCAACGGCGGAACGCGCGCAGAAGTTCCATCGCGACCGGCATCGGCCCACCGAAAATGAAAAACCGGGGCGCCCCGCGTGGGAGCGCCCCGGTTCCATCGCGATCACCCGTGGACGGCTAGGGCGTGTACGTCGAGTTCTGCGCCTTCGGGGTTCCGCGGCTGGTTACCACGCCGTTGGTGAACGTTGCGGTGACCGACGGGTTGGCCACGACTCGGCTCACCTCAGGTTCTTGGGTACGGCGCCCTGATCCAGAATCCGCTCGCACTGGGTTCTAATCCCCTCAATCAAATCACGAGCACCATCAACGTCATGGGCAGAAAGCCTCGCGAAATCTTCAAGAGTTGTAGAAGCCCACAGGGCACCCAGCACGTCAACACCTTCATGTTGCTGTTCAAAGAAGTCAGCACGATCAAGAGCAATCCGGTATTCGACGTCGGACCTCGCATCGTGTGACGAAAGACGCTTTTGAACAAGCTGGTCAAGTAGCACCAAAAATGGCACTTCGACATTCGTTGAGCTAAGTGCAGAGGTACACGCCTGCAACCAATCATGCATCGGCATGCGATCCTCGTACATTACATATGTTTGGAGCGAGTGTAAATGCGTCCGCAAAGGACCCACTGGAGTTTCTCTCCAAAACGTCTTTTGAGAACGGTCAAACCATGTAAGACAGTCAGCCGCGAGTTCAGAGCGCTTGCCGAGGCCTCTAACCTTTATCAAGAACGAGCGACCGTCTGTGGACTCGACACCTTCCTCTGACTGTACGAGGCCGCGGTTAGCACCGGAACTCTCCGGGTAGTGTATCAGCCAGTCCCTTAATGATCGGAGAAGGATAGTTAACTTCGCCGTAGACCGGTCGACCACTGGTTCCGTTGGAGACGACACATAAGTTGGCTTCCTCGGAAGAACCTTTTCGTCAAATTGTTCCCACATGCGCATTGAACGCAGAGAGTTGAGATAAAGCGGAAATGCGTGCTCCCTGTATTCGACCAATCTCTGTCTGTAGGCAGTCTTTTCCGTAGAAGATAGAGCCAAAGATTCGAGCACATCTTCTACAATATCGACCCGAAGATCAAATCGGTCCAACAAAGTCTTCCCCCGCTGTGTGATACGCACAAACGCGGGATTTACGTCGACAAGTTGGTTCCTATGTAGTTCCAAGAGAGCGGCTGAGAGCGAAGCTTTGTCCGTGCAGAATGGGAGCATCTCGTCTTCCGTAGCTCCACCTTGACGCTCAAGGAAAGCAAGGATTGCGATCGACTCTTCATTTCTCAGGACGGATCGCGGATAATCCGAGAGCAAGATCGCCCAACTCATGGGTCCACCTTCCATCCATACATGAACTTGAGTTCGCGGATCCGCTGCACCTGTGCGAGGGTGACTTCCTCAATTCTCCCAGTATCATTGTCGTTAGGGTAGTACTCCACTTGGGCAGTCAGGACGGTGCTCAACGCGCGAAGGCTATCCTCGCCGTAGCCACTAACCTGATCGCGACTTACAAAGACAAGCATCTTTGCATTTACGCGCGGGTGGGAAGCGAAATCATGAACTTCAGCAATTGCTCCCGGCGTTGCAGGCAATGATACGACGAGGTCAAAATTTTGTGCCTGCACAAGTTGTTGGACCCGTACAGAGTGGGGCGATGCAGGATCCCATAGTTCTTCACTATACATTGCCAGATGCCCCTTCTCGCGCAAACGTGCGCGCAGGGATACGCGAACAGCGGCCAGAGGATGCGAGCTTGTAACTCCAGGCCCCCATACGAGCACGCCGACTGGCATCTTGCTGCACTCTTCCAAACCGCCCCTAATTCGCGGGCCAATCCGTTCAAGGAACCGTTGCGCTTCTGGAGAAAGCGGTGGGTCTGGTGAGAGCATAAGCTAAGGGCAGAGTAAACTGTAAACCTGACGTTCCAGCATCGATGAGTACGCAGGTGGCCACGAACTCGCCTTCCACTCTAAAACCGTCTTCATTGCTCAACTTGGAGCTAAAGGCCGGCCAGTACAAACCACATCAACACATTGTGATTTGTCGCGCGCAGTTTTGCAAGTAGTGTTGGTACGGACACCCCGGCTCGGATTCGCGACAAGAGTTCGCCGCAGATCGTGCAAATCGGCTTTCAGATGTGGGGCGATCACCCCCGCGCCTTCCGCCGCCCGCCACCCTTCCGCCCCTTCGCGCGTCCGCCCGGACCGGCGCCGCCCGGCTTGAGCCCACGCCCGCGGCCGCCGCCCCGGCGAGGGCCGCCCTCGCCGCCATCGCGGTCGCCGCCCTGTCCGCGGGAGCCCGGGCCGCCGCCATCCCGGCGGCCGCGTGCGGGGCCCTTGCGCTGGCCGCGGCGGCGCGGACGCCCGTCCTCGTCCACCGCGCCGTCGAAGGTCTCCATCTCCGCTCCGTTCCTGGCCTTGCGGCGGGGGCGGTCGCCGGGGCCGCCCTCGCTCAGGCGCAGGCGCGCGGCCTCGATCGATTCGGCCTGGATCGGGTCCTTCTTCCCCCGAATCACCGTCCACCCCAGCGGCCGGCCGGTCTCCAGCACCGGCACGTCCGCATCTTCGATGCGGTAGACCAGCTTGGCGGGGATGCGCGCGCGCACCACGCCCACCCCCTCCTCCACCGAGTAGTCCAGCGGATAGCTCTCGCCGTCCAGCTCGATCTCGCCCGGCAGCGCCATCCACCGCTGCCGCTCCTCGCGCGGCATCACGGCATCGGCGTCCACACGCAGCGGCGTCTCCAGGAACTCGGCGAACGAGTGGACGCCGGAGAGCCGCGCGGCCAGCATCTCGCGCAGCGCGTCGTCGCTGGCGGCCGTGGCCGTGCCGCCCGAGCGGCGCCACACCTCGCGCAGCTCGCGGAGCACGGCGCGGTTGGCCAGCTGGTCGGGGTGATACGCCTTCCCCGAGATGACGGCGTCGGCCAGCGCGCGGCGGGCGTTGTCGGCGGTGGCCTCGGCGAAGCGCTCCACCGGCACGTCGTCGCGGTCCAGCTCGAAGCCGTGGTACTCGCGCGTGCGGATCAGGCGCAACGGGGCGCGCTTGTGCGCGGGGTCGTACACCACGCGGCTTTCCACCGTCTGGGCGTATTCCCAGATCAGGTCCATGTCCAGCTGCGTGCCGCTGATGGAGCCGCGCGTGCGGCCGCTCTTGTCGGCGAAGTACAGGATCTCGCCGGCCACCGGCCCCCAGTTGCCGCACACGCTGGTCTTGCTGACGCGAACCTCCTCGCCCCAGCTGGTCTCCTCGTCGATCACCAGAGAGAACGGCATCACCCGCGCGACCAGCGCCTTCCAGTCGCGCTCCAGGCTGCGGTTCAGCTTGGGCAGCTTGCGCGGCAGCTCCAGGTCGAGCGAGCGGTAGATGGAGGCGATGGCGAGCGCCCCGTCCTCGATCGAGCGGACCAGCACGCCGCGCTCCTCGCACCACGCGGCCAGCGCCTCCTCGTCGAACACGTGCCGGGGAAGGCCGTAGACGTGCCCCATCATCCCGATCTCATCCACCGCGTGCTGGTAAATGTCGTAGACGGTGAGGTGGTCGCTCCCCTTCACCACGTACTGCCCGATATCGTTGTCGGGCTTGAGCATGCGGTGGAGCGACTCGATGCTGGCGCACCCCGCCACCAGCGGCACCAGGTGCTCCTCGGCCTTTACCAGCAGCTCGCCCCAGGCGCGGTCCACCGGAAGGACCTCCACCTTGCGCCCGTACTCCGTCAGCCGGTTGTTGGCGATCAGCCCGCGCTCCGTCAACACGTCCACCGAGCGGCGGTAGGCGATGCGGTCCAGGGGGACGGGAAGATCGAGCTCGTCGGCCCGCACGCCCATGTTGGCGCAGGTGAGGGCCACGCGCTCGGGGTCGCCCGCGAGCTGGAAGTTGGGCGCGGTGGGGCGCAGGTTCTCGAACTCGATGTCGCGCTCGGAGAGGATCCACACCTCGCCGCCCTCCACGCGCCCGTGCACGCGCCCCGCCATCTGCAGGATCTCGTTCGATCCGAGGGGAAGCCGCGTGAGGACGCTCCGCCCCCGCTGCACGATGGTGGTGAACTGCGCGTCTTCGATGACGACGGTGTCGAGCCCGCGGATGTTCAGCGCGCTCTGCCCGGCGCTGGTCATCGACAGGACGAACGGGTGCGGCGCGCCGTCCTCTTCCAGGAACGGGCGCAGCTTGGCCACCGGCTCGCCGCCGTGGTAGTACTCGGTGAGCAGCCGCGGATAGTCCTTCTGCAGCGACTTGGCAATCTCCTCGGTGCCTGCGCGGGTGGGCACGAACACCGCCACGCCGCGCCGCTCCTTCTGCACGTGCCGCATGAAGCGCTCGCCCAGGAAGGCCAGCGGGTTCTGCGTGTTGGACACGCGGACGTTGGCGGCCTTGGTGGGGTCGAACGCGCTCGACTCGATCACCGTGGCCGAGTCGAGGTATTCGGCATAGAAGGTGGGGTCCACCGTGGCGCTCAGCCACACGAAGCGGCATCCGGCACGCTTGGCCAGCGCCAGGCACAGCTCCAGCTCGGCGCTGGTCTGGTGGATCTCGTCCACCACCACCACGTCGGTGGCGTCGATCAGCCCGTCCTGCAGCCAGCGCCGCGCGATGCCGGTGGTGATCACCACCACGTTCCAGTTGGGCGTGTCGGGCGTGGCCTCGCGCTCGCGGTTGACCACGCCCACGCGCAGCTCCTGCCCCACGATCTCCTGGGCGATGGGGCGCACGGCCAGCGTCTTGCCGGTGCCCGTGCCCGCCATGATCCCGAAGCCCCGCCCGCTCCGCGCCAGCTCGCGAATCTCCTCGCCGTGCTCGCGGTTCATGATCGTCTCGACGTTGGTCAGCTGAACGCCCAGCTCGATCGTTTCGCACGCGGCGCGCGTGGGGGCGATCACCACCACGCGGCCCTCGGTGGGGCGGCCGGGGTAGCGTTCGGAGGGGGGAGTGGTCGAGACTTCGACCATGCGGGTCCGGGCCTTGTGGGAGCTTGAGTTGACGCGGGCTGGAGTGCCGGCGCACAATTACGCTGAACGCTGCAAAGCGCAAGAACACGGCCAAGTGGGGATGATGCCAGACACCGCGCAAACACTCGTCTTTCACAACGCCGCCGAGGTCGCGCGCTGCACCGGCCCCGCTTGCGGCGGCGAGGATGCGGACCCCGCGGCCATCTTCGCGCGGGGCGCCGTGGCCGTCACCCGCGGCGTCATCACCGCCGTCGGAGCGGAGAGCGAGGTGCTGGCCGCGCACCCCGGCGCCGAGCGCTTCGACTGTGGCGGCCGCGTGCTCACGCCGGGGCTGGTGGACAGCCACACGCACGCCGTGTTCGGCCGCTTCCGCACCGACGAGTACGCGCTGCGCAGCCAGGGCGTGCCCTACATGGAGATCGCGAGGCGCGGCGGCGGCATCAACGCGTCGGTGCGCGACCTGCGCGCGCGCAGCGAGGACGAGCTGGTGCGGATGGCGCTCCCCCGCCTGCGCGAGATGCTGCAGTGCGGCACCACCACGGCCGAGATCAAGAGCGGCTACGGCCTGTCCACGGCCGACGAGCTGAAGACGCTGCGCGCCATCGCCCGCCTGCGCGAGCTGCAGCCGATGGACATCGTCCCCACCTTCCTGGGCGCGCACGAGTTTCCGCCCGAGTTCCGCGGGAGCGACGCGGAGCGGGAGAAGTACGTCGATCTACTGGTGGAGAAGATGATCCCGGCGGTGGCCGACACAGGGCTGGCGTGCTTCTGCGACGTCTTCATGGAGCCCGGCGTGTTCACCCGCGCGCAGACCGAGCGCATCCTGCGCACGGGGCTGGACTACGGCCTGCGCCCCAAGCTGCACGCCGACGAGCTGGAGGGAAGCGGCGGCGCCGAGCTGGCCGCCGAGCTGGGCGCCGCCAGCGCCGACCACCTGGGCGACATCTCGGAGGCGGGGATCCGCGCGCTGGCGGCATCGAAGACCGTGGCGACGCTCCTGCCGGGCACCCTCTTCTTCCTGGGCCGCCCGAAGTTCGCCCCGGCGCGCGCGCTGCTCGACGCGGGCGCCACGGTGGCGCTGGCGACGGACTTCAACCCCGGCTCGTGCCCCTCGCCCAACCTGCAGTTCACGATGACCGCCGCGTGCTCGCGCATGGGGATGAGCCCCCACGAAAGCCTGCGCGCCGCCACCGCCGCCGGCGCCACCGCGCTGGAGCTGGCCGACGGGCGTGGGACGCTGGCCCCCGGCGCACCGGCCGACCTGGTGCTGTGGAACGTGTCGTCCGCGGGCGAGATCCCCTACCGCCTGGCCGCGCCGATCGTGGCGGGCGTGTGGAAGCGGGGGCGGCGGGTGGTGGGGTAGGGAGCAGAGAAGACGGGGCGAGTGTCGCAACGTCGGAATTGGATTAGTGATCAGTTTTTTTTAAAATGGACACTACCAGCCAGTCACACGAAAGGTGAGGCGTCCTCCATCTGACGCGAGCAGTTAGCGGTGCCGGAGCCGGCGCGTATGCGGCGGGCGAGAGACGGGCAGCCGGGGACACCAGGGCCGGCGGGGATGGCGGGGCGGCGGGGCGGGCAAAGACAGTGATCGGCCTGAACGCGGGCCGACGATCGAGCGTGCGAGGCGGAGCGCCGCGGGGGCCCTCTCCCTGGCGCTTCGCGCCTGTCCCTCCCCCAAAACAACCTGGGGGAGGGACGGTCGGCGTGATCCGCGGGGTTTTACCTCAGCAACGGCTGGGCCCGCCGGTGGCGCCCGGTCGGATCCGAGCACGACAGCCAAGTGCACCGACGCGCGCAGTGTGGGCCAGCAGGCGTTCGTGCGGGGAATTTGCGAGTGAACTCGCCGCTACGACCGCACACAGTCCGCCGTCGCGGACTTCAAAGCGAAGCGCCCGCCTGCAGTGCAGCAGGCGGGCGCTTCGTGCGTCGGTCTGGCCAGCGGTCAGCCGAGCGCGGGCGTCAGGCCGGCGGACACCGGCTGCGAGGCAGCGCGGTTCGCGACGCCGGGCGTGACCAGCTCGCCGATCGCCTCGCGGCGCAGCTCCTCCACGTCGTCCACCGACCACGCCTTCAGGCGCTCGATCTCGGAGCGAACCTCGGGCCAGGGCGAGTGCTCCACCTCGAACCGCCGCTCGCGCGCGGCGAAGGCCACGCCGCGAGCCTCGTCCCACCGGCGCTGGTCCACGAAGGCCAGGATCAGCGCCTCGTAGGCCAGCGGATGCGGGTACGTCTGCAGCAGCTCGGCGAGCCGCGCGGTGTTGCCGCGGCGTCCGCTTTCGGTGGCGATGTCCATCTGCCTGAGCTCGGCCGCCACCTCGTTGCGCCGGCGCAAAGCGTCCGCCAGGGCGGACGGATACGTGGCCGAGGTGTACTCGCCCAGCGCGTGCACCGGCTGCTCGTCCTCGCCCAGCGTCGAATAGACCAGCGAGGCCACAGGCGCGGAATCGCCTGCTTCCGCCGCCTCGGCCATGCGCTTCCGGATCCACTCCCGGAGTCCCATCGTTCCCTCGCGCGTGTGTCGGGTGCCCTACTGGATATCCTCCGGACGGGAACGATTGCAAGCCCCGGGCCGGGAAGGAGCGCGAGCGCAAACGTGCGTTCTACCGCGGACGCGGCCCACCGGCGAGTCTACGACGTCGGGCATGATGCGCAGCGAAGCGCATCATGCCCGAGCATCATCCCCCAGATGTTTGCCGATCCGGCAATCCAGGCACGCGCCGCGCGCCGATGCCTACTCCATGTCCACCTGGCGCACGTCCAGCACCTCGGGGAGCGACGAAAGCTGGTCGCACACCTCGCGCGGCATCGGCCCGTCCACCGAGATGGCGGCCAGGGCCTCGCCGCCCACCTGCAGGCGTGCCTGGTGGTACTCGGCGATGTTGACGCCGGCCTCGCCCAGCAGCGTGCCCACGCGGCCGATCACGCCCGGCACGTCGCGGTTGCGCAGCACCACCATGTTGCCGCGCGGCGCCACGTCCACGCGAAACGCGCCGATGCGCACGATACGGCCCTGCACCTCGCCCAGCAGCGCGCCGCCCACGCGGATGCTGCGGTCGCCGCCCTCCAGCCGCAGCTCCACCTCCTCGCCCAGCTCGCCGGGGCCGTCCACCTGCGTGAACGCCGTCTCGATCCCCCGCTCGGCCGCCACGTGGTGCACGTTCACCAGGTTCACGTTGCGCCGGTCCACCACGTCGCGCATGGCCCCCATCAGCGCGGCGAGGAGGAGCGGGCGCGGCGCCTGGTCGCGCTTCCCCGCGTAGCGCAGCTCCAGGCTGTTCAGCGGCCCCGGCAGCAGCGCGCGACCCAGCCGGCCGAGACGGTCCGCCAGGTTGAGCAGCGGCCGCAGGTCGGCCCAGGCGGCGCCGCCCACGCCGGCCGCGTTGATCGCCGCCGCCAGGTCGCCCGTGAGCAGCGCGTCGCGCACCGACTCGCACGCCTCGATCGCCACGCTGCGCTGCGCGTCGCTGGTGGAGGCACCCAGGTGCGGCGTGAGGATCACGTTCTCCATCCGCCGCAGCGGGTGGTCGGCCGCCAGCGGCTCGGCCACGAACACGTCGAGCGCGGCGGCGGCCACGCGCCCGCTCTGCAGCGCGTCCATCAGCGCGTCCTCGGCCACGATGCCGCCGCGCGCCAGGTTCAGCACGAACGCGCCGCGCGGCAGCCGCGCCAGCTCGGGCGCGCCGATCATCCCCTTCGTCTCGGGGGTGAGCGGCGTGTGCACGGTGAGCACGTCGGCGCGCTCCAGCAGGTCCTGCAGGCGTTCGGCGCGCGCCACGCCCAGCTCCTCGAAGCGCCCCGTGGCAACGTAGGGGTCGAACGCGGTCAGCTGCATCCCGAACGCGCGCGCCCGCCGCGCCACCTCGGCGCCGATGCGCCCCAGCCCCACGATCCCCAGCGTGCGCCCGCGGATCTCCACGCCGCCCAGCTGCGACCGGTCCCACCGCCCCTCGCGCATCGAGCGGTCGGCCCGGGCCACGTGGCGGGCGAGGGAAAGGAGAACGCCGAAGAACAGCTCCGCCACGGAGACGGTGTTGCCGCCCGGCGCGTTGATCACGGCGATGCCCAGCTCGGTGGCGGTAGGGATGTCGATGTTGTCCACCCCCACGCCGGCACGCCCGATCACCTTCAGCCGCTCGCCGCGACGCAGCAGGTCGCCGGTGACCTTCGTGGCGCTGCGGCCGATGAAGGCGTCGTACTCGCCGATCTCCTCCAGCACCTCGGCGGCGGGGCGGGTGGGCTTCTCGACGACCTCGATCCGGGGCTGCGCGCGGAGGACGGCCAGCCCCTCGGGGTCGATCTCGTCGGTCACCAGCACGCGAAAGCGCGGCTCGCTCATCCCAGCACCTCCTCCATCACGGCCAGCAGCGCGTCCAGCTCATCCACGGTGTGCTCTCCCATGTGTCCGATGCGGATGGTGCTCTCCTTCAGCGGCCCGTATCCGCCGCCGATCGTCCATCCGCGCGCCTTCATCCCCGCCACGATCTCCGCCGCCGTCACCCGCCCGTCCACCCGGATGCACGTCACCGTCGGCGAGCGATAACCTTCCGGCGCGAACAGCGACAGCCCCCATGCGGGTCCGCGCTCCTCCACCCACGCCCAGCAGCGCCGCGCCATCGCCCAGTGCCGCTCCGCGCGCGCCTCCACGCCGTCCACCCCGATGCGGCGGCACTGCTCGGCCAGCGCGTAGATCAGCGAGACGGCCGGCGTGGTCGGCGTCTGGTGCTTCTCCCAGTACTTCTCGAACTCCAGCAGGTCGAAGTACTGACCGCGCCCGGTCAGCGTCTTCGCACGCTCCATCATCCGCGCGCTGGGGGTGCCGAACGCCAGCCCGGGCGGCAGCGCCATGGCCTTCTGCGAGCCGGTGAGCAGGAAGTCGAGCCCCCACCCTTCCGCCTCCACCAGCGCGCCGGCCACGCTGGTCACCCCGTCGGCAAGGACGAGAATCTCGTCCCTCCTCTCCACCTCAGCCCGCCGGACGGCGTCCGCGATGTCGGCCAGCGGGTTCAGCACGCCGGTGGCCGTCTCCGAGTGCACCACCGTCACCGCGTCGAAGCCGCCGGCGCGCAGCAGCTCGAAGACGCGCTGGGGGTCGTGGAACCGCCCCGGCGCCACCTCGTACGTCTCCACCTCGCGCCCGCACTCGCTCACCAGGTCGCGGTAGCGCGTGCTGAACGCGCCGTTGACCAGCGACAGCGCCTTGCGCCGCACGCCGTTGCGCACGGAGCCCTCCATCAGCCCGGTGGCGGAGGAGGAAGAGACGTAGACCGGCCGCGAGGTGCGGAAGACGGCGCGCAGCACGGGGTCGCACTCCGCCAGGATGCGCGACATCTCGCTGCCGCGGTGCCCGATCACGGGCTGTGCCATCGCCTGCAGGACCTCCGGGTGCACCTCGGTGGGCCCGGGGAGGAAGAAACGGCCGAAGTCGGGCATATGACTGCGCAAGTGCTTGAGGGCCAGGTGCCGAGCAGACCGCGGCGGGTTCGCGAATGCGCCGCTGCGTTGTGGCAACGCGACAGTTTGGCACCTCGCGGGGCAATGCGAAACCGCCCGGGCGGGGGATCATGCCTGCCCGTTCGTGCGGGGCCGCAAAAGCGCCGCCCCCTTCCGATGCTCGGGAAGGGGGCGGCCCGCCACCATTCGGTGCCGGTCCGGCCGTCAGGGCACGATCGCGCCGAACGCCTTCCAGGTGCCCGGGATCCCCGCGGCCGTGCAGACCCAGCCCACGTACCCACTGCCCGACGGCGCGGAGTTGTACACGATGTCGCCCACCGCCCCGCCGCCGTCGCCCACCGCCGACGGGGCCGCCGCCATACGCCGCGGCTTCTGCACCACCGCGCCGGCCTGCGCCGTATCGGCGTAGATGTTCAGCGTCTCCAGGCCGTACACGTTGGAGTTGCCCACGAAGTTGGTGACCGTCACGCTGTCCACCGGCCCCGTCGGCTGCTGGACCAACACCGTGATCGCATACTTGGTGAACGTGTTGGAGCCCACCGCATACTGCTCCAGCCGCGCCGTGGAAGTGGTGAAGTCGGTCCCGGCGCTCCCGATCCCTGTAACCTGCGGCACCGTGACACCCTCGTTGTCGTAGGCGATCACCGTGACGTACAGCAGCCGCACGCCGTTTAGCGGACGAGCGAGCGTCACGGTGACGCCGTTGGCCGGCGTCACGTTCACCCAGTACAGCCGTGCCTTGCCCGCCAGCACGTTGGCCGAGGTGAAGCCGTACGGCCCGCCCACCACCTGCACGTGGTTGTCGTTCGCCTCGTCCATCTCAGGGCGCGGGTTCACCTGCTGCCAGCGGGCGGGGACCACGTCACCCAGCGGGTCATGCCCGACCAGCGCGTTCTTAACCCAGTGGTTGGCCACCGCTGGGGTGTTCCCCTCGATCACCACGTTCAGTGCGCGGCTCTGGTCGTTCACGGTGGGTGAGCCGCCCGACAGCGGCTGGCGCAGGTCCACCAGCGGCAGGTGCGTGGTCGTCAGCACGATGCCGCGCTTGAACGAGCAGTCGCGGATGACGATGCTGTCGAAGTAGCCGTCGCACCGCACCAGCGTGTCGATGGCCGCCGTCTCGAAGTTGCACCGCTCCAGCGTCAGCACCCCCACGCCCGACGCGTCGACCTGGATGGGCGCCTCGGTGGTGTTCGCCGTCTCGATCACGTGGTTGGCGAAGTGCAGCTGCGTGTCGGTGTAGCTCCCCTTCACCTGCACGCGCCGCGGGAGGAAGTCGTATTCCCAGATCCCTTCCCCGTCGGGATCGAAGGTGGTGATGTTCTCGCCGTTGCTGATCCACACCGACCGGGGATTGTCCAGGACCAGGTTGTTCCAGCTCTCCAGCGTCACCAGGTTCTCGAACCAGGCCTGCAGGTCGATCTCCACGGAAGAGCGCTGGATGTACGCGCCCTGGAAGCAGTTCTGGATGAAGGTGCGGCCGGTGAAGAACAGCTCCGCCCCGTCCTGCAGGTACAGCCCGGTTCCGAACCCTTCGGCGTGGAGGTTGTGGAACTTCGCGTGCTCCACCCCGCGCAGGAGGAAGCCCACCCCGGTGTCGGGTCCCTGCCCCGCGTACCACGGGCCCGCCACGTACAGGTCCGAGATCTCCACCGAGAGCGTCCAGTTGCCCGAGGTGTAGCTGGGCAGCGCCGGCGTCTGGATCGCCGCCTGCCCACTCTGCATCATCTTGGTCACGGTGCCGCCAACCAGGTGGTTCTTGTCGGCGCTGCTCTCGAACTCGCCCTGGATGGCGAAGTGCACCAGGCGCGAGGAGTCGCGCGGGATGGTGAGGGGGCTGTTGATGCGGTAAACGCCCGCGGGAACGATCAGCTTCTCGCCCGCCGCCGCTGCCGCATCGAAGGCATCCTGCAGCGCGGTGGTGTTGTCGGTCGAATCGTCGCCGACGGCGCCGAAGTCCAGCACGTTGAGCGACATGAGCCCTCCAGTTGGGATGGGATCCTGCTGCTCCACGTCCCGCCGCGCCGGTTCGCGCCCGGGTCACGCGCCAGCCCATGCGAGTCGGATGGAGGTCGTGAGCCCGCCGCGCCGAGCGGCCGCCGAGTCACGACCGAATGTATCCCGAAAGAAGGGGCCCGTGAACCGCAACACCGTACCCATTCGGGGTGCTCCCGCTAGGTCTCCGGAGCGAGGTCCCGGAGCCGTTCGCGCTCCACGGGCGAGGCGGCGATGGAGAGCACCGGGTAAAGGCTCGTGCCTCGCAGCACGAAGTCGGCGCCGGCGGCCACGGCCGCTCGCCACGCCACGCCCATGTACGCGGCGAACGCGTCCACCGCGGGGCGGGCTTCCAGGTCGGTGGCCCCGTCGCCCACCAGCAGCACCGGCCCGGGCAGCTTCCACGCGCGAATCACCTCGGCCTTGCCGCCGCTGCGGGCCAGCGGCGACGAAGCCTCGAAGCCCAGGTACGATCCGTCGGCCGCGAACTCGATCCCGACGGCCGCCACGTCCTCCGTGCCCAGCCCGAGCTCCCGCGCGACGGCCTCCACCGCGGGCCGCAGGCCGCCGCTCAAGATGCGCACCGTCTTCCCCAGCGCGAGCAGCGCCGCGACCACCTCGCGCGCGCCGGGAACCAGCCTGTCCACGTACAGCCGGCCGATCGCGTCGACCTGCTCGCGCGTGGGGCGGATCACCTCCAGGCGGCGGCCGTAGACGTCTTCCAGCGGCACCACGCCCGCCATCGCCGCGTCGGTCAGCGCGCGGATCGCCTCGGCGTGGCCGCCGCGGGCGAGCTCGTCGATCCCTTCGATGGCCGCCAGCGTGGAGTCGCAGTCGAACACCACCGAGGCGAAGCCGTTGTGCGCGTTCGTCTGCATCCATCGGGTCGGGGCGAGGGGAATGACGGCGCCGCCGCCGTCGCGGCCATGGCGGCGAGCGCGGAATCTCTCCTGCGCCCGGTGGCCGGCGCAACCTTGCGAGCGCATGGCGGGTACCCGCACCCGGCGCGCTCCTTGCACCCCGGCGCGGCCTGACCTGGGCTCTTTCCGGAGGAAAACCATCGTGGCCGAGATCGTCGAACGCCTGCGCCTGGGCGACGTGAACGTAGGCAGGAACGAGCGCATGGCCTCGGTGCTGGGCGGCGCCGGGCTGGCGCTGCTGGGCGTGCGGCAGCGCGGCCTCGCCGGCGCGCTGCTGGGCGCGGCGGGGGCAGCGCTGATCGCCCGCGGCGCCAGCGGCCACTGCCCCGTCTACCAGGCCGTGGGCGCCACCAGCACCGGCGGCCGCCCAGCCAAGCGCCTCCGCGCCGAGGAGGACGTGGACCGGGGCGTGAGCGTGCACGCCAGCATCACCGTCGCGCGCACCCCCGACGAGGCCTACGCGGCGTGGCGCGACCTCACCACCGCGCCCCGCTACATGGACCGCATCACGCAGGTGGAGGTGCTGGACGACACGCGCTCGCGCTGGACGGCCACGGGGCCGATGGGGCGCTCGTGGACATGGGAGAGCCAGGTGGTGGAAGACAGCCCGGGCGAGCTGATCGCGTGGGAATCGCTCCCCGGCGCGGAGCTGCCCAACCGCGGGTGGGTGCAGTTCGTCCCCCTCGACCGCGCCGACGGATCGCAGACCGAGGTGCGCTACTTCGTGGAGTTCGACGCGCCCGGCGGCGTGATCGGCAGCGCCATCGCGAATGCCTTCCACGACGCGCCGCGCGAGATGGTTCGCGGCGACCTCCGCCGCTTCCGCGCGATGCTGGAGGGCGGCGAGGCCGCCGCCGTCCAGAGCCAGGCCGGTGCCCTGGACGACTGGTCGAACGACGGGGCGTGAGCCCACGGCTCTCCGTCATCCAATCGACCGTGACGCCGGAAAGCGGCGCCTGTTGACAGGCAGAGTCGGCCGCTGTATCTTTTGTACAACACGTGAGGCGCAGCCGAGAGCGGGCACCGCAGCAGCGGAGCTCCAGCGAGTCTTCAACTCGCCTTGGCTGCGCACGTGTTTTCTACCCCGTCGGCCACACCTTCCCGCTGCAGATCCGCGGGCGCACATTCTCCCACAAACGCTGCACGGCTAGAGCGGTCGCCGTCGTCTTGCCGCGGTCGCGCGCCTGGCGCTGGCACAGGTAGGCGCACAGGTCGGCCAACTGCATCAGCCGGCTGTTGTGCGACTTGACCCAGTGAACGTTGTCCACGATGCACCGCAGGTCCATGGGGTTGTAGCCGAAGGAGGTGCCCATCTCCTTGTAGCGCCAGAGGTCTTCCACCACCTGGCTCTCCACCTCCTTCTCCTCGTCCGACACGATCAGCCCGTTCTGGCGCCGCGCGCGCAGAAAGCGCTCGATCTGCTCCACCAGGTAGATGAAGGCGAGCTTGTGCGGGTGCATGGGCGTGGCGTAGCGTTTCGCCAGGCGCACCTTGTCGATCGCCACCCAGCTCAGCCACGCATGATGCTCGGTGAGCAGCGCCAGCAGCTCGCCGTAGATGGCCACGCGCTGGGCCGGGCTCATCCGGGCGCAGGGGCCCTCGCCGCGGTACAGGTCGCGCCCCTTGCACTCGAAGCCTGCGCGCCGGCACTCCTCGCCGAAGTGGCGCACGAGCAGCTCGGTGGCGGCGTCCTCGAGCGCCCGGGCATGGTCGCCATGCACCGCCAGCGCCACCAGGTAGTAGGCCGTGCTGGTGGGGTGTGCCAAGTCCATCCCGGTGTTCCCGGAACCGTCGATGAAGACGAGGTACATTTCGCGCGCTGGTGAGTGTTGGGTTCAAGATGCGAAGGCGCGAAAAGCTAGTTTCACTTCGTACACTTTACAAGTCTCGCGTTCGGCCCGGGTGGCATGGGAAGGGGCTGGCGCGGCGGGTTAGATTCCGACGAGCGACGGAACTCCAATCGGGGCTGAACGATGGCGGAACAGACGCTGGTTGCGGACAGGACGGGCGAGCTGCGCATGGACGCGGCGGCCAAGGAGGAGCGCTACGCCAGCGTGACGGCGATGATCGATGCGGCGATCGAAGGCGAGGCGGACCTGCTGGCGGCGATGACGACGGTGGTGTGCCTGCTGCACAACGCCTTTCCCTACTTCTTCTGGACCGGGTTCTACCGCCGGGTGGGGCCCACGCGGCTGCTGGTGGGGCCGTACCAGGGGACGATGGGGTGCCTGGAGATCGACTTCGCGCGCGGGGTGTGCGGGGCGGCGGCGCGCGAGCGGCGCACGCAGCTGGTGGCCGACGTGCACGCCTTCCCCGGCCACATCGCCTGCGACAGCGCGAGCGCGTCGGAGATCGTGGTGCCGGTGCTGGGCGCGCGCGGCGAGCTGATCGCCGTGCTGGACGTGGACAGCACCCTCCCCGCCGCCTTCGACGCGACCGACCAGCGCTGGCTGGAGCGCATCGTGGGCGTGCTGCGCGAAAAGCAGGCGCTCCCCGTGGTGTCCGCGGGCTGACCAGCCGCCGGGCGCGTGATTGTCGCGCTCCCGGGGCGCTCCTTATCTTCCGCGGCGACCACCGTCTTCCCTCCCGCCGCACGCGCATGGCCGCCCACGAGCCCCGGATGGACGAGCCCGCACCCGGCCGCGCCCCGCGCCTGCCGGCGTTCGTGCGCGCGCTGCTGCGGGTTCCGCTCTTCTACAAGATCCTCCTCGCCAACGCGGCGCTGGTGCTGGTGGGCACCATGTTCGGCAGCATGGTCACCGCCCGCTTCGTGCGCGACCAGCCGGGGCGGCCCTGGTTCGAGGTGGCCGGGCTGCTGGCGGTGATCGGCATCGGGGTGACGCTGCTGGTGAACGCGGTGATCCTGCGCGTGGCGCTGCAGCCTCTGGAAGAGCTGGAGCGCACCGCCGCCCGCGTCCGCAGGGGCGAGGTCGACCGCCGCGCCCCCGACTCGCCCGTGGCCGACCGCGAGCTCGACCGGCTGCGGCTCACCTTCAATGCCATGCTCGACGCCGGCGCCGCCTATCGCGCCCGGCTGCGCGAGGTAGCCGCGCGTGCCCTGGGCAGCGCCGAGGACGAGCGCAAGCGCATCGCCCGCGAGCTGCACGACGAGACGGCGCAGACGCTGGCCGCGCTGCTCATCCGCATCCGCCTGGTGCAGCGCGCGGGCGACGGCGAGGCGCGGGCGAAGCTGCTGGACGAGATGCGTACCGACGTGGGCCAGGCGCTGGAGGGGATCCGCCGCTTCGCGCGCGGCCTGCGCCCGCCGGCGCTGGACGAGCTGGGGCTGGTGCCGGCCATCGAGTCGCACGCGCGGTCGCTGGAGGAGATCAGCGGGCTGCGCATCACGGTGGAATGCGAGGACGTGGCCGGCGACCTGCCGCCCCAGGCCGAGCTCGCCACCTACCGCATCGTGCAGGAGGCGCTGTCCAACGTGGTGCGCCACGCGCACGCCACGCAGGCCTGGGTGCGCATCGGCCACGAGGCGGGGCGCTTGGTGGTGGCGGTGGAGGACGACGGGCACGGCTTCGACCCCGGCAACGTGACCTCCACCGAGGGGGGCGGGCTGGGGCTGTTCGGGATGAAGGAGCGCGCCGGCTACATCGGCGGCCAGGTGGAGGTGGCCAGCACCCCCGGCGGCGGCACCCGCGTGCGCGCCGAGATCCCGCTGCACGACGACGCGGCCGACGGCTGAGCCCGATCCAGCCGGCCCATCGTGCATTCGACGCAGGATTCCTCCGAGCCGTCAGATCCGCTAACCGCATGAACACGGAGCAGCGGAGAAAGCGGAGGAAGCGGAGGAAATCCGTGCGGTTCTCCGCTTCCTCCGTGCTCTCCGCTGCTCCGTGTTCACGCAGTTGGCCTGGTTGGGGTAGCGAATGGACCGCACCGTGGCAATGGTGCCGACGTCCCTGGGTGATTGATGCAGACTCATTCGAGCCTCTCGCTTCATCTTCCACGGGTGACAGGATGTTTCGTCCGCTTTAGATTCCGCGCTCGATTTCCATCTCACCTTTCCATCCTTGCTTCCCAATCCATGGATCTTCGCTCCATCGGCCGTGCGGCGCTGCTGGCGGCGGCCTGCATCGCGCTCCCCGCCACGGCGGCGGCGCAGGCGCAGCCCGGCGGGCAGGGGTGCGTGATCGTGGCCGACACCACGCCGGTGCCTTCGGCCGCGCAGGTGGCCGACCGGCAGCGGCTGCGGCTGGCGCTGGACAGCATCGCCCGGGCGCACGGCACGGCCCAGCCCGCGGGGATCCTGTACGTGGACGTGGACAGCGCACGGCAGGGCAAGCTGTTCTTCATCGACTCGAACCTGTCGCCCGAGGCCGCGCAGGCCGCCACCGCGCGGGTGGGGCGGTACCTGTCCACGCTCGAGTCCGGCCGCGCGTACCAGGCGCTGATCCGCATCGACGCCGACTACGTGGCGCCCGCGGCCGGCAAGCGCAGTTGCGCGCCCAAGCTGCAGACGCTGCAGCTGATGGTGGACCTGGTGGGCCGCCTGATGGAGAACCACCCGAACAAGCAGCGCCTCACCTCGGCCGACTCCAAGCGCGCGGTGGTGCGGATGGTGGTGAGCCGGAGCGGTACCGTTCCCTACGCCGAGCTGGTGCAGCCCACCGGCGACGCATACATCGACGGGAACGTGGTGGCGATCGCCGAGCGGATGCGCTTCACCCCCGCCACCCTCGACGACGTGCCCTACGACGTGCGCTTCCGCTTCACCATCCCGTTCACGGTGCCGTAGACCACTGGACGGGCGAAGTCTCGGCCACCGGGTCGCGGGCACGACGGGCGCCCTCCCGGCGGCGGCGGCGGGCAGGCAACCCGCGCGTGATTGACGCGGTGCGGGGCAGTGGATAAACTCAAGTCATGCGCGGGACGGAGCCATCTCCGCCCGCGCTCCGTTTTTGCCGGCTCCCGACCCCTACACGCCCATGCAGCTTCTCCCTCTCGCCACCGCGCTGGTCGCCGGGTTCGCGCACGCGCTGGAGCCCGACCACATGGCCGCGGTCACCACCTTCGTGTCGCGCCGGCCGCGCCCGCTGCAGGCGGTGGGCTTCGGCCTGCGCTGGGGCGTGGGGCACTCGGCGTCGATCCTGGTGGTGGGGATGGTGCTGGTGGCGCTGGACCTGCGCTTCCCCGAGCGGCTCACGCGCGGGCTGGAGTTCGGCGTGGGCGGCATGCTGCTGGGGCTGGGCGCATGGCTGCTGTGGAGCGTGCTGCACGAGCGCGCGCACCGCATGGCCGAGCGCGGCGAGCCCGCGCACGACCATGCGCACGGCCATGGCCACACGCACACGCACAGCACGCTGTGGGTGGGGATGGCGCACGGCCTGGCGGGCACTGCGCCGCTGGTGGCGCTGGTGGCCACCATGACGTCCACGGCGTGGGCGGCCGGCGCCTACCTGCTGTTCTTCGGCGTTGGCACCACGCTGGCGATGGGGCTGTACGCGATGGTGGCGGGGCTGGTGTTCGACCAGGCGGGCACGCGGGTGCCGCGGCTGGGCCGCACGCTGCGCACCCTCACCGCGCTGGGCAGCGCCATCCTTGGCATCGTGTGGATGGCGGGCGCGCTGGGCTCGGCCTGAGCGCATCAAAGATTCTCGCACGCAAGCCGATAACGTACACGGGAGAAGAGAATGTCTGATCAGCAGCCGGAGCAGGAGCAGTCGGTCACCATCACCATCCGCAACAACGGCCCCTACCGGGTCGAAGGGCCGATCCGGCTGGTGGACGCCGACGGCACCGAGTACCCGCTCACCCCCGGCAAGGGCATCTCGCTGTGCCGCTGCGGCGCGTCGACCAACAAGCCGTTCTGCGACGGCACGCACTCGAAGATGGGCTTCCAGGCCGCCGAGCGTGCCGTGCGCGAGGCCGAGGGCGGCAACTCGTAGTATTCCGGATCGACGGACGGAGAGACGCCCGGACCGGCACCACGCCGGCCGGGCGTCCGCACTTCCATCAACAATGATCGGACGACGTGCTGACGGGCGTCTCATCTTCTGTCGATAATCATTCTTGACAGCGCTCCCCGGCCCCGGTAGGATGGGAAGCATGAGCCGCTTCGCCCCTGCCCCGCGCTGTTGCCGCCGCTGTCCGTGTTCGGGCGGCGGAGCGGAGCGCGTGGCCGGCTGAACGCGCGACCAGACGCCGGGGTGCACGCCCCGGCCCCGCCGCCCGGCCCGCACCCGCAGGCCGGGCGGAATGATTTTCGGGAGATTCGACCCAGCGCACGCGCTGGAGCTCTGCATCCAACCACGATACGGGAGGAACGGATGGCCGATACGAAGCCGATCGAGGCGCGCGGATACGCACACCCCGAGGCGCTGGTGAGCACCGAGTGGGTGGCCGCGCACCTGGAAGACCCCGCGGTGCGCATTGTGGAGAGCGACGAGGACGTGCTGCTGTACGACACCGGCCACGTTCCCGGCGCGGTGAAGATCGACTGGCACACCGACCTGCAGCACCCGCTCTGGCGCGACTATCTCGACGAGGAGAGCTTCGCGAAGCTGATGAGCCAGAAGGGGATCGCCCCCGACACCACGGTCGTCTTCTACGGCGACAAGAACAACTGGTGGGCCACCTACGCGCTGTGGGTGTTCCGCCTGTTCGGGCACCAGAACGTGCGCATCATGGACGGCGGGCGGAAGAAGTGGGACGACGAGGGCCGCCCCATGTCCACCGACTACCCGTCGTACGCGGCCACCGAGTACCCGGTGCCGCAGCGCAACGACGAGCGCGTGCGCGCCTTCCGCGAAGACGTGGTGGAGCACGTGAAGCAGAAGGGGCAGCTGGTGGACGTGCGCTCGCCCGAGGAGTTCAGCGGCGAGAAGCTGCACATGCCCGACTATCCGCAGGAAGGCGCCATGCGCGGCGGCCACATCCCCGGCGCCCGCAACATGCCCTGGGCGCGCGCCGTGAACCCCGACACCGGCGAGTTCAAGCCGGCCGACGAGCTGCGCGCGATGTACGAGGGCCAGCTGGGGCTGAAGGGCGACGCCGACACCATCGCCTACTGCCGCATCGGCGAGCGCTCGTCGCACACCTGGTTCGCGCTCAGCTACCTGCTGGGGTGGAACAACGTGCGCAACTACGATGGCTCGTGGACCGAGTGGGGCAACTCGGTGCGCCTGCCGATCGAGCGGCCGTAGGCTGATACCAGGCGGCCATACCAATATCAGATCGTCGGCGAGCCGCGCCGTAGGTTGGGCGAGGACACCTTCGGGATCCTCCACCGCCATCGAACGACAGGCCGGAGGATGTGGGCGGCAGGCATTCGCGTGAGGAATTTGCGAGTGAACTCGCCGCTACAACGGCACACAGTCCGCCTTCGCGGACTTCAACGGCGAAGGGCCTCCACGCGGACGGGAGGCCCTTCGTCGTACGAACCTGGGCACTGGGCACTGGGCACTGGGCACTCCCATCCTTACGCCTCGAGCTGATATTCCTTGAGCTTGCGATACAGCGTCCGCTCGCCGATGCCCAGCATCTCCGCGGCGCGGCGGCGGTTGCCGCGGGCCTCGCGCAGGGCGGCGGAGATGGCCTCGCGCTCGAGGTCCTGCATGGTCATCCCCGGGCGGAAGACGATGGTGCCGCGCTCTTCCTGCGGCTCGGGCTCGGGCGCGGGGGGCGCGGGCGTCCACGCGAGCGCCGGCTGCGGATAGCCGGCCCCCAGCGGCGCGCCCGCCGCGCCGGGGAGCGCCACCGGCTCGCGCTGGCGCTGGCGGTAGATCTCGAACTCGCGCCGCAGGTCGTCCAGGTCCATCCGCATGTCGAACAGGGTGCGGAAGATGAACTCCAGCTCGGGCGGCGGGCCGGGCTGGTCGCCGCCGCCGCTCTCCTGCCGCGGCGGGCCGTGGTGCACCACCGGCATCACCGGCGCCAGCGCGCGCGAGCTGCGGGTGTGGAAGCGCACGTCGGCGGGAATGTCTTCCGGGCGGATCACGCGGCCCGGGGCCAGCACCACCATGCTTTCCACCAGGTTGCGCAGCTCGCGGACGTTGCCTGGCCAGTCATACTCGGTAAGCACCCGCACCGCCTCGGGGTCGATGCCCATGAACGGCCGCTCGTGCTGCGCGCTGAACTCGCGGATGAAGCGCTCGATCAGCCGCGGGATGTCGGCCTGGCGGTCGCGCAGCGGCGGCATGTCGATGCGCAGCACGTTCAGGCGGTGGTACAGGTCGCGCCGGAACTCGCCGCGCGCCACCTGCTCGCGCGGCTCGCGGTTGGTGGCCGCCAGCACGCGCACGTCCACGCGCAGCACGTCCTCGCCGCCCACGCGGCGGAACTCGCGCTCTTCCAGCACCCGCAGCAGCTTGGTCTGCGTGGTCAGCGGCATCTCGCCGATCTCGTCCAGGAAGATCGTGCCGCCGTTGGCCAGCTCGAAGAAACCCTTCCGGAGCGACGCGGCGCCGGTGAACGCGCCCTTCTCGTGGCCGAACAGCTCGCTCTCGAGCAGCGTTTCGGGGAGCGCCGCCACGTTCACGGCGATGAACGGCCGGTGCCGGCGCGGGCTGAGCGCGTGGATGCCGCGCGCCACCAGCTCCTTGCCGGTGCCGCTCTCGCCCAGGATCAGCACGGTGCTGTTGACGGGGGAGATCTGCACCACCCGCTCCAGCACCTGCTCCATCTCTTCGGTGTCGCCCACGATGCCGGTGATCTCGCGCAGCTCCTCGCGCTGCACCAGCCGGCGGCCCACCAGCGCCACCTCGTCGGCGTCGATGGGCTTGGCGAAGCAGTCGGAGATGCCCAGCTGGCGGCACACCTCGCGCCCCGCCGGCTCGGTGGCCTCGGTGAGGCCGATGATGGGCACGCGGCCGCGCTCGCGCGCCTGCGCGATCAGCTGGCGGGCGCGGCGCTCGCGCAGGCCGCCGGTGATCACCAGCAGCAGCGGCTCGTTGAGCGCGTCGGCCACCGATTCGCCGGGCGCGAGGAGCTCCACGCGCATCCCGTCCTCTTCGAACGCGGCGCGCAGCCGGACGGCCGGCTCCAGGTCATCGGTGGTGATCAGTACGACTTCGGCCAACGGGGTGTGGTCTTTCTCTGTGAGTGTGCACCGCTGAACGGGTGCGCGGGCGCGGAGTGCGTGAATGCGTGCCGGTCCGGCGAGGGCCGGCCCCAAGTCCGCACCCCGCGCACCTCCGCAGCGTCGAGATCCGCCCCGCGAGCCTCCGCGAGGCAGCGGCGGGGCTACCGCTTGACGGTGCCCTTCGTGTGGAACGGCGGCTTGACCACCTCGGCGGGGACCACGCGGTCGCGGATCACGATGCCGATCTCGCTGCCGGGCTTCGACGCCTCCACCGGCACGTAGGCCATGCCGATGCCCTCGCCCAGCGTGGGGCTGAGCGTGCCGCTGGCCACCTCGCCCACCACCCTGCCGTCGATGCTCACCGGGTAGTGCGGGCGGGGGAAGGCGCGCTCCTTGAGGCGAAAGCCCACCAGGCGGCGGGTGACGCCGGCTTCCTTCTGCGCCTTCAGCGCCTCGCGGCCCACGAAGCCGCCCTTGTCGAGCTTGGTCACCCAGGCCAGCCCGGCCTCGAGCGGGGTGTGGTTCTCGTCCAGGTCGTTGCCGTAGAGCGCCATCCCCATCTCCAGCCGCAGCGAGTCGCGGCTGCCCAGGCCGGTGGCGATCAGCCCCTCGCCGGCGCCGGCCTCCAGCAGCGCGCGCCAGAGCGCGGCCGCGTCCGCAGCGTCCACGTACAGCTCGAAGCCGTCCTCGCCGGTGTAGCCGGTGCGGCTGATGATGGCATGGGCGCCGTTCACCGTGCCCTCGGCGAAGTGGTAGTAGCGGATCGCGTCGAGGTCGGCGTTCGTCAGCTTCGCCAGGATCGCCGGTGCCTTCGGGCCCTGCAGCGCGAGGAGGGCGATCTCGTCGCTGCGGTCGGTCAGCTCCACGTCGAACTCGGCGGCGTGCCTGCTGGCCCAGGCCCAGTCCTTTTCGCGGTTGGCGCCGTTGACCACCAGCATGTAGTGGTCGGCGAAGCGGTAGACGAGCAGGTCGTCGATCAGCATCCCCTGCTCGTTGACGGTGGTGCTGTACTGCGCCTGGCCCACCGCCAGCCGGCTCGCGTCGTTGGTGGTGACGTGCTGCACGAACTCGAGCGCCTGGGCCCCGCGCACGAAGAACTCGCCCATGTGGCTCACGTCGAACAGGCCGGCGGCGGTGCGCACTGCGTTGTGCTCGGCGGTGATCCCGCTGGGGTACTGCACCGGCATCTCGTAGCCGGCGAAGGGGACCATCTTGGCGTTCAGGCGCAGGTGCTCGCCGTGGAGCGGGGTGCGCTGGAGTGTGCTGGCGTCGGCCATTCGTCGGGTCCGCGGGTAGAAGTCAGCCGTATTGGCAGGGAAGTTAACATCCGCCGCGGGTGCGCGCGAGCCTCCGACCCGCATCCGGCCGACATTGACGAGACGAGCAAACTCGTTGCAACAGCTATACAAAACCGCCATCCGCAGACTACGACCGGTCCCCTAGTGACCTCGACGGACGTTGGCCCGCCCGCCCGCAGTGCGCCCGCGTTCCGCCCCACCGCTCCCTTCCTTCGCGCAGGCGCCCGCAGGCCGCGCCGACATCGCACCCTCCACTGCGAAGCAGGGGAGGGCGAGCGCTCTCAGGCGCGGGGAGGGGCCCCGCGGGCCTCGCCCGAAGCGCACCCATCCCTCCATCATCCGACCCTCCAACGACGACGATGCGCCGGGCTCCCCTTCGAGCCCGGCGCATCTTCATCGTCCCACCCCGGCCGTCGACCGCTTCTCGACGACGATCAGCTGGGTCCCACGCCGCCCATCGGGTCGGGCGACTGCGGCTGCTGCTGGTCGGGCCGCGGCTGGCGCATGCGCGGCGGGCGGCCGAAGGTGTAGTTGAAGCTCAGGAACACCGCGCGCTGGTTGAAGTTGCGCTGGCTGATCTGCTCGCTGTTGGCGTCGGCCGTCTCGAAGCGGAAGCGCATCTGGTCGAACGGGTCGGCCACGCGCAGGCTCACGCTCGCCCGGTCGCCCGCCACCTTCTGCCGCACCGAGAAGTTGGCCATGCTGAAGGCGCCGATGCGCCCCTGCTCGGTCTTCATCCCCGCGCGGTAGAACTGGAACCAGCTCACGTCGGTGGTGGGGCTCAGCTTGAGGTTCAGGCTGCCGCGCGCCGACCAGCTGAACGCCTCGCTGCCGAAGCCGCTCTGCACGTTGCTGCCGTCGGTCACCACGCGGAAGCCGCTCACGCTGGCCATCCCCGTGAGCCGCGTGCCCACGCGCAGCTGCGTGTTCACGTCCGCGCCGTAGCTCTTGGAGGTGTCCAGGTTGCGCAGCGTGGAGGTGGTCACCCCCAGCGTGTCCACCGTCTGGTAGCGCCGCACCACGTTCTCGGTGAGGCGGTAGAACGGGGTGACGGTGAGCGAGCCGAACGGCATCGACCGCTGCAGGCTGGCCTCCAGCGCGTGCGTGTACTCGGGCTTCAGCTCCGGGTTGCCCACGAACACGTTCTGCGGGTTGTCGGAGACGGGGAACGGGTTCAGGAACTGCGGGTTGGGCCGCTGGATGCGCTTGCTGTAGCTGAACCGCAGCTGCCCGCGCTGCCCCAGCGTCCAGGTGGCGGCGGCGCTGGGGAAGAGGCTGGTGTAGTCGTTGGGGAAGGTCTCGCTCCCCAGCTTGAAGTCGGAGCGTGCCACCTCCAGCCGCACCCCGCCCTGCAGCGCCACGTTGCCCAGCGTCTGCGTGACCAGCCCGTAGGCCGCCTGCACGTTCTCGTCGTACTCAAAGTCGTTGGTGTGCCGCGCCGCGGGGTTGGCCACACCGCCCGTGAGGCTGTCGGTCATCAGGTGGTTGTCCATCCAGCGCAGCGTGCCCTTCCACCCCGTCTCCAGCTTGGTGCTGCCCAGCACGCGCGTGTAGTCGACCTGCGCGTTCCCCTCGCTCACCACGTTGTTCAGCAGGTTGCGGGCGTCGCGCAGCGGGAACAGCGCGCTGCCGCTCAGCGGCTGGAAGGTGAACAGGCTGTTCTGGTCGTCGCGCGAGCGGTTGAAGCGGAAGTCGGACGAAAGCTCGTTCTTCTGCGGCTGCACGGTGTGGCGCACCGACAGCGAGTAGTCGGTGGTCAGCCCGCGCCAGTCGAGGCCGGTGCGCTGGTCGTAGCGCGCGGTCTCGACCTCGCTGGCGTCCTGCTCGGTGAAGGCGTTGCGGTTGTCGGCGTCGGCGCCGCGCTTGTTGAACATCAACGCGGGAGCGATGCTGGTGCGGCCCAGCTTCAGCTCGGCGTTGAGGTTCACCGTGTGCGACTGGTTCAGCACGTCGCCCGAGGTGGTCTGCAGCGTGAACGACTCGGGGAGCCCCTCGAAGTGGCTGTTGCGCCAGTTGAAGCCTTCCTGCACGCGGTTGTCGCGGTTGAAGCCGTAGCTGCCGAACAGGGTCAGGTTCCCCTGCTGGTGGCTCAGGTTCCCCGACGCGTTGTAGCGGCCGCCCGTGCCCCCGCCCACCTGCAGCCCGCCGCTGGTGCCCAGGTCGGCGTTCTGCTTGAGGACGATGTTGAGGATGCCGCCCATGCCGTCGGGGTCGTACTTGGCCGACGGGTTGGGCACCACCTCCACCCGGTCCACCATGTTGGACGGGAGCTGCTTGAGGAAGTTGGTCAGCGCGTCGCCGCGCATGGGCGCGGGGCGGCCGTTGATCTGGATGGCCACGTTCTCGTTGCCGCGCACGCTCACCTTGCCGTCGCCGTCCACGTCCACGCCGGGCACGTTGCGCAGCACGTCGGTGGCGTTGCCGCCGGTGGCCGAGGGGAGGTTGCGCGTATTCACCACCGTGCGGTCGGGCGCGGTGGTCACGGCGCTGCGCTCGGTGGTGGCGGTGATCCCCTGCAGCGCCACCGCGCCGGCGGAAAGGCGAACGATCCCGACGTCCGCCGTCTGCGCCGTGGGAGTGACGGCCACGCGGCTGACGGTGCCGGTGGTGTAGCCCAGCCGGCTCACCCGCAGGTAGTAGCTGCCCGGGCGCAGCCCCTCCACGCGGAAGGTGCCGTCGGCGCGGGTCACGGCGCCGGTGATCAGCGCGCTGTCCGCCGCGCTGCGCACGGCGATGCTGGCGCCGGCCAGCGCCGCTCCGCTGCTGGCGTCGCGCACGGTGCCGCGGATCTCGCCGGCGGCGCCCTGCTGCGCGCCCATCATCATGGCGCCGGGCGCGCCGCCGGGGCGGGCGCCCGCGGGGGGCGCGCCGGCCGGGCGTGCGGTGGCCGGCGGGGTGGTCTGCGCCGCCGCCGGCAGGGCGCCGGCGGCGATCGCCAGGGCCAGGAGGATTCCACCAATGCGTTTCATCGCAGGGAAGTCACGGTTCGAGAAGTCAGAGGGTTCCGGTTCGCCGCTTCCGCCATCCACGTCTCCGCGGACCGATGCGGAGCGGTGGAGGGCGGTGTGTACGCCGGGCACTGTTGAGATGCCCGCCGGGCCCCGGAGGTTGCCACCGCCCGTGAGCGGGTGCGTTCGGATGTACGCGCGGGGGAGACCGGAGTTTCCCCCCGCGTGTCAGCAATCTGTCAAGCTTGCGCCACGGAGCCACCGGCCACGGTACGAACGGCGGGGTTCGCGCCACGAGCGGCGGCCGGGGCGGCGCGAGCGAGCACGGCGGTTCGCCAGCGCGGATGGAAACACGACGCTCCGGCGTGGGTTGGGTCCACGGCCGGAGCGATTCGTCTGCTAGAAATATAACACCTTGCGGGGTCGATTTGAACCCCGCGGCACTCCCGTCGGCCATGGCGGGGACGAACCGTGCTGGAGCCGCGGGTGGATCGCGATCGGAGCTGGAGCATGTTCGCGGGTGAACGGTGAATCGGCCGCCGCGATCCTGTGCAGTCACGCGCGAAGGGGACGCATCTTCCGACGGAGCTACTTTCACCCGCCCCGCGGCGTTAGCTTGCATCCACACCGTACAATCCGGCCCGTCCCCTTCCCCGCCCAGGGCCATGCTATCTCGCCGCTCCGTGGCGCCGTTCCTTGCCGGCGCCGGCACCATGCTGTTGCTCGTCATCCTCCTGATCTGGGGCGTGCCGCACTGGCTCCCCCCAGGCGGCCTGGTGATCCGCGTGGGCCCCTACCGCGCCGCGGCCGAACGGCCCGCCGCGGTGGCTGCCGTACCTGCCATGGAGCCCGCCGCACCGACGCCCGTGCCGGGGACGGCGCCGGCGGCATCGCCCTCGGCGATCGACTCGCCGCGGGCCGCCGCTCCCGCGCCGCCGCCCGAGGGTCCCGTGGCCGCCACGCCGTCGCCCGCCGCGCCGGGGCAGCTGCTGGTGCCGGTGCAGGGGGTGCGCGCCAGCCAGCTGGTGGACACCTACAGCCAGGCGCGCGGCCAGGGGCGGGTGCACGACGCCATCGACATCATGGCGCCGCGCGGCACGCCGGTGCTGGCCACCGCCGACGGCGTGGTGCTCAAGCTGTTCCAGAGCGTGCGCGGCGGCATCACCCTCTACGAGCTGGCGCCCGACCGGCGCACCATCTACTACTACGCCCACCTCGACCGGTACGCCGCCGGGATGGCCGAGGGCCGGGCGCTGCACCAGGGCGACGTGCTGGGCTACGTGGGCGATACGGGCAACGCGGGCGCGGGGAACAACCACCTCCACTTCGAGGTCTCCACCACCGCCGACCCCAAGCGCTACTGGGCCGGCACCCCGCAGAACCCCTATCCGCTGCTGAAGGGCGCCGCCAGCCGGCCGTAGCCGGTTCTCGACACGGCAGAGGTCCTCAGATGGAGAAGGAGGAGGAGAGCAGCGCCGCTCTCCTCCTCCTTTTGCATCGTTCGTCTGCCAGACAACGACGGACGAGGATCATCCCGCCGGTACGTAGACGATGTCCCAAGTCCGCAGCAGCTCGCGGCAGCCCGCGTCGAAGCCACCCTGGAAGTCGATCGTCTGGAACATGGGGAGCACCCACGAGAGCCGTTCCACGTCGCACGGGGCGAACTGCAGCGGCACGATCCGGTTCTCGTAGCGAGGATTGTCGAGCGCGTACAGCAGCTCGCGCTTCACCCACGTCGACTCGACCGCGGCGGGGGTGAGCGCGAGGAGAAACCAGTCGCAGCGGACGAGCGCCTCGCCGATCGCGTCATGCCACTGCTGTGCGCCCAGAATGTTGGTGCGGCTGTACCACACCGGAACGCCGTGGCCGCGAAGAACCTCCGCAAGGCGTGAGGCCGCCTCGGTGTCGGGGCTCGCGTGGGAGAGAAACGCCTCGTTGGGGGACATGATCCGCGGTCACCCCCTCCCGTCAGGCTGGCTGCCGGAAGTAATCCGGAAGGGATTCGAGCGGCTCCAGGTTCCGCATCGCCGGGTCGAGCTGGATCCTGGGGAGCTTCTTGAGCACCCAGGGAATCTCCTTGTCGAGCGCGGCGGAGGGACCCGCGACCACCGAGACGACGCGGTCCTTGAAATCGGCGCGGCCGAGCGCGAATCCCACGTCGGACTGCACGTACTTCGACCGAACGGATTCGGGCGTGAGCAGCACCACCATCGCGTCGGCCCGCCGGAGCGCGTTCGCGGTCGCCTCGGCCCAGTTCTCACCGGGAAGGATGCGGCTGGCGTCCCACACCTGCATCCCCGCCTCCTCCAGCACGCGAGCGACTGCCCTCGCGAGCGGAGAATCCTTTTCCGAATGGCTGATGTAGACGTTCATACCCGATGCCTTTGTCGCGCGTGAGCTCACCCGGTTGAACGATGGGGCAGCGGTGCCGATCTGGCAATCGGCACCGCTGGTACGCTACGGCTTCACCGGAAGAGGTGGGGGACGAAGCGGCTGAAGTTGTCGGTCACCACGCCGCCGCTTTCGCGGATGCCGATGCCGGCGGCCTCCTGCGCGATCACCCAGCTCCCGATCACCGGCCGGTGCCCGCCGAAGTCGGGGAGGGGCGCGTAGGCCTGGTACACGTACCCCTCCTCGCCGTAGTCGCCGCCGGTGTCGGCCAGCGTGCGCCCGCCGGCGTGGACGGTGACGTTGGCCCCTTCGCGCGAGAGGAGCGGCTTGCGCACGTGGTCGGCGCCGGGCCAGCGGCGCGGCCTCGAAGTAGGCCGGGAGCAGGTACGGGCACTCGGGGAACAGCTCCCACAGCACCGGCAGGATCCCCTTGTTGCTCAGCACCATCTTCCACGCCGGCTCGATCCACTGCGTGGCGCTCTGCCCCAGGTGCTCGCCGAACTCCTCGTGCACCATCCACTCCCACGGGTAGAGCTTGAACACGCTCTCCATCGGCCGCATCAGCCCGTCCACGAACTCGCCGCGCCCCGCGTTCCAGCCGATGTCGTGAACCCGGATGTACTCGGTGGCGATCCCCGCCTGGTGCGCGGTGTCCTGCAGGTACGTGGCGGTCATCCCGTCCTCGGGATCGTCGAGGCTCGCGAAGTAGAGCACGTTGCCGCGCAGGTACGGCTTCAACTCCCCCCACGCGGCCAGCAGCCGCTCGTGGATCGAGTTGAACTGGTCGGCACCCGGCGCCACGTCCTGCAGCCAGAACCACTGCGCCACCGCGGCCTCCAGCAGCGAGGTGGGCGTGTCGGCGTTGTACTCCAGCATCCGCGGCGGCGTCTTGCCGTCGTAGCTGAGGTCGAAGCGGCCGTAGATGGCCGGCGGCTCCGCTTCCCACGCGCGCTCGATCAGCGGCACGGCGTGCGGGGGGATGCCCATCCGCCCGTACAGCTTGTGGTCGATCACGTGCTGCACCGCCTCCAGGCACAGGCCGTGGAGCGTGTTGGTGGCCAGCTCCAGCTCGTCCACCTGCGCGGCGGTCAGCTCGTAGCACGCGGCCTCGTTCCAGTACGCCACGCCGCCCGCGGTGTGGAAGGTGAGGCCCACCTCTTCCACCCGCTTCTGCCAGTTGCGGCGGGGGCTGATGTCCACTCTGCGCATGGCCGTTACGACCCCGCGGCGTGGCCGCCGCCCGTGCCGCCGAACCCGCCCCGGCTCACGCCGCCCACGTGCCCGCCCTCACCGCCGTGATAGCCCGAGCCGTCGCGGTAGCCCGACCCGCCGTACGTGCCGCCCCCGCCGTTCGAGCGGCCGCCGTAGTACACGGTGCGGTAGTAAGGCACGTAACCCACCTGCCGGTAGGACGAGGTGCGGGTGGTGTCGTTGGGGTCGCGGTACCCGGCGAGCACGCGCTCCTTGCGGCTGGTGTCGCAGGCGGCGAGCGCCACGGTGGACAGCAGCGTGAGGGTGATCGCGGTGGTCTTCTTCATCTCCGTTTGTGCGTGGAGGTCTCCCGCCGCGCGGCCCGGCGCCTTGCCGGCTCGCGTGCTGGGAGCTGTGCGGCCGCGGTCTGCGGTCCGTCACATGAGCGGAGATATACGAGGGATGCCGACGAATGGTTGCGCAGCTCTGCTCCTCGCCGTCCGCCCACGCTTGCGTACCCGGGCGTGCGCGCGGTATTCCACGCTGCACGTGGCAGGACGTTGGACGGGCCGCGGGTGCGAATTTCCGCCGAACTCCGGAGAGTACTGGATGCGAACGATCCCAAGCCCCGGCCGGGCGAATATCCGCCCTATGCCGAGATGTACATGAAGCTGCTGCCCGACGACGGGATGGTGCTGCAGCACATGAAAGACAACTTCGTCGCCGTGCGCGACCTGATCCTCTCGCTCCCCGAAGACCTGCTCCTCCAACGCTACGCGCCGGGGAAGTGGAGCATCAAGGAGGTGCTGGTGCACATCGTGGACGACGAGCGCATCTTCGCCTACCGCGCGCTGCGCTTCGCCCGCGGCGAGCAGCAGAACCTGATCGGATTCGACCAGGACGCCTACGCGATCGAATCCGAGGCCGACGCGCGGCCGCTGGACGGCATCTTCGAGGAGTACGAGGCGGTGCGGAACGCCACCATCGCGCTGTTCAACGGCCTTCCCGAGCACTCGCTGACGCGCCTGGGCCACGGCACCGCCACCGCGAACGACGCCACCGTGCGCGCGCTGGCCTACCACATCGCCGGCCACGAGCTGCACCACCTCAACCTGATCAAGACGCGCTATCTGCAGATCTCCTAACGCTTTTCGCGATTGACTATATTGTCCGACAACACGGAATGTCATCCTGAGCGTCGCCGCTTCGACCCATCTGCGTCTGCGCGGAGTCCCGGCGGCGCCCGAAGGATCTATCGCCGACGGTCGAGCGAAAGGCGGCCGTTCGCGCAGACCCCGGCCATAGATCCTTCGTCGCCGCCAGAATTCAGCGCAGCCGCTGAGCAGGAGCGGCGGCGACTCAGGATGACATTTTTGCAGATGGACGCGGAATCCACAGCGGATCCAGGCAAAACGGGGGGACACCGCCGGTGCGGTGTCCCCCGTTCACGTCCGCGGATTCTGCTGATTCAGACGGCCGCGGCGCTCCGCCACTGGAAGCGGTAGCGGCACACATCGCCGCCCTTGGCGCGGCATTCCTCCTCCTCGATGGTGATGCCCTCGGTGCCGCACATCTCCAGCGCGCGGCGGTACCAGCCCATCACCGTCAGGCAGTCGGGCACGCTGAACGTCTCGGCGTCGCGCGTGGTCATCACCCCCGACGTCTCGCCCGTCTGCTCGTAGGTGCGCGAGCCGGTCTCGTAGTAGAAGCCGTAGATCTGCGACGCCTTGCCCAGGAACACGTGCGGGCGGCCGGGGCTGAGGAACTGCTTGTGGAGGGTGGTGAGGTTCGCGTCGGCGCTGGCGGCGCCCAGGCGCTCGAACACCTCGCTGCGCCCGTCGCCCAGCACCGCCACGATCGCCGCGTCCAGCCGCTCGCCGATCTCGAACGGGTACCACTTCACCGTGAGCACTGCCTTCAGCGCCTTCTGGTCCTCTTCCGAGAGCGAGCCCACCACGCGCTCGACCCCCGCGCGCCCCCAGTGCTGCTCGATGAAGCCCAGGCGCGACTTCAGGATGGTGCCCTTGATCTGTTGCATGGGCGGATCGGTATGGATGGGGAGATGACGGAGACGAGCCTGCGTCGTGCGGAGCTGCGCCCACACAGTGCACGTGTAGCGCGACAAGGTCAAGAAACGCGTGTGAAGGGCACTGGTTCGAGTCGCCACGGAGCATGGGCGGGGCGCAGACAGCCGTCGAAGACGACGCGGATCGCTCGGCCACTACCGGAACCGCGGGGTGATGATGGCGCGGCGGCCGCCGGATCGCTCCGGCGGCCGCTCGTCTCCAATCCGGCGGCGGTTTGCTCAGGCGCCGCGGGTGAGCACCCCGCACGCGATGCGCGCGCCCGAGTTTCCCGACGGGTCGGTCTTGTAGTCGTCGGCCTGCGCATGCACCACCAGCGATGAACCGTCGGCATCGAACAAAGGGTTCAGCGGCTGGATGGTGAACACGTCGTTCACGTGCCCTACGCCGTCGCTCCCCACGATAAACCCGTTGAGGTCGCCCTCGTGCGAGCCGTTCGGGTTCTGCCTGCCGTGCTGGCGGTTGGCGGGGTTCCAGTGCGGCCCCGCCGTCTCGAACGGCGGGTCGCAGCGGCCCACGGTGTGGATGTGGAAGCCGTGCTCGCCCGGCGGCAGGCCGGTCAGGTTGCCCCACACGCGGATCAGGTCGTCCTCGAATCTCACGCTCACGCGCCCCAGCTCCCTGCCAGCGGCGTCGCGCATCATCGCCGCCGCGGCCGTGTCCATCACCTCCGTGCCGGCGTCGCGGCCGCTGTCTCCAGCAATCCCGGCCGCGGAGCTGTCGACCTGCGGCGGCGACGCGGCAGTCTCGTTCGGCTTGCCGCCCCCGCAGGCGGCCTGCAGAAGCCCGCCGCCAGCCAGCGCCAGCATCTTCACGAAACCCATTCCCAGCCTCCGTCGAAGGGGTTCCTTACCAATCCGCAGAATGATGTGAAAGCCGCCGCGAAGATTGTACCGAATCTGCCGATGGCGCCGCTCGGCTCACGATCGCGACGTCGCCGGATTTGCTCGCCACGACCCTCACCACAGCTCCCGACTACCGAGATCGCAAGGAGTTCGATCGGGATCCATCGCCTGGCTTGACTCGCTCCATCTCATGTATCATCTTCGGTTACATGATACGCACTGAACGGCTTCCCGTCGCCCTGCACGTGCTGCTGCACATGGGCGAGCGGCCCGACCGGCCGATGACGTCGGAAGAGATGGCCGCCTGCGTGGGCACCAACGCCGTGGTGATCCGCCGCACCTTCGCGGGGCTGCGGCGGGCCGGCATCGTGTCGTCAGTGAAGGGGCACGGCGGCGGCTGGCGGCTCGCGCGGCCCGCCGCCGAGGTGAGCATCGCCGAGATCCAGCAGGCGCTGGGCGAGCGCGTCGTCTCCTTCTCGCAACCCGGCGAGCCGCCGCGCTGCCAGCTGGTGCAGGCCGTCGTCCACGCGCTGGACGACGCCATGCGCGAGGCCGAGCAGGTGCTGGAGCGGCGCCTGTCCACGCTCACCCTGGCCGACCTCGCCGCCGAGGGGCGCCGGCTGCACGCGATCCACCACCCCACATCGGGAAGATCATCCCATGTCGTATGATGTCATCATCGTAGGCGCGAGCTACGCCGGCCTTTCCGCCGCCATGCAGCTGGCTCGCGCCCGCCGGCGGGTGCTGATCGTGGACGCCGGCCTCCCCCGCAACCGCTTCGCGCACGCCGCGCACGGCTTCCTGGCGCAGGATGGCAGGCCGCCGCACGACATCCTGCGCGACGCCGCGCGGCAGGTGGCCGCCTACCCCACGGTGGAGTGGGCGGAGGGCGAGGCGGTGGAGGCGCGGAAGGACGACGACGGGTTCACCGTGGCGCTGGCGGATGGGCGCGAGGAGCGGGCCACGCGCCTGGTGCTGGCCACCGGCGTGCGCGACGAACTGCCGCCCATCCCCGGGATGCACGAGCGGTGGGGGAAGACGGTGTTGCACTGTCCCTACTGCCACGGCTACGAGGTGGGCGACCGCGCCCTGGGCGTGATCGCCGGCAGCGTGCACTCGCCGCACCAGGCCGCGCTGATCCCCGACTGGGGCCCCACCACCTACTTCACCCAGGGCACGTTCGAGCCCGATGCCGAGCAGGCCGCGCACCTGGCCGCCCGCGGCGTGACGGTCGAGCGGACGCCCGTGGTGGAGCTGCTGGGCCGGGCGCCCGAGCTGGAAGCCGTGCGCCTGGCCGACGGCCGGATCATCCCCATCGAAGCTGTCTTCACCGCGCCGCGTACGTACATGGCCAGCCCGCTGGCCGAGCAGCTCGGCTGCGCGTTCGAGGACGGGATGTCGGGCGCCCACCTCCTGGTGGATGCCACGAAGCAGACCACGGTCGAGGGCGTCTACGCCGCGGGCGACGCGGCGAGCCCCATGCACAACGCCACGCTCGCCTCGGCGGCCGGCGTGATGGCCGGCCTGGGCGCGCACCGGTCGCTCATGGGCTTCGCCGCCAGGCCGCCGGTGGTGGATACGTCCAACATGGAGATCCCCGGCCGCGAGATCGGTGCGGGCGCCGGCCGGTAGCGCCGACTACGGGGTGCGGGGCTCGCCGCCGATGGCGATTGCGCTGCCCACGAACGGGATCCCCGGCGGGGTGCCGGTGGCTGCCACGGCGGCGGTGCCCCACTGGGTGACGCCGTTGGGCATCAGCCGGCGCAGGTCGTAGCGGCGGCCGCCCAGCTCGAACTCGCGGCTGCGGATCAACTCGGCCGAGAAGACGTTGAGCGACACGATGGACGCGCTGCTCGCCGCGGCCAGCTCGGCCGCGACGGTGGCGCCCACCGCCACGCTCACCCGCCGGAACCGCGCGACCTCTTCCCCCGCGCCGAACGACTGCGGATCGCTGAACGAGGCGCCTGGCTGCCGGTTGAGGTACACGCCGAACTCGCCCACCGGATCCAGCCCCAGCGAGATGCCGCCGTTCACCACCGTGGTCTTGGTGAACGGATCGGCCAGGAAGGTGAGGTACGCCGTCCGCTCCCCCGGCGCCCCGCTGAACAGCGGCCCCTCCACGCCCTGCAGGTGCACGAAGTACCCCGCGTCGAACGCCGCGCCGCTGTCATCCGCGCTCGCGTAGAACCGCCCCGTCACGTACCAGGCCACCTCGCCCGGAAGGATCCTCCGCTCCATCCACCCCTCCCCGTCACACGTCGAGTACCAGGATCTCGTCTCCGATCCCGTCCACCTCGCCAGTCGGCCTCCACCCCTGAGAGCGGTAGAAGCCGTGCGCCCGGATCGCCGGATCGGGCGCCGCCGCCAGCCAGAGCCGGCGGTGCCCCAGCGCACGGAGCTCGCCCACGACCTCGCCCAGCAGCCGCTTGCCCACACCCCTGCCCTCGTACTCGGGCAGCACCGCCAGCACCACCACCTCGCCGGTCTCCGCGTCCCCGCTTCAGAAGCCCACGACCCGGGATTCGTGCTCGCAGACGCGCCCCCTGGTGCGACCCGTCTCCAGCTCCGCCGCGAACGACTGCGGCGTGATCCCCAGGGCCGCCAGCCGCTCGCGCGGAACCGGGTTCTCCCGCGTGTTCTCGCGGACCGTGAAGCACGCGTCGACGTCGGCCGTTGGGGTTGGTCAGAAGATCAACATCGCGCTACTCCGCACCTTTCCTGAGCTCGGCCGCCAACCGGTCCAGCTCCGCCAAGCGCTCCTTCAGCTCGTCGCGATGTGTCTCGGCGAGCTCGGCCACCACGGTTTCCCACCCGTTCGGCGGCGGGCGGCGGTTCTCCGTGTCGATCCTCGCGCGCGCAATCGTCGCCAGCTGCACGCCGAAGCGTTCGGCAATGCGCGCGAGTGTCATCGATGGACCCTGTGTGAGCACATCGGTGGCTGATTTGAAGTTCATCTCTGCCATTTGGTATATTGGTAATTACCTATTGACGAAACATTTCCAGGTAACTACATTATTACCGGGCAAGGGAAAAGAAAAGGCTGGCCGCTCTCCCGCCAAGAAGAATCGGCCAGCCCCACCATTCGAACGACCCGAGAGCCGTCCGCACCAACGGTAGCCCTGCCCGGCGGCGCGGGTCAAGAGGATCGGAGACGCCATGTCCACCCAGCAGCAGCCCACCGTCCAGGTTCCCGCCCCGGAACCGCAGCCCACCTACACGATCGAGAAGGAGAAGAAGAGCCGCTGGTGGAAGGTGCTCGACCCCGCGGGTGAGTTGGTGTGCCTCACGGTGTACCGGAAGGGCGCGCGGGAGGTGGTACGGAGACTGTCTCACTAAAACTGGTGGCGCGAGTTTATCTCAAAAAGACTCGCGCCACCATTTATTTACTTCCATTCACCCTTTTCTACGACAACAACGAATTCAGATCCTTAAATAGAGCCTCAAAGCGACCCAGAGCCGCATCAAGCTCGGGAAGCGAAGTGACAAGAGTTGGTGAATGCTCCACCAGATAAGCCGCAGGAGCAAAGTGGTTGTATTGATCAATTGTCGGTGGCAGCGTCGCGAAGTGTGCCTCCACTTCTTTCGCCACACGCACCGGAGCTCCAGACGGAGGTTTAGCCGGTAGTCGATGCGATTTCGCTAAGTTATAGGTTTCATTTACGAGGGCGATATACGCAGATCTCCCCAATAGGTCCTCAACATCGGCCTCTGACTTCGAAGTATACGTTTCAACAGTCAGCACATGGCCAGCACGTAATAACTCGTGCTCACGAAGACGTTGAACCTTGTTTCGATCCCCATGTCCCAGGTCGGTGACTGCTGCGAGGTGCACTCCCTTGCCTCCAAACAGCGAGGCAAAACTAGCAATCTTGTCGATGCTTCCAGCTGGTGTAATCACCCACCGTGAATCAAGTGTTGTCTGTTTACGTCGTCTAAGTTGCTCCGATGCCCACTGGAAATACAATAAATCAGAAGGGCCTTCTACCAAAATTATATATTGCCCCACAAACAATGTTTGTGCGATCTCATAACCAAGGGCTGCTTGTAACGGAAAGAGCGTATCTCGCTCTGTCGCTAACACGTCCTCACGGACTTTCGTCCCGAGAACCTCGTCGTTCTTTATAACGTCCTCCACTGTCCTGACAGAAAGTAGCCGTTCGGGATCAATCATGAAGGGAGAATGGGTTGAATATACCACCTCATGCTGTGGTTCAAGCTTCTCCTTTATATACCGGAGTAAGTCGTTCTGCGCCTTAGCGTGGAGGTTAAGACCTGGTTCGTCAAGTAACAGGATAATACTGCCGGAAAACCGTTCTTTCACTTGCGAGAACCAAACTAAGAATGAGAAGAACCAGACGAACCCAGTGCTGCGCTCGTCAAATGAAATAGTAGCACCGTGTCGCGTGTTCTTGATCCGGGTCCGAAAAATATAACCAGTATTAAGAGGAGGTTTATCTTCGGGCCGCGCAGCATCGAAGCGGAACTCGATTGCGAGATGTTTGTTTTGACTCCAGTAGCGGAAGATCTCACGCGTCAACCGGTTCGAGACTGCTTCCAATTTCGCAATCAATGGTTCGAAGCGCTTTATCTCCTGAATTTCTTCTACTTTTGTTCCAGCCATTTCCAGTAACGCTTCAAAAATGCGATCTGGCATCGAAAGCTCACCATTCGCTTTCGAAGTTGCAATCTGCTGGAGCGATACTTCTCCTTTCATCGCTTCATAGTTTCCAAAATAAAGAAACGTAGGTAGCAACTCCTCCAGAAGCTTATGAACGGCCGAAGTCGCTGCTCCTTGAGGAAATACCTTGGTCAATTCGGTAAGAAGCGATGTCTGCCGTTCGGACGGAGACGGCACCCCTTTCAGCGCTTTGATGAGATCTGAGACGGTGTTGATCGACTCTAGTTCTGCTGTCTCTTCCGCGTATAAACCTGCATCATCAATGAAAGTACGTACGATAACCTGATGGGCGATATCGACAGTCCACTTAAGAGTGTTATCGTACCCCTTTTCTAGAATAATTGTTCGATTTGTGATAGCACCAGGGCCAACGAGGTCTTCGATGGCCTCGATATCAGAATCTTGAAGTTCCCATTGAGTCCAGAGTACCTCCTTCGGGCGATCCTCGTCCGTGAAATCGGAGTAAGTGTTCCGCGGGAATTCCATTACCTCATCAAATAAGCCATGGCTCGATACAACGGGTTTTAGCTTTGAAATGGCTTGGAGAAGCGCAGTTTTTCCCGATTCATTCTTGCCAACCAAACAAGTGATAGATCCAATTGCAAACTCGCCTGAATCGTCAATACTCTTGAAGTTCTTAACACGCAGACGGTGGAGTTCCATAGCTTTTCATCCTTGTGGACCTCGGCTGGAACGAAACTCGCCCGGGCGAGAGCGATTGCTCAGCCCGGGCGGTTAGACTACCTACTCACCCGCACTCGCTGTACCCGCAGGCGTGGCACTTCATGCAGCCCTCGGCGAACTCGAGCTGGCTCTTGCAGTCGGGGCAGACGCCCATGAACGTCTCGCCGCCGTTCCAGTCGTCCAGCGGGAGCTGCGGCTCGTAGGCGGGGAGGATCACCGTCTGCGCGTCGTCGAGCGCGGGGGCCAGCACGGCCTCGGGGATCAGCTCCTGCTGCACGCCGGCCTTGTCGCGCTCGCGCAGGCCCAGCGCCTGGGCGATGGCGTCGGGCACCGAGTGCACCTTGTTGTGCCCGAACCCGATCGCCCGGTCGGAGGAAATCCCGCGGAGCTGCTGGTAGATCTCGCCCACGGGGATGCCGAAGCGCAGCGCCAGCGAGATCAGCCGGCCGATGGCCTCCACGTCGGCCATGGCGATGGAGCCGGCCTTGCCCAGCGTGGCGAACACCTCGAAGGGCTGCTGCCCCACGTCCTCGTTGATGGTCACGTACACGTCGCCCAGCGGCGAGCTCATCTTGCGCGTGGTGCCCGTCAGCACGTCCGGCCGGCTGCGCTTCTGCCTGCGGATCTGCGATTCGCGGTGCTCGGCCTGCTTCAGCTCCTCGCGCAGGCGCAGCACCTCGCGCTCGAGCTTGGCGGTGCGCTCGGTGGCCTCGGCCGCCTTCGCGCGCAGCTCGCCGGCCTCGGCGACCTCCGCCTGCTGCTGCGCCGGCGTCTTCGTGGCGCCCGTGCTCAGCACCTGCCCGTCGCGGCTGCCGTCGCGGTAGACGGTCACGCCTTTGGTGCCCAGGCGGAAGGCGAGCTCGTAGATCTCGCGCACGTCCTCGACCGTGGCGTCGTGCGGGAAGTTGGTGGTCTTGCTGATGGCGCTGTCGCAGTGCTCCTGGAAGCCCGCCTGCATCCGCACGTGCCACTCGGGGGTGATGTCGTGCGCCGTCACGAAGGCGCGCTGCACCGCCTCGGGCACCTCGGCGAAGTGGATGTGCCCCTCGCGGGCGATCCGCTCCATCAGGTCCTCGCTGTACCACCCGCCCGCCTTGGCGAACGAGACGAAGTCCTCGTTCACGTCGGGCATCATCGCCCCCGCCTGGTTGCGCATGAACGCGACGGCGAACAGCGGCTCGATGCCACTCGAGCACCCGGCGAAGATCGAGATCGTGCCCGTGGGCGCCACCGTGGTCACGTTGCAGTTGCGCAGCTTGCGCATCTCGCGGATGCGGTCGCCGTTGGGCGCGCGGGCGCAGGTCTCGTCGGGGCCCCAGATGCTCTGCTCCCACTCGGGGAAGGCGCCGCGGACCTCGGCCAGCCCCTCGCTCGCCTTCTTCCCCTCCTCGTCCAGGAACTCCATCACCCGCCGCCCGATCTCCACCCCCTCGGCGCTGTTGTACGGCACGCCGAGACGGACGAGCAGGTCCGCGAAGCCCATCACCCCCAGCCCGATGCGGCGGATGCGGTGCGCCAGGTCGGTGATCTCCGGCAGCGGGTACTGGTTGGCGTCGATCACGTTGTCCAGGAAGTGCGTGGACAGCCGCGTCACCCGCCGGTACTCCTTCCAGTCCACCCGCTCGTACCAGGGGCTGTCGGCCGCCACGTCGTCACGCACGAACGCGCCGACGTTCACCGAGCCCAGGTTGCACACGTCGTACGGCAGCAGCGGCTGCTCGCCGCAGGGGTTGGTGGCCTCGTACGCGCCCAGGTGCGGCACAGGGTTGTAGAAGTTGGCGCGGTCGATGAAGAAGACCCCGGGCTCGCCGGTACGCCACGCGTTCTGCACGATCTTCTCGAAGATGGCGCGCGCGTCCTTCTGCCCGCTCACCTGCCCGTTGCGCGGGTTGATCAGGTCGTACTGCTCGCCCTTCTCCACCGCCTTCATGAACGCGTCGGTGATGGCGACGCTGATGTTGAAGTTGGTGATCTTGGTGATGTCCTGCTTGCAGTCGATGAACTCTTCCACGTTGGGATGGTCCACCCGCAGGATCCCCATGTTGGCGCCGCGGCGCGTGCCGCCCTGCTTCACCACCTCGGTCGATGCGTCGTACAGCGACATGAACGAGATGGGGCCGCTGGCCACGCCGGTGGTGCTGCGCACGTGGTCGCCCGCGGGGCGGATGCGGCTGAACGAGAAGCCGGTGCCGCCGCCCGACTGGTGCACCAGCGCCATGGAGCGCAGGGTGTCGTAGATGCCGCTGTTGCCGTTGGAGAGCTCGTCCTCCACGGGCAGCACGAAGCAGGCGCTCAGCTGGCCCAGCGGGCGCCCGGCGTTCATCAGCGTGGGCGAGTTGGGCTCGAACTTCCGCCGCGTCATCAGCGAGTAGAACTCGCGGGCCAGCGCGGTCACCTCCTCGTCGGTCGCGCCGTAGCTGCGGTCCACCTGCGCGATGGTGAGCGCCACGCGCCAGAACATCTCCTCGGGCGTCTCGGTGGGAGTGCCCGACTCGTCCTTCTTGAGGTAGCGCTTGGCCAGCACGATGCGCGCGTTGTCGCTCAGGTCGGCGCGCGGCAGGTCGGCGGGAGCCAGCGGGGAGACGGGCGTGGCGGTGGTGGCAGGGTTCATGGACCGGGTCCTCTCTGCGGTGTTGTGGAAAACCGTCAAAACTGCAAGCGGCGAAAGGCTTTTCGCCTGTGGAAAATTCGGCGGCGGTGTACCACGTGTTGGGGAGGAGCAAGCTAAAGCCCCTATATCTTGTGGTCAACCCTCTCGTCCGCGCCGAGAACGTGTCCGCCGCTTCGTCCTTTTGATACACCGCAGACGTGGTCTCGATCATGAAACGCAGGCGCCCCAACGCACATCGTCACGAGGCGAAGTGGCAACCGTTCATACCGTGCAACGCACGCGGCCCCGGACGGATCCGGGGCCGCGTGAAAGAGGCCACCATCGTGTGAACGTGCGCGCCGCACCTGCTCCCACGAGCCGTAACAGCTGCGTGGAAGTGGACGGCGGGTGCGCCTCAGGGCTTGCGCACGTCGGCGTCCTTGTGCTCCTGCGGGCGCCGGTCGTACATGCTGGCGTGGTCGATGGTCTTCGGCTGCTCGCCGCTCGGCGCATCGTCACGGCCGGCGGCGTTGGACGGCATCGTGGGCACGTCGTGCGGGCTCTCGGACGACTCCTGCGCCTGGGCCCCCTGCGCGTTCACGTCCACGTGCGGCGGGTGCAGCTGCGAGCCCGCCGCCGTGCCGCGCTCCTCGCGCGGGCCCGGGCCGCCGCCGGCCGCGCCGCTCACGCGCCCACCCCGCGCTCGCGCGGGTCTTCCATCCCCTCGTCCATCCGCTCGCGCGGGGTCTCCTCCGACGCCTGCATCGGCTCGCCCTCGCCGCCCTCGTGGCCGTGATGGCCCTCGCGCGCGTGCACGTTGGCGTCGTGCGAGGGCTGCGGATGGTTGGGGTCGAAGAAGTGCTGCCCCTGGCCACCGCCCACGCCCATGCCGTTGGCGGCCATGTGCTGCTTGTCGGCCAGCGTGGGCTCGTCGCTGCTCCCCCGGCCGTGAGCCACCTCGGGAAGCGTCTTGTAGTCGGAGGCGCCCGCCTCGCCCGGGGCGATGTTGTACTGGTCCGGCCGCTTGCCACCCATCGTCTCACCTCGCTGCAGGTCGTTGCCGCTCAACTGCTTGTGGCGGCGCAGCTTCACGTTCCATGCCGGACCGCCACCCGAGACGCTGCGCCGGGTGAAAACCGGGATGCAGCCCCCGCAGTGCGCGAACGACACCAGCCCGGCCGCGGTCCGCCGAGCGTTGGCGACCTCACCGGAAAGAGCTTCCGGTTTCCAGGCTGATGCACTAACGTTGTGGTGAGCCCACCCCTGCCGGGAGTGTACGTGAACCCGAAGTTTACCGCAGTTGTCCAACAGCGTGAGAAGTGGTGGATCGGGTGGATCGAGGAAGTTCCGGGTGTCAACTCGCAGGGCACCACCCGCGAGGAGCTGCTCGACAACCTCTCGTCTGCCCTCGCGGAGGCGCTGGAGATGAACCGCGCCGATGCGCTCGCCGCCGCCCAGGGGCCGTACGAAGAGGTCGGGATCGCCGCGTGAAGCGGCGCGCGCTGCTCGCGCACCTGCGGGCGTGCGGTTGCCTCCTCGTGCGAGGGAGCGAGCCATTCGTGGTGGGGCAATCCCGCGAACGGCCAGCGCAGCGCAGTTCCGCGCCACACCGAGATCGACGAGCATCTCTCGCGAAAGATCTGCCGCGACCTGGGCATCGCACTTCCCTGATCCAATCGGCACGCGCAAGCGCCCCCGGTGAGAATTCACCGGGGGCGCTTGCAATCATCTGCTCTGCGCGGCGCCCTGCACGTTCGTGTCGCCAATTCACCATTCCCCGTGAGCCATTTGGCCAACAGGGGCGATCGTCAGCAGTTGTAGCCGGGCGAGGTGCAGTTGTTCACGTAGGTGCCGCAGCCCTCGGAGTACTCCACCGGGCAGAGGGTGCAGGTCTGCGAGGCGCAGTGCGGGAACGAGGCTGCTTCGGGGGCCAGCGGTTCACCGCCGCCGGACGCCGCAGCGAAGGTCGTTACCTCGAGGTCGTCGGGGTTCAGCCTGATGCTCATCGTGACTCCGAATGGGGGGGGTGATCCGCCCCGCCGGGCGACGGGGCGGCGCGTGGGGTCGCACGAGAGGGAGGCGTGCGCTCAGGCGCAGCAGCCGTCCGCGAACGACAGGTTGCACATCGTGGGTCCGCACGACTCGCCCCCGCAGGTGGCGCAGGTCACGTCGAAGCAGGTGGCCTGGCAGCTGATGCAGGTGTTGCAGTCGGTGCAGGTGACGCAGGTCGCCTCGCAGCTCCACAGGCGGGTGGTGTCGTTCTTGGGATCGGTCACCGGCGCCTGGGCACGCCCCTGCACGGTGCCGGCGTGGCGCGGCGTCTTCGCGGTCTCGAAGCTTTCCACCGCCAGCGCGTCCACGTTCAGCCTCAGCTTCCGCATCGTTACTCCTCCGTAGTTGTCGAAATGACGACGGCCCCGCAGTGAAGTCCGCGGGGCCGAAGGTGGGCTCAGGCGCAGTTCGCCTTGCACATGGTGACGTGGCACGAGTCGCAGGTGGGCTGCGGCGTGCAGCTGTCGATACACGAGTAGCGGCAGGTGTCGCACATCGTGTCGGCCGAGCAGTTGGGCGTCAGCGGCTGGGGCGCGGTGACCACCACCATCTCGCCGTCGTCGATCAGCCCGTTGCCGCGCACCGTGCCCAGCGCGCCCGCCGCCCCCGCCGTCACGAACGACTCCACCGCGAGCTGCTCTACCTCCAGCCGGATCTTGCGCATGACGTCCTCCGGGTCGGTGATCCGCCGGAGCCGCCGGCGTCGGCGCACCGCCGGAACCGGCAGGTGCGAAATCGTTCTATACGGTGGCGCGACAAGCGCTCCCGCCGGGGCAGATATCTCCCCATGCTGCGGCGGCGCCGCACGGCTCACATTCGGATGAGGGAAACATCGGGCGTACAGGCTATGCATCAACCTCGGCTGGCGCAAGTATATTGAGGCCGATAATACGTTTCACCATCGGCCCGATGGCACCGCTTCCGAGATCGAGCACGCAGAATCCGGTAGATGTCACCCCGAGCGCGCCACACGCCAATCCCTTGTCTGCCTGGCTTCGGCGGCGCGCGGAAGATCCATGGCGGGCGCCCGGGCGAAACCCGGACGATCGCTCGGACACCGGCAACAGGTCCTCCAGTCGCCCGCCATGAAGCGCTGACGGTGCGAGATTTGGTGCGGCGTCTCCTTAGGACGTCATCCTTTCTGATTCCTGGGGAGATGCATCGCCGAGGTGCAGGATCGCGGCGGCGAGCTCGTGGACGTAGGGTTCGTTGAGGATGGTGCCGTGGCTGCCGCCCACGTGGTGCACGGTCACGCCGCCGCCGGCCAGCGCGCTCCAGTAGTCCAGCCCCGGAAAGCGCCCGTCCGCCGTCTCCGACCCCGCCGTGCAGAAGTAGGTGAGGTGGCCGCCATAGGGGCGCGCCACGTAGTCGATCTGCGCCTGCAGGTTGGCGGTGCGCACGGCGGTGAGCGCCAGGAGGTCGTCCACGCGGGTCTCGTCCAGCAGCTGCGGCGCGTCCATCAGGCGGATCATGGTGGCGGCCTGCTCGCGCGGCTCCAGCCCGCGCAGGTCGCCCACGTCCACCTTGCGCGCGGCGGCGTAGCCCGCCACCCCCGCCACCGTGTGCCACATCACCTCGGCCGGGTCGCCGAACTCCAGGCGCAGCCCCTCGGGGGTGAGCGCGGCGGTGTCGAACAGCGCCAGCAGCTCCACCCGCGCGCCCGCCGCCTCCAACTGACGCGCCATCTCCCACGCCACGACGCCGCCGAACGACCATCCTCCCAGCCGGTAGGGCCCGGCGGGGTTCAGCGCGCGGACGGCCTCCACGTAGTTCGCCGCCATCTCCTCGAGCCGGCCCACCGGCACTTGCCCGTCCTGCACGCCGCGCGGCTGCAGCGCGTAGACGGGCTGGCGCCCCGCCAGCAGGATCGCGAGCCCCCGGTAGCACACCACGTGGCCGCCCGCCGGGTGCGCCAGGAACAGCGGCGGCCGTTCGCCGAAGGTCTGCAGCGCCACCAGCGGCAGCCGCACGCGGCCCGTTCCGCCGGCCAGCGCGGCCGCCATCTCGCCCAGCGTGGGCGCCTGCAGCAGCTTGGCCACGGCCACGTCGCCGCCCATCTCGTCGCGCACGCGGGCCACCAGCCGCATCGCCAGGATCGACTGGCCGCCCAGGTCGAAGAAGTCGTCGTGCAGCCCCACGCGCTCCACGCCCAGCACCTCGCGCCAGATCCCCGCCAGCCGCTCCTCCAGCGGGGTGCGCGGGGGCACGTGCGCGGCCGGCGCCGATGCGGCGTCCTCGTGCTCGGGGAGCGCGCGGCGGTCCAGCTTGCCGCTGCCGGTCCGCGGCAACGCGTCCGTCCACACGAACGCGCCGGGCACCATGTACTCGGGAAGCCGCTCGCGCACCCACGCCCGCAGCTCGGCCGCCGGCATCGTCTCCGCGTCGCGAGGGACGAGGTAGGCGACGAGACGCCGCCCGGCGCCGGTGTCGCCGCGCGCGACCGCGGCGGCCTCGGCCACGGCGGGGTGGGCGGCCAGCGCCTGCTCCACCTCTTCCAGCTCGATGCGGTAGCCGCGCACCTTCACCTGCGCGTCCACGCGGCCCAGGTAGTCTAGGCTGCCGTCCTGCAGCCAGCGGCCCCGGTCCAGCGTGCGGTACATCCGCGCCCCGGGGGGGCCGTGCGGGTCGGGGCGGAAGCGGTCGGCGGTGAGGGCGGGGCGGGCCGCGTAGCCGCGCGCCACGCCGGCGCCGGCCGTCCACACCTCGCCCGGCGCGGCGGCGCCGGCGTGCGCCAGCGCCTCGTCCAGCACGTACACGCGCCCGCCGGCGATGGGCCGGCCCACCGGCACCCGCAGCAGTCCCGGCTCCAGCTCGGCGCAGGTGGTGTAGGTGGTGTCCTCGGTCGGGCCGTAGAGATTGAGCACCCGCTCCACGCCGGGGAGCTCGTGCAGCGCGCGCACGAGGGCCAGCGGCACCGGCTCGCCGCCCAGCAGCACCGTGCGCACCCCGGGCGGAAAGCGGCCCTCGCGCAGCAGCTCGGCCGCGGCGGTGGGCACCATCGGCGCCGCGTGGACGGGGCGCGGCGGGGTGGCCAGCGCGTTCTCCACCATCACCAGCGTGCCCCCCCAGCACAGCGTGCCGAAGATCTCGGCCACCGACACGTCGAAGGTGACGGAGGTGGAGCCCAGCACGGCGGCGCGCTCGGCGTCGTTCAACGCGCCGCGCATCCACACCAGCATCGCCCCCGCCGAGCGGTGCTCGATCTCCACGCCCTTGGGGCCGCCGGTGGAGCCCGAGGTGAAGATCACGTACGCGAGGTTTTCGGGGGATGCCAGGGGCGCCGGCTCGTCGTCGCGCCCGCCGTCCAGCTGGGCGGGGGTGACGGCCGCCACGCCGTCAATCCGCCCCAGCGCGGCGCGGTTCGCGTCGCCCGTGACGACGACACCGGCGCCGGCGAGCCGCAGCACGGCCGCGTGCCGTGCGGGGGGATGGGCGGGGTCGAGCGGCACGTAGGCGCCGCCGGCCTTGAGCACGCCCAGCAGCGTGGCGACCAGCGCGGGCGTGCGGTCGAGACAGACGGCCACGCGCCGCTCGGGCCCCACGCCCCGCCCGCGCAGCGCGTGGGCGATGCGGTTGGCGCGGCGGTTCAGCTCGGCATACGTCCACACCTCGCCGCCGCACACCAGCGCCGTCGCGTGCGGGGTGATGCGCGCCTGCATGGCGAACAGCTCGTGGATGCACAGCCCGTCGGGCCCCGGGCCGCCGCTGCTCCACGCCCGCACCTCCCGCACCTCATCCGCGGACGCGAGCGGAATGCGCGAGACGCGGAGGTCGGGGCCAGCGGCGAACGCCTCGAGCGCCGTCACCCAGTGGGCGGCGAAACGTTCGACGGTCGAGCGCTCGAAGAGGCCGGTGGCGTACTGCAGCTCGGCGGCGAGATGGTCGCCGCGGTCTTCCACCACCAGCGCCATCTCGAATGCCGACGTCCTGCCGTCCATCACCAGCGGCTCGGCCTCCACGCCCGGGAGCGAGAAGGACGAGGACGCCGCTTCTACGTACACCAGCAGCGTCTGCACCAGCGCGGGGCGCGAGAAGTCGCGCCGCGCGCCGGCCAGCTCCACGATGCGGTCGAAGGGGAGCGCGGCGTGCTCCTGCGCGCCCACGGCGGCCTCGTGCGCGCGCCGCACCAGCTCGCCCACGGTGGGGTCGCCGTCCACCCGCACGCGCAGCGGCAGCGTGTTGGCGAAGAAGCCGACCACCGCCTCCAGGTCGGGGCGCGGCCGGTTGGCCAGCAGCGTGCCGAACAACACGTCGCCCTGCGCCGCGTACCGGCCGAGCAGCAGCGCGTGCGCCGCGGCCAGCACCGCGAACGGCGTGGCGCCCTCGCGCCGGGCCAGCGCGCGCACCCCGGCGGTGAGTTGGGGGGAGAGCGAGAAGGCGTGCTTGGCGCCGGGCCAGCTTTGCAGCGGCGGGCGGGCGCGGTCGGGCGGGAGCTCCAGCACGTGCGGCGCCCCGGCCAGCACCCCGCGCCAGTAAGCCTCGCTCGCGTCGGCCGGCTCGCGGTCGGGGCGCTGCTGCCAGGCGGCCCAGTCGCGGTAGCGCACGGCCGGCTCGGGCAGCTCCGCGTCCACGCCGGCCACCCGCGCGGTGTAGAGCGCGCTCAGCTCGCGCAGCAGCACGCCGGCGCTCCAGCCGTCGCCCACCAGGTGGTGCAGGGCCAGGAAGAAGCGCGACTCCTCGTCGCTTTCCAGGATCAGCAGGGCGTGGAAGGTGTCGCCGGCGGCCAGGTCGAAGGGGAGACGGGTGAAGGCGTCGGTCTGGTAGTTGGCCTCGGCCTCGGCCCACTCGTCGGCCCGGAGGTCCAGCACGCGCGGGGTGAAGCCGGCGCCGTCGGTCACCTCCTGCACGGGCGTGCCGGCGCTCTCGCGGAACGACGTGCGCAACGCCTCGTGCCGCGCCACCAGGTCGCGCAGCGCCCCGGCCAGCGCACCCGCGTCCACCGCGCCGCGCAGCCGGAAGCCGAAGGGGATGGTGTAGAGCGGATACCCCGGCGCGAGCTGGATCTGGTACCACAGCCGCCGCTGCTCGGCGCTGAGCGGCGCCGGGCCGCTTGCGATGCGCGGGATGGGCGCGTGCGCCGGGGCCGCGCGCAGCTTCGACAGCAGCGCGCGCTTGGCCGGCGAAAGGTTCGCGAGGCGGTCGGCCAGGTCGGTCATCGGCGATGGGCGGAGCGGGCGGGATCGGACGGTCCTGCGGCGGCGCGGCGCGGGATGGAAGAATCCGCGGAACGCCGGGGAGGAAGGATAAGCCGTTGGGCGGGCGGCAACAACGGAGGCGTGGATGCGGCCGCTGTCCCGGCCGGAAGACGCCCTCCACCGGGTGGATGCGACCCGCGGCCCGGCTGGCCCCGCGCGGCACCGGCGCCGTACGTCGATGGCCACAGGGTCAGGGACTTTCCTCCGATCCCAGCTCGCCGGTCGCGCGCGGGCGCAGCCGCACCCGCACGAAGCTGGATGGCTTCTGCGATTCGACCAGCTCGACGCGCAGCCCCAGCGGTGTGACCGTGTACTCGCGCATGCGCGGCTGCCTCGAGGCGCGGCTGTGCGCGAACTCGCGCTTCACGACCGGCACCACGTCGTCCTGCCATGGCCGGGTCGGCTCGATCCGGTCCGCGATCTCCTTCCACGACAGCCACCTGTCCCGGTGCCGCTGCAGCACCTCCAGGCACCGCCACCAGCTTCGCTTCAGGAAGATGGGTGCCGGGGCGCCGGTCTCCCGCGCGGGGGCGATGCGCGCGGGCTGGCGCGCGACGAACGCCGCCAGCGCGTCTTCGCCCTTCTGGGTGATGCGCTGGAGCGACATCGACGTTCGCTCACTCCCCGGATCACGCACCGCGACCCGCTCCACGAGCCCCTTCTGCCGCAGCTCCGGGAGGTACAGCGCCGGCATTAGCCGCCCGTGCCGGCCCAGGTCGGCGGTCAGCATCCAGCCTCGTACTCCGCCCCACTTCCACCCCTTCCCGCGTGTGGCGCAATCGTGCAGCACCTCCAGGACTTTCGCCTCGTCTTCAGTCAATGCCCGGCCCATTCGTCACCGTCCTGGCAGCAGGTACGCGCGGTTTCATCTGCGCCAGCCTACCCGGAGAGCGGCGAGGCATCAATCGTTAGAGGGCCTTTCGCGCGAACAATGACAAAGGCAGGGATACACATGTCGTCGAGTGTGGCACTGCATCCGTCCCCTTAGGCGCGATTCGCGGTTTATACCCGTATTGTTGGAACTTCGGTAGCGCTTTAGGTTGCTCCCGGTTGCCCTTCGTCTACCTTCCAGGAGCTAAACCATGCTCAAGAAAGCACTTGTGGTAGCCGCACTCTGCCTTATGGCGGGATGTGGCCGCGGCGTCGTGGCATCGGAGGATCCCTCGTGGGGAGGGTTCGGAAGCGGGCACAATCGCGTGCCTTCTTCCAGCAGCGCCGACGAGGCGGCGGCGGATACATCGCGGAAGTGGGGCGGGCTGGGCAGCGGGCACTGATCAGATGAGCGGGTACTTCTCGGGAGGCACCACCCCCGGCTCGGAGCCGGGGGTGGCGTACTTTTTCAGGCGACGCAGCAGGTTTTCCCGAACGGAATCGATCTCGCCCCCGGCCAGCGGAATATGGTCCGTCTCTCCGGGCGTTCGCTCGCGAATCGCCTCGGCCAGGTTCTGCGCGAGGTGGAGGTAGTGCCCCTCGGGACGGGTTGCAAGCACCTCGGTGATCAAGGTCCCGGCACGGCTCCAGTCCTCGTATGTATGCGCGGCACAGGCGAGGTTGTATCGCGCGCTTACCGGCACACTCCGTCCCGCTTCGATCGCGCTCAGGAGATCACGCGCCGCGCGTTCGTACCGAAGCCGGTCGCGGCAAGCGGCTGCCGCTCGGGCGACATTCGCCAGCACGATCATGCGCTCGCTGAGCCTCCCCATCGTCGGGAGCACCGCCTCGAAAACGGGAATGGCGGACGAATTATAGCCCATCCGCGAGTAGAGCAGCGCGATGTCGTGCGCCAGCGCGGGCAGACGCGGATGGTCGCGCTTGTAGATCGAAAGCGCGTCCTTCGCGTAGGTCCACGCCTCGTCGAACTTCTCCGCGTAAAGCTTGAGCAGGAGAAGGTTGTGGTAGGCGTACATCGCGAGGCTGCGCTTCCCCACGCTGATGGCGGCACGCAATGCCTTCTCCTGGTGGCGCTGTGCCGCGATCAAGTGACCCAGATCGCTGGCCAGGTTACCCAGTCCGAGGTGTGCCTCCGCGAACTCGATCTGTTTTCCCTGCACGCGTGCAAGGCGTGCAGCCCGGTTATACCAGATGGACGCCCTGTGTGTATCCCCGCCGGTTCGGCACAGGCGCCCGGCGGTGCCCGACCTGTCCGGTCTCTCGGGCTCGATCCGGGCGGCCAGCTCGGCATAGTGGATGGCGATCTCGGGCCAGTTCATCTGCTCGGCCCACATCCACACCGCCTCGCAGGCGCAGGCGAGGCGGACCGATGCGGAGCGCTCGGGGTCGGTATGAATGACGGACAGCGCCGCGATTTCCGGCCTCAGCTCGGCCGGGAAGATCTGGGGATCGAAGGAGGCCCTGCCACTGGGGAAAAGCGTTCGCTCGCCGGGCGCGGAATGGATCCACAGGTCGAGGTCCGCCGCCAGCGACCAGAGCGCCACGCCACGCTCGTCCTGAACGTCCTCCAGGATCGTGAAGGTGGAGCGGCTGCCCGGCATGGGTGGAACGTAGCGGCGCGGCCTGGGTGATTCGGCAGGCTGCTGGCTGGGCTGAGCCATGATCTGAACGCGCGGGAATGCACAAAGCGTACGTGTCTCCCCCAGTATACCCAGCCACAATTTTTCGCGCCAGATGATTCACCCGCACACCTGCACGGTCGGAAAGGAGCGTCACCCCTCTCCCGCTCCCCCGCGCGCCACCACCTCCAGCACCCGCCCCAGCACCTCGCCCGCCCGCCGCAGCTCGCTCTCCCCGATCTCCGCGCCGAGCGCGTCGGCCCAGGTGCGCTGGGCGGCCTGGATGGCGCGCAGGGCATCTCGCCCGGCAGCCGTGAGCTGGAGCAGGTCGGCACGCCGGTCGGCCGGGTTGGGCAGGTACTCGGCCAGGGCGTCGCGCTCCAGCAGGTCGGCCACGCGCTGCACGCTCTGGCGGGCGAGGCCCAGGGCGCGCGCGATCTGCGCCACGGTGATGGGGCCGTGCTCGACCATCCCCATCACCTGCCAGCGGGCGCTGCTCTGCCCCACGGGCCGGGCCAGCGCATCGCCCGCGGCGATGAGATGGCCGTTCAAACGAAGAATCTGCACCACCAGGGTGGTGAACGCGTCGCCCGCGGGCGTGCGCGCCGGAGGGGTGTCGGCCTGCATTGACGGCGTCTGGTCGGGGAGCTAGACTGCAGAACGACAGTATACTGTCAGTTGCGGCGCCCGAGCGCCACCCTCTCGTTGCACCGGGGAGAGACCGGATGGCTGCACGGCCGGCGAAGGCGAGCGCATCGGCACGGCGCGCGAAGGCGGGCGACGTGCTGGGCCAGCGCGCGCTGAACCGTGCGCTGCTGGAGCGGCAGATGCTGCTGCGCCGCGCTTCCACCACCGCCAAAGACGCGATCGAGCGGCTGGTGGGGATGCAGGCGCAGGCGCCGTATTCGCCCTACGTGGGGCTGTGGTCGCGGCTGGAGGGATTCCAAACGGATGATCTGGCCGCGCTGCTGCTGGAGCGGCGCGCCGTGCGGATCGTGGTGATGCGCTCCACCATCCACCTGCTCACCGCGCCCGACTGCCTGGCGCTGCGCCCGGTGATGCAGCCGGTGCTGGAGCAGCAGTTTCGCGGGCAGCGCTACGCCCGCGCGCTGGCGGGGGTGGAGCTGGACGCCATCGCCGCCGAGGGCCGCGCGCTGCTGGAGGAGCGGCCGCGCACCGCGGCCGACGCGGCTGCGCTGCTGGCCGAGCGCTGGCCCGGCGCCGACGCGGAGTCGGTCCACCACGCCCTTCGCGCTCTGCTGCCGCTGGTGCAGGTGCCGCCGCGCGGCGTGTGGGGCCAGGGCGGCCTCCCCCTCTGCACCACCGCCGAGCACTGGCTGGGACGGCCGCTGTCGTCCGATGAAGCGCCAGACGAGGCGATGCTGCGCTACCTGGCGGCCTACGGCCCCGCCACCGTGGCCGACGTGCAGGCGTGGTCGGGCCTCACGCGGCTGCGCGAGGCCGCCGAGCGCCTGCGCCCGCGGCTGCGCACCTTCCGCGACGAGCAGGGCCGCGAGCTGCTGGACGTGCCCGGCGCGCCGCTGCCGCACCCCGACACGCCCGCGCCGGTGCGCTACCTCCCCGAGTACGACAACGCGCTCCTTTCGCACGCCGACCGCACCCGCATCCTCACCCCCGAAGACGGCAAGCGCATCTTCACCCGCGGCGCCGTGCTGGTGGACGGCTTCGTCCGCGCGCGCTGGACCGTCACGCGGAGCCGCGGCACCGCCACGCTGCGGGTGGAGACGTTCGTCCCGCTGTCGCCGGCCGAACGGGCCGAGGTGGAGGAGGAGGGCGTGAAGATGCTGGAGTTCGCGGCGGCCGACGCGAAGGCGCGCGAGGTGGCGGTGGAGGTGGCGGCGTGATGCCGGGGCTGCTGGGCGCGTGCTTCGGCGTGGGCGTGCTGGAAGGCGCCAGCGCGGCGTCGCGAAACGCGGCGTGCGACGAGCCGGCGTCGGCCGACGCGGCGCGGGGATGGCCGCCGCCTACTCCGGCGGCTCGCGGTGGGCCAGCAGCCGCACCAGCGCGGCCACGCCCAGCCAGAAGATGAAGAAGGCGTTGGGCCACGCCAGCCACTTCGGATACAGGAACCCCACGGCCGACACCACGAACAGCAGCAGCGCGAAGATCACGATCCACCCCACGTCCTCGCGGCCGATGGCGCGCTCGCCGATCAGCGCGCGGAAGAGCACCGAGGCGGCCCGCGCCAGGCGCCCCATCAACCGCCCCAGCTCGGTGCCGCGGTAGCTGCGCGAGCGGGCCTCGCGGGCGCGGGCGCGGCCGGGCTTGGCCTCCTCGCCCGGCGCCTCCACCACGGTGCGCTCGGCGCCGCGGCGCTCGCGGTAGGGCGAGGGCGCCGCGCGCGGGGTGAGCAGCCGGATCTCCACGGCGCTGGACAGGTCGTCCTCGAACAGCGCCTCCATCGCCTTGGCGAAGGTGCGGTCGGTCACCGCCACGTCCAGCTCCCAGTTGCCCAGGAGCGACGCCAGGTTCTGGTTGCTGGAGCCCACCCGCGTCCACACCCCGTCGGCCACGGCGGTCTTGGCGTGGATCATGGGGCCTTCCCACTCGAAGATGCGCACGCCGGCCTCCAGCAGCGGCCGGTAGCCCGCGCGCGACATCCCCCCCACGATCGGCCAGTTGTTGAACGCCGGCAGCAGCACCCGCACGTCCACCCCCCCGCGCGCCGCCGAGGCCAGCGCCTCGGACATGGCGGGCGGCACCAGGAAGTAGGGGTCGGTGATCCACAGCCGCTCCTCCACCGCCAGCGTGAGGAACTGCGACAGGCGGTAGATGCGGCTCTTGGCCGGCTCCCCCTCCACCACGCGCACCGACACGTCGCCCACCGACTTCGCCTGGCGCGGGTCGGGCACCTCGTCGGGCGGGAGCGGGGCGCCGGTGAGCGCCCAGGTGCGCGAGAAGGCCACGTCGAGCGCCGCGGCCACCGGGCCGCGGAACTCGGCGCCCGTGTCGCGCCACGCGGGGATGCCGCGCTCGGGGTCTCCCGCCCACTCGTCGCCCAGGCACATCCCCGCCACCGAGCCGTACTCGCCGTCCACCGCCACCACCTTGCGATGGTCGCGGCGCATGAATGCCAGCGGGTTGGTGGCGTGCGGCGGCGCGAAGGCGCGCACCTCCACCCCCGCGTCGCGGAAGGGCTTGAAGAAGCGGCGCGGCGTGGCCCAGCACCCCATCCAGTCGTACAGCACCCGCACCTTCACCCCGGCGCGCGCGCGTTCGCACAGCGCATCGCGGAAGGCGCGGCCGGTGCGGTCGTCGCGCAGGACGTAGTTCTCCAGGTGCACCCAGTTGCGCGCGCCGCTGATCGCCTCGAGCCACGCGGGGAACGCCGCCGTGCCGTTGACCAGCAGCCGCGCCGTGTTGCCGCGCACCTGCTCCGCGTCGGAGCTGCGCTCCATGGCGCGCTCGGCGTAGCGCACCAGCGTTCGCACGGCCACCGTGTTGCCGGCGGGCGCGGGGAGCGTGGGGTGCGGCGGCGAGGCCAGGCCGGCGGAGTCGGTCAAGCGCGTGGGGGCGGGTCGGGGTGTGGTGCGCGAGTGCATGAGTGCGCCGGCGCGCCGGCCTGCATCGCACGCGGCGTTCCGTACGCGGCGGTGCGCCTGCCGGAATGTACGGATGATGGGGGAAACGTCAAAGGCCGGCGCCCCTCACCCTGGCCCCTCACCCTGGTGCTTCGCGCCTGTCACTCTCCCGAACTGCAGGAGAGGGACGGGGCTCGCTTCGCTCGCGGCTCGGCCTATCGCGGAGGCTGGTTGTCATCGCGACCGCGGCACCTCGGGGTCACGCGCTCAGCAGCCGATGCAGCACATCCACCGTCTGGCTCACGTAGGCGCCGCCGAACAGGTTCACGTGCACGAGAAGGTAGTAGAGCTGGTAGATGCCGCGCCGGTGCTCGCGGCAGCCCGGCGCCAGCGGCCACGCCTCCTCGTACGCGGCGAAGAAGCGCGGGTCGAAGCCGCCGAACAGCTCGGCCATCGCGAGATCCGCTTCCCGGTGGCCGCGGTACACGGCGGGGTCGATGATCGCCGGGCCGGCGTCGGTGGACAGCGCGTTGCCGCTCCACAGGTCGCCGTGCAGCAGCGACGGGCCGTCGTCGTCCCCCGCCTTCAGCAGCTCGGGGAGACCGTCGAACAGCCGATCCCACTCCGTCTCCATTCCCGGGAGACGGCCCGAGCGGCGGGCCAGGGCGAGCTGCGGCGCCAGCCGGCGGGCGCGCCAGAACTCGGGCCAAGTGGCGCCGGGACGATTGTCCTGCGGGAGCGAGCCGATCCAGTTGTCGCGCTCCCATCCCCATCCCCCGCCCCCGTTGCGGTGCACGGCGGCGAGGCCGCGCCCCAGCCGCTCGGCGTGCTCCGTCCCCGCCGGCGCCGGCTCCAGCCATTCCAGCGCGATCCAGCCGCCGCAACCCTCGCCCTCGCCCGCCGCCTCGCCGACCGACAGGACGTCGGGGATGCGGAGATGGCCGCCCGCGGCGGAGCGGAGGGCGCGCAGGCCGTCGGCCTCGGCCGCGAACATCTCCGCGGGCGCGGCCGCGTGGTGCTTCAGGAACGCGGTTCCGTCCGCCATCTCCACCCGCCACGCGCGGCTGATCGAGCCGCCGCCCACCGGCTGGAGCGATCGGATCGGCCCCAGCGCGCGCTCCACCTCCGATCGAACCCCGTCGGGCAGCGCGGACGCGCGCGTCACCGCAGGCCGCGCTCGGCGGCGATGTGGGCCAGCAGCCCCGCGCAGCCGCGCTCCACGATGTCGTGCACGTCGTCGAAGCCGCGCGGGCCGCCGTAGTAGGGGTCGGGCACGTCGAGCGAGGCGGCGTTCTGCTCGAACTCGCGCAGGCGGCGCACCTGGGCCGTGCCGCCCGACTGCGCGTGCAGCTCATCCAGCGCGGCGCGGTTCTCGGCATCCATCGCGATCACGTAGTCGAACGAGCGCAGGTCGGCCGCGGTCACCTTGCGGCTCCCGCCGGCCAGGGTGATGCCGCGGCGGCGCGCGGTCTCGGTGCTGCGCGGGTCGGGCGGCGAGCCGCGGTGCCACCCGCTGGTGCCCGCCGAGTCGATGTCGAAGCGCCCGGCCCACCCACGCGCCTCCACCAGGTGCCGGAACACCGCCTCCGCCAGCGGCGAGCGGCAGATGTTGCCCAGGCACACGAACAGCACCCGGATCGGGCGCCAGCTTCCGTCGTCCTTCAACTCCAGCTGTGCTTCGCCCATCGCCGCTCCGCCGCTCCACACCGGCCGTCCGCCGGTCGAAAGTATAGATCGCACCATCGCTTAGGGCCGTTCAGAATGCCATTCGGAGCGGACCGCCGAAAGGTGTCGGGCCGATGATGGGGAGATGCAAGACGGCGGGGGCGGCAACCTGCCGCCCCCGCCGGTGCTGTGCGTCCCAACCCTTCCGCGATGTCACGGAACCGAGGAGTACACCGTCACGTCCTGGGATGTCATTCCCCGCTGGCCAGCGTCGTCGATCACCGTCAGCACCACCTGGTAGGTGCCGTTCGCGGCGTAGGGGTGGCTGGCGATGCCGCCCCGCGTGATGGTGCTGGTGCCGTCGCCCCACGACCAGATGAACGCCAGCACCTCGTAGTCCTCGTGCGTGACCCGGGGGTTGTCGCGGAACCAGTCGAGCTGCATCAGCGCGTTGGCGGTCACCTCGCGCCCCCCGGAGAGCACGTCGAACCCGGCCCAGGGGGGCAGGTCGCGGTGCAGCGGGCCAATGGGCACCGGCGAGGTGTGGAAGCTGGTCTGCGGCGCGCCGTTGCCGATCTCGCCGCGGCTCTCGCGCCCCCAGCACCACCCCTTGCCGTCCACGTCCACCCCGCACACGCGGTTGCCGCCCATCGCCAGCGTGCGCCAGCGCACGTCGCCCGGCGCGCGCCAGGTGGCGGGGTCGGTGAAGAGCCTGTGCTGCAGCCCCCAGCAGAACGCCACGCCGTCGGCCCGCACGCCGCAGCTCCCCAGGCCACCGGTGAAGATGCGCGCGAACACCTGCGGCTGCGGCGTTTGCACCAGCGTCGGCCGCGGCACCGAGGTCGGCGGAGATTCGTCGCCGGGCGCCACCCCGTTGGCCGCCCCGTTCCCCCAGCAGAAGGCGCGGCCGGCCGTGTTGAGGGCGCACGCCCATTGGCTCTTCTTGGACAGGTCGACGAAGACCTCGTCGCTCTCGGCGCGCACGGGCACCAGCGAGCACGGCGTGGCGAAGGTGCCGCAGGTCTCGCCCGGCGTTTCGGTGCCCAGCTCGCTGTGCGAATTGTCGCCCCAGCACCACACCTGGCCGCTCTCGGTGAGCGCGCAGGTGGCGTACCCGGCCGACTGGATCCGGGTGAAGCGCACGCTCGTGAGCACGGCCACCGGCTCGGAGCGCTGGGTGCGGGTCCCGTCGCCCAGCTGGCCGTAGTCGTTGATGCCCCAGCAGTAGGCCTTCCCCTGCAGGTCGATCCCGCAGGTGAAGCCGCCGCCGGGCGTCACCTGCGCGAACGAGATGCCGCCCGATACCGGGGTGGGCTCGGGGTTGTAGCGCTCGCGGTAGAAGCCGTCGCGCACGTAGGTGGGCGGCGCGCCCACCTGGCCCGTCTGGTTGTCGCCCCAGCAGTAGGCCCGGTGGTCCAGCGTCACGCCGCAGGTGTTCTGCACGTTGGCGGCGATCTCGCGGAACTGCAGCCCGCCATTGACCGGGCCGGGCTCCACGAAGAAGCGCGGGCGCGTCACGCCGTCGCCCAGCTTGCCGAAGTAGCCGTCGCCCCAGCAGAAGGCGCGGGTGCCCACCAGCCCGCAGGTGTGGCCGCCCGCCGCGTCCATCTGCGCCCACGTGGCGGCGATCGGCTGCACCTGGCCGTCGCGGAACACCGGCGCCTCCACGAACACCGTGAACGCGAACGACTCCACGCCGGGGTCCAGGCGAAACGCCCAGCGCCGCGGCGTGGTGACCGCGTTGGGTGCCAGCGCCTGCGGGTACGCGTAGTACGCCTGCAGCGCGCCGGTGAAGGCGTCCATCCCATCGGGGAGCACCTCCACCTCGCCCGCGCCGGCCGTCACGCTCGGCGCGGCGTGGAAGAACACGCGGATCCCCGCCGGCGTGTCGCCGTCGGCGCTCCCCAGCTTCGATCCCGGCATCAGGTTCTGCACCGTCACGTCGGCGCTGAGCACGCGGGTGGCCGAGTCGAACGCCACGTTGCTCGACGCGACCTGCACGTTCACCCCCTGCCCGCCGATGATGCGCGCCCCGGGGTAGGGCGTGGTCGCGCCGCGGCGCCCCGCGGGCGCGCGCGCCGCCAGGGTGCCGCCGCCGGTGCCGGGCGCGCAGGCGAGCGTGCCCGTGCGCACGGAGACGGTGCAGCGCACGGCGGACGATGGTGCGTCGGGGGTGCGCGGGCCGGCCGCGGGGGCGGTCACGCGGTCGGCACAGGCGCCGAGCAGGACGGCCGCCGCCACGGCGGCCGGGCGGAGCGCAGGGAGGGTACGCATGGGCTTGGAGTATGGTGGGATGCTCCAGCGGCGCCGGCACATCCGTGCCGGCACTCTGGTGGCGCCCCGTTGCAACTCGAAGGCCGAGCGGCGGAGAAACGTACGTATTGTCCCGGCCGGCGGCCCGCGCGAGTGGCCGCATCCTCCTGTGGGTGAGGAGGTTACGGAATCTCGCCACCCGCTTCACCACCACGTCTTTTCGGCAAGAAGATGGCGCGCCCACCGCTCCTGGGGTGGGCGCGCCGTGCCGCCGCGCGACGGAGCCGTCGCGGCGCGCTACATGGGCCGCAGCGAGCGGATGATCAGGCCGATGCCGCCGGCCAGCATCCCCAGCATCATCAGCGTGGCGAAGAGCGGGGTCTGCTGGAAGTAGACGTTGAGGTTCATGATGATCCCCGCGAAGATGATCACCACGCCCACGAACGCCAGCAGCTTGCCGATCATCGAGCGGCCATCGTAGAACAGCATCCCGATCCCCAGCATCAGGGGGATCAGCGACAGGCCGAAGCCGCTGTAGCCCCACACGTGCCACCCGCCGGTCTGCACCGTCACGCGGCTGGTGAGCAGGTAGGCGCCGGCCGCGGCCAGCGCCACGCCCAGGAAGAAGGTGGTCACGCCGCCCTGCGTGCCCCCGGCCCCATGCCGCTCGTCCGCGCTCACGTGATCGTCCATCGTGCTCCTCCGGGTGGGTAGATGTAGCGCCGCTCCGCGCGACGGTCGTTTCCGCGCAGGCCGTTGCCCCGCAACGGCTTGTGCTACGAGATGACCAACGATCGGGTTTCGCCGCCGCGTCCGCGGCGCCCGCCGGCCGAGAATGGGGCACGGCGGTTGCCGATGGTACGATGAACCTTCACACGAAAGAGGCTATCCATGGGCATCCTGATGTGGATCCTGGTGGGGCTGATCGCCGGCGTGCTCGCGTCGGTCGTTATGGGCGGCATCGGCTACGGAATCGTGGGCGACATCATCGTGGGCATCGTGGGCGCGTTCCTGGGCGGCTGGCTGTTCAGCTCCCTGGGCGTGGGCACGCCGTTCGCCGGGCTGGCGGGCACCATCTTCGTCGCCTTCATCGGTGCCGTGGTGCTGCTCTTCCTGCTGCACCTGCTGATGCGGGGCCGGCGCGGCGGCCGGGTGCGCTAGCCGACGTCGCCGAGCGGTAATCCAGGCCGCGCTCTCCCCGGCGGCTACCGGGGGTCCGCTGGGCCCCCACCCTGCCGCTTCGCGGCTGTCCCTCCCCCAAACGACCTGGGGGAGGGACTTTCGTGCGCTTCGCACCGGCTGGCCAGTGTGGATTCACATCTCCGCCTCACGCTCGACCGTCCCTACGACTTCGATCCGCACTCGGGGCAGAACTTGGCGGAGGTGGGGATCTCGGCCTCGCAGCTGCCGCAGGTGCGGGTGAGCGACACGGGGGTGCCGCACTCGGGGCAGAACTTGCCGCGGCCCACGGGCGCGCCGCAATCGCGGCAGCTCACCACGCGGTCGGCCAGGTCCTGCTGGCTCACCGTGGCCTGGTTGTAGGCCTCCTCGCGGGCGCGGCTCAGCTTGGCCTCGCGGCGGATGGCCGAAAGCTCGGCGTCGAGGCGCGGCACGCACACGGTGCACACGCCCTCGTCCTCGTTCCAGCAGCTGCCGCAGTAGTGGTTGGCGCAGCGGGCGCAGCGGTGGAAGTGGTCGCGCGCCTCGCCCACCGCCTTGCGCAGCGCGTCGTCGTGGGCCTTGCTCCAGCCGGCGCCGCGCAGGTTGCTCACGGCGTTGCGCGCCGTGCCGAAGATCCCGCCGAACAGCCCCTCGGCCGCGCCCAGCAGGCTTTCGGCGGTGCCGGTGGCGTAGCGGTCGAACTCCGAGCGCCACGCCTCGTGGCACCCCTCGCAGAAGAACTCGAACTGGAAGCCGGTGTCGGTGGAGATGTCGTTGTAGTTGTCGCTGAACTGGATCTCGCTCATGGGCGCGGTCCTCGGCGGCAAGGGGTGACGGATGGTGGGATGAACGGCGGAAGATTCGGCACGGCGCGATCGGCCGGCGTGCGGGGCGCGCCCCGGAAAGCGGGGCGGCGATGGAAGATAAACGGCAGCGGCGGGGCGTACAAGCAGGCGGAAAGCGCTTTGCCCGAGCCCGTCGGCCCCGGATGCGGCCCGCGGAATCCGCCCCTCGCGCGGTGCACGGCGGCGTACAGTCCGCGAAGGCGGACTTTCCTGCCGTTCCAGCCGCCGGTTTCAACCGGCGGATGATGCCGGCCGATGATGCCGGCCGATGATGCCGGCCGATGACGCAGGCCGATGTTGCCGGCGGCGGTGCCGTGGCCGGCCCGCCCGCGATGATGCCCGCGCGGGAGTCCGCGAAGCGGACTTCGGGCCGTCGTTGATGCGGATTCATCCGCCCGGCCTGATCTCCCGCCACGCGCGCGGAGTTGCGTGAGGGATGCGCGCCCGGAGGGCCGGGAACGCGGCGGCCCGCCCGCACCGGCATCTCGGCGGAGACGAGGGTGGGGCGGGCCGCCGTGGGCCCGGCTGCGTTGGGCACGGCGGTATCGTGCCCTACGCAGCGCGCAGCCCGGCCCGGAGCGCAGCGGAGGGACACGCCCGAACCCGCCGTACGCCGTTCCGCCGTGCCGCAGGCCTGCACGCAAGCCTGCGAGACGCGGCAGACCTCAATCCCGCGGCGGGACGGGCACCTTCCAGATGCGCTCGGCGTACTCGCGCACGCTCCGGTCGCTGCTGAAGAAGCCGCAGCGGGCCACGTTCAGGATCGCGCTGCGGGTCCACGCCTCCTGGTCCTGGAAGGCCACGTCCACCTGGGCCTGCGCGGCCACGTAGGCGTCGAAGTCGGCCAGCACGAAGAACGGGTCGTGGTGCAGCAGCCCGTCGATCAGCGGCCGGAACTTGCCCGGGTTGTCGGGCGAGAGCATGCCGCTGGCCACGTAGTCGAACACGCGCCGCAGCCGCGGGCTGCGCTCGTACTCGGCGCGCGGGTTGTACCCGTCCGTCCGCCGCTTCTCCACCTCGTCGGCGGTGAGGCCGAAGATGAAGATGTTGTCGGCGCCCACGCGCTCGGCGATCTCCACGTTGGCCCCGTCCAGCGTGCCGATGGTGAGCGCGCCGTTCAGCGCGAACTTCATGTTGCCGGTGCCGCTGGCCTCGTAGCCGGCGGTGGAGATCTGCTCCGACAGGTCGCTGCCGGGGAAGATCCGCTCGGCGATGGACACGCGGTAGTCGGGGATGAAGGCCACCTTGAGCACCTTGCTCACCGTCTCGTGGGCGTTCACCACGCCGGCCACGCCGTTGATCAGCTCGATGATCAGCTTGGCCGTCCAGTAGGTGGGCGCCGCCTTGCCGCCGAACAGCACCGCGCGCGGCACCGCCGCGGGGCTGGCCTGGTCGCGCAGCTCCAGGTAGCTGTCGACGACCCGCAGCGCGTTGAGCAGCTGGCGCTTGTACTCGTGCATGCGCTTGACGTGCACGTCCATCAGCATGGCCGGGTCGATCGCCACGCCGGCCTCCCGCTTCACCATCTCGGCCAGGCGCTGCTTGTTGCGCGCCTTCACCGCGCGCCACCTGCGGCGCAGCTCGGCGTCGTCGGCGTGCGCCTCGAGCCCGGCGATGCGGTCGAGCTCCACGTGCCAGGCGCCGCCCACCGTCTCGTCGAGCAGCTGCGACAGGCCGGGGTTGGCCTTGAGCATCCAGCGGCGCTGGGTGATGCCGTTGGTCACGCTGGTGAAGCGGTCGGGCCAGAGCTCGGCGAAGTCCCGGAAGATGTCCTTCTTGAGGATCTCGGTGTGCAGCGCGGCCACGCCGTTGGTGTGGTGGCTCCCCGCGATGGCCAGGTGCGCCATCCGCACCGTGCCGCCCGAGAGGATGGCCATGCGCTCCTCGCGCTGCGGCTCGGCGGGGAACTTCTCGCGCACGCGGTCGCGGAAGCGGCGGTCGATCTCCTGCACCAGCTCCAGGTGGCGCGGCAGCAGCCGGCCGAACAGGTCGATCCCCCAGGTCTCCAGCGCCTCGGGGAGCACCGTGTGGTTGGTGTAGGCGAAGGTCTCGCGCGCCATGTCGAAGGCGGCGTTCCACTCCATCCCGTGGTCGTCCATCAGCAGCCGCATCAGCTCGGGGATGGCGATGGCCGGGTGGGTGTCGTTGAGCTGGACCTGCACCTTCTCGGTGAAGTCGGCGAAGGTGCGGCGCTCGGCCAGGTAGCGCACGATGATGTCCTGCAGGGTGGCGCTCACGAAGAAGTACTGCTGCTTGAGCCTCAGCTCCTTCCCCGCCCCCGTGTCGTCGGGCGGGTACAGCACCTTGCTGATGGTCTCGCTGTTGGCCTTGGCCTCCACCGCGGCGATGTAGTTGCCCTTGATGAAGTCTTCCAGGTCGAACTCTTCCGTGGCCTTGGCGCCCCACAGCCGCAGCGTGTTGACGGTGTTGTTGCAGTAGCCGGGCACGGGTACGTCATAGGCCATGGCCAGCACGTCGCTGGTGTCCACCCACTCGTAGTGCACGCGGCCGTCGTCCACGCGCCCGTTCACGCGGCCGTAGAACTTCACCCGGTAGGTGCGGTCGGGGCGCGCGATCTCCCACGGGTTCTCGTCGCGCAGCCAGTTGTCGGGGCGCTCCACCTGCCGCCCGTCCACCAGGTCCTGCCGGAAGATGCCGTGCTCGTAGCGGATCCCGTAGCCATAGGCCGGGATGGCCAGCGTGGCCATGCTGTCGAGGTAGCAGGCGGCCAGGCGCCCCAGGCCGCCGTTGCCCAGCCCGGCGTCGGGCTCGGTGCCCTCCAGCTCTTCCAGGTCGTAGCCCAGCTCCTCGAGCGCCTCGGCGGTGGCGTCCTCGAGACCCAGGTTGATCAGCGCGTTGCCCAGCGTGCGGCCGATCAGGAACTCGAGCGACAGGTAGTACACGCGCTTGGCATCCTGCCGGTGGTAGCGCGCCTGCGTGGACGCCCACTTCTCGGCCAGGCGGTCGCGCACGGCGAACGCGACGCTGAAGTACACGTCGCGCTCGGTGGCGCTGAGCTCGTCGCGCGCAAGCGTGAAGGTGCGGTGGTCGGCGATGCGCTGCTTGAGCGTTTCCACGCGGGTGGACTTGCGCCCGGCATCGAGAGTCGAGGTGCTCATAGGGGGGTGTGGACCGTTTTCGCGGAATCGTCAGGGATCACGACAAAAGGCCAGCCGCGGCCGTGCACGGAATGCGCCGCACTGGGCGGCGGGTCGGTACGGTGTGTCGGGGCGTATGCGGAGGCGAGGGATCTTGAGGAGATACCGGAAGCTACGGCCGCCGGTTCCATGGGGGAAGAGCGTGCGGGCAAGGCCTGACGGATGAATAGCTTACGACGTGGCGTGCGCGATTGTGCGGCGTGGCGGGGGATGGAAGGGCGGGTGCGGACCCCGGCCGGTGGCAGGCCAGGAGACAGCGAAAGCTGGGACGCTACGACCGCAGGTCCAGAGCGGTGCGCAGCGCCGAATGCGGATGCGTCTCAGGATTGTAGACGCCGAATCCCTCATTGCGCGCGGCCTCAAGGAGCGGCTTGTCGGCGCACAGCATTACCAGCGGGCGCGGGTGGCAGAGCATGGCTGCCTGGCTGGCGCTGGCCAGGTGCAGGATGTCCAGCGCGCTCGTCCCGAGCCGGTGATACTTCTGTGCGAGCTGGTGCGACTGCTCGACCGTGCGCTCCTCGATGATCAACCGATTGAACCCGTCCTTCAGGTCACGGCGCAGTGCATCCAAAGCAACGCGGTAGCGACCCCGGGTGATCTGCCCGGATCTGAGTTTCTTTCCGAGTGCGGTGATCACTTCCAGGGCTACGAAATCGGTGACGAAGCCTAACACGTTCTGGATGCGCAATGCGCCTTTCACGTTTGGCGTTCCGTCTTCGTCCGTATAGGCTTTCACGAGCGCACTCGCATCCCAGAAAAGACCGCTAATCATCGTAGAGCCGCAGCTTCCTCAATGTGCGAAAAATGAAGGCGAGCCACATTGGACGCTGTTTCACCGGCACCCCGGGCGACGGTTCCCACCGCCTCGTGGCCGGATGGACTCCATGCGCCCGGAGGTACTCCACGACTGCCTGCTCGTAGGCCTCATCACGCCGTTCGTCGATCGTCTCGGTCGCAGTCACGTTGGTTGCCATGGTTCAATTCTCCGGTGCTCGGAAGACGCCCTGGTCAAGCGTGTCGGACGGTTTCGCGGTTTGGGCACTGCTCTCGGGACGCGAGCAAGCGCTCCCGAAGCGCTTTGATCGAACCCACTCGAAACCCTGCACCCGCCTCCACCTCCCGCATCGCCGCACGGAGCCGGCTGGGGTTCTCCGGGAACGCGATCAGATACACGGTCGTATCCTGACAATGCCCAAGCGAGCCGGCGAAGGCCTCCTTCCGCCAAAGCACGTTTGCACTTGCGCCTGCGTTTTAGACGATGAAGATCGTTTGCCCCCACAGCGTACGGTTCATCCGCAAACGAAGTCTTACATCCATCCACCACGCTGTCAAGAGCATCCAGAAACGTCCAAGTTGCTCAATTGTGGCTACTTACGCTGTGTTTCAAGGTGAGAAGTCTTTGTCCGGCCGAGCCTTGCCGGTTGCCGGATGCTGAAAGGAGCGGCGGGCGCGTCACGACTCCGCGCCACCATCCCCCGCCCCGCCGCCGCCCTGGTGCGACGTTTCGGTGCCCACCTGCGGGCCCACGCTGTGCTCGCCGAACGAGCGGCCCAGGGCGCGCACCTCAGCCTCCATCTTCGGCACCTGCCGGGCGGTGGCGCGGAACATCGCGCGGTCGCTGAGGCCGCTCCAGAAGAGCTGGCGCACGGCGGCGAACGGGGCCAGCGAGCGGGGGACGTAGATCTTCCGCCGCCGCCGGGCGATGCCGTCCACGAAGGCGGCGGCGCACTCCTGGACCGTGGTCACGGTTCCGAACGGGCCGGGGAGCCTGCCCAGCGTGCGGTCGAAGGTCTTCAGGTCGCGCCGGGTGTCGCGCACCAGGTCGGTGTCGATCCACGACGGGTGCGCCACGCCCACCGCCACGCCCTTGTGCGCCACCTCCAGCCGCAGCACCCCGCCGAAGTGCTCCACGCCGATCTTGCTGGCCGCATAGGTCGAGATCCCCGGCAGCGGCGCCAGCGCCGATGCCGAGGAGACGAGCAGGATGTAGCCGCGGCGCTCGGTGACGTGCGGCAGGGTGGCGCTCACCGTGCGCACCACGCCGATCAGGTTCACCTCCAGCACCCGCACCAGCGCGTCCACCGGGGTGACGGCCACGGTGCCGTTGCTGGCGACGCCTGCGTTGGCGACCACCACGTCGATCCCGCCGAGCCGGGCCACCGTCCCCGCCACGGCGCGGTCGACCGCCGCCTGGTCGGTCACGTCGCACTCGAACCAAGCGTGGCCGGGGCCCAGCTCGGCCGCGAGCGCCGCCAAGCGCTCGGGCTCCATCCCCACCAGCGACAGCCGTGCGCCGCGCGCGGCGAGCTGCCGCGCGGTCTCCTCGCCGATCCCGCGCGCGGGCCCGGTGATCAGCACCACTTTTCCGGAGATGGAATCCGCCATCAGGGCACCTTTGAGCTGGGAATCGGGCAGAGCCGCCGAGGTAAGCGCCGTCGAAGTCCGCGAAGGCGGAGTGTGTGCCGTCGTAGCCGCGACTTCAGTCGCATCGTCTCCGCGGTGGACCCTCCCGACGCGCACCGGGCGGCCGACGCGGCAACCATCACCCACCGCCGTCCAGCAGCGCTCGCCAATCCCCGGCGATGCGGACCATCGCCTGGTGCGCGGCGGGGGTGACGGTGGTCATGTGCAGGAAGCCGTGGCCGAGAGATGGGACGTGCAGGTGCCGCGTCTCCGTGCCCGCGGCCTGAAGGGACTCGGCGTATGCCAAGCCCTCGTCGCGCAGGATGTCGAAGCCGGCGGTCACCACCAGCGCCGGCGGCAGGCCGCCCAGCTCCGGCGTGAGCAGCGGCGACACGCGCGGGTCCTCGTCCGCCTCGGCCGATCCGCCGGTGTAGCACGTCGAAAACCCCTTCCGGTCGGCGGTGCTCAGGAAGAAGCCGTCGCTGAACATCGCTTCCGAGGGGCGCGAGCGACGCCGGTCGGTGACGGGGTAGATCAGGAGTTGCGCGGCCGGCGGGCGGTCCTCGCGCGCGGCCTCGATCGATACGACCGCCGCCAGGTTGCCCCCCGCGCTGTCGCCGCCGATGGCGACCTTCCCCGCGTCTGCCCCCAGCTCCGCGGCGTGCGCCTGCGCCCACCGCAGCGCGGCGTGCGCATCCTCCAGCGCCGCGGGAAACGGGTGCTCGGGCGCGAGGCGATAGTCCACGGAAAGGACGTGCACGCGCGCATGGCGGCAGAGCAGCCGGCATGGCTCGTCGTGCGTCTCCAGGTCGCCGATGGTGAAGCCGCCGCCGTGCAGGTACACCGTCAGCGGCTGCGGACCCTCGCCCTCGGGCGCGTAGTGGCGGACGGGGAGAGGGCCGGCGGGGCCGGGGACGTCGAAATCCCGAACCGCGCCCACCTTCGTCTTCGGCGAGCCGAAGACGAGGCACTCGTGGCGGAAGCGGGCGCGCCCCTCGGCCGGCGAGGGCTCCACCAGCCCGCGTGCGCCGCGCTTCTTCCGCAGCGCCAGCACCAGCTGCACGTGCGGGTCCAGCGTCTGCCCGTCCATCACCACCGGCGGGCGGCCCGAGAGGCGTACGAGGACGGGCCCGGGGAGCGTCCCCAGCGCCTGGGCCACGATGCGCTGCAGGTGCTCGCCCGCGGTGATGCGCCGGTCGGGCGCGTGCTGGTTCGGCGTCATCCCACCACCGGTGTGGACGGGGACGGGTCGCGCGCCGGCTCTCCGCGGTACTCGTCCGGGCGGAAGCGGGCCACGCGCTGGCGAAAGCGGTAGGTACTGTCGGGCCAAAGGGTGGAGTTGCGGCCGGTGGCGTCGATGTACCAGCTCGCGCAGCCGCCGCTCACCCACACCGTCCCCCGCATCCGCCGGTCCACGCTGTCGACGTACGCCGCCTGCGCCTCGGGCCGCGGCTCCACGGCGCCGAGTCGCGCGTCACGCATGTGCGCCAGCGCGCCCAGCACGTGGTCGATCTGCGCCTCCAGCATGTTTAGCACCGAGGTGTGGCCCAGGCCGGTGTTGGGGCCCATCAGGATGAACAGGTTGGGAAACCCCGCCACCGTCGTCCCGGCGAGCGCCTTGGGGCTCCCCGCCCACGCATCGGTCAGCGACACGCCGCCGCGGCCGCGGATGAACGGCGCCAGCGGCGGGTCGGTGGGCCGGAAGCCGGTGCCGAAGATGATCGCATCCACCGGCCGCTCCACCCCGCTGGCCGAGACGATCGAGCGCTCGCGCACCTCGGCGATCCCCTCCGTCACCACCTCCACGTTGGGCTGGGCGAGCGCGGGATAGTACTCGTTGCTGAGCAGCACCCGCTTGCACCCCATGGTGAAATCGGGCGTGAGCTTCCGGCGCAGCACCGGGTCGCCGATCGTCTTTCGCAGGTGCCGGAGCGCGGCGTGCTGGGCCAGGCGCATGGCGGCGGGGTGGCGAAAGAGGCCGAGCGTGGCCTCGCGCTGCAGGTAGATGGCGCCGCGCACCAGCCGCTGCGCCGCCGGCAGCCGGCGAAAGAGGCCGTGCGTGCGCTCGCCGATGTCGCGCTCGTGGCGCGGCATCACCCACGGCGCGGTGCGCTGGAACAGGTGCAGCCGGGCGACCAGGGGCTGGATGGCGGGGACGAACTGGATCGCCGACGCGCCGGTGCCGATCACCGCCACGCGCTTGCCGGTCAGGTCGAAGCCGTGGTCCCAGTGCGCGGAGTGGAACGCGGCGCCGCGAAACGTCTCCATCCCCTTCAGCTCCGGGATCACGGGGTCGCTGAGCGCGCCCGACGCCAGCACCAGCACGCGCGCCGTCACCGGCCCGCGCGCGGTGTCGATCCGCCAGCGCTGCGCACCGTCGTCCCACGCTGCCCCGCGCATCTCGTGGCCGGAGCGAACGTGCGGCATCACCCCGTGCTCGTGCGCGATGCGCTTGATGTACGCCCAGATCTCGGGCTGCGGGCTGAAGGTGCGGCTCCAGCGCGGGTTGGGCGCGAACGAGAAGGAGTAGAGGTGGCTCTGCACGTCGCAGGTGCACCCCGGATAGGTGTTGTCGCGCCACGTGCCGCCGATGTCGCTCGCGCGCTCGAGGATCACGAAGTCGTGGATCCCCGCCTGCTTCAGCCGGATCGCCGTCCCCACCCCACCGAACCCCGCGCCCACGATGGCCACGTGCACGTGCTCGCCCTCGCCATCACCGGACAGCGGCGGAGCTTCGGACGATGGGCGGACGGGAATGGTGGTGCTCATCGGCGAAGAAGGCGAGGAGATCGAGGAGCATTCGGTATGTCGACGACGACGTGCCGCCGTTGCCGGGGCGTGCGGTTCGGACGTCGGGAATCCGTGGTGTCGCGTAACGAAAAAACTACGCCCGCGCGCCAGCAAAGGCGAACGGGCGGATTCTGCCGTGGAGCGGGCACAGGCGCTGGTGCGCGGCAACGAAGTATGTCGTTGCGTCGGGCCATAGATCCTTCGGCCGCCGCCAAGTGTCTGCGAGGGGGTGGTTTACGGGCGGTGGCGGCGCTCAGGATGACATCGTCGCGAGAAGGCATCGGACGATGAAGACACCGCGAGTCGTCTCTCCCGCTACGCCACGCCGGCGGCTTCGGGCTCGGTCTTCGCCAGCGCGCGCTCGGCCTCGCGGCGGCAGGGGAGGGCGATGTAGAAGCGGGAGCCGGCGTCGCCGTCGAACTCGGCCCAGGCGCGGCCGCCCATCCCCTCCACGGTGTCGCGCACGATGCTGAGGCCCAGGCCGGTGCCCTCCACCCCCGTCACCGTGTCGCCGTGGGCGCGGAAGAAGCGGGTGAACAGGCCTTCGCGGCGGTCTTCGGGCACGCCCAGGCCGTTGTCCTTCACCTCGATCAGCAGCTCGCACCCGCTGGCCACCTCGGGGCACAGGCGCCCGTGCACCTCCACCCAGCGCTCCTCGGAGGCCGGGTTGGAGTACTTGATGGCGTTGGACACGTAGTTGGACAGCACCAGCTCCATGGCGGCCGCGTTGACCTCCACCTCGGGGAGGTCGAGCATGCGCACCTTCACCTGGCGCGCGCCGGCCATCTCGCGCAGCTGGCGGCAAACCTCGGCGGCCACGCGGGGGAGAAGGACGTTGCGGTTCTGCCGCGAGCTCGACTCCATCCGGCTCAGCTCCAGCAGGTTCTCGAGCACCGCCTGCATCCCCTCGGCGTTCTGCACCACCATCTGCGCGAAGCGGGCGCGCTGGATGTCGTTGCTGGCGATCTCGGGGTCGGCCAGGAGCTGGCCGGCGCCCAGCACTGACGAGATGCGGTTCTTCAGCTCGTGCGTGACCATGCGGTTGAAGCCGCGCAGCCGCTGCTCGCGCTCGCTCACCCGTTCGGCGGCCAGGCGAAGGTAGTGCGTGGTGGTGACCTGCTGGATCACGGCCACCGCGCGGAACACCCGGTGCGCGCAGGTCAGCAGCTCGCTGGGCGGGCAATCCTCCTGAATCTCGTCCACGCTGCGCACCAGGAAGGCGAAGAGCACGCCGCCCAGGATCTCGTATTCCTTCAGGATCTCGTGCGCGTCGAAGCCCTGCGTCCAGCGCAGCTCGCCCAGCTCGATGGCCTTGCCGGCCACCGGCGCGTCGGCGGTGATCTCGTCCTCGGGGTTCTGCAGGTAGTCGGCGATCCGGTCCATCAGGAGCGGAACGTGGTCCAGCAGCTCGTCGGTGGGGAACACCTTGTTGGGGTCGATGTCCACCCGCGCGGCGATGCGCTCGAGCCACCGCCGCGTGAGCTCCTCGCGGTTCTCGCGCAAGCGCTCCGCGAGCGCTCCGGCCAGCCTGCAGAATACCTCATTTTCCATCGCGGTCGGCCAGCTCCGGGCGCTTCGACGGCCCACCAGAGACGAGTTCTCGCGCGGCTCACCCGCGCGCCGGGAAGCGGTCTGGTCAAGCACGATGCGGGCCAGCCGCCCCCCCGCACGGCCCGATCCGGCCTGCCGCGGGCGGCGCACCGGCCATATTCTGGTGTGGGCGCCCGCAATGCCGCTCGCAGGGCACGCCACTCCACCGGCTTCACCCAGACTTCGGGACGACGGGATGATGCGGGACGACACGGAACGGAGCGAGATCTCCCAGGCCGAGGTGACGGCCCAGCTCCGCGCGCTCGGCGTCGAGGAGGGGGGCGTCCTCCTCGTCCACACCTCCTTCCGCGCCACGCGGCCGGTGGAAGGCGGGCCGGCGGGGCTGATTGCGGCGTTGCGCGACGCGCTGGGCCCAGGCGGCACGCTGGTGATGCCGGCGTGGGGCGAGGACGACGACGTGCCCTTCCACCCGGCCATGCCGGCCGCGGCCGACCTGGGCGTGGTGGCCGAAACCTTCTGGCGCCTCCCCGGCGTGCTGCGCAGCGACCACCTCCAGGCCTTCGCGGCCGCGGGGCCGCTGGCGGCGCAGATCATCGCCGATCCCCTCCCCCTCCCGCCCCACATCCCCGCGAGCCCGGTGGGCCGCGTGCACGACCTGGACGGCCAGGTGCTGCTGCTGGGGGTGGGCCACGACGCCGACACCACGCTGCACCTGGCCGAGCTGCTGGCGGGCGTGCCCTACCGCGTGCCCCGCCACTGCACCGTGCTGCGCGACGGACGCGCGGTGCGGGTGGAGTATGGCGAGAACGACCACTGCTGCCAGCGCTTCGCCCTGGCCGACGGCTGGCTCCGCGAGCGCGGCCTCCAGCGCGAGGGCCGGGTGGGCCACGCGCCCGCCCGCCTCGCCCGCGCCCGCGACATCGTGGCCGTCACGCTGGAGCATCTCGCCCGCGATCCCCTCCTCTTCCTCCATCCCCCCAGTGAAGGATGCGAGGAGTGCGACGAGGCGCGGGCGGGCGTCGCCGTGTGATCCGTCACCGTCCTGGGTCGACCCCGGAGTGTGAAACTCTGCCGCTGGCCCGGACTCTCGACGGGATCCAAAGAAATGCGCGATCAGCCGGTCGGCAGGAAGGCGCGAGGGACCTACCTGGCGCGCGCGCGGCGGCGTATCTTCGCGGTCCCACCCCGATCCCACGACCAAATCCGAAGCCCAGAGGACACGTCGATGATGCGCAGGCTGCTCCTTCTGATGTCGATGGTCCTGATCGCCATTCCCGCCCAGGCCCAAGCGCAGTCCCCACGCCCGGTGGACTGGACCGCGCTGCGCGACGAGGCGGCGCGGGTGCTGGCCGACTACATCCGCGTGAACACCACCAACCCGCCCGGCAACGAGAAGGCAGGGGCCGAGTTCCTGGCGGCGGTCCTGCGCCGCGAGGGGATCGAGGCGCAGGTGCTGGACGAGGACGTGCTGGGGCCGGGCCGCGCCAACCTCTACGCCCGTCTCCCGGGCGACGGGTCGAAGCGGGGGATCGCCCTGGTGCACCACATGGACGTGGTGCCGGCCAACGCCACTAGTTGGAGCGTGGACCCGCTGGGCGGCGTGGTGCGCGACGGGTACGTGTGGGGCCGCGGCGCCATCGACATGAAGGGCGACGGCGTGGCGCACCTGATGGCGATGATCGCGCTCAAGCGCAGCGGCGTGCGGCTCACGCGCGACATCGTCTACATCGCCAACGCCGACGAGGAGCTGGGGTCCACGGGCGCCGTGGCCTTCGTGGACCGGCACGCCGACCTGCTGCGCGGCGTGGAGTTCCTGGTGACGGAGGGCGGCGACCTCCCCATGGAAAACGGGCGGCTGCAGCTCTACGGCGTGGGCGTGGCCGAGAAGCGCACGCTCTGGCAGCGGTTGCGGGTGGCAGGCACGCCCAGCCACGCCTCGCGCCCCACGCGCCAGAACCCGGTGCCGCGGCTGGTGGCGGCGCTCGCCCGCATCGCCGCCTACGAGACGCCGCTGGAGGTGACGCCGGGAGTGGACAAGTACTTCCGCGACATCTCGCGCAACTACGGGGGCGAGCGGCGTGCGTGGCTGATGGACGTGCGCGCGGCGCTGGCCCAGCCGCGGGCGCGCGAGTGGATCCTGTCGGACGTGTACTGGAACGCCATCCTGCGCACCACCATCTCGCTGACGGTGCTCACCGGCTCCAACAAGACCAACGTGATCCCCGCCGAGGCCACGGCCGAGATCGACATCCGCCTCCTCCCGTCGGCCAACCCCGACTCGGTGCTGGCCACGCTCAAGGCCATAGCCGCCGACAGCACGATCGTGTGGACGACCATCATGGCGCCCAAGACGCCGCTGGAGAACCCGGTGAACACCGAGCTCTTCCGCGCCATCGAGCGCGCCGCCCAGGAGCGCGACCCCGGCGCCCTGGTCACCACGCCCATGTTCACCGCCGCCAGCGACCGGCCCGCCTACCGCCGGCTGGGGATCGTCACCTACGGCCTCGACCCGTTCAAGGTGGAGTCTTCCGAGCACCAGAAGATGATGCACGGCAACGACGAGCGGATCAGCATCGAGAACCTGGGCTGGGGCACCCGCTTCCTGTACGACATCCTGCGATACGCGCAGTGATGTGATCCATCGGATCCGGCTGAACTGCTTCCTCACACAGAGGCACAGAGACACAGAGAACTGCGGGTTTTTCTCTGTGTCTCTGTGCCTCTGTGTGACACTTCAGCAGGTTCCGCTGCCGCGATGATTCATGCGGGGATGAGATGATGCGGAGCAGGGCGGCGGACTCCGGTCCCGCCGCCCTGCTCTCCACTTCGCACCGGCCTCCCGCCGAATGCGCCTACTCGGCCAGCCGCTCCCACACGTCAGGGGTGCGGCGGCGGCTCACGTGCACGGTGGCGCCGCCGCGCAGACCCAGCGTGGCGCTGCCGTCGCCGTTGCGGACGATGCGCTCCACGGCCTCGGCGTTCACCAGCTCGCCGCGGCTGGCGCGCACGAACACGCTGCCGGCGCGCTCCTCCAGCTCGGCCAGCGTGTAGTCGGTGAGCCGCTTGTCGCCGCCGTCCAGGTGTGCGAACACCACGCCCTCGTCGGCGGTGAAGCGGGTGATGTGCTCGAAGGCCACCAGCCGGTGCCCCTTCCCCTCGCGCACCAGCAGGCGCGGGCGGCGCGGCGCGTTCTCGCGCACGGAGGCGCGCAGGCCGCGCAGCACCTCCGCGTCCACCGCGGGCGCGGCGGCGGCGGCGGGCGCCTCCAGCCGCTCGCGGGCGCGGCCCAGCGCGCGGCGCAGGCCGTCCAGCGTCACGGGCTTGACCAGGTAGTCGAGCGCGGCGTGGTCGAAGGCGCGCAGGGCGTACTCGTCGTAGGCGGTCTGGAACACGAGCAGGGGGCGCGGCGCGGGGAGGTGGCGGGCCACGTCGAAGCCGTCCACCTCGGGCATCTCGATGTCCAGCAGCAGCACGTCGGGCCGCCGCTCGCGCGCCATCTCCAGCGCCTGCACGCCGTTGGCCGCCTCGCCGCACACCTCCTCGTCCAGCTCCTCCAGCATCAGCGCCAGCCGCCGCCGCGCCGCGGGCTCGTCATCCACCACCAGCACGCGCATCTTCGCCCCTATTCGAAAGATCCGGGTGAAACGGCAACTGCGGATCCTCGCGCAGTTTGCGAGGCTTCTCGGGGTCGTTGCTGCGGCTTCAGCCGCCGGACTGGAGCCAGGCCTGCGGCATCCCTCCAGGCTCGGGGGAAGAGCGGTCCCCGGCACCAGAGGGGCCCCGCGAGGCCCGCATCCTGCGCAGGCGCCGCACCATGAGCAACGACGACTTCTCGCCCCCGCCGCTGCGCGACCGCCGCGAGCCGCCGCCCTCCGCGCCGCCGCTCACGCCCGGCTCGTGGCCGGTGGAGCGCGTGGTGCTGCTGGGCTACATGACCGCGGGAAAGAGCACCGTGGGGCAGGCGCTCGCGCGGCGGCTGGAGTGGACCTTCCTCGACTTCGACGTGGAGATCGAGCGGCGCGAGGGGCGCACCGTGAAGTCCATCGTGGGCGGCGACGGCGAGGAAGCGTTCCGCGCGATGGAAGCCGCGCTCACCGCCGAGACGGCGCGCACGCCGTACCTGGTGCTGGCGCCGGGCGGCGGCTGGATCACGCGGCCGGAACTGCTCACCGAGCTGGGCCCCGGCACCCTGGCCGCCTGGCTGCGCGTGTCGCCCGAAGAGACCGCGCGCCGCCTGCGCGCCGACACCATCGAGCGCCCCTTCCGCGAGATGGACGACCCCGTCCCGGTCATCGCCGCGATGATCGCCGGCCGCGAATCGCTCTACCGCCTGGCCGACGTGTCGATCCCCACCGACAACCGCTCGCCCGAGTCCATCGCGTTCGAGCTGGAGACCATCGTGCGCATGCGCGCGCTGGCCGCCTACGCGCCGCCGCCTCAGGCGTAGTCCCAGTTCTCCAGCACCTCCTCGAACTCCATCACCATGGTGGGGTGGCCGTGGCGGTCGGCGGCGTCGATCCCCTGCCGGTACGCCTCCTTGGCCTCGTCCACGCGCCCCAGCTCGCGCAGCGCGTGGCCCAGGCGGCCGTAGGCGTTGCCCTCGTCGTCGGCCAGCGCCAGGTAGGCGCGCAGCTCGGCGGCGGCGTCTTCCCAGCGCCCCGCCTTCTCCATCTCCAGCGCCAGCCCGAACCGCGGCCGCGGGTCTTCGGGCCGCGAGGCCGCCATCTTCCTCAGCGCTTCGATGCGCGGGTCTTCCTGCACTGTGCCTCCGTTGAGTTGAGCCTGCTCCACACGTCCATGCCGGCCGCGGCCCCGCCGAGCCCCCACCCTGGCTCGTTCCTCGCCTGTCCCCGCGCTGGGCGCGGCATCCGGCGGGCGACGAACCGCCTTGCCGACGCCGCCGCCAATCTCGCCCCGCCGCCCCGCGTTGTCACGCCCGGCGTGCGGGTGGTATCTTCCCGGCCTTCGACAGACGTTTGGAGCCGGGGATGAAAGGAGCGAACGTGCCGCGCCCCCGCGAGCACCTGCTCGCCAACCTGGAGGCGGTGTACCGCGAGGGCTACGCCCGCGCGCGGGCCGCCGGCGACGAGCGCGAGATGGCGCGGCTGGATTTCGACTTCCGCCGCGACCAGCTGTACCTGGAAGCGATCCTGGACGTGCGCGACGCGCTGCATGCGCCGCGCCCGGCGCCGGGTGAAGGACAGACGCAGGGTGAAAAGTCCGTCATCGAGCAGATCAACGACCTTCGCGGCCTCGCGCGGCTCCCGTTCGGGCGCTGACGCGCGGCCGCGCGCGTCGCGCTCCCCCGCGGGGAGGTCGCCGCTGGGGATCGTCTTCGTCACCGTGTTCCTCGACCTGGTGGGGTTCGGGATCGTGATCCCCCTCCTCCCGCTCTACGCGCAGCGCTTCGGCGCCGGCGCGGTGGCGGTGGCGTGGCTGCTGGCCGTCTACTCGCTGATGCAGTTCCTCTTCGCCCCCGCGTGGGGGCGCCTCTCCGACCGCATCGGCCGGCGCCCGGTCCTGCTCGTGGGCCTCTTCGGCTCGGCGGCGGGGTACCTGGCGTTCGGCGTGGCCGGCTCGCTCCCCGTGCTCTTCGCCGCGCGCGCGCTCAGCGGCGTGGCGGGCGCCAACGTGGGCGTGGCGCAGGCGTACATCGCCGACGTCACCCGCCCGGAAGAGCGGGCCAGGGGGATGGGGATGATCGGCGCGGCGTTCGGCCTGGGCTTCATCGTGGGCCCGGCCATCGGCGGCGTGCTGTCGCGCTGGGGGTTCGCGGCGCCGTTCCTGTTCGCCGCGGCGCTAACCTTCGCCAACGCCACCCTGGCCGTCTTCCGCCTCCCCGAGTCGCTGCCGCCCGAGCGGCGCAGTGCGCGCCCCGGCTCGTTCGGGCTGGCCGAGAGGGCCCGCGCGCTGTTCGGCAGCGCCACGCCGGGGCGGCTGCGGGCGCTGTACCTGGCCGGCTTCCTCTTCACCCTGGCCTTCGCGGGGATGGAAGGCACCTTCAGCCTGTGGGCCGACGCGCGCTGGCACGCCACCCGCCACGGCGTCGCGTTCCTGTTCGTCTTCCTCGGAGTCGTCTCCGCCATCGCGCAGGGCGGCGTGGTGGGCCGGCTGGTGCGCCGCATCGGCGAGCGGCGGGTGGCGCTGCTGGGGGTGGGCGGCCTGGCCGCGGGGCTGGCGCTGGCCGCGCTGGCGCCGTCGTGGCCGGTGCTCTTCGCCGCGCTGGGGCTGATCGCGCTCGGCCAGGGGATCGCGTCGCCCACCGTCTCCTCGCTGATCTCGCACCAGGGCGGCCCGGGCGAGCAGGGCCGCGTGCTGGGCATCTACCAGTCGCTCTCCGCCCTGGGCCGCGCGGCCGGGCCGGTGGCGGGCGGCGTGGCGCTGGCGCACGTGGGCCTCGCGGCGCCGTTCCTCTCCGCGTCGGCGGTGATGGTCGCGGCGGGCGTGGTGCTGGCGGCGATCGCCGGGGGGCTGCGATGATCCGCCCCCCCGCGCTGAAGCCCGGCGCCCGCGTCGCCCTCGTCGCCCCCGCCGGCCCGCTGGGCGACGGCGCGGTGGACCGCGCGGTGGAGCGCGTGCTGGGGTGGGGATGGGAGCCCGTTCCCGGCGAGCACGTGCGCAAGCGCCACGGCTACCTTTCCGCCCCCGACGCCGACCGCGCGGCCGACCTGAACGCCGCGCTGGCCGACGATTCCGTCCACGCCGTCTGGTGCCTGCGCGGCGGCTATGGCGTGATGCGCATCCTGGACGCGGTGGACTGGCGCGCGCTGGAGCGCCGACCGAAACCGGTGATCGGCTTCAGCGACAACACCGCGCTGCACCTGGCCATCCAGCGCCTGGACATCGCCTCGTTCCACGGCCCCCATCCCGCCACCGAGGAGCTGACCGCGTTCTCGGCGGACGGGCTGCTGCGCGCGCTGACCTCCACCGACGCCGCCGGCATCCTCCCCTTCCCGGAAGATGGGGCACGCGCGGAGACGATCACGGGCGACGCGGCGGAGGGCCGGCTCGTGGGCGGCAACCTTTCGCTCGTGGCCGCCACGCTGGGCACGCCCTACGCGATCGACGCGCGGGGCGCCATCCTCTTCCTCGAGGAAGTCGGCGAGGCGCCGTACCGCGTGGACCGGCTGCTGTCGCAGCTGCGCCTGGCGGGCGTGCTCGACGGCGTGGCGGGGATCGCGCTGGGCGGCTTCACCGAGACGGGCATGGACGAGGACAGCCCCGGCGTGCTCGACGTGCTGCGCGACCTGCTGGGCGGCCGCGGCGTGCCCGTGGCCCACGGCTTCCCCTTCGGCCACGTGGATGACAACTGGACGTTGCCCGTCGGCGCCCGCGCGCGGCTCGACGCGGACGCGGGGACGCTGGCGCTGCTGGAACCGGCGGTGGCGTAGGCGGCCCCGGCTCGCCAAGGCTCGCCACCCCCTCCCCCAAAACCGACTGGGGGAGGGGGTGAACGGCAGGACCGGCGTTGGGCCTGGTGTTCGCCGCGGCCGCGGACGAAGCGCACCGCCGGCTTCTTCCCACGCCAAACCGAAGTCCGCGAAGGCGGACTGCGTGCCCTTGTAGCCGCGAGTTCACTCGCATATTCCCACGCGAGAGGCTCGCCGCTTGCGCCGTCGTTCTGAACGCAGATCCGCCGATCCGCCGGTTCGAGGGGGGCGCCGAATCACACGACGATCACGTCTTGAAGTCTTGAGTTGATGACGATCGAAGCATCCACCCGCGTTTCCGTGGGCGTAGAGCAGGGCGCGGACGGACACTGCTGGGCCTTCGCACTGGACGGCGCCGGCTGCACGGGCGCAGGGGCCGGCATGGAAGAAGCGGTCGAGGCGTTCCAGCGGCAGTACATGGAGTGGCTGCGCTTCCTGCAGCGCGTGGGCGAGCCGGTGCCGCCGGCCAGCGCCGAGCTGGAGATCGCGGTGGACGAGTGGCTGGTGACCGACGCCCAGGTCTCGGCGGGCGAGACCACCGCGCTGTTCAAGGCCGAGTACCGCCCGCTGGAAGACGCCGAGATCCAGCGCGGCGTGCGCCTGCTGGGCGACCTGCGCGGGCGCGTGCTGGCGCGCATCCGCCAGGTTCCCCGGCGCGAGATGGACGCCGCGCTCGACGCGCCCGTGGAGGGCGGGATGAGCGTGCGCGACGTGCTGGAAGAGCTGGCCCGGGCGCAGTGGTACACGCTCAGCCGCCTGGGCGCCACGCCCATGGCCGGCACCCCCGAGGCCACGCTGGGCCGGCTCGACGCTGCGATGGCGCTGGTGGTCCAGCACCTGGGCCACCTGGACCCCGCCCGGCGCGACCTGTGGCTGGAGCTGGACGGAGAGGAATGGACGCCGCGCAAGGTGCTGCGGCGGCTGCTGTGGCTGGAATGGACGCTGGGCCGCGCCGCTGTGGGCGGGCTCGACGCGGCGACCCCCAACGGAGCCCGATGAAGATCTACACGAAGACCGGCGACCGCGGCGACACGGGCCTGTTCGGCGGCGGCCGCGTGCGCAAGGACCACGTGCGCGTGGACGCCTATGGCGAGGTGGACGAGCTCAACTCCACCCTGGGGATGGTGATCGTGCACCTGCACGCCGGCGGCGAGTCGGCCATGGCCGAGGCGATCCGGCAGGTGCAGGACGACCTGTTCACCATCGGCGCCAACCTGGCCACCCCCGCGCCCGAAGACGGCGGCCGAGAGAACTCCTACGTCCCCCCGCTCGACCCCGAGCGCATCGCCATGCTCGAAAGCTGGATCGACGGCGCCGACGCCGAGCTCGAGCCGCTGAAGAGCTTCGTCCTTCCCGGCGGCTCGGCGGCCGCGGCGGCGCTGCACCTGGCGCGTACCGTGTGCCGGCGCGCCGAGCGCCGCGTGGTCACCCTCGCCGGCCAGGCCACCATCGGCCAGGCGCAGATCGTCTACCTCAACCGCCTGTCCGACCTGCTGTTCACCCTGGCCCGCGTGGCCAACAAGCGCGCCGGCGTGGAAGACGTCCCCTGGGCCCCCAATCCCCGCGACTGAGCCAGCTTCCGCGGGCGGGGCGACCGCCGCCATTGTACGGCGCTTGCCGATCGTTGTAGATTGATGGTCGTACAGCGGTGAACGATCGGCCGGACCGGCCGTTTTGACACACTACAAGGAGAGGTGGCGAATGCCCTACGATGAACGCTTCATCACGCCGATGCGCCAGGAGCTGACCCGCCTGGGCGTGCAGGAGCTGCGCACCGGCGACGACGTGGACCAGGCGCTGGCCGAGGCGACGGAGCCCACGCTGCTGGTGGTGAACTCGATGTGCGGGTGCGCCGCCCGCAACGCGCGCCCCGGCATCGCCATGGCGCTGCAGCAGTCGGAGAAGAAGCCGGTGAAGCTCACCACCGTCTTCGCCGGGCAGGACCTGGAGGCCACCGCGCGGGCGCGCCAGTACATCACCGGCTACCCGCCTTCGTCGCCCTCCATCGCCCTGCTCAAGGACGGCGACGTGGCGTACATGATGGAGCGCCACCAGATCGAAGGCCGCCCCGCCGACGCCATCGCCCAGGACCTGGTGGCCGCGTTCGAGCAGTACTGCTGATCGATTCGGATCGGTCGATGGAAGCGCCCCGCGGCAGCCGCCGCGGGGCGCTTTTTCTTTTGCGTCGCCGGGGGGGGGTACCGCGTGATGCCGGCCGGCATGGGTGCCCTTTCCCAAGCATCGTTCTGGTTCAAGGCCGGGTAAGGATCTCACGCAGAGGAGCAGAGGAGCAGAGGAGCAGAGAAAGCAGGTCGGTCTCTGCTCCTCTGCTCCTCTGCGTGAGCCAGCCGACCGGACCATCCCCGGCCCACCCGCTCGGCCACGCATGATTCTTTGCCCCCATCCGCGCGGCGGCCCTGCAAAGTGCCCACCCCGGTGCGCTTTGCAAGCGTCCGGGGAACATACGATTCCTATGTATCTAACCGAACCCTAAGCATTTAGGCGATTTCTTCAAACGATGTTCGTGGGAACGGATTTTTCTTACCGTCTCCCTGGTTTCCGTGCGCGCGGCTCGCGCGCAGCAGCACTTCGGGACGGCAAACCCGCTGAAAGGCGGCGACGCAAAGCTACGAGGCTACCGCGGGCCCCTGCCCCGCCACGCCAGTCGGGCCGAACACCCCCACGACTCAACGAGCGCAGCCGCGCCCCGCTCAGGCGCTTCGGACGGCAGACACAACGACCACGTGGGCGGCGCACTCCTGCGCCCCACGCGTTCGGCAGGCCGCATCGCGGGAGGCACGGGCCCCGCGCCACGCCGGTCACGCCCCGAAAAATCCAGACAGGACCCGACCTTCCGATGAAGAACCTCTCGTTCGCCCTCGCGGCGTTCGCGTGCGCGGCGCTCGCCGCGTGCGACAAGGCCCAGCAGCTCCCCTTCGAGCAGACCGGCGACCCCGTGGTCCGCACCGTGGGCGAGGCCGGCGGCACCGTCAGCACCCCGGCGGGCGCTTCGGTGCAGCTCCCGGCCGGCGCCGTGGCCGGCGGCACGCAGGTGTCGCTCACCCCGACCATCGCCCCCGCAACCACCGCCAGCGGCACCGCCGCCTCGGTCAACGCGTTCGTGCTGGCCCCCGCCGGCCTGGCGCTGGCCAGGGCGGCCGGCGTGGACCTGAACGTGAACCGCGCCGAGAACGCGTGGCTCGCGTCGGTGGTGGTGCAGACGCCCGCCGGAGTGGTGGAGAGCGGCGACGCCGGCGTGGACCTGGCCACCGGCGTGCTCCGCGGCCAGATCGCCGCGCTGGGCACCGTGCAGGCCGTGATCCCCGAGGCCGGCGCCATCCTGCGCGCCCGCCCGCTGGGCGCCGCCGCCGCCCGCATCCCGGCAAACCCGTCCGGCGCCGCCGCCACCGCGGCCACGCGCACCCTGCGCGGCGACTGCGGCGCGCCGGGCCGGCGCTGCGCCGGGCTGTCGGTGGAGGTGAGCCCCAACCTGCTGGCGCTGGTGGACACCGCGGCCATCGTCTACCCGCAGATCTCCGGGCAGATGAACATCACGGGCACCACCGCGCAGGGCTCGCTGAGCATGCTGGCGCCGGTGCGCGTGCGGCTGGCCTCGCGCGCCAACGCGGCCACCATCCCCGTGCGCATCACCGCCACCGCCACGGCGCAGACGGTGGTGGCCGAGACCGCGGGCCGCATCACCCTCACCAACGTGAAGGTGGCCGGCGAGAGCGCGGCCACCCGCAGCGAGACGCTCTACACGCTGACGGTGGACTACACCGGGGCGCAGGCCTACATCCGCCTGACCCACCAGTTCGAGACCACCGTGGCCAACGGGCAGCGCGAGCCGGTGACGGTCGCCGCGCAGATCCCGCTGGCCCGCGGCACGTGAGGCGCGCCATGAAGCCGAATCGCACCGCGCGCCTCCTCGCCGCCTCGGCGGGGCTGGCGCTGGCCGCGGCGCCGGCGGCCGCGCAGGCGCCGCTCACCGCGCGCTCGGTGGGCACCGCCGGGAGCTGGGTGGCCGACGCCCGCGGGGTGGACGCCCTCTTCTTCAACCCCGCCAACCTGGGGCTGCACGGCACGCCCTACTGGAGCGTGGCCGTGCCGCAGCTGGCGCTGGGCACGGGCTTCGTGGGCACGCACCTGGGCCAGGTTCCCTCGCTCTTCCACTTCAACCAGTGGTCGCAGGGCGAGAAGGACCAGTTCGTGGGCGGCATCCCCACGCAGGGGATGAACGCCCGCGTGGCGGTGACCGTTCCGCTGCTGGCCATCCAGCTGCGCCGCGTGGCGGTGGGCGTGAGCTACGCCGCGCGCTACGACGAGACCGTGGGCCGCGACGTGGTGGACCTGCTGGTGAACGGCTACGAGGACGGCCGCACCGACTACGCGGTGGGCAACACCGGCGGCCGCAACGCCAGCTGGGTGGACCTGTCGGCCGCCACCGGCCGGCGCTTCGGCAAGGTGAGCGTGGGCGTGGCGGGGCACTACGTGCTGGGCCGTGCCATGGCCCAGCACCGCCTCTTCGAGCCGAAGTTCGACCTCGAGCGGCAGGACCTGCAGGCCGAGCTGCGCGAGGTGTCGGTGCACGGCGGCCGCGGCTGGGGGGTGGACCTGGGGGTCGCCGCCGAGCCCGCGCCGCGCCTCACCGTGAGCGCCGCCGTGGCCAACGCCTTCTCGGGGATGCGCTGGTCGGGCGACTTCCGCACCAAGTCGCTGGTGCTCACCCGGGCCGACTTCCACAAGAACGCCGCCGCCGAGGCGCTCGACCGCTTCGCCGCCAGCGAGACCGCGGTGGACGCGGGCTCGGTGCCCGTCACCGTCTACGAGACGGCGCGCGGCCTGTACGACGACGCCTGGCTCCCCGCCACGGTGCGCGCCGGGGTGGCCTACGCCCTCCCGTCGGAAAAGACCCGTCTCACCGCCTCGTACCAGGGCGCCCTGGACGCGGGCACGCTGGACGGCGGATGGCGCCGCCGTCTGTCGGCCGGCGTGGAGCACACGCGCGGCATCGTCTCCCTGCGCACCGGCGCGGGCACCGACGCATCGGGGGCGTGGATGCTGGCGGGCGGCGTGTCGGCCGGGCCGCTGCAGCTGGGCGTGGCGCGCACCAGCGAGCCGCGCGAAAGCGCCCGTTCCTCCGGCTGGACCCTCGCGTTCGGCCTCACCGCCCGCAACCTGGCCGCCATGCCCTGACCTCGGCCGTGCACCGCTCGGACGGCTCCCGCCGACACCACCCGGGGGAGCGGACGCCCGTCCGCTCCCCCCGGCTTTCATCTCCCCGCCGGCGCCGTCGCGGTACTCCCCGTCTGCTGCACTTCGCGAGACGGGGCCGGGCGCGAGGAGCGGTTTGCGCATCCGCCGCCCGCCGTATACCTTTCCGCCGCATCGGTGTTGGCCCACAGGCGAAACGAAACAGGCGCACGCGCGCCGCGGAGGGTTCTGGACATGTCGCACGGCGAGTACACGAAGGAAGACTCCCGCAAGGACCTGAGCGCCAGCCTGACGGGCCTGGGCGTGGGGATCGTCTGGGTGCTGGTCGTCGGCGCGATCTCGTACGCGATCGCCCTCTCGACGCTCAAGCACTGAGGCACCGCGTCCCATAGCGGCACGAACGAGCGGCGGCGGCTCCCGGGGGGAGCCGCCGCCGCTTCGTCATTCCTCCACACCCCGTTCCTCGCCCCACGCTCCCCTGCTCCAGCCGGGATGTCGATCGATCCTTCCATCCACTGATCGAGCGGATCTGGTATGATCATGATCCGTTACCCGTCAACGCGTTGCTACGCGGCCAGCGGGATCAGCCAATCGCATCGAGCCATCCTGGTGGATTCCTTTATCGGACAGACATTGCGCAAAACTCTTGCGTCTGGGCCCGCGGCTGAGCACCTTTTCGGACCACACGATGCCAGAGCGAGGAAACGTCTTCGCGCCTGAAGCCCCACCCCACACGGAGAATGCGAGATGCGCAAGCTGAAGCTGGACGTCGACGCGCTGAAGGTGGAGGAGTTCGCCACCACCGTAAACGCGGAGGAGCTCGGGACCGTGCGCGGGAACGACCAGTCGTACTCCAACTGCTTCTGCCTGCACACCTACCAGGACCTGGGGTGCCAGACCATCTCCGAAGACGACGCGTGCGTCTGCGAGGTCCACACCAAGCTCAACGAGTACACCTGCTATCCCGGCTGCATCTGATTCCGCCGGCGTGAACCGTTGATGTCACGACGGAGGAAGGACAGCGATTCATCACGCAGAGTCAGCAGGTCGACAGCGGTTTTGACTGCTGACTCTGCTGACCCTGCGTGAGGCAGGTCTTTTCTCGGGTCTGGCATGACGATGACGTAGACACGCGAAAGCCCGCAGAGCGCTGCTCTGCGGGCTTCCGCTATCCAGCCGCCGTCCGGCCCTCGCCCGCCCCTACTTCGCCGGCGTCACGTTGCGGCCGAAGCGCTGCGAGAGGCGCCGCAGCACCTGCTCGCTGATCCCCCGCAGCGTGTCGAACACCCCCGCCCCGGCAAGGGACCGCGCCTCGTAGCGTGGCAGCCCGCGGTAGTTGAGCAGGTCGTCCAGCTCCTCCACGCTCATCACGTCGGGAAGGTCGCGCTTGTTGTACTGCAGGATGATGGGGATCTGGCGCGGGTCGACCCCCTGCTCCAGCAGGTTCACCTGCAGGTTGCGGAAGCTTTCCACGTTCTCCTCGGCCTGCGCGCGCTGGCTGTCGGCCACGAACACCACGCCGTCGGCGCCCTGCAGCACCAGCTTGCGGGTGGCGTCGTAGTACACCTGCCCCGGCACCGTGTACAGCTGGAAGCGCGTCTGGAACCCCGAGATGGTGCCCAGGTCCAGCGGCAGGAAGTCGAAGAACAGGGTGCGGTCGGTCTCGGTGGCGAGCGACACCATCCGCCCGCGCCGCTCCTCGGGCACCTGGCCGTAGATGTACTGCAGGTTGGTGGTCTTCCCCGAGCGCCCCGGACCGTAGTACACGATCTTGGAGGTGATCTCGCGGGTGGAGTAGTTGACCAGGGACATACGTTTTTCCGCTTCCCTTCACACTCGGATTCCGGCGATGGCCGCCGCGTCCACCGGAGACGCGCGCGCCCTTACGCGCCGGCGGCGGCGCGCTCGTCCTCGCCGCCGAAGATGGTCTCCAGCCCCGCCACCAGGTCGCGCTCGAAGCTGCGCGCGTCGGCCGTGGGCCGCGTCTCGCTCCACCCGGGAAGCGCCGACACCTCGCCCACGAACTCGGCGAAGAACAGCTGCACCAGCCCGATCGAGCTGTCGTCGCCGAACACGCCGATGGCGATCAGGTCCTCGGCCGGGGTGCGGAAGGGGCCGATGAACACCTGCGCCGCCGCGCCGCCCTGGTGCAGGTGGCTGAACCCGCCCTCGCCCAGCATCACCGCCAGCGCATGGCTCGACGCGTGGATCCCCGCGCCCAGCGAGGCCACCCCCATCACGTCCAGCGCGCGAAGGAAGCCGCGCTGCGCAAGCACCTGTCCACTCTCGTTGATCAGCAGCACCAGCCGCAGCCCCGCCTCGCGCGCGAAGCGCTCCACCGGCGCCGCCAGCGTGCCGACGAACTGGGCCAGGTCGCCGCGCCTCATCCCAGCGCCTCGACCACCCTGGCCGCCTCCAGCCGGACCAGCCCCACGTTCACCCAGCTCTCGGCCACCACCACCAGCAGCAGGTCGCCCAGCTGCGGCGGCGCGGCGGCGAACAGCAGCCCCTCCTCGGCCTCCACCTGCACCAGCTGCGCGGCGCCGAAGTCGGCCCCCTGCAGCGACTTCCTCGCGCGGCGGAAGATGGAGGCCACCAGCGCGGCCACGGCGGCGCCGGGAACGCCCACCATCAGGTCGTCGGCCACCATCAGCCCGTCTTCCAGCGCCACGATCATGGAGCCGCGCACGCCGGGCACGCGGTTGACGTGGTCGAGCAGGTTGCCGTAGGCGCTCACGGGGTCCCTCCTGAGGCGCGCAGGAAGCGCAGCGCCGCCCCCTGCACCCGGGCCGCCACGCGCAGCACCCACCCCATGGGCACGTCGCGCCGCCCGGCCACCGCCACCATCCCCCCGTCGGGCGTGGGCGTCAGCCGCACCACCGCGTCGGCGGTCTCCACGAGAATGCCCTTCCACCCGCCCATCTTCAGGTGCCGCACCGCGCGCTCGGCCTCGCTCGACGCGGGGCTCAGCACCGCGGCGATCTCGGGCCCGCGGTCGCGCCCGGCCACCTCCATCCGCCCGGCCACCACGAAGCCCTGCGGGTCGAGCACCACCGCGCCCACGATCCCCCGCTCGCCGCCCAGCGCCGCCAGCTCCCCCTCCAGCACCTCGAACTCGCGCCCCCCCTCCCACCCCGCCGCCTCCACCGCCGGCTGAGGTGCGGACGGGGCAGATGCAGGCACCGCGGCGGGCGTCACGGCCGGAGCGTCCGTCGCGGGCGGTGCGGACGGAGCCGCTTCCGCGCCCGGCGCAGGCGGACCCGGCTCCATCGCCGGAAGCGGCGCCCGGCCGAGCGGCGCGCGGCCGCGCCCATCGCGGCGGCGGGCGTGCAGCTCCTCGAGGACGCCGCGGATCTCGGGGTCGGCGAAGTCGCCCTCCAGCGCCTTCTCCAGGTGGCGCTCGGCGGCGTCCCACTCGCCGCGCGCGGCCAGCAGCAGGCCGATGGCGCGGCGGCTGGGGAAGTGCTCGGCGTCGAGCGCCAGGGCGATGTCCCACTCGTCGAACGCCTTCACCAGGTCGCCGCCCTCCTGGTAGATCACGCCCAGCAGGTGGTGCGCCTCCACGTCGTGGGGGTGGCGCTCCAGCCCGCGGATCACCAGGCGCAGGGCGGCGTCGGGGCGGCCGGCGGCGCGGTAGTGCTCGGCCAGCGGGCGAAAGGCGGGGCTGCCGGGGTCGGCGGCCACCTCGTCGCTCCACTGGCGCACCTGCTGGGGCGTGGCGCTCATGCGGCCTCGTCGCCCATGCTGGAGAGCAGCGCCTCGGCGGCGGCCATGGCGCTGGCCGCCTTGTCGCGCCGCGCGGCGTCGCCGTCCTCCAGGCGCAGGTAGGTGGCCCAGGCGTCCCTCGCGCGGTGCATGTCGCCCGTGTGCGCGGCGGCGAAGCCCAGGTCGTAGTGCGTGAGCGCCGACAGCGGGTCGAGCGACGCGGCGCGCGCCAGCGACGACACCGCCTCGCCCCAGCGCCCCAGCCGCCGCTGCGCCGAGGCCAGCAGGATCCACACCTCGGGGTGGTCGGCGTGGGCGTGCGCCAGCTCGTCCAGCAGCCGCCGCGCGCGGTCGGCCTGGCCGTCCGAGAGCGCCAGCTTGGCCTCGCCCAGCGCGTCGCGCAGCGGGCGCTCCATCGCCGGCCCCGCCTCGGCCCCGGCCGGCTCGTCCACGATCTCCACGATCCCCGTGGTCACCAGGCCGTAGACGATCTTGGCCACCTCGAACTCGGCCCGCCCCAGCGCCACCGCGATCTCCTTGAGCGTGCGGCTGCCGTCGATCTCCGCCAGCACCTCCCACTCGCTGGGGTGCAGGTCCAGCGTGGGGCCGTCGGGCGAGTCGGGGACCAGCGCGGGGATCACCCCCATCCCCGCGATCTTGTTCTCCAGCGTGCTCCACTCGTCCACCCGCCGCGCCGCCTCCATCAGCAGGCTCTCGGTGGGCACCCGCACCCCCACGCTCCCGTTCTGGACGGCCGGGCTCTCCTCGAAGCGGAAGTAGCCGTCCTTCCACTGGATCAGGGTGAACACCGCCTCCTCGATCTGGAAGCGCAGCTGCCGGCGCACGTCCTGCGCGCCCACCGCCCCCATCTCCACCAGGATCTCGCCCAGCGGCCGCGCCGGCGCACGCGCCTGCGCCACGCGCGCCTGCTCGATCTGCGCCTCGGTCACCTTCCCCGCGCGCAGCAGCAGGTGGCCGATGCGCTCGTGGTCTTCGCCCAGCGCGGCCGAGGTGACGGCGCCGCGGTCGAAGCGCACCACCGCCGGCCGCTGGCGCGCCTCGTTGCGGATGGTGAGCACGCCCGTCTTGCGCGACAGGTCCAGCAGCTGGAACACGTCGGTCAGCGCGAGCTCGCGGAGGGGCCCCTCGATCGCCATCGGGCTCTCCTAGCGGGCGGCCGCGGGCGCGCCCGCGGTCTGGAACACGCTGGCGATGTCCAGCGCGGTGTGGATGTTCTCGCGCGCCGAGGCCGCGTAGGGCCCGTCGGGCTCGGCCTCCACCGCGCGCCGCCAGAGCTCGATCGCCTCGCGGAAGCGCCGCTCGGCCGCGGCCACCAGCCCCAGGTGGAAGAGCGCGTCGGCGCGGTCGGGGTCGAACCTGAGGATGCGCGCGAACGCCGTGCGCGCGTCGCCGCGGCGGCCGTCGTCCAGCAGCACCTGTCCCAGCAGCAGCAGCGCGTCGAAGTGGTACGGGTCGCCGGCCAGCAGGTCCACCAGCGTGTGCACCGACTCGCCGAAGCGGCCGGCGGCGCGCTGCGCCGAGGCCAGGAGGAGCGCGCCGTCGAAGTAGCTGGGGAGCACGTCCAGCGCGGCCCGCGCCTCGGCGATCGCCTCGCCGGTGCGACCACGGTCCAGGTAGAGGCGGCCCAGCTCCAGCCGCGCGGCCACGAAGTCGGGGTCCAGCTTGATGGCCAGCCGCAGCGCGCGCTCGGCGTCTTCCGGCTTCCCCGCGGCCAGCGCGGCGCGGCCCAGGTTGCGCAGCAGCGACGCGTCCTTGGGCGCCAGCTCCACCGCGCGCGAGAACACGCGCACCGCGTCGACCCCCATCCCCTGCGCCAGCAGCGCCTCGCCCAGCACCTGCAGCGTGTCCACCCGGTCGGGGTCGTGGTCGCGCACCGTCTCGGCCGCCTCGCGCGCCTCCACCGGGCGGCCCAGGCGCAGCAGCGCGCGGGCGCGGCCGGTCCACGCACGCGAATGGTCGCCGCCCCACTCGGCGCCCTCCAGCCGGGCCACCGCGCTGTCGAAGCGCTCCAGCGCCTCGCCCTCCAGCCCCTGGCGGAGGAAGATCTGCGCGGTGAGCAGCGCCGCCTGCACCGGGTCGGCCCCGGCCACGGCCACGCGGCGCACCTCGCCCAGCGCGCGGTCGAGCAGCCCCTTCGACAGGTAGTCCTCGGCCAGCGCGAAGGCGTCGGCGGCCGACGCGGGGGCGGAGGGCTGCGCCGCCGGCGCGGGCGCCAGCTCGGCGAAGATCTGGTCCAGCGCGCCGTCGTCGAAGGTGAAGCTCTCCACCCCCGCGTCGCCGCTGATCCGCTCGGCCGCGTCCAGCTCGGGCGCCAGCACCTCGGCATACTCGAACTGCACGTCGATCGCCAGCTTGTAGCGCGGCGTGGTGTAGTACGGGTTCAGCTCCAGCGCGCGCTTGGTCTCGCGCAGCGCCCCCTCGAAGTCGCCCAGGTTGGACAGCACGAACGAAAGGTTGTAGCGCGCCTCGGCGAAGTTGGGGTCGGCCTCCACCGAGCGGACGAAGGCGTTGCGGGCCTCCTCGTAGCGCCGCGTCTCCATCAGCACCGCGCCGATGCCGTTCCACGCGCCGGCCGCGTCGGTGCTGGCCTTGAGCGCGGCGCGGAAGGCGTCCAGCGCGGCGCCGTGGCGGCCGCGGCGCAGGTACATCAGCCCGCGGTTGCACCACGCGTCGATGAACCCGGGCCTGAGTGCCACCGCCTGCGTAAACGCCTCGTCGGCGCCCCGGTCGTCACCCCGGTGCAGCCGGACCACGCCCAGGTTGTTCCACGCCAGCGCGTAGGCCGCGTCGCTGTCCAGCGCGCGGCGGTAGCTGGCCTCGGCGCCGTCCACGTCGCCCGTCTGGTGCAGGCACACGCCGCGCTCGTTCCACAGCTTGGGGCTCTTCTCGTCCTCCGCCAGCAGGCGGTCGTACAGGTCCAGCGCCTGGCTGGCCTTCCCCTGGAGGAGGTGCACCTCGGCCATCGCCTGGCGCACCAGCGCGGGCTCCTCGCCCTGCTCCAGCGCGCGGGTGAACTCGCGCAGGGCCTCCTCGTACAGCGCCTTCTGGCGGAAGGCGATCCCTAGGTTGTAGTGCGCCAGCTTCTCGCCCTGCGCCACCTCGGGGCGGCGCACGCGGCCGCCCACCAGCTCCTGGTAGCGCGCGGCGCTGTAGCGGTCGAGCGAGAGGTTGGCCTGCGCCTTGGCGAAGTGCGGGTTCAGCTGCATGGCGCGGCGGCTGGCGGCGCTGGCGCGCGGCATGTCCTGCATGTCGCCGTACACGAAGGCCAGCACGTAGTGGGCGTCGGCCAGCTCGGGGTTCAGCTCCACGGCGCGCGAAAGCTCCCGCAGCGCCTCGTCGTTCAGGCCGCGGTTGTAGTACAGCTCGCCCACGTAGAAGTGGAGCACGGCGCTGTCGGGGTCGTGGTCCAGCGCGCGCACGAACCAGGTCATCGCCGTCTCGAAGTTCCCCCCCGCCTTCTCGGCCTGGCCCAGCTGGATGAGCACCCCCAAGTCGTCGGGGTCCTGCGCGAGCACGCGCTTCAGCTCGGCCACGGCGCCGGCGTGGTCGCCGGTGTTCAGGTACGCCTGGGCCAGGCGGGTGCGCGCGGCGGCGTCGGAAGGGTCCTCGCGCAGCCGCTCGCGCAGCTCCGAGATCATCCGGTCGTAGAAGCCGGTGGCGAAGTAGGCGATCTCCAGGTTGCGCTGCGCCACCACCATCTTGGGGTCGATGGCCAGCGCGCGCTGGAACTGGTGGATCGCCTCCTCGTACAGCGCCTTGTTGAAGTAGAGGACGCCCAGGTTGTTGTGCGCGCCCGCGTCGGCCGCGTCGATCCTCTGGGCGAAGCCGCGCAGGATGCGCAGGTCGCGCTCCGAGTGAGGCGGGCGCGGCTCCTGGGCGGGGGGGGCGGAAAGGTCCTGCAGGTCAGGCAAGGCGAACGGCCTGGAGGATGATCTCGAGCGACTCGACGTCGGGAAGGAGCAGGAACTGCCCCTGCACCACCTCGTCACCGGCCATCAGGAACTCGGTCTGGATGCAGAAGACGAAGTCGCGCTCGTGGCCGAAGTTGGTGTAGGCCGTGGTGAGCACCGCGCCGCACAGGTCGATCACCAGCGACGGCACCGACGGCAGCAGCATCAGCCCCATGAAGTCGGAGAGCGCGTTCATGTAGGCGGCCGAGAGGATGTTGCCGGCCTCCTTGATGGCGCTCTGCTCCAGCTCGCCGAACACGTGGCTGCTGCCGGGCTGGCGGTGCAGCAGGATCTCGGCGAGACGCATGGCGGCGTTGCGCGGAAAGATCAGCAGGGTGCGCCCGGTCAGGTCGCCCAGCATGTGCATCAGCACCGCGGCGACGATCTCCTCGGGGTGCCCCATGATCTCGGGAACGTCTTCGAGCGGGGTGACCTGCAGGCGCGGAACGTTGATCATGATCCGCGTGTTGGTCATCTGCGAGAGCGCCGTGGCGGCGTGCCCCGCGCCCATGTTGCTCACCTCCCGCAGGGCGTCGATCTGCATTGCCCCCAGGTCGCGCAGGTCGAGCGTCATCGTGTGGGTCGCTCCGTGTCGTGTATCGTCGGCGGCGGCGTGCGTGCCGCTGGTGCGTGTCTCGGGTGTCGTGCGGCGCGGGTCACATCTACAGCTAACAGCCGAACTGCTCCAATAGCAACACTCGCGAACGTTGCGTCGGCTTCGTGCCCATCCACGGGTGGACGATCGAACGACGGATCCGGTCGTGTCCCGCTCGCGCGGGGCCACCCGCCCCTGGCTCGATCTCGACGGAGGCGGCGGTGCGGGCGGCCCTCGTAGGGGCGAGGCAAGCCTCGCCCATCCCGCCGCCGCACCCGCGTCCGCCCTGTCACAGCGATACCGACGCAACAGTCCGCGAAGGCGGACTTCGTGCCGTCGTTGCCGCGAATTCATCCGCCCCGCAACCACCGGCGCCTCCGAACCCGCAGCCAACCCCGCCCCGCGAGCAACCCGCCGGCTGTCCCCTGTCCCCTGTCCCCTAAACCGTCGCCGCCGCCGCGATCACGCTCCCCGCATCCAGGATCAGCGCCGGCCGCCCGTCGCTCAGGATGGTCGCGCCGCTGAACAGGCGCAGGGTGTCGGCGGTGGCGTCGAACTGCTTCACCACGATCTCCTGCTGGCCCAGCAGCGCGTCCACCTCCAGCCCGATCCGCTGCTCGCCCACCTCCAGGATCACCGCGTGCCGCTTGCGGGCGTCGGGGCGGGTGCCGTTGGTGCCCAGGATCTGCCGCAAGCCCAGCAGCGGGATCACCTCGTCGCGCAGGAACGCCACCGTGCGGCCCTTCACCGTGCCCACCTCGTCGGCCAGCAGGTGCACCGTCTCGCCCACGTGCGTCAGCGGCAGCGCGTAGGTCTCGCCGCTCTGCCGCACCAGCAGCGCGCGCACGATGGCCAGCGTCTGCGGCAGCTGCAGCGTCATCGAGGTGCCCCGGCCAGGCTCGCTGAAGATCTCCAGCATCCCGCCCAGCGCCCGCACCCGCGTGGCGACCACGTCGAGCCCCACCCCGCGCCCCGACACGTCGGTCACCGTCTCGGCGGTGCTGAAGCCGGCGCGGGTGAGCAGGCGGTACACCTCCTCGTCGGGGAGCCCGGCCGCTTCTTCGCGCGACACCATGCCGTTCTGCACCGCCCTGGCGAGCACGCGCTCGCGCTGCACCCCGCGCCCGTCGTCCTCCACGCGGATGATGATGCGGCTGCGCTCGCGGCTGGCCTGCAGGCGCAGCGTGCCCGTCTCGGGCTTGCCGTGCGCGCGCCGCTCGGCGGGCGCCTCGATGCCGTGGTCGAGCGAGTTGCGGAGGAGGTGGACCAGCGGGTCGCCGATCTCGTCGAGCATCGAGCGGTCCAGCTCGATCTCCTTCCCCTCGATCACGAAGTCGACCTTCTTCCCCAGGCTTCGCGCGGCGTCGCGCACCAGCCGCGGGAAGCGGTCGAACACCTGGCTCACCGGCGCCAGGCGCGCGCGCATGATCTCGTCCTGCAGCTCGCCGATCAGCCGGCTGGCCTGGTCCACCGTCTCGGCCAGGTCGGGGGTCTCGTGGCTCACCAGCCGGCGCAGGCGGTCGCGCACGATCACCAGCTCGCCCACCTGGTTCATCAGCGCGTCCAGCCGGCGCAGGTCCACGCGGATGTGCCGCGCGCGCCCGGCCGCCCCGGCCGCCGCCGCGCCCTCCTCGGCCGGAGCGTCGGCGGCGGGGTCCACGGTGCGCTCGGTGGCGGCGGCGTGCTCGGCCACCTCCACCTCGCCGATCTCGCCCACGGCCAGCAGCGCCGCGCGCACCTGTGCGGCCGGCGCCTCGCTGCGCAGCACGAAGCGCAGCGTGCCGTTGAAGTCGGGCTCGTTCAGCGCGGCCTCGGCCGGCTCCACCCCGCTCACCTCGCCCAGCTCGCGGGCGCGCTTGAGCGCCATGAACGCGCGCACCCCGGGGAGGAGCGCCTCCTTGGCCATCACCACCCGCACCCGCAGCGCCCCGTCGGCCGCGTCCGCGTCGGCCGCCGCGGAGTCACCCGGCGCCTCCAGCTCCACCTGCGGGGCGAAGAAGTCGAAGGTGACGTCGTCCTGCCCGGCCGCGGCGCGCAGGCGGCCCAGCAGGGCGTCCAGCGCCGGCTCGTCGCCGCTCTCCTCCACCGCCAGCTCGATCGCCTTCTCCAGCGCGTCGCAGGCGGCGAAGAGCAGGTCGATGGTGTCGGGCGTGGCCTGCGCCTTCCCCAGCCGGATGCGGTCGAGGAGGTTCTCCATCTCGTGGGACAGGTCCGCCACCGAGCGGTAGCCCATGGTGGCGCTCATCCCCTTGATGGTATGGACGGCGCGGAAAACCCCCTCCACCACCTCGCGCGAGCCGGGATCGTTCTCCAGCGTCAGCAGCAGGTGGTTGATCGACGAGACGTGCTCGCGCGACTCGGAGAGGAAGAGCTCCCCGTACTGCGAGAGTTCCATGCGGCTAGAACGGGTGCGTGAGGGCGCGGGTGCGCGCGTGCGTTCGGGGTGCGGTGCGTGGCCGGGCCGCGGCTCGGGGTCGGGGCGCCGGGCCTGGACGGGGCGCGGCGCCGTTCAGCCGTGCGGAAGCGTCAACGCACCCGCGCGCCCGCGCACGGGCGCACCGTTCAGCCCAGGACGCGCTGGACGGCCTCGAGCACCCGGCTGGGCTGGAACGGCTTCACCACGAAGTCGCGCGCGCCGGCCTGGATCGCCTCGATCACCAGCGCCTGCTGGCCCATGGCGCTGCACATCAGGATCTTCGCGGTGGGATCTTCCTTGATGATCTCGCGCACGGCGTCGATCCCGCCCATGTCCGGCATCACGATGTCCATCGTCACCAGGTCGGGCTTGAACTGGCGGTACTTCTCCACCGCCTGCACGCCCGTCTCGGCCTCCGCCACGATCTGGAAGCCCGCCTGCGTGAGGATGTCGCCGATCATGGTTCGCATGAAGATGGCGTCATCGCAGATCAACACGGTCTGACTCATCAAGCCTCCGTCTTCGCGTGCGCGGGGTGCACCGGGTGCACCCTACGCCAGGATGGGGTCGAAGATCTCGTCGGGGTCCACGGCGACGAAGATCTCGTCGTCCACTTCGCCGACGCCGCGCAGGTACGCGCGGTCAATACGTAGTGACCGCAGCACTTCGGCGCTGTCGGCCAACGAGCCGGGGTCCACCGAAACGATGCGGGCCACTTCCTCCACCGCGATCCCCACCAGCTTCGCGCGGTGCTCCACGATCACGATGCTGTGCTCGGGAATGCGCGAGGCGGGGGGAAGGTTGAGGCGGGCACCCAGGTCCACCACGGTCACGATGCGGCCGCGCAGGTTGATCAGCCCGCACACGTGGCTCGCGCTCCCCGGCAGCGGCGTGTACGGCCGCGCCGGGATGATCTCGCGGATGCGCGCGACCGGAAGCGCGAACCGGTGCTCGCCGACCACGAAGAGCACCATCCGCTCGGGCTCGGCGGCGTGCAAGGCCGCTTCGGCAGGAACGTCTTCGGTGTCGGTGAGGAGCATTGCCGGCCTGAAGGGGATCCCGCTCTGGGTGTGAGGGAGTCAACATAGCGGGGGGGTCATGGCCGGTCAAGCAAGCAATCGGCCGGAGTTCGGGCGATGGAGCGCGTTCCTACG
>Ga0070686_100000049_pt1 | contig 98216 bp, 86 predicted proteins | sample KBSS23LmetaG_FD_65654 | JGI IMG/M metagenome (GOLD analysis project Ga0070686, IMG submission 65654) | Switchgrass rhizosphere microbial communities from Kellogg Biological Station, Michigan, USA - KBS S2-3L metaG | ecosystem: Host-associated > Plants > Roots > Rhizosphere ...
AGCCGAACTGCATCCAGCTTGTACTCGCGCGTGTACTGCCTTCGCTTCTCCCCCATGGGTCCACCTCCTCACCCGAACCTACGGGCTTATCTCGGTGTCCACCATCGCGGGGCAATCCCATCTCTGTGCCTCTGTGTGACACGTCAGCAGGGCCCTCCGCGGCGATGATTCATGCGGATATGGTATAATCCTCAATTCACCGGATAGCCGTAGCTGCTCACGCGTGGTGAGCTGTGGCCGCCGCGCAGGCTGGACTGCAGGAAGCGGCGGACCCGCGTCTCCACCACCTCGGGGTTGGTGAGGAACACGTAGTGCCGGCCGCCGGCGACCTCGCTGATCCCCGCCGCCCGCGCCAGGCGGAAGCGGCTCTGCTGCTGCTCGTAGATCCGGCGCTCGACCTGGAACCGGGCCTCGGCGGCGCGCTGCTCGTCGGCGCTCATCTGGTCGTACCAGGGATACTTCTCGCGCACCGTGCGCGGGGTGCCGTAGATGGCCAGCGACGGAGGGATGATGCGCAGCAGCGAGGCCGGCTCGGCGCCCGCCCTCAGCTTCGCTTCCACCCCCGCGGCGATCCGCTGCCCGGCCAGGTGCCCCGTGGCGTCCACCTCGAACATCGCCCGCACCTCGCTCTCGGGGTAGCCGGGCCCGGCGAATACCGAGAGCCACGCCGTCATCGATGCGGGAGTGTTGGGGTCGCCCGCGGGAAAGCGGGGGCGGGGGAACGGCCCGGCCGTCCACTCGGGGGTGGCGTAGAGCTGCGCGAAGTCGAAGGCGGCGTCGAGGTACACCGCGCGGATCACCCGGCGCGGCAGGTGCGCCGCCAGCCAGTTCAGCTCGCTGCCGCCGAACGAGTGCGCCACGAACAGCGCGCGCTCGAAGCGCATCTGGTCCATCACGGCCAGGATGTCGTTGGCCAGCGTCTCGGAATCGTACCCGCCCTCGGGCTTGCTCGACCCGCCGAAGCCGCGGCGGGTGATGCCGATCACGTGGAAGCCGTGGGTGAAGCGCGGGGCGAAGTCGTCCCACACGTGCGCCGTGTTGCCGAAGCCAGCCAGGAAGATCAGCGGCGGCCCCGTGCCGCCCCAGTCCACCACCTCCACGTCCACGTTCAGCCCCGTGTTCACGCGGCGAACGGTGTGCGGCGACGGATCGCGCCAGTCGTCGTGGATGGCGGGCGCCTGCGCGCGGCTCGCAGGCGCCCTTCCAGCCGAGCCCGCGGCCGCCGAGAACCCGACGGCGCCCAGCGCGGCGACGGCGAGGAGGGCCAGCTTCGACGCGGCGGGGCGCGGGAACGTGCGGGGGGACTTCATCGTCACCTCTGGGCCGGGCGTGTCGACCTGAACGAGGGGGATCTCACGGCGCACGGAAGAGCCGGGAACCCGCGACCGTCCACCAGAACGCGCAAGGCGGGTCTCGTGCGACAGCCCCGTGTCACGGAAGTACGAGAGTACGGAAGTACGCGCGATGTAGACGAGACGCGTCTGGCGAGTGCGCACGGCAGACATGCCACACCCCGTCGTTCCGTTCCCTGAATCTACTGGTTGGGCCCCACCAGCCGCGGCTCGTCGGGCGGCACCTCGGCCTGGGCGAAGTAGCGCTCCAGCGTCTGGGCCAGGCCGGGCGCCAGCGCGGCGACGCCGGCCAGGGAGCGGACGGCGTCCACGTCGTGCGGGCGGGCGTAGATCACGTCACTGGCGCGGAGCACCGTCCACTCGGGGTGCGGCCGGTCCAGCAGCACGATCTCGTCGCCGGGCGCCACGTGGCCTTCCAGCAGCACGCGCAGGTACCAGCCGGTGCGGCGGGTGCGCTGCACGCGCGCCGAGAGGTCCTTGATCGCCCAGCGTCGCGCGATCTTCCAGCAGGGCACCCGCGGCTGCGACACCTGCACCCTCGCCTCGCCGATGGCGTAGACGTCGCCGATGCACACCGCGGACTCGTCCTGCCCCTCCACCGTGAAGTTCTCGCCGAAGCCGCCGTATGGCAGCTCGCGGCCCAGCTCCTGGTGCCAGAGCGGGTAGTGCGCCGCGGCGTAGGCCATGGCGGCCTTGTCGGGCCCACCGTGGTGCTGGAGGTCGGCCTGGCGGTCGCCGTCCAGGTTGGTGCGGCCCAGGAAGACCGGGCCGGCCACCGGCTCCTTGAAGAACGCCGTGGTCCACGCGCGCTCCATCGCGCTGCCCGCGTCAGGCCGGCCGTGCTCGCGCGGGAGGGCGACCTGGATCGAGAGAAGCTTCATTCGCCCACCTCGGGTGGTTGAGCCATGTCATCCATCTGCGCCACCACTGGCACGTAGCCCAGGCAGCGCAGCACGGGGATGCGCGGGTACTTCGGGAAGCGCGGGTCCACGTCCGACAGCGTGCAGAGGTAGAAGCGCGAGCCCTTTCGCGTTTCCACCACCTTCACGTGGCGGCAGCTCTCGCAGAGGCCCGCGGGCGGCGTGTACGTGCGCGGCGCGTCCACCGTCAGCGCGGGGACGAGGCGCCGGCGTGCTCGCGCGCGTCCTTCCACCACGCCTGCAGCGCGTAGCTCAGGAAGAGGAACACGGCGCCGAAACCCAGGAACAGGAGCACGCGGAAGAGCGGGTCGAGCGCGCGCAGGTCGACCATGAAGAGCTTGGCGACCACGGCCAGCAGCGTGGCGATGGCCGTCTTCTCCAGCAGCGGCACGCGCCGCCGCAGCCCCACCAGCAGCAGCCCCAGCCCGTACGCGCCCCAGGCGATGGTCGCCATCCCCTCGCCCCCCTCGTACGGTGCCAGCCCGCGCCAGAGCCACCCCATCAGACCCACGTGCACGAAGAAGCGGTAGCCCAGCACCGCGCGGCGCGAGCGGAACAGGTACGAGCTCGCGAGCCCCACCGCCAGCAGCGCCAGGTCGGCCAGCTGCCGCGGCGCGCTGGTGTCGCCGGTCTGCGTGAGCCGGTAGAGCATCCATGCGGCGGCCGCGATGAACACCTTGTGCGCCATCCAGCGGATGGACGGCCCGCCGCCGCGCGCCGCCAGCCAGTGCAGCGCCAGCGTCTGCCCGGTGAGCGCCAGCAGCAGCGCATTTCCGTGGAACGAGGCGATGCAGCCGACCGACGCCATCATCGACGCGGTGAAGAAGATCGCCCGCGCGATGCGGTGGTCGGGGCGGTACAGCGCCCAGCCGGCCAGCACGTAGGCGGCCGAGAGCGCCAGCACCCAGTAGCCCCACGCCTCGGGCTGCGGGTTCCACACCGCGGCGGCCACCGCCAGCGCGGCGTGCGGAGGCACCAGCACCAGCGCATACCAGTGCGCCACGTCCAGGTGGGGCCAGTGGCGCTCGTGTCCGCCCGCGCGCCGCAGCAGCGCCACTCGCCGGGCTACCGGGAGCGCGCCCAGCGCCACCCAAGCGAACACGGCGGCCAGCTGCACGATCCAGCGGTCGGGCGTGGCGGTCTGGGGGGCGGGCGGCAGGTGGCGAGCGTAGATGAACAGCAGCGCCCATCCCAGCGCCTGCGCCGTCCACAGCACGCCGCGCCAGCCGCGGTACAGGAAGACGCCCGCCGTCCATGCCAGGATCAGGCAGGTGTAGAGCGCGAAGCCGCGCGGCGTGCCGTAGCTCACCCCCAGCAACAACGGCGTGCCCAGCCCGCCCACGGCGCCCAGCACCCCCAGCGCCGGCGCGTCGCGCCTGAGCGCCATCCCGAACGCCACCACGGTGATGGCCACCATCCCCACGAACGCGGCCACGTAGCCCACCAGGCCGTACAGGTTGAAGGCGGCCCAGCCGGTGGTGTACCACGCGGCCACGCCGCCGCCCAGCAGCACCGCGCCGTAGCGCTGGCGCGTGTCGATGCGCAGCCCCAGCGCGAACAGCAGCGCCCCAAGCGCCGCGCCGAAGGCCACGCGCACGGCCGGGGTGAGCCACCCCATCTCGATCGAGTAGCGGAAGAGGAGCCCCGTGCCCAGCAGCACCAGCCCGATCCCCAGCCGGTTGAGCCACAGCTGCCCGTCCCACTCCAGCTTCGGCATCCCCCATCCGCGCGACGCCTGCGGACGTGTCTGCGGCTGCGGGTATTTCGGACTCTGCGGCCCCGGCGCCGTCCCGGGCGTCGCGTCAATCGCATACGACGGCGTCGAGGGTGACGAGGCGGCGGGCGGGCGCGCGGCGAGCTCGCGCTGGAGGTCGCCCACCAGGCGCTCCAGCCGCTCGATGCGCTCTTCCAGCGCGCGGGGGTCCTGCGGGGTGCTCATGCGGAAAGGCTCAGGGGTTCCTCGCCCGCCACCAGGCGGTTCTCGGCGTCCTGCCATTGCAGCACGGCCGGCGCGAGCGGGGGCGACTGCACCGCCGAACCGGTGGCGTCGATCACCTGCTGCGGGCGCAGGCGGCCGTCACGGCCCGAGAACTGGATCTTCACCAGCCCGTAGGCCGCCAGCGTGCCGCCACGGGTGAAGCGCTGCTCCATGAAGAACCAGCGGTCGTCCCACCCCAGCAGCCGCGAGCGCAGCTCGTAGCGGTGGAAGGGGTTGAGCGCGCGCCGGAAGCTCACCGCCACGGAAGCGACCACGCCCGACCAGCGGTGAAGGCGCATCGCGCGGACGATGCCGATGCGCATCAGCAGGTCCACGCGGCCCAGGTCCATGTGCGTGAGGTAGCGGCCGTTGTTCATGTGGCCGTTCACGTCCAGGTCGCTGGGCAGCACGGTGAGGTGCACCACCGACTCGCCTAGCGTGCCCAGCCGCGTGCGCCGCAGCGCCGCCAGCGCCGTGTAGATCAGGCGGAAGATCAGGTTCATGCCGGCCGCGTGGCTTCCAGGTAGAGCATGGGGACCGTGGTGCGCAGCTCGCCATCACGCATGGCGATGGCGTCCAGCCGGCGCTCGGCCTCGGCCAGCAGCTCGCGCTCGCCGTCCGGCCCGAGCGCCGCGCGCCACGACGGGAGGAAGCCGATCACCGTAAGCCAGTGCCGCAGCAGCGCGCCGCCGCTGGCGTAGCGCAGGGTGAGCTCGCTCCGCACCGCCCGCCGCACGAGAAACCCCGCGCGCTCCATCCACCCGCTGATCGACGCCTCGGTACCGCGCCGAGCCTCGTCCTCCGCGAGACGCTGGACGGCGGCGGCATCGCCCGCGTCACGGGCGACGGCGCGGAAGACGTCGTAGACCTCGCGCATGTGGCCGGCGAGATTGGTGGTGAGCGCCATCGTGCCGCCGGGGCGCAGGATGCGGCCGCACTCGGCCAGCACCCGGTCGGGAGCGGCGAAGTTGTTGACACCCAGGTTCGACACCACCATCGCGAAGCTGCCGCCGCGGAAGGGGAGCGCCGCGCCATCCCCCGCTGCCAGCGCCACGTTCGGCAGCCGGTAGATCTGCCGGCGCCGCTCGGCCATGCCCAGCGCGCGCAGCCACACATCCGCGCCCACGACGTGCGACGCCGGCCCCAGCACGTGCGCCAGCTCGAAGAGCGGGAAGCCGGTCGCGCACCCCAGGTCCAGCACCGGCCCGCCGGGTGCGAGCGGGAGGTGGTCCAGCAGCAGCGCGCCGAAGCGCGACCCCCAGAGCTGCGCCTCGCCGAACGTGTCGGCGATCTCGTCCATCCCGATCTGTCGCTCGAGGTAGTCGGTCACGGGCGGGCGGGATTGGGATCGGGCAGCAACACGGGAGCTCGATGCCGGAAATCTAACGAGAGGGGCAGATCCGTTGCACCCACGGCCCCGTCACGGCATGAACACGGAGGGAGCGGAGAACGGCCGGAGGGAGCGGAGGAACCGCAGTTCTCCGCTCCCTCCGTTCTCTCCGCTGCTCCGTGTTCACTGCTGTTGCCGCTCCCCTACACCGCGGGGTGCAGCGGCCCCCTCCCCCGCCCCGCCACCTCCCATGCCTCCACGATCTCGTCGCCGCGCACGCCGTAGAGGCGCTCGTGCAGGTTCACCGACACGCACACGTGGTTGGGGACGATGCGCACGCGGTCGCCCACCCGCGGCTTCCAGTCGGTGTGCGACAGGTCGAGCACGCCGTGCTCTTCCGACACGCTGCGCACCAGCACGTCGGGTCTGTCCAGCAGCGCGCCCAGGCCGGGCTCGTCGGTGGGCAGCGGGTCGCGGGCGATGGCCTTGGCGCCGGCATCCACCACCGCCTGGCCGGGAACGCTGGTGCTGATCACGGTGGCGAGCACCGAGTAGGCCACCTGCTCCCACTCGCACGCACCCACCGCGAAGGTGGTGCGGTCGTTGAAGATGTTGGTGCCGGGGCGCACCTCGGTGGCGCCGGTGACCTCGTGCGAGCGCCAGAAGGTGGGGGTGGACCCGCCGCTCACCACGTGCGGCCGGAGCCCCGCCCGCGTGGCGGCCTCCACGAACCGGCCGACGGTGGCCGAAAGCTCGCCCAGCGCCTCGTCCTGCGTCTCCATCCGGGTGCGCACGTGGCCGGGGTAGAACATCAGCCCGCGGTACTCCACGCCGTTCAGCTCGGCCGCGAGCCCCGCGAGCGCCACCGCCTCCTCGGGCGACGACACGCCCACGCGGCGCATCCCGGCGTCGAACTCCACCAGCACGCCCACGCGCCGCCCCCGCTCGCGCGCCGCCGCCGCCAGCGGCCGCAGCGCGTCGGCCGAGTCGAGCGCCACGGTCAGGCGCACGTGCTCGGGGAGCGCCAGCACGCGGTCCGTCGTCCCCCGGCTCACCGGCGGATAGGCGAGGAGGAGGTCGCTCACCGCCCCGGCCATCACCTCGGCCTCGCGCGCGGTGGCCACCGTCACGCCCACCGCGCCGGCGGCCACCTGCAGGGCGGCCAGCGCGGGGACCTTGTGCGTCTTGGCGTGCGGGCGCCACGCCAGCGCGTGCTCGCGGGTGTACTCGGCGGCGCGGCCGATGTTGGCGTGCATGCGGCCCACGTCCACCACGGCGGCGGGTGTTTCGAGCTGGTCGAGCGACTGCGGATCGGGCATGCGGATCTTTCGGTTGAGGCGAGTGGGCAAGATCCGGGTGGGCGGGGGAGATGTCCAGAGCTAGCCTTGATACCGCAGACCGGTGCGTGCGTGCGCGCGTACGTTACTTTGGACGCTTCGCCGTGGCCCAGCGCACGCACCGGGCGCACCCGCGCACCTGCTCGACCCTGGCCGCCGACGCACGAGGAACTCATGCCCATCTCCGACTACGACCGCATCGCCCAGGCGATCGGGTTCATCGAAGCCAACGCGCGCCGCCAGCCCACGCTGGACGAGGTGGCGCGGAGCGTGTACCTGAGCGAGTTCCACTTCCAGCGCCTCTTCCGGCGCTGGGTGGGGATCTCGCCCAAGCGCTTCCTGCAGTTCCTCACCATCCAGCACGCCAAGCAGCGCCTGGAAGAGTGCCGCTCGGTGCTGGACGTGACGTACGACTCGGGCCTCAGCAGCCCGGGGCGCCTGCACGACCTGTTCGTGACCCTCGAAGCCGTGACGCCCGGCGAGTACAAGCGCCGCGGCGAAGGGCTGCGGATCGCCTACGGCTTCCACGACACGCCCTTCGGCACCGCGCTGCTGGGGGCCACCGGGCGGGGGCTGTGCGCGCTCACCTTCGTGGACGAAGGCGGCGAGGGCGCCGCCATCGACGAGCTGCGGGAGCGCTGGACGCGCGCCGACCTGGACGAGGACCCGCGCGACACGGCCGACCTGGCCCGGCGCATCTTTGCCCCCGAGGGGCGCGACGACCGGCCGATCCCGCTGCTGGTGCAGGGCACCAACCACCAGGTGCGCGTGTGGGAGGCGCTGCTGCGCGTGCCGCCGGGCGCGCTGGTGAGCTACGAGCAGCTCGCCGCCGCCGCGGGCAAGCCCGAGGCCGTGCGCGCCGTGGCCAGCGCCGTGGCGCGCAACCAGATCGCCTACGTGATCCCCTGCCACCGCGTGATCCGCAAGCTGGGCGCCTTCGGCGGCTACCGCTGGGGGATGGGGCGCAAGAAGGCGATCGTCGCCTGGGAAGCGGCGCGCGCGCTGGGGGAAGAGGACAGGGAGGAGATGGAGATGGAGGATCGCGCGGAGGAGCGGGCGGCGGTGGGGTGAGCGTGGGCGGGTTCGCCGACGGGCGTCGGCGGATGCGGCGGCGGGCGGGGATCGCTCCCCGCCCGCCTTTCGCGCGTCAGCCCGGAGGGCAGTTCGCGGTACCCTGGCAGCACACGAAGGTGCGCTCGCGCGAGGCCATGTTGCAGGGAGCCATCACGCAGCTGCAATTGCTGATGAGGCACGTGTCGTCCTGCGTGTAGTTGTAGCACTCCTGGCTGAAGACCTCGCGCCCCTTGACCGTTCCGCTCACCTGCTCGTGGCTGCCCGGCGAGAACGACTCGACGGCCAGCGCGTCCAGCGACAGCATCAGCTTCTTCATGCTCCTGCTCCGTGTAGAGGTGCGAGCGGCGCGGGTGGGCGGGCCGGCCGGCCCGTTCAGGCCGACGCTCAACAAACGCATGGCGGGCCGGTTCTCGACACGGATGTGGTTCCAGCCGTGCGGGTTACGGGACGAGACGTGGAGATCGGGGACGGGGACGAGCCGGGAAGGAGGGAGGCGGGACGAACTCGGGTGCGTTTGCGCCGCCCGCGTGAGGGATGCGCGCCCGGAGGGCCGGGACGGCGGCGGCGCGCGGCGCGCGGCGCGGGGGAATCGGTGGAGAAGATGCGAGGCGCGCCGCCGGTGGCCCGGCTGCGTTGGGCACGGCGGTATCGTGCCCTACGCAGCGCGCAGCCCGGTTCGGCGCCTCGGCGCCGAACACGCCCGAACCCGGCCGTTCAACCCCGCCCGGCCGATCCCGGATGCTCGATCGCGCCGTTCAGTCCCATCCGTTGGCCGACGTACCGCCCGCCCAGGGCGCGCTGCGCGGCACCAGCGCCGTGAGCCCCGCCTTGCGCAGGTAGCCGCTGGTGCCGCGCAGCTCGTCGGTGAGCGTCTTCTTCTCGCGGAAGAGCATCATCTGCTGCTCGGGGGGGGCCACGGGCAGCTCGCGCGTGATCTCCAGCAGCCGCGTCTGGATGGAGCGCGCGCGGATCAGCTGCAGGCTGCCCATGAAGAACTGGTCGGCGGGGATCAGCGTGGCCGCCTCGGGGTCGCCCCGCAGCTCTTCGACCAGCGCCATCACGTGCGGCGGGAACACGCCCAGCCACTCGCTCCCCGCGTCGCGCCGCCCCTCGGCCTCCACCAGCCCGGCGAACACCTCGCCATAGGCCGGGTTGCGGAAGTCGGCGGGCGACAGCTCGCCGGCGGCGCGCTCCACCCACGCCTCGTCGCGGAACATGAGCAGGAGGAGGATGCGCTCGGGGAGGTTGCGCTCCTGGACGGCGCGGGCCACCGCCGCCACGTCGGTCACGCGGCGGCCGGCGGGCACGGGGTCGCGGCTCTCGTGCCGGCGGCGGTCGCCCCCGGCCATGCGCCGCTCGTGCGCCGGGATCTCGGCTGCCTCGCGCTCCAGGGTGTCGCGCGGCACGCCGGTCTTCTCGGAGATGCGCTGGATGTACACGCCGCGCAGCACCTCGTCGGCGGCGGCGCGCACGGTGGGGAGGAGCGCGTCGATGGCCTGGCGGGTGCCGCGGATGGAGCCGAAGTAGTCCTTGCGCTCCAGGATCTGGATCTTGCGCTCGAGCACGTCCACCGCGTCGTCCAGGTAGCGCTTGAGCGCCGCCGGGCCCTGCGCGCGCACCAGGCTGTCGGGGTCCTCGCCCTGCGGCAGGGTGGCCACCAGCACCTCCATCCCGCCGCGGAGCAGCTCGTCGCCGGTGCGGAAGGTGGCCTTGAGGCCGGCCTTGTCGCTGTCGTACAGGAGGATGGCGCGGCCGCAGTAGCGCGCGATGAGCGCCGCCTGCTCCTCGGTCATGGCGGTGCCCAGCGGCGCCACGGCGTGGTTGACGCCGTGGCTGGCCAGCGACACGTAGTCCATGTACCCCTCCACCACCAGCGCCGTCTCCTCGCGGCGGATGGCGTTCTTGGACCAGTTGAGCCCGTAGAGGGTGCGCCCTTTGGAGTAGACCGGCGTCTCGGGGCTGTTGAGGTACTTGGGAACGTGCTCCTCGGCGCTCCCCAGGATGCGCCCGCCGAACGCCACCACCCGCCCCGACAGGTCTTCGATGGGGAAGATGACGCGGCCGCGGAAGACGTCGTAGGGGTCGCGCCCGCTTTTGCTCTCCTTGGCCAGCCCCAGCTCAAGCAGCAGCTCGCTGGGGATGCCATGCTGGCGCGCCACGTCGCCGAACGCGGTCCACTCCTCGGGCGCCCACCCCAGCCCGAAGCGCTCGGCCTGCTCGCGCGTGACCCCGCGCTTCTCCAGGTACTCGCGCGCGGCGCGCCCGCCGTCGCTCTCCCACAGCTGCTTGCGGAACCAGTCGCGGGCGAAGGCGTTGACCTCGTAGTAGCGGCGTTTGGGGTCTTCTTCCGGCGCCTGGACCCGCTCGTCGGGCACCTCGATCCCCACCCGCTCGGCCACGTAGCGGATGGCGTCGGGATAGCTCATCCCCAGGTGCTTCATCAGGAAGGTGTAGACGGTGCCACCCTCGCCGCACACGAAGCACTTGTAGAACCCCTTGGAGGGGTCCACGGAGAAGTTGGGCCCTTCGCCGCCGTGCAGCGGGCAGGGCCCGCGGAAGGTCTTCCCGGAGCGCTTCAGGCGCGTGTGCTCCGAGACGATCTCCACGATGTCCGCGGCTTCGCGGATCTGCTCGACGAGGTGGTCGGGGATGGGCATCGGGATACTTCAGGGGACAGGGAACAGGGGACAGGGGACAGCCTGCCTGGACACCGGCTGGGCCTCTGGCGCCCGCTCCCACTGCTGGCACTTCAATCTACTGCGTCCGGCCACCCCGTCGAACCGGCTCAGTGTGCGGAACTCCACGACCCCCGCGAGATCGGCGCTGCGCTCGCCGGGGCGACGCTCTCCCACGGGCGGCTGAAGCCGCAAGCTAGAACAATGGGAAGCCTCGCAAACAGCGCGAGGCTGACGCGTCGCGCACCTCAGCACTGGGCACTGGGCACTGGGCACTGGGCACCGGGCACCTCCTGCCCTACGCGAACTCCACCACCGTCACCCCCGTGCCGCCCTCGAACAGCTCGCCGGGGCGCGCGGTGGCGATGCGGCGGTCGGCCTTGAGCAGGTCGCGGATGTAGGCCCGCAGCGCGCCGGTGCCCTTGCCGTGGATGATGCGGAAGGTGGGGAGGCCGGAGAGGATCGCGTCGTCCATCGCGCGGCCCAGCACCGTCTCCACCTCGTCCACCCGCATCCCGCGCAGGTCCACCTCGGGGCGCGCGTCCACGCTGTGCACGAAGTATCCCGCCTGCGCCTTCTTCTTCTGCGGCTCCTGGTCGCCCGCGGCCAGCGGCGTCAGGTCGTCAGCGGGGAGGGTGAGGCGCATGGAGCCCGCCTCCACCGTGGCCTTGCCGTCGCGCACCTCCACCACCGTGCCCGTTCGCCCCAGGCTCTCGATGCGCACCCGCACCCCCGCCTCCAGCTCGGGCGCGGGGCGGCGGGGCGCGCCGGGCGAGGCGGCCTTCGCCTTCCGCTCGGCCGGGACACGCTCGCGCTGGCGCTTGGCAGCCTCTTCCACGCGGCGGCGGGCGGCGCGGGCGGCCTCGTCGCTGGCGGCGCCCTGCTCGGCCGTGGCGCGCAGCTCGCCGATGGCGGCCTCCACCTCCTCGCGCGCCTTCAGCAGCAGGTCGCGCGCCTGCTGGCGGGCGCGGCGCTCGGCGTCCTTCTCGCGCTGGGCCAGCCCCCGCTCGCGCTCCTGGAGCTCGGCGCGAAGCCGCTCGGTCTCGGCCTGCGCGCGGTCCAGGCGGAGCTGGTTCTCGTCCAGCCGCTGCTCCTTGGCCTCCAGCTCCAGCAGCAGCCGCGAGATGTCGCGCTCGCCCTGCGGCAGGGTGCTTTCCGCGGTGGCCAGCACCTGCTCGGGGAGGCCCAGGCGGCGCGCGATCGCCAGGCCGTAGCTGCGCCCGGGGACGCCCTTCACCAGGCGGTAGGTGGGCACCAGCCGGTCGGCGTCGAACTGCAGCGAGGCGTTGATCACCCCGCGCTCCTGGGTGGCCAGCAGCTTGAGCTGGCCCAGGTGCGTGGTGGCCACCGTGAAGCACGAGCGCCGCGTGAGCTCCACCAGCACCGCCGCCGCCAGCGCGCCGCCCTCCACGGGGTCGGTGCCGCTCCCGGCCTCGTCGGTGAGCACCAGGCTTTCCCAGCCGGCGCCGTCCAGCGCCTCGCGCAGGTTCTTGAGGTGCGCGCTGAAGGTGCTCAAGCTGGCCTCGATGCTCTGCTCGTCGCCGATGTCGGCGAACACCTCGCGGAACACGGGGAGCCTGGTTCCCGGGCCCACCGGCGGCACGATGCCGCTCTGGGCCAGCAGCGAGACCAGGCCGATCGCCTTGAGCAGCACCGTCTTGCCGCCGGTGTTGGGGCCCGAGATCAGCAGCGTGCGCTCGCCCCCGTCCATGCGCAGGTCGAAGGGGACCACCTCGGCGTTGCGGGCCAGCAGGATCGGGTGGCGGCCGTACACCACCTCGTAGTGCTCGGTGCCGGCGGCCAGCATGGCCGGGCGGCGGCCGTCCACGCGCAGCGCGTAGCGGGCGCGCGCGTACAGGCTGTCGAGCGCCACCAGCGCGTTCAGCGAGGCCAGCAGTGCGGCCTGCAGCGGGCGCAGCCGGTCGGTGAGCTCGCGCAGGATGCGCAGCACCTCGCGCGCCTCCTCGGCCTCCAGCTCGCGCAGCCGGTTCATCGCCTCCACGGCCAGCGGCGGCTCCACGAAGAGGGTGGCGCCGGTGGCGCTCTCGTCGTGCACGATGCCGCCCACCTCGCCGCGCCCCTCGCGGCGCACGGGGATCACGTAGCGCCCGTCGCGCACCGTGACCGAGGCGTCGGCCACGCGGTAGTGGTCGGGGAGCTGGGCCATGTAGCCCGCCAGCCGCTCCACCAGCCGCCCGCGCACCGTCTTGATCTCGCGCCGCAGGCGGTAGAGCGCGGGCGAGGCGTCGTCGCGCACGGCGCCGGCCTCGTCGATGGCGCGGGCGATCGCCGCCTCGTCCTTTTCGGCCTCCACCAGCCCGCCCGCCATCAGCGCCAGCAGCGGGAAGCGCTCGGCGCCGCCCTCGGCCAGCACGGCGCGCCGCGTGGTGCGGCTGGAGGCCAGCAGCGTGCCCAGGTCGCGCAGCTGGGCGGCTTCGAGCACCGAGCCCTCGATGCGCAGCCGGCGCACGGGCTCGCGCACGTCGGGGAGCGCGGGGAGCGCCCAGCCGTTGTCGCCGCCCAGGAAGGCGCGCATCTCCTCCACCCGCGCCAGCTCGGGCTCGATCCACCCCAGGTCGGCGCTGGGCTCCAGCGCGCGCACCGCCTCGGCCCCCAGCGCCGACGCGGCGTTGCGGGCGACCAGGTCGAGCGCGTCGCGGTACTCCAGGACGTTCAGTGCGTGGGAATTCATCGGCGGAACCACGTGTGGCCAGGGGGCGCATGCCGGGGCGACAACCTAACCCCGCGCGCCCAGGTGCCTCAATGACCCGCCTGTACCCTGCACCGCCCCCGCCGTGCCGCGTGTGTCGCCGGAGTGATGTCGCGCACCGCCATCACCCCGGGAGCCCCGCCCCGGCGCGACCATCCTAGCCCCGTTGACCGAACATATTCCGAAGATTGGAGGCGGGCAAGAGACGGGGAACGGTCGCGCGGAAGGAGTACGGAGTGGGCGGGGCGGGGTCCGCGCGGGGGCCCTCTCCCTGGCGCCTGACGGCGCCTGTCCCTCCCCCAAAACAGCCTGAGGGAGGGACGGGGAGCGCTTCGCGCTGGCTACGTCGGCGTGGGGAGAGGTGGCGGTGCGGAGTCGGCCGGGACGGTGTGTCGGACGCGAAGATGCGAGGGGTGACGCGGAGATGCGTGAGGGATGCGCGCCCGGAGGGCCGGGAACGCGGCGGACCGCCCGCACCATCATCTCAGCCGAGACGAAGCCCCGGGCGGGCCGCCGCGGGCCCGGCTGCGTTGGGCACGGCGGTATTGTGCCCTACACAGCGCGCAGCCCGGTTCGGCGCCCCAGGCGCCGAACACGCCCAACCCCGCCGTCAAGCCGTTGTGAGACTCACGACGCGACGGACGACTCCAGCTCTGCCGCGAACATCACGTCCTCGGGCGGAGAGCCCGGCAGCACGAAGCGGAACGTGCTCCCCGCCCCCGGCGCCGACGCCACGTCGATGCTCCCGCCCAGCAATTCCGCCAGCCGCCGCGCGATGGGCAGCCCCAGCCCCGTGCCCGGGTGCCCCTCGCCCAGCTGCACGAAGTCGTCCCAGATGCGCGGCAGGTCCTCGGCCGAGATCCCGGCGCCCTGGTCGCTCACGTCCACCGCCACGCCGCCGCCCTCCACCGCCGCGCAGCGCACCCGGATGGGCCGCCCCGCGCCGAACTTGATGGCGTTGGAGAGCAGGTTCAGCAGGATCTGGCGGATGCGCCGCCCGTCGCCGGCCACCTGCAGCGGCCGGCGCTCCACCTCCAGCGCCAGCGGGCTGCCGTGCTCGGCGGCCATGGGGGTCAGCTCGGCGAAGACCTCCTCCACCACGCCGGCCACGTCCAGCGCCTCCAGCCGCACGTCCAGCCGCCCCGCCTCGAGCTTGGACAGGTCGAGGAGGTCGTTGATGAGGTCGAGCAGGTGCCGCGCCGAAGTCTGCGAGCGCTCCACCGCCTCGCGCTGCTGCGGCGCCAGCGGCTCGCACATCCCGCCCAGGAGAAGGTCGTTGTACAGCATCACGGTGCTCACCGGGGTGCGCAGCTCGTGGCTGGCCATGGCGTAGAAGCGGTCGCGCGAGGCCATGGCGGCCTCGCGGTCGCGCTCGGCGCGCACCCGGTCGGTGATGTCGTAGCCCACGCCGATCAGCGCAGGGCGCCCTTCCACGATGCTGCGGGTGCCGTGCACCTCGAGGTAGAGGAGCTCCCCGTCGCTCCGGATGCCGCGCAGGGTGTAGCGGATGGTGGGGATGTCGCCGTCGAGCCGCGCGCGGATGTTGTCGGCCACGCGCCCGTAGTCTTTGGGGTGCACCACCTGCCGCAGCGCGCCGGGCGCCTGCATCTCGTCCACGGTGTAGCCGAAGATCTCGGCGAAGCGCGGGTTGACGTAGCGGAAGTGGCCGTCCTGGTAGCAGTAGATGGCCATGATCGACTGCTCCACCAGCGAGCGGAACCAACCCTCGCTGTCGCGCAGCAGCCGCTCGGCGCGCGTGAGCTCGGCGCCGGCCCGCCGGCGCTCGGCCTCTTCGGCCGCGAGGGCGGCCAGGTCGGCCAGCGCCGCCAGCTCGGCGGCCCCCCAGGCGTGCGGCCGGGTGTCGCACACGCAGAAGCTGCCCAGCACCTGCCCGCCCGCGGCCACCACCGGGTAGCCGGCATAGGCCCGGACCCCCACCTGCGTCACCAGCGGGTGGCCGGCCAGCTCGGGGTCGGCCGCCAGGTCGGGCACCACCAGCGGCCGCCCCGACTCCACCACGCGAGCGCAGATGGAGAAGGAGAGCGGCGTTTCGGTGACGCCGGCCAGCGCGGGCGGGGCGCCGTGGATGCTCTTGAAGAACTGCCGGCTCCCGTCCACAAGCGACAGCAGCGCCGAGGGCGTGCCCAGGAGCCGCGCGGCCAGCCGGGTCAGCCGGTCGAACGCCTCCTCGGGGGGCGTGTCGGCCAGGCCGGTGTCGGCCAGGGCGGCAAGGCGCGCGGGGTCGCGCAGCACGTCGGCGGCGTGGGTCACCGGGTGAGCGGGCTTCGGGCGAGCAAGGGGCGCGCATCCGCCCGGGGACAGGGGCGGGCCGGCGCCGGAAGGGTGCCCGATCCGTGGAACGGATGGGCTCGAGGCCAACATGCCGCCGCCGCACCACGCGCGCAAGAGACGTGTGCGAACGCTCCAAAGGGAACGAAAGTCCCCACGCCCACGTGCGCCGGAATCGAGCCACGGCGCGAATCGCGGAAGAGTGGACGGCCGGACGCCGCCGCCATGGGAGGAACGCGTCCCCGTCCCACCGGGTCGGGCATTCCGCCGCCATCCCGAAGTTGCCGCCGCGGAGAGATGTCACACGGGGCAGCGGAGGGAACGGAGGATAGACAGGCAGGTCTGCGTCTCCTCCGCTGCTTCGTGTGGATGGATCCGTCCGCGGCCGTGCATGCAGGCTGTCCCCTGTCCCCTATTCCCTGTCCCCTATTCCTTTTCCCCTGCCGTCACAGCCATCCGTACCGCGGCGCTTGACAACCCGCGCCGTGCGGGGAGATGTTCGCAGCATCCGATTCACCACGCACACCTCGCCCGGAGCCCGCGGAAACGGTGTACACGCCCGTCGTCGAAGACTACCTCAAGGCCATCTGGATGCTCCAGCAGCAGGAGTCGCCGGTGGCCACCTCGCGCATCGCCGAGCGGCTGGGGCTCACCTCGGCGGCGGTCACGGCGATGGTCAAGCGGCTGGACGAGCAGGGGGTGCTGCGCCACGAGCCGTACTACGGCGTGCGCCTCACCGCGTCGGGCGAGATGGCGGCGCTGCGCATCATCCGGCGGCACCGGGTGCTGGAGCTGTTCCTGGTGGAGAAGCTGGGCTACGCCTGGGACGGCGTGCACGACGAGGCCGAGCGCCTGGAGCACGCCGCCAGCGACGAGCTGATCGAGCGGCTGGCGCGCCTCCTGGGCGAGCCCGAGCGCGACCCGCACGGCAACGCCATCCCCACCGCCACCGGCCAGGTGGACACCAGCCGCTACCCCGCCCTGGGCGACCTGGAGCCCGGCCAGACGCGCCGCGTGCTGGAGGTGGAGGTGGAGGAGCCCGAGCAGCTGCGCTACCTGGGCTCGCTGGACCTGTATCCCGGCTCGGAGGTGGAGGTCACCCGCAAGCAGCCGTTCGAGGGCCCCATCTCGCTGGAGGTGAACGGCAACCCGCAGGTGATCTCGCACTCGCTGGCCCAGCGCATCCGCGTGCGCGAGAAGGGCGACGCCGCGGGCTGACCCGCAGCCGCTGGCCGGGGTTTTGCTCGTCGTGCATCGTATGCAGACGATCAACCGCGAACGGGATGGACGGCGATGAGGGCGTTGAAGGTTCTGATCGGGGCGGCGGCGGGCGCGGCCATCGTGCTGGCGCTGCGCGACTACCGCAACGGCGGCTGGCTGAAGCCGGCGCTGGCCGGCGGCGGCCCCGGCGGCGGGCTGCTGCTGGAGGACGACGAGGACGACCTGCTGGAGGAGCCCGTGCTGGGCTACGACGGCATGGACCGCGACACGCTGGTGGAGTGGCTCGACGACGCCGACCTGGACGAGCGCACGCTCCTCCAGATCCGCCGCTACGAGCAGGAGACCGAAGACCGCGAGCCCGTGCTCGACAAGATCGACGACCTCCTCGCCGCCTTCGGCTGAGCGAACGCGAGCCGTCGATCCAGCTGAAGAAGAAACGATTCAGGCCGCCTCCGCATCTGCGGGGGCGGCCTGATGTTGCCCTGCCGTGGTGACGATTACTCCGCGGAGAGCAGTTCCTCGGCGGGCCAGGTGAACGGGCCATCCGTGAACTCGCTCAACGGGCGGATCCGCAGAAGTCGGCGGCCGTTCACACCCAGGTTGCCGCGGTCCTCGACCACCTCGGCCTCGAACACCCCTCCGGGCATGCGGTACCGCACGCGGCTGCCCACACGGAGTTCGTCACCGGGGCGGTTTCGCTTGCGAGCAGCCATCGGAGAACTCCTCACCAGGGTAGACGTCCAAGCAGCGGATGCAAATATAAGCGCAAGACCGCGTCAAAATCCACTGCCAGCGCATCGCAGCACCGGCGCCACCGCCGAACGTCGGCAAGCGTGACCTCGCGCGCACCGTTCAATGCGGGATTGCGGAAGTCGTGGTGCGCGATCGCGTTCCTCCAGCCGTTCAACTGCTCCAGCGTTTTCTGGCGCGCCACGTTTCTCACGTTCCGCCGCCGGACCTCGTCCCAGAACGGAACCCCCAGCCTTCCAAAGTCGGAACCGAGGTTGGCCGGACTGGCGTTGCCGGCATCGAGCCGTCGCCCGGTACTGAGGACCGAACGAAGGATCTTGTTTAGCGGGTCGTGCGCGGGGTTACTGGTGAGCCGATCGACCGATTCTTCGTGAAGGTCCCGGCAGTAGCGCTGGAACTGCGAGCACAGCAGCACCACGTACGCCTGCGCAATCTGCTGCCTCGCGAAACGGCGGGCGGTGCGGCCGCCGCCCACGACCCCGTGCGCGGCCTCCATCTCGTCCAGCACCTTGCGGCTGCGGGTTTGCCAGTGGCGCAAAGCACGCGAAGGCATCTGATACGCGAGCGGGATGGCGAGAGGAACGATGCAGCACAAACTGGACAGCCGGAATCTAACGCGACAAGTACACGTTGTAAACACCGCGCCGGCGGACGCGGGAGATGCGTCCGCCGGCGCGGTTCGTCGCGAGAGGCGAGCTTCAGCCCGCCAGCTCTTCGCGGGCGATGCGGTTCAGCTCGCGGCCGTCGAACTGGCCCTTGGTGCGGGGCGAAACCGCCTTCATCACGCCGCCGATGTCGCTGGCGCCGGCGGCGATGGCCTCGCGCACCATGGCGCGCACCTCGGGCTCGCCGAGCTGCGGGGGGAGATAGGCCTGCAGGATGACGGCCTCCGAATCTTCCTTCTGCGCCAGCTCTTCGCGGCCGCCGGCGCGCATCTGCTCGGCGGCTTCGCGGCGGCGCTTGATGGCGGTGGTGGCCACGCCGTGCACGTCGGCGTCGGCCAGCTCGCGGCCCAGATCGATCTCCTTGTTGCGGATCTCGGCCAGGAAGGTGGTGAGCACGGTGGTGCGCAGCTTGTCGCGCTCGCGCCGCGCGGCGTTCAGGTCGTCGCGGATGGTGTCTTTCAGCGTGTCCGCCATGGTCGCATCCCTCGGGTCGTCGTGAGGCGCGCAATCTACGTGCGGCGGAACGGCGCGCAACGAAGGCGCTCGCGTAGCGGCGAGGATGGACGTCGGGTTAGCGTGGGGATCACGACCGGCCGCGCATGGCCGCCGATCGTAGACGCCGGTTGAGAACGCGAGGCGGCCCTCGCCCGGGTTCCCGGGAGAGGGCCGCCTTCCGTCCGTGTCGTGCCGTCGCCGATCCGCGTGGGTCAGCGCTCGACGGAGCCGCTCTCGTTGGGCGAGGCGACCCAATTGTCGGAGTGGGGCTTCACGGGCACGTCCTCGCCCTCCAGCGCCAGCTCCATCCCCGGGGGCAGGCCCTCGCCCACGCGCGCCTGGCTGTGCATGGCCTGCGGCTGCTCGGGCGCGGGAACGGCGTGCTTGCCGTAGGGGTCCTGGTTGTCGAGCTCGTCCTCGCGGTAGTTGGTCACCACCTCGCCGGTGCCGGGGCGGCTGCCCATCAGGGGCTGCGCGTGGGCGATGTCCTCGTCTTCGTACTGGTCGCGGTCGCTCTGCTCCAGCGCCATCTCGCGCATGTGCTGCGAATCGTCCAGGCCACCGCGGTTCTCGGTCTCGATCCCCTGCCGCCGCTGGCCCATCCCCACGTTCCTGCCGGTCCATTCACCCGACATGCGCCCCTCCGTTGCTGTGGAATCGGCGGTCCCCCGCACCCGGTGGCCGTCGTCCTCCACGTCCATTCGGTTCACCACCGTCACCACCCCCTGCACGCCGCGCGCCGTGCTCACCGCGCGCTCCACCTCGGCCGGCGTGCGCACCGAGCCCGACAGCTCGATGATGCCGGGGCTGATGCACCCCACGTCCACCCCGCGCTCCGAGAGCACGGGGTCGCGCAGGAACGACTCCAGCACGGCGTCTTCCAGCCGCGCCAGCCCCAGCTCCTCGGCGGCGGGCCGCTGCAGCGGCGCGGGGCCGGCCGATTCGCGGGTGCCGCCGCGCGCCGAGCCGCTCCAATCGCGGGCGGCGTCGCGTGCGCGGTCGCGCAAGCGCGCGGCTCCCCGGCGCGCCGTGTCGCCCTGCGCGGCGTTGGTCAGCAGCAGCCCCAGCGCGAGGCCCCCCAGCGCGCCCAGCGCCACGATGATCGAGTTGTCGCCCCGCTCCTGGTCCTGACTTTCGTCCTTGCGAGATGAACGCGCCATGCTCTCCCTATCCGGTCCGTGCGGCAGGCCAAAATCCCCCGTATCCACGAGTTGGAAAGTGCAAGTCGCGTTCCGGCCGGCTCGTGGCGGGTGCCACGGACCGGCCGGCCAGGGTGCAGCGCGGATGGAATCGGGGGGTGCCGCGGAATCTCAAACGTCAGCTCGGAGCCATGCTGCTCACCGGCGGCTGAAGCCGCAGCGCCGCAGCAACAACTACGAAAAGCCTCGCAGACTGCGCGAGGCTGCTCCGCACGGACGCAAGGTTCCGCACGGCATGCCAGGCCCCGCAACCGGCAGAAGCCGCGGCGACGACGAAAGCCTCGCAAAGGACGCGAGGCTCGACGGCCCGTCATGGTCGCAGGCGGGGCGAGGCTCAGGAGGAGGTGGAGTCGCGCTGTCCCTCGCGCCGGCGGCGGCGCTCGGCGTCCTGGTGCTCGCGGGCGCGGCGGGTGCTCTCGCGCACCGAGCGGGCGCGCTCGGCCGACTCGGTCTGCCGGTCGATCTCGGCGCGCTGGCGGGTGCGCTCGCGCTGCGCGTTCTCCTGGTCGCGGTCCACGTAGATGGGGGGGCTGAGCGGGATGGGGATCTTGTGCCCGCCCACGATGGGCACCCCGCCCTCGCCGATCCCCCACTCGCGGCCGTTGCGGTCCTTCACCGTCCAGTTGCGGATGCGGCGCTGGTGCGCGGCCTCCTCGGCCACCGAGTCGTTGTACGTGGCCAGGCGGTCGTTCAGGTGCTCCATGTAGCGCTCCTGGTCGCTCCGCTGCCGCTCGGGGATGGCCTGGGGCGGCACGATCAGGCGCCGGTCGCCGTACCCCGCGCCGAAGCGCCCGCCCGCCGCGTCGTTGCCGATCGCGTTCCCATTGCCCGCGCCTGCGCCATTGCCGGCTCCGCCCCGCGGCTGCGCGCCGGGCACGCCCGACGGCGCGCCGCCGCGCGTGCCCGCGCCGCCGGGGGCGGGCGGGATGCGCGTGGGCACCCGGTCGGGGAAGCGCTGCATCTCGGGGACCCTCGCCAGCGCCGAGTCGATGGCCGCCGCGGTCACCGCCTGCTCGGGGGTGAGCCCCGCCCGGGCGCCGCCGCCGGCCGCGGGGGCTCCCGAGGGCCACTGCCCCACGTCCAGGTAGCTCACCTGCTCGGCCGCCTGCGCTTCGCGCCGCGCCGTGTCGGCACGCTCCCGGCGGTTCTTCTGGTCGATGCCCAGGATCAGCAGCACCGCCAGCACCACGTGCACCGCCAGCGACAGCACCACCGCCGGCCGCGACACGCGCAGGCCCCGCTCGCCCGTGGCGCGGCTGAACGGCGCGCGCACGACCAGCCCGGCCACGGACGAGCCCGGCTCCGCCGCAGACGGCGGGGCCTGGACCGCGTCGTCGGGCGCGCGGGGCGGGGCGAGCGTGGCGGGGCTCATGGACAGGTTCTACTCCCCCCCAAACCTTCGGTTCCGGAAGCCATCATCCCTTAACAAACACCTGAAGTGGGGCCGGCCCCCGGGAAAGGCCCATCCCGGAGAACGTCTGGCGGCACCCGGCCCCGCGGGGCCCTCACCCTGGCTCGGTCCTCGCCTGTCCCTCCCCCAAAACAACCTGGGGGAAGCACCCGGGCTCGCTTCGCTCGCGGCTGGCACGATCGTGAGAGCGGGCTCCACGCCCGTGCGCGACCACCTCCAAACGAAACGTGCGGAAGCGCGCTGTCTCCAGCGCACTTCCGCACTCTCGTACTTCCGTACTTTCGTACTTGCCGTTCAGATCATCCTGGCAATCCGCTCCGCGCCTTCGCGCAGGCGATCCTCGCTCGTCGTCAGCGCCACGCGGAAGAAGCCCTCGCCGCCTGCGCCCAGGCTCTTGCCGGGGAGCACCGCCACGCCCTGCTCCAGCAGCACCCGGCGCGCCCACGGCTCGCTCTCCACGCCCGCCGGGAGCGGCACCCACAGGTACATGCTGGCGGCGGGCTTTGGCAGGTCGAAGCCGGCGGCGCGGAAGGCTTCCCACGCGGCGTCGCGGCGGGCCTGGAAGGTGGCCACGTTCGCCGGCACCCATTCGGCGTGCGAGCGCAGCGCGGCGATGCCCGCGTGCTGGATGCTGAACGGCACGCCCGTGTCGGCGAAGGTCTTCACCCGCGTGACCGCCGCCACCAGCGCGGGGTTGCCCACCGCCCAGCCGATGCGCCAGCCGGTCATGTTGTAGGTCTTCGACAGCGAGTGGAACTCGATGGCCACCTCGCTCGCGCCGGGGATCTCCAGGATCGACGGGGGGAGGTAGCCGTCGTACGCGATCTCGCTGTAGGCGTTGTCGTACGCCAGGATCACGTCGTGCTCGCGGCACCACTCCACGGCGCGCTCCAGGTACTCGCGCGGGGCGATGGCCGCGGTGGGGTTGTTGGGATAGTTGAGGTACAGGATCCGGGCGCGCCGGACGACGTCCTGGGGCAGCTCCCAGAAGGGGACCAGGAAGTCGTGCTCGGGGCGCAGCGGCACCAGGTGCGGCTCGCCGCCCGACAGCACGGTGCCGCCCAGGTACGCCTGGTAGCCGGGGTCGGGGATGATGGTGGCTTCGCCCGGCTCCAGGAAGGCGAAGGGGAGGTGGTAGATCCCCTCCTTGCTCCCGATCAGCAGCGCGATCTCCTTCATCGGGTCGACCGTGAGGCCGAAGCGGCCGGCCATCCACGACGCGATCTCCTCGCGGAACTGCACCAGGCCCAGCTGGAACGGGTAGCGCGAGTTGGCGGGGTCGCACACGGCCTGCTGCAGCGCCGTCACGGTGGCGGGGGGCGGCGCCAGGTCGGCGTCGCCGGTCCCTAAGTCGATCACGTCCACGCCGCGGGCCCGCAGGTCGCGCTTGATGGCGGGGACGTCGGAGAGCGGGTACGGCGGAAGCGTCTGGAAGCGCCGGGAAAGCTGGGGCATCGTCAGTCCGAGATCAGTTCTGAACCTGTGGCGCGGGGCCGTGCGGCTCCGCCACGATCATCCGCGCGGCCAGCAGCACCGCGCCGATGGTGATGGCCACGTCGGCCACGTTGAACACGAACGGGAACCAGCGCACCTGGATGAAGTCGGTCACCGCGCCGTTCATCACCCGGTCGCCCAGGTTCCCCAGCGCGCCGGCCACCACCAGCCCCGCGGCCACGCGCATCAGCGCATCCTCCGTCTTCCACGCGATGCGCGAGGCGAGCACGATGCCCACGGTGGCCGCGGCGCCCAGCACCGGAAGGCGCACGACCTCGGGCATGTCGCGCAGGAACGAGAAGGCGATCCCCGGGTTCTTCGCGTGCGCCAGCCACACCCAGCCGTCGATCACGGCGTGCTTCGAATACAGCCGCAGGTGGTTCTGCACCAGGAACTTGGTGATCCAGTCGGCGGCCACGACGGCTGCGAGCGCCAGGGCCAGCCAGCGGGGGCGAATCAGCTTCATGCGTGCTTCACCGGGTTGCTGAGCGTTCCCACGCCCGGGATCTCCACCTCCACCAGGTCGCCGTCGTGCAGCGGGCCCACGCCCGCGGGGGTGCCGGTGGCGATCACGTCGCCCGGCTCCAGCGTCATCACGCCGCTGATGTAGGCGATCAGCTGCGGGATGCCGAACGCCATCTCGCTCACGCGGCCGTGCTGACGCACCTCGCCGTTCACCCGGCAGATCACCTCCAGCCCGTCGCGGTCCAACCCGTCCAGGGGGACCATGGGGCCGATGGGGCAGAAGGTGTCGAAGCCCTTGGCGCGTGTCCACTGGCCGTCGCTCTTCTGCAGGTCGCGCGCGGTCACGTCGTTCAGCGGCGCGATCCCGGCCACGAACTCCCACGCCTCGGGCGCGGGCACGTGGCGCGCGCGGCGGCCGATCACCACGGCGATCTCGCCCTCGTGCTCCACCCGCTCGCTCTCGCAAGGGAGGACGATCGGCTCGCCTCCCGCCAGCAGCGACGAGGGCGGCTTGAGGAAGATCAGCGGGCGCTCGGGCACCTCGTTGCCCAGCTCGCGGGCGTGCTCGAGGTAGTTGCGGCCGACGCAGACGATCTTGGAAGGGCGCGGGAGGTCCAAGCGGCGGTCCCGGTGAAGGGTGGATGTAATTCGTGGGGCGCGTCCTCGGGCGGATGAATCCGCAGCAACGACGGCCCGAAGTCCGCTTCGCGGACTCCCGCGCGGAGATCGCCGCGAGCCGCGGCTTGGCAACGTGGGAGAGGCTGACGGCAACGAAGCCGCATCGAGATGCCCGTCCACCCGGCCCTGCCGCACCATGTCCCAGGGCACCGCAAGAGAACCCGCAGGACCCGGTTTGTTCCGCCCTGTGTGCCGCCCCTACCCCGCCGCGCGGCGCTGCTGGCGCAGGCCGTAGAAATCGAGCATGGCGGCCTTCACCGTCTGCCACGGGCCCTTGACCAGCGGCGCGGGGGGGAGCGAATCCACAAAGTACCGCCCGTAGCTCTTCTTGGCGATTCGCCCGTCCAGCACCAGCACCACGCCGTGGTCCTCGCGCGAGCGGATCAGCCGGCCGAAGCCCTGCTTGAGGCGGATGGCAGCGTGCGGCAGCATGTAGGTGAGGAACGAGTTGCCGCCCGCCTGCTCGATGGCCTCGATGCGCGCGGCGGTCACCGGCTCGCTGGGCACCTTGAACGGCAGCTTGGGGATCACCAGCCCGCGCAGCGCATCGCCCGGCACGTCCACGCCCTCCCAGAAGCTGGTGGTGCCCAGCAGGATCCCGCGGCCCGAGGCGGCGAAGCGCTCCACCAGCTGCGCGCGCGGCCCCTCGCCGTGCACGAACAGCGGCCAGCTGGCGTCGGCGCCGCGGCGGCGCAGCTCGAACGCCACGTGGCGCAGCGCGCGGTAGCTGGTGAAGAGCACGAACAGCCCGCCGTCGCTGATCTTCGCGTGCTCGATCACGGCGCGGATGGTGGCCTCGTCGTGGCGCTCGTCGCGGTCGCCGGCGGGGAGCGGCAGGTCCGTCGGCACGGCGAGGAGCGACTGGCGGCCGAAGTCGAAGGGCGACGGGTGGATCGCCTCCTCCACCCGGTGCTCTTCCTCGAACGCCGTGCCCAGCCCCAGGCGCTGGCGCATGAAGCGGAAGTTGCCCTGCGTGGCCAGCGTGGCGCTGGTGAGGATCACCGTGGGCACCTGCTCGAACAGCGTCTCGCGCAGCACGCCGGCCAGGTCGAGCGGGGCGGCGTTCAGCGTCAGGTTCCCCTCGCGACCGTCGCGCTCGGCCTGCCGCTCGATCCAGCGCACCATCTGGATCTCCTCCTCGCCCGGGCGCAGTGCCTGGCGCAGCGCGTCGGCCATCCCGTCCACCCGGTTGGCGGCGCCGCGCAGCTCCACCAGCTGCGGCTCCATCTTCGCCTTCAGCTCCTCGTCCACCGTCACCCGCTCGCGCAGCAGCTCCATCGCCTCGCGCAGGGTGCGCAGGTTGTCGAGCACGCCGCTCAGCGCGTCGTCCAGCCCCAGCGGCCACACGGGGTGGCTGGCGAAGGAGTCTTCCAGGCGGATGGTCTCTTCCCCCCCGGTGAACAGGTCGTTGAGGAAGGAGAAGACGCTGGCCGCCCGCTCGCGCGCGCCGTCGAGCGAGGGGTAGATGCGGTGCTCGATCAGGTCCAGGGCGCTGCGGGCGATCAGGTCGGTGCGTACCGCCTTGAGGGCGCTGGAGAAGGCGGGGAACAGCCCCTTGCCGCGGTTCTCCAGCCGCCGCAGCGTGCGGAACAGCCCGCGGCGGCTCACGCGGGCGCCCAGGTGGCTGGTGGCGGCCTCTTCCAGGTTGTGCGCCTCGTCCAGCACCAGCCGCTTGTAGTTCGGCAGCACCGCGGGCGCCGTGTAGTTGCCCAGCGCGCGCCGCACGGCCAGGTCGCTGAACAGCAGGTGGTGGTTGACCACCAGGATGTCGGCCGCGGAGGCGTCGCGCCGGGCGCGCTGGTAGAAGCACTCCTCGAAGTGGGGGCACTTCACCCGCAGGCACAGGTCGGTCTCGCTGGCCACCTCGTCCCACACCTCGGCGCTGGGGCGGAAGGAGAGGTCGGAGAGGGAGCCGTCCTGCGTGGTCTTGAGCCACTCCACGATGCCGTCGAGCTCGGCCTGCTTCTGCCCGTCGAACAGCGAGCCGGCGGTGGCCTTGGCCAGCAGCGCGCGGCGGATGGACACGTAGTTGGCGCGCCCCTTCACCAGCGTGAAGCGGAAGGGCTCGCCCAGGGCGCGGCGCAGCAGCGGCAGGTCCTTGGCGACCAGCTGCTCCTGCAGGTTGATGGTGTTGGTGGAGACGACGGTGCGCTCCTTGTTCTGCACCGCCCAGCGGATGGCGGGGAGGAGGTAGGCCACCGACTTGCCCGTACCCGTGCCCGCCTCGGCCACGCCCACGCCGGGGTCGTTGTAGAGCCCGGCGATCATGCGTGCGAAGGCGCGCTGCTGCGGGCGGTCTTCGTAGCGGGGGTGGCCGATGGCGAGCGGCCCCCGCGGCCCCAGGTCGTCGTCCACCCGGTCCACGTCGATGGGCGTGGTCTCGTTCGCCCCCGGAGGCTCCACCACCACGTAGAGCTCGCTGGCATCGTTGTCGATGATGCCGAAGCCCAGCCCCTGCTCCCACAGCCGCCCCGCCACCGACAGGTCGGCCTCCGACGGCTGCAACACGCCGGAGGGATGGTTGTGGACCAGGAGCCCGCCCTGCTCGATGTCGCGCTCGCGGATCAGCGCCAGCACCGCGCCGGGGTGCCCGCGCGACAGCGTGCGCGGCTCGTCCACCGACCCGTCTTCCTTCACCACGCAGACGAAGCACACCTCGTTTCCGCGCGCGCGCTGGATCTCGCTCCGCATCCGCTGGGCGGCCGCGGGGGCGAGGAACAGGTCGACGGCGGATTTGCGGGGAGGCGCGGCGGTGGTCATGGGATGAAAGATACGACGAACACGGCGCGCGCCCAACCTCCGGGCACGCGCCGCGTCGCGGGCTCGTCCGGATGTCTCAGCGGTTCCGTGTGTGGGCCTGAGTTTCGGCGGGCTCGGGGACGCGGAGCTTTCTCCGCATCGGCGACTGTGCGGCGGGTGCGGGCGTGTCGGCCGGCACCAGGAGGCGGAGCGATACGGCGCGCGCGGTGAACTCGGTGGTGAGTCGCTCGAGGAGGCGCGAGCACATGTGGTCGAGATCGTCGACCGCCTCCTGGGCCGCGCCAGCGGTGATCTCGCGCCGCTTCGCCCTCTGCACGTCGCGATGGGCCTTCACGAACATGTAGTGCAGGCTGCCGGGGCGATCGGGCCGGTGATCATCGGAATAGTCGAGGAACTCGTTCGCGCTCGCGTCGCCCACCAGCAGGCGAATCTTGTTGCGGTTCGACCACTTGGCGGCGTTCCACTGGGTCACGGCTCGGAAGTATTCGGTTTCGATCTCCTTCAGCTTCTCCAGATCGGGTCCGTCGAGAGTCCAGAGGAACCGCTGAAGGGCGAAAAACCGAGTTCCCACCAGAAGGGAGAACTGGTCGAGGAAGTCGACGCCCTGCTCGTAGACGCGCCGTGTGAGGTCGAGCTGAGTCTGCTTCTTCCAGTGCCTCGCCTGGAACCACGAGCCGAGGAACCCACCGGCGACCGTGGTCAGGATGAATCCGCCGAACAGCTTGATGAGATCCGGGTTCATCTCCATCTCGCACCTCCGCTCGTTCAGCCGATCGCCTCGGCCGGGTCGGCGTTCTCCAGCGCCTCGGCCAGCAGCTCCGCGTCGTCCTGCGCGACCGCGTCGATCTCCACGAAGCCGACGCGCACCGGCTCGCCCTCGTCCTCCGGGCAGGTGAATCGCGCGGCGTAGATGCCCAGCTCCGTGGGCGACGGATGCCCGTACAGGATCTCCACCAGCCAGCTGCGGCCGCGGGCGTCGGGGAAGATCGCCTTGTCTTTCGTCATCGTCCCAATGCTGTGAACGTTCAGCCGCCAATCTATCGTTCCTCGGGCCAGAGGTCACGATGGCGCGGGCCAACGTTGGAGATGGTGCGCGGGAATCCACCGCGTCCGCGGGCTTCGCTGCACGATGCTGCCGTGGTGGTGCTCATGGATCACGGACGAGATGAAGCCCGCTCCGCGCACGTCCCCGGTCGATGATCGCGATGGATCCGCACGCACCCATGTCGGCGGATCGACCGCGGTGCACGCGTGGCGATGGCGATCTGTCCATGCTCGCCGCCCGGACGCGAGGCGCACGCCGGACCCGCTCGCCGCTGAAGAGATGCAGCGCGATCGGCGAGGCGGGCCGCCGCACGGATGTGGGGCATACGGCTTGCGCCTTCTGCTTTGGCTTATGGGTTGATTCCCTCGACGGAGGATGGGATGGAGACGCTGCCGCGTGGCGTGGTGATGGGGGGGCTGGGGACGATCCTGACGGAGGCGTACGAGGGGCCGCCGAACCCGCGCGAGACGTGGTTCGTGAACAACGCGCCCGACGCGGGGCTGTTCCCCACGCTCGACGCGCTCAGCGCCGAGGACGCGTCGCGGTCGCCGGCGGAGGGGCGGAGCACGGTGGCGGCGCACGCGGGGCACCTGCGCTTCAGCCTGGAGGTGTCGCGGCGCTGGGTGACGGGCGACCGCGGTCCGTTCGACTGGCACCAGAGCTGGGCCGTCTCCACCGTGGACGACGCGGCGTGGGCCGAGCTGCGCGCCGGGCTGCGGCAGGAATACGGGGCGTTACGCCGCGCGCTGGACGAGAGCGGGGAGCCCGACGAGAACACCTTCACCGGCATCGTGGGCGGCGTAGCGCACGCGGCCTACCACCTGGGCGCCATCAAGCAGATGCTGCTGGAGCTGCGCGGCGCGCCCGCCGCTCCCGCGCATGGCGCGAAGGCGCACGGATGAGGGATTCGTTCGCGCGGGCACTGGTCGGCCGCACGCTGGCCGGGCGCTACGAGCTGGGCGAGGCGATCGGCGCCGGGGGGATGAGCGTGGTCTACCGCGGGCAGGACCGCGTGCTGGGCCGCCCCATCGCCGTCAAGGTCGTCTCCCTCCCGGCCGACAGCGACGAGATGCGCCTCAACCTGCGCGAGCGCTTCCGGCGCGAGGCGGCCTCGGCGGCGCGCATCGCCCACCATCCCAACGTGGTGCAGGTCTACGACTACGGGACCGACCCCGAGCTCGACCTCGACTTCATCGTGATGGAGCTGCTGCGCGGGCGCGACCTGAAGCAGGCGCTGGCGCTGAGCGCCATCCCCCAGGCCGAGGCGCTGCGCATCGTGCGCGAGGCGGCGCGCGGGCTGGCGGCGGGGCACCGCGAGGGGATCGTGCACCGCGACGTGAAGCCCGCCAACGTGTTCCTGGTGGGCGAGGGCGGCGTGCTCGACTACGTGCGCATCCTCGACTTCGGCATCGCCAAGCCGATGGAGCCCGACGACGACGCGCTGACGCTCACCACCATGGGTCAGCTGCCGCACTCGCCGGCCTACGCCTCTCCCGAGCAGGGCTCGCCCGACACGCAGGTGACCCCCGCTTCGGACGTGTACCAGCTGGGCCTGATCGCCTACGAGCTGCTGGCGGGCGAGCGCCCCTACACCGAGGCCGGCCGCAAGCGCCTGCACGAGGGCGAGGCGGTGCCGCCCGCCCAGACGCCGCGCTGGGCCGCCGTGCCCGCGCCGCTGCGCGCGGTGATCGAGCGCGCGCTGCGCCACGATCCCGCCGCGCGCTACCCCGAAGCCGGCGCCTTCGCCGACGCCTTGGCCGACGCCGAAGAGGCCGCCCTGCGCCCGGCCGACGACGACGATCGGACGATGCTGGCGACCTTCACCCCCGCCCCCACGGCCGCCGCATCGGCCACGTCCCCCGCACCGTCGGCTATGGACGATGCGGGGCGGCGGGACGATGCGGGCGACGTGACGGGGCTGGCGCCTGCGTTGATGGCGGCCGAGCCGGTGTCCACCGAGCCCGTGTCGCTGCCGCCGGTGCCGCGGCAGGGGCGGCGGATGACGCCGGCGGTGTGGGGGATCCCGCTGGTGCTGCTGGTGCTGGCGCTGGCGGTGTGGACGGCGCGGCACCGCGGCGGCGCGCGCGCGGACGGCGCGGTGGCGGCCGACACGGGGGCGCTGGCGGGGCTGCACGGCACCTTCCTGCGGCTGCAGGGCGCCGCCTCGGCCGCGCTCGACAGCGCCGGCGACACCGTGGCCGCCGCGCCCCCCGACACCGCCCCGCCCCCGCCGCCCGACACGCCGCGCACACCGTCGCCCGAAGCCGCGGCGGCCACGGCCACGCAGCAGGCGGTGGTGGACATGCACTCGGCCTGGAGCACCGGCGACCTCGACCGGATGATGGAGCACTACGCCAGCCGCGTGGACTACTACGGCGTGGAGAACGCGTCGCGCTCGTTCGTGCGCGGCAAGGTGCGCGACACGGTGCGCAAGTACGACCGGCGCATCATCACCATCAAGCGCCAGGCCACCATGCTGGAGGGACCCGCCCGCGCGCGCGTTGTGGTGGACAAGGACTGGGACTTCACCGGCCACGGCGAGCGCTGGCACGGCTCCATGCGCCAGGAGCTCACCATGCGCCTGGAAGACGGGGCGTGGAAGATCGTGGGCGAGAAAGCCGTGCAGATCTACGAGGACAAGCGGGAGAAAGTGTAGCGAGGCACGCGCGCGACGGACGCCGGTGATGCAAAAGGCCGCCCCACCCGGGCGGCCTTTCCTTGCGTGAACCCGAGCGGTACTCCGCCGCCTCGGGGTCAGTGCTCCGGCCCGGTGTCCACCTGTGCGGGCTCCGGCGGCGGCGCCTGCCCCGTCACCACGTTGTAGAGCTGGCGCCGCACCCGGCGGATCTGGTTCTCGGCCTTTGGCATGTAGCTGCGGTTGGAGAGGAGCACCACCCATGCTCCCCGCTCCGGGTCCATCCAGATCGACGTGCCCGTGAAGCCGGTGTGGCCCACCGCGTACGGCTCCTTGCACCCCTTGTTGTCGGGCACCGTGCCCTCGCGGCAGAACCATTCGAAGCCCAGCCCGCGCGTGCCCGCGCCCGGCTGCAGCTGCTCGAACTGCCGCACCGTCTCGGCGCGAACGATGCGCACGCCGCCGAGCGCGCCGCCGTTGGTGATCATCGCCGCCCAGCGCCCCACGTCGGCCACGGTGGAGAACAGCCCCGCGTTGCCGGTGATGCCGCCCAGCTCGCGGGCGAAGGGATCGTTGGTCTTGCCGGCGAACGGGGTGCCGTCGTCCAGCGTGAGCGTGGGGGCGCACGAGTCGCAGGGAAGACCAGGCTGATACAGGGTATGGGCCATCCCCAGCGGCACCCACACGCGGGTGCGCAGGAAGGTGGGGAGCGGCTGCCGTGCCGCGCTGGCCACCGCCAGCCCCAGGATGGCGAACCCCGCGTCGGAGTACAGCAGGTCGTCGCCGGGGGGGCCGATCAGCCTGGTCTTCGCCACCAGGTTGTACAGGCGGTCGCCGGGGGTGGCGCCCTCGGGCTTCACGGCCGCGGGGAGGCCCGAGCGGTGGGTGAGCAGCTGGCGGATGGTCACCCTCTCGCGCCCGCCGCCGGTGAAGTGCGGCAGGTAGCGCACGACGGGGTCGTCCAGGCGCATGCGCCCGTCGTCCACCAGGATCATCACGGCGGTGGTGGTGCCCACCAGCTTGGTGAGCGAGGCCAGGTCGTAGAGCGTGCCGTCGGGGTCTACGGGGGGCGCCAGGCGGCCCCACTGCGTGCGCCCGAAGCCCACCTCCAGCAACGCCGTGTCGCGCACGCCCACGGCCAGCGCCGCGCCGGGAAAGCCCTGCCGCCGCACCTCCTTCTGCACCACCTCCTCGGCGCCCGCGAGCGCGGCGCTCACCGGGCGGATCTCGGCCAGCGAGCGCGAGGGGATGCGCGGCACCGCCCGGAAGACGTAGCGCAGCCGCGGCACGGCGTAGAACGGCCAGGCCAGCGCGCCCGCGAAGCACGCCAGCATCACCCACACCAGCACCCTGCGCCGGCGCGAGAACCATCCGCGATAGCCGTGATATGTGTCGGGGTGCCCCGCGGGTCCGTCCCCCTGGTCGGTACCGTCCGTCACCGTTGCTGGATCTGCGGCTGCCGTGAGTCCGCGGGCCGGGCGGCCGCGCGTCGTTGGATGCAGCACATCCGCACGGTCCGCGCCGCGAGGGGAGATCACTGCATCCGCGGTGTCGGCGGGTTGAAACCCGCCGCTGGAACTTCGGGAAGTCCGCCTTCGCGGACTGCGGCGTCGGCATCCCCCGGATCGCGGTGATCCCTACCACGCAGACGCCCCATCATGCCCGAACGACTCGCTGGGCACGCCGACGCGGTTGTCCCTCCCCCAGGTTGTTTTGGGGGAGGGACAGGCGCGAAGCGCCAGGGAGAGGGCCCGCCGGCTCCGCGGCAACGCCCAGATGGTAGTCACGCACGACGCCGTCGCCATCGTGACGCAGTGACGCCGCCGACGCAGTCCCCCCTCAAACCCGCCCCGTCAGCCGCCGGATCGCCCACTCCGCGCCCGCGGCGATCAGCAGGAGCGCGAAGATCAGCGTGGCGCTGGGGCCACGCGGGGCGGCGGGGTGGGATGATGCGATCCGGTCCAGCGCCGCGCGCAGCGAGTCGACCGGGAGAATGCCGCCGCCGGAGCGCGCGGCCATGAGCGAGAGCCGCGCCCAAGCGTCCGCATCCGCACTCGACGCCGCAGCGGATGACGCAGGAGACGATGCGACGGCGCGGAAGCCGGCGGTGGGCGGCTGGCCGGCGATGGCGAGCGCGTACATGCCGGGCGCGGCGGGAACGAACGAGCCGCGCAGCACGCCCGGCGCCCGCGGATCGCGCGCCAGCCGCACCGTGTCCACGCCGCCGCCGGGGCGGGTGACCACCAGCGGCGGCACGGGCGCGCCGGCCTGGCCGCGCGCATCGAAGACGCGGACGTCGCGCCGCGTGCCGATAGGACCCGTGGCGGAGGCCACGCGGATGGCGAGCGGCTCGGGCGCGCGGACGAGAGCCAGTCCACCAGCGAGCGCCAGAACTCGCGGTGCTCCGCGATGCGTCCCGCCTCCATCCGCCACCGCCACGTCTCCCCGATCCCCAGCGCCGCGGCGCGCCCCCGGCCCAGCGGGCGGATGGCCAGCAGCGGCCCCGCCGGAGCCTGCGCCGCCACCGCCGCCGCCGCGCCGACCGCCGCGAACGGCCGCGCGGCCGCGGCCACCCGGTCGGCCGGGAGCGGCGCCATCTCGGCGGGGGCCGACCAGCGGATCGCGGCGCCGTCCACCGTCGCCGCCGCATCCGACGGGCGCACGAGGCCGAAGCCGGCGGAGCCCGCGCGGTCGCCCTGCAGCAGCACGCCGCCCCCGCGCTGCGCCCACTCGGCCAGCGCCGCGGCCTCGGCGCCCTCCAGAGGCGCGCCGTCCAGCACGATCACCGCGTCCACCTGCGCCAGCCGCGCGGGCGAGATGGCGCCGCCCTCGCCCTCGCGCACGGCCAGGCCGCGGCCCAGCGCCATGCTCGTCTCCACCCTGGCTCCGCTCTCCTCCAGCGCGCGGGTGACGAACTTGGCCTCCCAATCGGGAAAGCCGGCGCGCAGCAGCACGCGCGGCGGGTCCGCCGAATCGACCCATGCGCCCGCGGTGGACACGGCGCTGTCGCCGCGCGGCCACACCGCGCGCACCCCCCACTCGCGCCACCCCTCCGCCGCCGGCCGCACGCGGAAGGCGCCCAGCGCGTCGCCCCGGCCGTCCGTGCGCACGGCCAGGCTGTCCACCGCCGCGCCCGCCTCGGTGAGGTAAACGCGCGTGCTGTCGCCCGCCGTCCCGTGCACGCGGAACGACACCGCCGCCGCGCGCCCCGCCAGCGGCCGCGCCGTCGCCTGCGCTTCCACCGCCCGCACCGCGCGCGGCGTGGCGGCGAACACCGGCGCCCCGTCGGCCGCGGCGGCCAGCGTCTCGAGGTCGGCGGCGGAGGGGGCGACCGGCGACTCGTAGCTGACGGCGGCGGGCGCGGCGCCGGCCAGCAGCGCCCCCACCTTCGCCAGGTCGCCGGCCGAGCGGATGCGCACGATGCTCCCCGCCACGCCCGCCGGCCGCCACAGCGACGGCAGCGCGAGCGCCAGCACGAGCAGCGCCAGGACGGCGGCGCGAAGGATGGCGGGGAGGCGGGCAGCGATGCGCGTCATGCTGCCACCGGCCGACGAGCTCGGCGGGGGAGATCACTGCAGGCCGAGCAAGATTCTTCCGGACGAGAGAGCGGGGCGAATGAATTCGCTGCAACAACCGCACGAAGTCCGCCTTCGCGGACTACCAGCTTCGGCGCCGCCGCTATGCCAGTGCTCGGAGCCGGCCTCTCGCGGGGAGTCGCCGTCGTCCGCATCTCGCCATGGAGCCCGTCTCCACGCGGGGCGAGCCGGCGCGAAGCGCCCCAGGTCCCTCTCCCAGGTTGTTTTGGGAGAGGGACAGCCGCGAAGCGGCAGGGTGAGGGCCCCCCGCGCCGGGGCCGCTCGGCCGAGCCCGCTGTCGCGCCCGATTCCCCGCCGGAGAGACGACCGCGGTGCGGCGGCGTATCGAACCTCATCACCGCGTCAGCGCGTAGACGATGATGTTCACGGCGAACCGGGTGTTGTCGACGGACTGGAAGCGCTTGTTGCGGTAGTGGTAGCCCCACTCGCTGCTGTAGTCCTTGTTGCTGTAGAGCACGCCCAGCCGCCCGTTCACCTCCACCCCCAGCAGGTGCTCGTGCACCAGGTTGTCGCCCCAGCCGTTCAGCTCGTGGCTGGTGGTGGGCGGCTCGTCGAAGGTGAAGAAGCTGCGGAAGATCTCGTGGCCGTTGGGCAGCTCCTTCAGCGCGCCCGCGCCGAAGATGCGTCGCAGCTCGGCGGTGGCCGTCTTGTGGAAGGCGCCGTCAACGTCGTGGTTGTGATCGTCCACGAACACGAAGCCGCCTCGCTCTACGTAGGCCTTGAGGTTGGCGCTCTCCTGCTGGCTGAAGCGCACCGGCAGGTGCCCGGTCAGGTAGACGAAGGGAAAGCGGAACAGCTCGGGGCTGGACAGGTCCACCGTGGCCCCCTGCGGCGCCACCGGGATGGCCGTGTACTGGGCGATGGAGTGGATCACGTTGGTGGGCACCAGCGGCGCCGCGTTCCAATCCCCCGATTCGTAGCGCGCCGTGGCGAACACGAACGGCCCCGGCCGCGCCCTGGCCGTCATCTCCGCCGACGCTGACGCCGTCGATTCTGGCGCGATCGACATCGGGGCCATCGAGACTGACGCAATCGACACCGCAGCGACGGCCAGCAGCGAGAGCGCCCCGGCCGCGCGGGCGAGCTGACGCATCATCGTCCGACTCACGCGCCCCTCCCCAGCCGCCGGTAGTACTCGGCTGCCGCGGGGTCGGCCGTGGAGGGCAGCGGGCGGGCGCGGGTGGCGGCAGGCGGCGCGATGCGGGCGCGGGCGCGCAGCAGCAGCGCGCGGGCCTGCGCCATGCGCCCCGCCTGCGCCTCGCCCGCGGCGCGGGAAAGGAGCCCGGCCGCCTGCGCATCCCCCGTCGTCCCAGCCAGCGCGGCGGCGGCCAGGCCGCTCAGCCGCAGCGAGAGCGCGCGTGGGCTCGCCGTCGCCGCCGTCGCGGAGACGCGGTCGATCTCCGCCAGCAGCGCATCGCTCGACGCCAGCGCGGTGCCGGCGCCGCGGCCGGCGGGGGCGGCATCGTCGGTCTTCCCCTGGCCGCGCGCCGAGTCGACGTTCACGGGGTCGACCCGCACGTTGGCGCTGGGGAAGATGCGCTCGGCCTTGCGCAGCTCGTCGATGATCCGCAGCGCTTCGAGCTGGTGGGGGATCGCGCCGGACGGGGCGGCCTGGTTCAGCTCGCGCTCGGCCGCCCACATGATGTTGTAGAGGTTGAGCAGGGTGCGGTTCACCTCCAGGATCGGGTCGGCGTCGTGCTTGTGCGTCACCTCGTCCACCGTTCCCTGCCCCGTTGCCGCCGACGCGGCCGCCACCACCTGGTCGTTGAACGACCCACCCGCCTGACCCGCCGCCGGCTGCCCGGAGGTGGATGTCGGCGAGGAGGCCGACGCGGAGGACGGTGCCGCGTCATGCTCGTCGTGGGCGCCGGCGCCGCCATGCTCGGTGAAGCCGCGCTCCGTCGTCTGGTCCTGGATCCCCGCCGTCTGGCGGGTGAAGATCTGCTCACCCACGCGCTCGCGCAGCCGCCCCTGGTCGGACCCGATCTCGGCCGCGCGCCGCTTCAGCTCGGCCTCGGGGATGCGGCCGCGCTCGGCCTGCAGGCGCTGCGTGCGGATCAGCAGCATGCGCTGGGAAAGGAGCGGGTCCTTGGGCAGCTCCATGGGGAAGCCGACCTCGGTGTTGACCTGGTCCATCTCGTCGGGGCGGGCGATGCGGATCATGCGCGTGCGCGACACGCTCTCGCCGGGGCCGGTGACGGTGTTGCGGTCGGCCGCCACCGCGCGCACGTGGATCACGTCGCCGGGCTGCAGTTGCAGCGCGTCCAGGTCGATCACGCGCTCGCCCGCCGCCGCCTTCTCCCCCCGCCTCAGCGAGACGAACGGCCACGTCCCCTCGGTATACTCGAAGGTCTCGCCGCTGCCGCGCGTGCGGCTCCAGCTCAGGGCAAAGGAGCCCACGCCGTAGTCGTCGGCCGCGGTGGCGCGGATGGGGATGCGGCCGTGCGGCGCGGCGAGGATCAGGTCGGCCTCGGGCGCGGTGAGCTGCACGTCGGGCGCCCGGTCGGGCGTCACGATCACGGGAACGACGCGACGCGAGACCACCTCGCCGCGCGCCACGGCCTCCAGCGAGATGCCGCGCTCGCCCGGCGACTGCGTCCACTCGGCGATCCACTCCCCGCCCTGGCGGCGCACGGGGAGCGCGCCGCCGCCGATGCGGGTGGCGCGCACCGCGCTCCATCTCCCGAAGAACGCCGAGCGCAGGCGCACGCGGCTGCCCGCCAGCGCCTGCAGCGGCTCGTCGCCGCGCCCTATGGTCTCGCCCAGCCCGGCGTAGGCGGGCGGCGTCACCCGCCAGCGCATCTCGTCGAACACCGGCATCGGCGGGGTGGGCACGGCGGGGAGGGTGGAGGCGCGCACCTCGCGCCAGCGCTGCTCGTAGCTGTCCTTCGGCGTGACCCACCGCCACCACGCCTCGCGCGCGGCGGTGGGGAACGCGATGGCGAAGGCCAGGGCCAGCGACCAGGATACGATCAGGACGACCAGGGGAACGCCCAGCTTGAGCGGCGCCACGCCGCGCACGTCCACCTCGGCCAGCCGCCGCTCGGCGTCGGCCACGAAGGCGCGGGCGACCAGGGAGTCGGGGTCGCCCAGCGCCACGTCGAACGCGGTGATCAGGCGGTTGTCAAGCCCGGGGATGCGCTCTTCGGCCAGCAGCGCGAAGCGCCGCGGCGCCGGCGGCCGGGCGATGCGCCGCGCGGCCGCGGCCAGCACGCCGCCGCACAGCGCGAACGGCAGCCAGCGCAGCACCTCGCGCACCACGGCGCGCAGCGGCACCAGCAGGTCGAGCGACACGAGGAGGACGGCGCACGCCGCCAGCAGCGCGGGGCCGATCACCAGCGCGCGCAGCAGCACCGACCAGCGCCAGATCGTTCGCACCCGCGCCACGATCCGGTCCACCGGCGACAGGACGGGCGGCGGAGAGTGCGGCGGCGGCTGGCGGAGGGCGGTCTTCATGCGGGTCTCCTACGCCCGTAAGCCAATAACGTTTCGGCCGCCGCCACCAGCAGCGCGGCCGCCATCACCCACCGCCCCAGCGCCGTTCCCCCGCCCGATGCGCCGGCCGCGCCCGCCGCCACCGTCCGCGGCCCTGCCCCGCGCAGCACGGCGCGCGCCCCCGCGTCCAGCGGCGCATCGCCGTCGACGTCCGCGACGGGTTCGCAGCCGCGCGCCAGCCGGCCGAGCGCGCGCGGGTACGCCGCGTCCAGCACCATCTCGCCGCGCGCCAGCTCCGTGCCGACGGCCACGACGCATCCCGCGCCGCTTCGCGCGGCGACGGCGGCGGGCTGCCCGTCGTCCCAGGCGGCGATCACCCGCGCGCCGCGACGCGGCCTGCCGGCGGCGCGGCGGGCGGCGCCGGAAAGGTGCGACCCGTCGTCGAACCAGATCGCGCCCGCCGCGCTGTCCGCGCGCGCCGCACCGCTCCACGGCAGCGCGGCGCGGAACGACGCGATCGCCGCCGCGTCCACCACCAGTGTCGCGCCACGGCCCGCGCGCGAGACGATCTCCCGCGCCGTGGCAGCCGGGAGGGGGGCGGAGACGACGATCAGCGCAGCGCCTGGCGGAGGAATCGTTTGGCCGGGCGACACCACGGTCACCTCCCACCCCGTCGCCTGCAGCGCCGCCACCGGGAACGCCGTCGCCCGGTCGCCCGGGTCGGCGAAGAGGATGGCCCGCTTCGCCGCCACGGTCTCCGAATCGTCCCTGGCGGGGTCCGCGGCGGCCGCGTCCGGCAGCGCGACCAGGTCGATCGCGCCGGGCCAGGCGGCGCGGCGCAGCGGGGCGATTCCGTCGCTCCATCCGCCCCAGCGCGGCCGCGTGACCAGCGTCACGCGCACCGAGTCGGCGCCGCGCAGGTCGCGCGCGGCGCCGGGGATCGCGCGCAGTGCCGCGGCGTAGCGGATGGGGAGTGCGGATGGAGGCGCGGCAGCGAGCGAATCGAACAGCGCGGGCGTGACGCGCCGCCGCGGCATCCGCACGGCGGCGGTGTCGAAGAGCACCAGCTCCCCGCGCGCCGCTCCATCGGCGCCCAGCAGCCGCTGCCGCGCCGCCGCGACGCCCTGCTGCCACCCATCCGCCGAGACTCCCGCCGCGCCGCGGTCCAGCAGCACGATCTCGCTCGTCCCTCGTGCGCTGGGGAGCCAGACGGGCCGTGCGAACGCGGCGCCGGCGAGGAGGAGGAGGAGCATCCGAAGCGCCAGCAGCAGCAGGTCCGTGGGCCGCGAGACGCGAATGGAGGTGCGCGGGTCGGGCGTGAGGAAGCGCTCGGTGGGGAGCGGGGCGCGGGCCGGCGGGCGGCGGCGGATCAGGTGGAGCGCGAGCGGGACCAGCGCGGCCAGCGCGCCGGCCAGCAGGAACGCCGGGGTGCCGAAGGTGATCACCGCTCTACCCGCGCCGCCGGTTCACCCACGCCACCAGCGCCTGCTCCACCGGCTGCGCGGTGGACAGCGGCACGTACTCCACGCCGCGCTCGCGCAGCCGGTCGGCCAGCACGTCGTAGTAGGCGGCCACGCGGCGGGCGTACCCCGCGTCCTGCCGCGGCGAGGCGGGCACCTCGCGCGAGGGATGCTCGGGGTCGAAGAAGAGCCCCGCGTCGGGCGCCGCCTCGCCCAGCTCCTCGGGGGTGAGAACTCGAAGGACGATCACCTCGTCACCCCGCGCGCGCAGGCGCCCGGCGGCGGCCACCAGCTCGGCGCCGCCGTCGTCCTCCAGCAGGTCGGAGATGAGGATCACGCGCCCCCCGCGCCGCATGGTGACCCCCACGCGGTCTAGCACGCCCGCCACGCCGCCCGAGCCGCCGGGGGTCAGCCGCTCGAGGTTGAGCAGCACGTCGTGCAGGTGCCCCTTCCGCGCGCGCGGCCCCAGCAGCAGCCGCGGCGCGGCGCCGAACGCGGCGAGGCCCACCGCGTCGCCCGCGCCGATCATCAGGTGCGCCAGGGCGGCGGCCACGTAGCCGGCGTAGCGCAGCTTGGCCACGCCCCCCGCACCGGCGTACTCCATCGACGCCGACGCATCGACCACCAGGTACGACTGCAGGTTGGAGCGCTCCTCGAACTCGCGCACGTAGAGGCGGTCGGTGCGCGCGTAGAGCTTCCAGTCGAGGTGGCGGACGTCGTCGCCCTGCTGGTAGTCGCGGTGCTTGGCAAAATCTTCCCCCGCCCCGCGCAGCGGCGAGCGGTGGATCCCCGCCTGGAAGCCGCGGACCACCGTCTTGGCGATGATCTCGAGCCCGCCCAGGTGCTCCAGCAGGCCGGGGGGGAGGAAGTCGGTGGAGGGGGTGCTCATGGGGCGGCCACGGAAGTGGACCGCCATGAAGGCGGGACCAGAATCGGCGCGATTCCGCCGGCCCCGCGGGCCCTCTCCCTGGCTCGTTCCTCGCCTGTCCCTCCCCCGTAACAGCACGGGGGAGGGACAACTGCGTCGGTGTGGCCAGCGGGGCGCGGGGACCGTTGCGGGGTTCGCGTGGCAGGGGTGACGGCAGTTCGCAGCGATGCCGCGGCCACAGTCCGCGAAGGCGGACTTCCCGATGTTACAGCGGCGGGTTTCATCCCGGCGTCACCACCGTCAGCGGTCCGTGCTGCCGTCCAGACTGGCATCGGCACGCGTCCGCCGGCCCCGCGGGCCCTCTCCCTGGCTCGTTCCTCGCCTGTCCCTCCCCCGTAACAGCACGGGGGAGGGACAACTGCGTCGGCGTGGCCTGCGGGGCGAGGGGCCGGTTGCGGGGTCCGCGTGGCAGGGGTGACGGCGAATCGAGCCGATGCCGAGGCCGCAGTCCGCGAAGGCGGACTTCCCGAGGTTGCAGCGGCGGGTTTCAACCCGCCGTGTCGACCGCCGTCGCAACCGCCGTCACCACCGTCTGCGGCCGCGACGATCTCGGCGGAGGCGAACCGATGCTGCCGCCGCAGTCCGCGAAGGCGGACTTCGTGCCGTTGTTGCAGCGAATTCATTCGCCTCGCGACCCCGGCGGCCGCGGCCGACCACGAGGGCCGAATCCCCACCGGCGCCTTCCGCGCGGCTGAGGCCGTGGCCTCGATCGCGACCCGCGCGCGCCCCACATGGTGCTCCATCCTCGTCCCTAGAGCCCGCTGCGCGGCGGCTCCACCGCCTGCAGCAGGCGGCCCACCACGTCGTCGGTAGACACGCCCTCGGCCTCGGCGTGGAAGTTCACCAGCACGCGGTGGCGCAGGACGGGGAGCGCAACGCGCCGCACGTCGTCGGGGGTCACGTGGAAGCGGCCGGCCAGCAGCGCGCGAGCCTTGGCGCCCAGGATCAGCGCCTGCCCCGCGCGCGGGCCGGCGCCCCAGCGGATCCAGCGCTTCACGTCGTCGGCGGCGCTGGGGTCGGCGGGGCGGGTGGCGCGCACCAGGGCGGCGGCGTAGGCGAAGACGTTGTCGGCCACCGGCACCTCGCGCACCCAGCGCTGCAGCGTGAGCACGCGCTCGGCGTCGAGCACCGGGGTGATGTCGTCGTCGGCCACGCCGGTGGTGGCGCGCAGGATCTCCACCTCTTCGCTGGCGCTGGGGTAGTCGAGGCGGATGTCGAGCATGAAGCGGTCGAGCTGGGCCTCGGGGAGGGGGTAGGTGCCCTCCTGCTCGATGGGGTTCTGCGTGGCGAGGACGAAGAACGGGCGCGGCAGCATCAGGTCCTCCCCGCCGGCGGTCACGCGCCCCTCCTGCATGGCCTCCAGCAGCGCGGCCTGCGTCTTGGGCGGCGTGCGGTTGATCTCGTCGGCCAGCAGCACCTGCGTGAACACGGGGCCGCGGATGAAGCGCGCCGAGCGCCGGCCCGTGCTGCGGTCCTCCTCGATCACCTCGGTGCCGGTGATGTCGCCGGGCATCAGGTCGGGGGTGAACTGCACGCGCTTGAAATCGAGCTCCAGGGCCGACGCCAGCGTCTTCACCAGCAGCGTCTTCGCCAGCCCGGGCACGCCCACCAGTAGCGCGTGGCCGCCGGCGAGGAGGGAGATGATGACTTCTTCGAGCACCTGCTCCTGGCCCACGATGCGCCGCTGCACCTGGGCGCGCAGCTTCGCCGCGTCGCCCAGCAGGGTCTCGATTTCCTTCTCGGCAGTAGCCAGGGGGCACCTCGTGTGGGGACGGACGGTTCGCCGCGTGCGGGATCACGGGGGGATGGCGCGGCTAAGATACCGCGCACCCCCTGCTAAGATCCTCGCATGCCGCGGATGGTTCGCACCGCGCCGCGAGACGTGGTCCGCGAGCCGCGAGCGGTGACGGATGCAGCGAGGGTCTGAGCGTGAGCCGCGCAACATCTCGCGCCGGCCGGCGAACCGCAACAGCTTCGGCGGGTGAAAACGCAAACCTCCACCAACGAGCCGGCCGTTCACCCGTAAGCCGCCAATCGGGCGAAACGCGGCATCGACGGGGCCGGGAGACAGGTGAAATCCGCCGTCGCCCCCTGCCACGCAGACGCCGCAGGCACCCGCGAGCCCGCTGGGCACACTTCGGTGTCCGCGTGGCAGGGTGACGGCGGTTCCACGTGGATGCCGACGCCGCAGTCCGCGAAGGCGGACTTTCCGATGTTCCAGCGGCGGGTTTCAACCCGCCGAAATCAAGCCGAATGAAGGATCCTGGCTGTCCTCACCGATGCCGCGGCACCAGTCCGCGAAGGCGGACTTCGTGCCGTTGTTGCCGCGATGCCGCGATTTCAATCGCCCGGCTCCGCCGGCTCCCGCGCCGCGCACCAGGCCCCGGCCCTGCTCTTCGCTCTTCCCCCTCGTCTACTCCACCAGCCCTGGAATCAACTCCGCGTGCGGCGCGTCGAAAGGGATGCCGAGCAGCGCGGCGACGAGCGACGCGACCGCCTGCACGGGGAGCAGCGGCACGTGGGCGCCGGGGCGGATCCCCGCGCCGCGCGCCACGAAGCCGCTGTGCATCTGCGGCTCGTCGGGGTGGTAGCCGTGCGTACCGCCCTGCGTGGGCGCCAGCAGCGGCGGCGATGGAAGCTCCGACAGCTCCACGCCGGGCACGGCCGCCAGCGCGAACACCGCCTCGGGATCGGCGCCCAGCCCGTCCAGCTCGGCGCGCTCCACGATGCGGAAAAGCTCCCGCTCGGCCCGCGGGAGCGCGTCGAGCACGGCACGGACGCGAGTGACGGCGTCCTCGTCGCTCGTGCTCCGCAGCCGCAGGAACGCGGAGCCGCCGTCGGCGTGGAAGGTCGCGCGCCAGCGGCCGCGGTCGGGGCGGTCTTCCATCAGCCCCGCCTCCACCAGCCACACGTTGGGGCGCAGCAGGGTGTGGCGGTCCATCGCGCCGTGGTCGCCCGCCACCACCAGCGCCACGCGATCCCACATCCCCAGCGCCTCCACCCGCTCCACGATCTGCCCCAGCGCGGCGTCCACCGCACCCACCGCGCGGCGCGTCATCGGCGACTCGCGCCCCCACTGGTGCTGCACGTGGTCGGCTGCGATCAGGTGCACCAGCAGCAGCGTGGGACGGTGGCGCTCGAGCAGGTACGCGGCCATGCTCGCCACGCGCTCTTCGCGGGCGAGCCGGTCCAGCCCGAAGTTGACGGGAAGGAGGCGTCCGGTGGCCTCGCGCTCCAGCTCGTCCAACAGCCGAGGCGTGGAGGCGGCCCGCACCGCATCCACGATGCTGGCGGCGGGGTCCAGCGGCCACACGTCGGGCACGTTCCAGTCGATGGCCGCCCCCACCGTGGCCGGCCACGCCACCGCCGCGGTGGTGCCGCCGCCCGCGCGAACCGCGTCCCACAGCGTGGGCACGCGGATCCGCTCGGCTTCCCACTGCCACCGCTCGGTGGGCCCATCGGCGCAGAAGGGGTGGTTGAAGTAGATCCCGTGCCGGGCCGGCAGCGCCCCCGTGACCATCGACGTGTGCGAGGGATAGGTGAGCGCCGGGAACACGCTGCGCACCGCGTGGGCCCGGGCGCCCGTGGCGGCGAGCTGCTGGAGGACCGGCGCCGGCCAGCGCTCGTCCAGGTAGAACTCGGGCCGCAGGGCGTCGATCGAGACCAGGATCACGTGGTCCGCCGGAGAGCGGCCGTTGGGCATGCGATGTCTCTCCACCACGGAGCCAGGCGAAGGTGCTGTCGATCGCGAGGAGGCGAGCGATGGCGACGACCGTGCCAGAAGGGAGATGGCCGTGAGGAGAGGTCGGGACTGAGTGGAGAAGGACGGTGCAAACGACGAGAGGGCCCGCGGTGGCCAGCCCCGCGGGCCGTCTCCCTGGCGCTTCGCGCCTGTCCCTCCCCCGTAACAGCACGGGGGAGCGACAACTGCGTCGGCGTGCCCGGCGGGCCGTCGCCCCCGCTGCGGCGTGTGCGTGGCAGGGATGACGGGGATCCGCCGCGATGCCGACCCCACGGTCCGCGAAGGCGGACTTCCCGCAGTTCCAGCGGCGGGTTTCAACCCGCCGACCTTTCAACCCGCCGGCATCGCGCCGATGCAAGGATCCTGGCTGTCCTCACCAATGCCGCGGCGGCAGTCCGCGAAGGCGGACTTCGTGCCGTTGTTGCCGCGATGCCGCGATTTCAATCGCCCGGCACCGCTGGACCCCGCCTCGCGCTACACCTGATGCATCTCACGTATCCGACGACCCTTACGACGGCCGCGCCAGCTCCCCACGCGGCGCCGAGCGGATGTCGGCTCGCGGGCCGATCTCGAAGTCGAAGATCCCCGTGGGCAGCGCCACCGTGCAGCACACGTTGGGGTGCTCCAGCATGCAGCTGATGTGGCCGTGCACCGGGGCCGCGGCCAGCAGCACGTAGGCCTGCTCGCCGGTGAAGCCGTAGCGCTGCAGGTAGCGGATGGCGTGGCGGCAGGCCATCCGGTACGCGACCCACACGTCCAGGTAGTGCTGCGTGTCGTTCTCGTCCACCGAGATCCCCTGGAAGGTCAGGTACTCGGCATAGCCCCGCTCCACCGGCGCCGGCTCGAACACCGGGCTCGTGATCCCCGTCTTGTTGATGCCGTCGGGGATCAGGTCCACGTGCAGGTCGATGTAGCCCGCCATCTTCACCCCGCCCAGCCCCGTGATCTTCCCGTCGCCCTGCGAGAACTGCAGGTCGCCCACCGACAGGTTGGCGCCGGGCACGTAGACGGGAAGGTAGGCACGGGAGCCGCGCGCCAGCTCCTTCACGTCCAGGTTGCCGCCGTTCTCGCGCGCGGCCCAGGTGCGCGGCGCGTCGGCGGCCAGCCGCTGCGCGATGGCGCCCGACAGCTCGCCCATCAGCGCGCCCTCGGCCTGCGGGATCATGGTGCCCGACACGAAGCGCCCCATGTGCGTGCTGGCCACCGCCAGCTCGCGGCGGTTCCACCGCGCCATCCGCTCGGGGCTGGGCGCGCAGCCGATGGTGCCGGGGTGCGGCAGCCCGGCGAAGCGCACCCCCAGCATGTGGCGCGAGCTGGCGTAGATGCCGTTCAGGTCCCAGATCGCCTTGCGCGCTTCGGGGTATTCGTCGGTCAGCAGCCCCGTGCCCGTGTGCCGGTCGAGAATCCCGGTGAACCCCCACTCGGCCCCCGACAGCGGGCCGATGTCGAGCACGTCCACCACCAGCAGGTCGCCGGGTTTCGCCCCGTTCACCGCCACGGGGCCGCTCAGGTAGTGCAGCTGCTGCAGGTCCAGGTCGCGCACGTCGTCCGACGAGTCGCTGTTGACGATCTGGCCGCCCGACAGGTCCAGGCACTCGAGGCGGAAGACGGAGCCGGGGTCCACCGCCACGACGGGGGGGATCTCGGGGTGCCAGCGGTTGTGGGGGCGGGGGTGCTGCTCCTCGGGCGGGCGCCGGAGGTCTACCCCGATCAGGGTGGTGGGCACGGGTTCACCTCCGCCGGGCCCGTGGGCGGGGGCGCGGCATGTGGACGAGGCGTGGACGGTTGCGCCGGGCGCGGGGGCACGCCCGGCGGATGTTCTAGGAGGCTTCTTCGGGCGGCTGGCCCGGCGGGGCGCCGAAGCGGCGCGCCACCTCGTCCATGGCCCGGGTCATGCGGGCAAGCGCGTCGGCGGCGCCGCGCAGGTACGGGTCGCCGTGCGGGGCCAGCTCGTGCTCGCGCGGGCCTTCGCCGGTGAGCAGCCAGTGGCCGTTCACCTTCAGCGCGGCGGGAAGGCGCAGCATCACGTCGCCGTTGGGCACGCGGCCGCGGGTGAACCATTCGCTCACCGTGGCCACGCCCACGCCCAGCTCGCGCGCGAGGTCGGCCTGCGACAGGCCGCGGTCGTCCAGCACCTGCCTCAGCCGCTCGAAGAACGCCGACAGCTCGACCGCCTTGCGGCGGGTGGGTCCGGCAGTCGGTTCGGGGGGCAGCGGCGCACCTCCGGTGACGGGGGTTCCCGGCTCGAAACGCATCTGGCGCCCCTGCAAGGATTTAGCCGCCGCGTCGGAGTCGTGGCCGGCGAAGTGTGTTCCCCGCCATGCTTCGGCAAGCCGAACCGTATTTGACATGTCGAACACAGGGTAGCAGATTGACATTCTGCAGGCAAGGAGCCCTGGAGCTCCGCGCCGGCACCACCCTCCTCAGACGTCGGAACCGCGTGAGCCGCACCATCCTCCTGGTCGAAGACCACGAAGACAACCGCATCGTCTACCGCACGATCCTCGAGCACTTCGGCTACACCGTGCTGCTGGCCGGCGACGGCGCCGAGGGCGTGCGGCTGGCGCGGGAGGCCAGGCCCGACCTGGTGCTGATGGACGTGTCCATCCCCGTGATGGACGGCTGGGAGGCCACCAGCGTGCTCAAGGCCGACCCCGCCACCGCCGCCATCCCCGTGATCGCGCTGACCGCCCACGCGCTGGCTGCCGACCGCGCCCGCGCCGAGGAGGTGGGGTGCGACGGGTACCTGGCCAAGCCCGTGGAGCCGCGCGTGGTGCTCGAAGAGGTGCGCCGCTTCCTGGGCCCCGACGCCTGAGCGCGCGGCGGGCGACGGTGGGCGGGTAACATGCCGGTTCGCCGCCCCGCGGACCAGCCGGACAAAGCTTGGACGACGAAGCGGCTCCCGCGCGGCGCGAGGAGCCGCTTCGCATTCGGGCTCTGCGTGGAGGGCGATCCGCGTCCCGCGGAGCTGGCGAACGATTGCGCGGCGACCACTGCACCCGGTCCGCCTGCGCTTGCCTCTCCCGGCCGCATCCGTGCTCGCGAGGGCGCCCACCAACCGGACGACACCGCGGACGGGCGCAGGGGAGACGGATGGGACGATCAGCGATCAATCCGCCTCGGGAACGAACCGCCGCCACCCGTCCGACTCCGCCACGCGCTTGATCTCGGCGTTGCGGGCGTCCAGGAAGCGCGTCATGTAGCGGCGCAGCAGCACGGCTTCGGCGATGCGCCCCAGCGGCCCCAGCGGCGCGGCGAAGCGAAAGGTGTCGCGCAGCACGGTGCCGCCCTCGGCCGGGTCGAACCAGTGGTCGTGCACCATCCAGGCGAAGGCGCCGCGCACCATCTCGTCGCGGAACCAGCGCGGGCGGTCGTAGCCGGCGATGCGGCTGGTGAGGTGCTGGGTCACGCCCAGGTGCCGCGCGCGCCAGGTCACCGTCTCGCCCAGCCCGATCAGCCCCGAGGTGCGCCCGGCCACGGCCGTCTCGCGCGTGTTGCCGGTGGAGCGCTGGTGCAGGTCGATGCTGCGCGACAGGTCGAACACGCGCCCCGGCGGCGCGGCGATGAAGAGGCTCCGCTCGATCTCGACCACGGGCGTTCGTCGGGTTGATGGGAAGACGTGCGGCGTTCGCCGATTCTTGCTCGTGCACCGTACCGCGGATATCCTGCCAGACGCATTCTCTCCGCGCCCCGCGCTTCCCCCATCCCGCCGAGGTCACCCCGATGGCCCAGCCCGCGCAGGGATCGATCGAGAACGTGTCCGACACCGCGCGCTGGGTGGCCATCTACCGCGCGATGGAGACGGAGCGCCCCGACGCCATCTTCCGCGACCCCTGGGCGCGGCGGCTGGGCGGCCCGCGCGGCGAGGCCATCGTGCGCGAGCTGCCGCAGGGCGCGCGGATGGCGTGGCCCATGGTCGTGCGCACGGCGGTGTTCGACGAGGTGATCCTCCAGTCCATCCGCACCCGCGGGGTGGACCTGGTGGTGAACCTGGCCGCCGGGCTCGACACCCGAGCCTGGCGTCTCGACCTGCCCCCCGCCCTGCGCTGGGTGGACGTGGACCTGCCGGGGATCACCGAGTACAAGCGCGGCGTGATGGCGGCCGAGACGCCGCGCTGCCGCTACGAGGCCGTGTCGGCCGACCTGGCCGACCCCGTGCAGCGCGACGGCGTGCTCGCCCGCATCGCCCGCGACGCGGCGTGCGGGCTGGTGGTGAGCGAGGGGCTGCTGGTGTACCTGGGCGAGGAGGACGTGGCCGCGCTGGCCGGCGCGCTCCACCGCCAGCCCGCGCTGCGCTGGTGGCTGGCCGACCTCCCCAGCCCGCCGCTGCTGAAGCGGATGCAGAAGCAGTGGGGGAAGCAGCTCAGCGACGGGAACGCGCCGTTCCGCTTCGCGCCCGAGGCGGGGCCTGGCTTCTTCGCCCCGTTCGGCTGGCGCGTGGCCGAGCTGCACAGCATGCTGGAAGACGCGCGCCGCCTGCGCCGCGGAATGCGCGGCGCGTGGCTCGCCCACCTGCTCATGGCGCTGGCGCCCGCGCGCAAGCGCGAGGAGTTTCGCCGCCTGTCCATCAACCTGCTGCTGGAGCGGACTTGAGCGCCGCCCCGCCGCCCGAACCCGCGAGGATGACGATGGGAAGCCGAGACCCGCGCGTGGACGCCTACATCGCGAAGAGCCCCGAGTTCGCGCGCCCCATCCTGGCGCACGTCCGCGAGGTGGTGCACGCCGCGGTGCCCGAGGTGGTTGAGGAGATGAAGTGGTCGGCCCCGGCGTTCACGCACAAGGGGATCCTCTGCATCATCGCCTCGTTCAAGCAGCACTGCGCCATCAACTTCTGGAAGGGCTCGCTGATCCTGGGCGACGAGGACCGCGGCACCATGTCGGCCGGCCAGTTCGGCCGCATCACCACCCTGGCCGACCTGCCGCCCGACGAGGAGCTGGCGGGCTACCTGCGCGAGGCCAGGCGGCTCAACGACGAGGGCGTCAAGGACCCCGCCCGTGAGAAGAAGCCGGCGCCCGCGGAGAAGAAGGAGTTGCCGGTGCCCGAAGACTTCGCCGCCGCGCTCGACGCCAACCCCGCCGCGCGCGCCACCTTCGACGGCTTCTCGCCCAGCAAGCGCAAGGACTACCTCGAGTGGCTGATCGAGGCGAAGACGGAAGCCACGCGGAAGAAGCGGCTCGACACCTCGGTCGAGTGGCTGGCCGAGGGCAAGGCGAGGATGTGGAAGTACGAGAAGAAGTAGGTGCGCCGCACATCGAACCCGACACTGCGGAACGTGACTTCCGCCATGTCGGACACCCGTCACGGCGGAGTCGGAGCGCGGCGCCGCATCCTCCCCACACCGAGCCCCGAATGCGGTATATTGTGGACCCCGGTGTTCGAGCGTGCCGCCGCCGGGGAGCCGCCCGTCCCGGGGCGGCCGTTCGACCCCGTCGTCATCCAGCCGTACGACATCAGGCCCTGACCCGTTCGGCCGCATCCCGCGCGTCCGCACAGCGACCCTTTCGACCGAGCGGACCCGAGATGCTCCTGATTCGCTGCACCCAGCGCCTGCTGAAGGCGAGCAAGTCGACCCCCGAGGAAGACCCCGCCCCCGCCGAGGGGCCGCTGGGCGAGTGGTACGCCAACGTGGCCCCGCTCCCCTTCGCCGGCCGCTGGGTGGTGATGTTCACGCACGCCCAGACGCTGCTCACGGTGGTGGCGCCGGGGCGCGTGCTGCGCACCACCGTCCCCGTCTTCCAGCAGCGCCTTCCCGAGCTGCTGCGGCGGCTGGAGATCGCGGAGGAGTGGATCGCCGAGCACGCGCCCGGTGAGGGCGAGGTGCGGGTGGCGCGCACCGACGATCGCCGCGTGCTGGGGTCGATGAACGACCTGGCCAATGGGATCTGGTACGCCGCGGACGAGGCGCCGTCGTTCGACCGGCTCGACCTGGGCGCGCTCGAACGGGAGCTCGCCACCACCCGCCTCGGCTTCCTGGGCATGGGCTCGCCCGACCGGGCGATGCAGAAGCTCGCGAGCACGGCGCCGGCCGCGGCCGAGCCGCCGGTTCGCACGGTCATCATCCCCCCGCTCTCCCTCGTCACGCACTGACGCGCCCCACGGGCGGCGGCCGGGCTTGCCCCGCCCGGCCGCCGCCCGCCAGATTCCCCGCTCCATCCGTTCCCCCCCCGCTCCGCGACTCACCGGCCCCACCGCCCCGCCCCCCGCCGCCACCCGCATGCCCGAGTTCCAGACGCAGTGCGCCAACCTGCTCAAGGCGCGTTTTCCCCTGCTGTACCTGTCCACCTGGGAGGAGGAGCGCGCGCTGGCCGCCATCCGCGCCATCGCGCAGGACCCGGCGCTGATCAAGACCCCGCGCACGGTCTACGTCTGGAAGCAGACCACCGGCCTCTCGGCCGACGGGCGGCCCGGGCGCGAGGAAACCCGCGCGCCGGTGAAGGCGCTGGAGGTGGTGGAGCAGACCGACGAGCCGGCGCTCTTCGTCTTCCTCGACTTCCACGCCTTCTTCGGCGGCCCCGGCGGGCGCGCGGCCGACCCGGCGGTGGTGCGCAAGGTGCGCGACCTGGTGCCCGCGCTCAAGAACGCGCGCTCGCCCAAGAACGTCATCTTCCTTTCCCCCACCCTGGTGATCCCGCCCGAGCTGCAGAAGGACGTCACCATCCTCGACTTCGACCTGCCGACGTTCGAAGACATCAAGCAGGTGCTCGACGCGATGATCGCCGCCAACCGGCAGAGCGGGCGCATCGCCATCGAGCTGGCCGACGAGGACGCGGAGCGGCTGGCCAAGGCGGCCACCGGGCTCACCCTGCAGGAGGCCGAGAACGCCTTCGCCCGGGCCATGGTGCAGGACGGCCGGCTGGACGCGGGCGACCTGGAGGTGGTGCTGGAGGAGAAGCGGCAGACCATCAAGAAGAGCGGGATCCTCGAGTTCGTATCCAGCGACGTGGACATGGCCTCGGTGGGCGGGCTGGAGAACCTGAAGCGCTGGCTCAAGCGGCGCGACAAGAGCTGGCTCGACGCGGCCAGGCGCTACGCCCTCCCCGCGCCCAAGGGGGTGCTGATCACCGGCGTTCCGGGGTGCGGCAAGAGCCTGCTGGCCAAGGCGGTCAGCGCGTCGTGGGGGCTGCCGCTGCTGCGCCTGGACATCGGCAAGATCTTCCACGGGCTGATCGGCAGCAGCGAGGAGAACATGCGCACCGCCATCCGCACCGCCGAGGCGATCGCGCCCTGCATCCTGTGGATCGACGAGATCGAGAAGGGCTTCAGCGCGGTGGGCGGCGGCAACGACGGGGGCACCTCCACCCGCATCTTCGGCACCTTCCTCACCTGGATGCAGGAAAAGCAGGCGCCGGTGTTCGTGGTGGCCACCGCCAACAACATCGACGGCCTCCCGCCCGAGCTGCTGCGCAAGGGCCGCTTCGACGAGATCTTCTTCGTGGACCTGCCCACCCGCGCCGAGCGGGTGCAGATCTTCCGCCTGCACATGACGCGGCGCCTCGCCGACGCCACGCTGATCGACGGCTTCGCGCTGGACGACGCCACCTTCAGCGCGCTGGCCGCGGCGACGGAAGGCTTCATTGGCGCCGAGATCGAGCAGATCGTGATCTCGGCGCTGTTCGAGGCCTACTTCGAAGACCGCGCGGTGCGGCTCGACGACCTGCTGCACGCGGTGCAGAACACCGTTCCCCTGGCGGTCACGCAGAGCGAGCAGATCCGCGCCATCCGCGACTGGGCCAACGTGCGCGCCGTGGCCGCCACCCCGCGCGAGCACCGCGAGGGCTACGCCGAGCCCGCGGCCGCGCCGGCGTCCGCGGCCGCGACCTCTCCCGCGTCCGCCGCAGCCGCGCTCGCGGGCGCTGACGTGTCGGCGGACCCGTCGGCGGTCGACGTGGCCAGCGCGCGCGGCGGCCGCACGGTGGACTTCTAGCGCCGGGGCGGGGGACCGATGTCGATCTCGCTCTGGCTGGTGCCCGTGGCGCTGGCGCTGCGGGTGGTGATGGGCAAGGAGCGCTTCGAGCAGTGGTCGCGCTCGGCCGAGGTGCGCGACCGCACCACCCTCACGGCCGAGCGCGACCTGGTGCGCGCCGTCCGGAAAGCCGGCTACGACGCCGCGCGCTTCGGGGGGATGCTGAAGACGCACCTCAAGGGCGAGGAGCGCTTCGTCTTCTGGGAGCTGGAGGAGGGCGCCTGGGTGCTGGTGAGCGGCAAGAGCGACCCGCGCGCGCTGATCCGCGAGCTGGCGCGCGCCGTGGAAGCCGCCGCCGGGAAGCCGGTGTTCGTGGACGCGCACCTCACCGGGCGCGACCGGCAGACGGCGAGCGTCGAGGCCGGCGTCGAGGAGGTGGACGCCACGGCGGCGGTGGAGGTGTTCCCCACCAACTTCCGCGACGGGGCGCTGCTGGCGGCCACGCTGCGGCGCCACGGCGTGGCGGCGGCGGAAGAGGCGGGCGGCGTGCTGAGCGCCGCCGTCGGCCGCTCCACGCTGCGCTTCCTCCCCTCGGGCGGCGGCGGGCCGTACCGGCTGGAGATCACCAATGCCGGCGACCTCCGCGCGCTCTTCCAGCAGGTGGCGGTGCTGGACGAAAGCTACCGGCAGGGCGTGCAGGAGACGGCCTACCGCACGCTCAAGGAGCGCATCCAGGCGCAGAACCTGGTGATCGAGCAGGAGGAGGTGCTGGAAGACCGCTCCATCGTGATCACCCTGAACCTCCCGGGCTGACGCGCACCCCCGGCGCACGCCCGATCCGCATCTTCCGAAAACCGCCCGACATGCTGGACGAAGCACGCATCCTGGAGATCTGCGGCGACCACGCGTTCGCCGAGCTCGGCATGGGCGACGAGATCCCGGCGAAGAAGCTGCGCAACGCCCGCGAGCACATCCCCATCCCTGAGAGCGAGCGGGTGCTGGCGCTGATGGACAGCACCGTATTCGGCAGCAACAAGGAGGGGATGGCGGTGTGCACCACCGGCATCTACTGGAAGAACGACTGGGCTGTGAAGTCGGCCGAAGGGTACCTGTCGTGGGCGGAGCTGCTGGGCGCGCGGGTCGAGGAGGACGCGAAGCTGGCCATCGTGCTTCTGGGCGGCGGCAACCGCATCAGCACCCCGCTGGTGGAACCGCGCACGCAGCTCGCCGCTCTCCTGCGCGCGCTGCAGGCCGCGGTGGGCGAGCAGGTGGCCGCGAGTGGCGTGGTCATCCGCCCGGGGCTGCGCGAGCTGCAGCGCATCTGCCAGGGATACGGCGGCAAGGTTTTATTCTTCGTGCGCCCCGGCATCTCCGAGAAAAAGCTGGCGAACGCGCAGGAATGCTACTCCGTTCTCCCGTCGGACCCGGTGGTGCTGCTGGTGGACACCACCGTGTTCGGCAGCGCGAAGACGGGGCTGGCCGTCACCGAATCGGGGCTGTACTGGCGCAACGCGTCGAACGAAGATGGGCACGAGGCGTCGCCGCTGCACTGGGACGACCTCGCCGCGTGCCCCCCGCCGCTGAACCGCGACGCCGACTCGGTGGAGTTCCGCCCCGGCGCGTTCTTCTACGCTGTCACCAGCCGCACGCGCGACGAGGTGCTGGCGCTCGCGCGCGAGCTGTGGGACTGGGCCCGCGCCTCCACCGGCATCAACGCCGACGCCCCCTCCGCCGTCCGCGCCGCCGCCGAATCCGCGGCCGCGGATGCCGCATCCGCCAACGCCTCTGCCGACGCCAAGTCCACCGACGCCGCATCTCCCGCCGACGCGACGGAGCCGGCGGCACCCGCGGCCGCCGCCGCGTCTTCCGCGGCCAGCGGCGCCCCCGCCTTCCCCGCCCCGCCGCCGGCTCCGGGCGCCGCTCCCCCACCGCCGCCCGCGGCGCCGGCGCAGCGGTGGATGCTGGCGCGCGACGGCCAGACCTTCGGCCCGTTCGATGCCGGCACGGTGGAGGCGATGCTGCGGGCCGGCCAGGTGGACCCCGCCACCGCCTTCGCGTGGACGGAGGGGATGCCGGAATGGCTCCCCTTCCGGCGGGTGCCCGCGCTGGCGCTGCTGGAGCCCTCCGCCGCGGCGGTTGCCATGCCGCCCCCGCCGCCGTTCGCCGGGCCACCCCCTCCCCCGCCGCCGCCGGGCCCGCGCGCGACACCGTCGCCCGCGCTCGCGTCACCATCCACCGACGACGGGCGGGTGGACGTGAACCGGGCGACGGAAGACGAGTTGCTGCAGCTGCCGGGGATCACGCTGGAGCGCGCGCGGCGGATGATGGACGAGCGGGCGCGCTCCGGCGGGTTCGCGGGCGCCACGGAGCTGGGCGCGTTCCTCGGCCTGGCCCCGCACGAGGTACAGGCGCTGGCCGCGGAAGCATCGTTCGGCGCCGTGGCCTCGCCGACGCCCGCGCCACAGCCGACCACGCCCGCGCCGGGCGCGCGCGTGGTGGACTTCTAAGCGAGGAGCGGGTAGATGGCGAAGCAGGTGCGGCTGCGGCTCTACCCCGATGGCCGGGTGGAGGCCGAGACGGTGGGGATCAAGGGGCCGGCGTGCACGCACGTTCTCCCCCTGCTGGAACAGCTGCTCGACGCGGAGGTGGTGGAATCGGCCTTCACCGAGGAGTACTACCAGACGGAGAAGGTGGCCGTGGAGCAGACGGTGGAGCAGAAGCTGCGCGGCGGCGCGTGACTGCCGAGGCCACGCGGCTGCGGCTGCACCGCTTCCTCCCCTTCACCCGCGCCGAGGGCCCGGGCGAGCGGGCCTGCCTGTGGGTGCAGGGGTGCCCGATCCGCTGCGCCGGCTGCGGCGTTCCGTGGACGTGGGAGGAAGACGCCGGCGAGTGGGTGGAGGTGGACGAGCTGGCCGAGCGCGTCCTTGCCGGCCCCGCCGTGGAGGGGATCACCTTCCTGGGCGGCGAGCCCTTCGCGCAGGCCGCGGCGCTCGCGGCGCTGGGCGCGCGGCTGCGGGCGGCCGGGCTCTCGGTGATGACCTTCACCGGCTACACCGTCGAGGCGCTGCGCCGCGCCGGCCGGGCGGACTATGACGCGCTGCTCGCCGTGACCGACCTGCTGGTGGACGGCCCGTTCGTGGAGCGGAAGCTGGACCTGTCTCGCCCATGGGTGGGCTCGTCCAACCAGCGCTTCCACTTCCTCACCGACCGCTATCGCCAGCTGGAGGCGGATCTTCCTGCCCTCCCCAACCGCCTGGAGATCCGCCTCCACCCCGACGGCCGCATGGAGGTGAACGGGATGATCACCCAGGCTGGCCTGCACGCCCTCCTCGGCCCCGCAGCCGCGGCGGGCTGATGAGACGGGTCGTCGCCGATCGACCCCTGATCACGCGAACGGGCGCCTCCCCTGGGAAGCGCCCGTTCGTCGTTTGGTGGCGGACGTCGATGCGGCATACCGGATCCGCATGAATAATCGCGGCGGCAGGATCTGCTAAAGTGTCACACAGAGGCACGGAGTCACAGAGAAAAACCGCAGTTCTCTGCGTCTCTGTGCCTCTGTGTGACAAAGCAGTTCAGCCGGATTTGGTATCAGCAGGTAGACGTCACGGGCTCGCGCGGGCCGCCAGCCGCTCCAGCGCCCGCGCCATCACGGGATCCTCCCCCGCGGCCAGCTGCGCAGGCGTTGGGAGGATCGTTTCGTCCGGGGTCACGCCCACTCGCTCCAGGTCGCCGCCGTCGGGCATCACCAGCGCGGCGTCGGTCACGCTCACGCCGTAAAAGATAGGCCGGTCGGCGCCGATGCTCATCTGCTGCTGGAGGGAGTGCATGGCGGCGCCGGCTGTGCGGTCGCCCAGCACCACGCCGCGCTCGGTGAGCTGCACCACGCGGGCGAGCACCTCGCTGGCCCCCGCCGAGCGGCTGTCCACCAGCACCACCAGCAGCCCGGTGAAGGCGCTCGCGCCGGTGCCGTTCGCCCGCAGTGGCCGTTCGCGCTGCCGCTCCACCAGCGTCCCCATCTCCACGCGGCCGGCGTACAGCATCCCGAGCACCGCCTGCAGCCGGTCCACTGCCCCGCCGCCGTTGCCGCGCAAGTCCAGCACCAGCGCGGGGGCGCCGCGCAGCCGCCGCCGCGCAGCGTCGAGCGCAGTGTCGGCCACGTTGAAGGTGGGGAGCGTCCACACCCGCGCGTCGCTGGAGGCGTCGGAAAGCCGCGGCTCGCTCGCGGCGCTGTCCATCTCGGCAGCGCGGATCAGCGCCTCCACGCCGTCGCCTCCCTGCGCCCGCGTGAGCCCTAGCGCGCCGAAGCCGGGCTCCACGCGGGCCTCCAGCCGCAGCTCGCGCCGCTCCCCGCCCGGCGTCCGCAGTGTTACCCCCAGCCACTGCTGCGGCCGGAGCACGTGGGCGATGTACAGGATCTGCCACAGGTGGTCACGCGTGGGCACGTCGCCGTTCACGGCCAGCACCTGGTCGCCCGGCCGCACGCCCTGGCGCGCTGCGTCGCTCCCGGGCTCCACGCGCTGCACGAGGCACGCGTCACCCACCATCCGCATCGACCATCCATAATCCACCGTTACGGCGGTTTGCGGCGGCACGAAGAAGGTGTGCGAGTCGCGCAGCGTGGCGGGGAGCTGCGCCACCAGCTCCAGCACCTCGGTGTAGCTTTCCGCCCGCTGGATCCGCCGGTCCAGCTCCTCGGCCCGCGCCGCCAGGTTCACCCCCCGCAGCGCGCGATCGAAGTAGCGCCGCTCGATCTCCGCGCGCACCACGCGCAGCATCGCCCGCCCCCGCTCCCGCTCGACGCGGCCGGCAGGCTGCGCCGCTGCCTGCGTCGCCAGAAGCCCGGTGATGAGCACGGCGGCGGAGATGATGAGACGAGCCAGGCCGGCCGTCACGCGGATGCGCATGGGGAGAGGCGTGGAATTCGGAGCGAATCAGAGTGGGAGCGGATACACGGTACCGCGAACGAGCGGTGGAGCCCGGTGGAGACGGGGATGGAACCTGACGGAATGAAACCGGATGCGCGTTCGCTGATGCGCCGAGCGTCAGGGCGCAAACATTCGCGTCAGCACGTTCAGCACTCGGCGCCCGGTTGCCTCGTCGAGCGCCCCCAGGTTCTGGACCAGGCGAGTCTTATCGACGGTGCGGATCTGGTCGAGCGCCACCTGTCCGCTCTTCGCCCCGAAGGTGCACGCCACCCGCGTAGGATAGGCTTGTCCCCCCGTGGTCAACGGAGCGATGATGACCGTGCGCAGCCGGCGGTTCATCTCGTCGGGAGAGACGATCAGGCAGGGGCGCGACTTCTTCATCTCGCTGCCGAGCGTCGGGTCGAGGCGCACCCGGTAAACGTCGAAGCGCTTCACTCCCACTCCCATTCCTCGTCGTCCCACGACGAGCTTCCGAGCTGATCGCCATCGAGGAGGACGTCGTCGCCGTTGGCATTCATCTCCTCGAACGCTTCTTCCCACCCGGCTCTCGGGTTCTCGGGCGCTCGCAGCACGATCTGCCCGTCTTCGACCTCCAGTTCCACCTCGTGCGCGAGGCCGCTCTGGTCGAGCACCGCCTTGGGGATACGAATTCCCTGCGAGTTCCCGATCCTGATGATGCGCGCTCTCATCTCACACCTCCTTGTGCATACAATGTATCCACACGGACCGGAGGTAACAACTCAGGGTCAGGGCTTCTCCCGGTCGACGGCTCGGCGCCGGTGCCTCGCTCCGCGGCTTCAGCCGCTGGCCCTGGCCGTCCACGGGCCCAGCGACCCCGTGCGCTCCTGGATGCTCTTCACCGTGCGCACGCGGTTGCGCAGCGCGATGATGGCGTCCACCGCGGCGTCGGCGGCCGAGGTGGTGGTGATGTAGGGGACCTTGTAGGTGATGGCCGCGCGGCGCACGGTGTAGTCGTCGTACTGGCTCTGCTTGCCCAGCGGCGTATTGATCAGCAGCGCCACCTCGCCGCTGATGATGTGGTCGGCCAGGTTGGGCCGCCCCTCGTTCACCTTGAACACCGTGTCGCAGGGGATGCCGCGCTGGCGCAGGTACCGCGCGGTGCCGCCCGTGGCCATGATGCGGAACCCCAGGTCCGAGAGGCGCGCCGCGATGGGGGTGATGGTGGCCTTGTCAGGGTCGTTCACCGTGATCACCACGTTCCCCTCCTGCGGCAGGTCGCCCCCGGCCGACGCCTGCGCCTTGGCGAACGCCATCCCGAAGCTGTCGTCGAAGCCCATCGCCTCGCCGGTGGACCGCATCTCGGGCCCCAGCAGCGGGTCGACCTCGGGGAGCTTGTTGAAGGGGAACACCGACTCCTTCACCGCCACCCCGCCCACCGGGATCTCGTCGGGAAGCCCGAAGCTGGCGAGTTTCTCGCCCACCATCAGCCGCGCGGCGATGCGGGCCAGCTGCACGCCGGTGGCCTTGCTCACGAAGGGCACGGTGCGCGAGGCGCGCGGGTTCACCTCGATCACGTACACGCGCCCCTGGAACACCGCGTACTGCACGTTGATCAGCCCGATCACCCCCAGCTCCAGCGCGAAGCGGCGCGTCTGCTCGCGCATCGTCTCGATCTGCTCGTCGGTCAGCCGGTACGGCGGGAGGACGCAGGCGCTGTCGCCCGAGTGGATGCCGGCCTCCTCGATGTGCTGCATGACCCCGCCGATCACCACCGTCTCGCCGTCGCACAGCGCGTCCACGTCGGCCTCGAAGGCGTCTTCCAGGAAGCGGTCGATCAGCACCGGCCGGTCGTGCGAGACGGCGACGGCGCGCCCGAAGTAGTCGCGCAGCCCTGGCTCGTCGTACACGATCTCCATCCCACGTCCCCCGAGGACGTAGGAGGGACGCAGGAGGACGGGGTAGCCGATGCGCCCGGCGATCACGGCCGCCTCGTCTGCCGAGACGGCGAGGCCGTTGGGCGGCTGCGTCACGTCCAGCGCGCGGGCCAGCGCCTCGAAGCGCTCGCGGTCTTCCGCGCGGTCGATGGCGTCCACCGGGGTGCCGATGATGGGCACGCCCAGCCGGCCCAGCGGCTGCGCGAGCTTGAGCGGCGTCTGGCCGCCCAGCTGGACGATGACGCCCATGGGCTGTTCCAGGCGGACGATCTCGATCACGTCTTCCAGCGTGAGCGGCTCGAAGTAGAGCTTGTCGCTCACGTCGAAGTCGGTCGAATTCGTCTCGGGGTTGGAGTTGACCATGATGGTCTCGTACCCCGCGTCGCGCAGCGCCAGCGCCGCCTGCACGCAGCAGTAGTCGAACTCCACCCCCTGCCCGATGCGGATCGGCCCGCTCCCCAGGATCATCACCTTCTTGCGGTCGGAGCGGACCGACTCGTTCTCCTCCGCATAGGTCGAGTACAGGTACGGCGTCGCGGCCGGGAACTCGCCGGCGCAGGTGTCCACCATGTTGTAGACCGGGTGGACGCCCATCTCCCAGCGCCGCTCGCGCACCGCATCCTCGGTTTCGCCGCGCAGCCGCGCGAGCTGCACGTCGCTGAAGCCCCAGCGCTTCATCCGCAGCAGGTCGTCCTTGCCGACCTCCGCCAGCCCCGCGTACCACGTCTCCGCCTGGACCAGCGTGGCGAGCTGGGCGATGAACCAGGGGTCGATGAAGGTGAGCTCACTCACCTCCTCGATCGTCATCCCCATCTCCAGCGCGCGCTTCAGCACGTAGTAGCGCTCGGGGTTGGGGCGGCGCAGCGCGGCGCGGATGGTGTCGGGGGTGTCGTCCTTGATGCGGTCGTCGGCCAGCGTCGCCCCCGCGTCCCAACCGTGGCGGCCGACTTCGAGGGCGCGGATCGCCTTCTGCCACGCCTGGCGGAAGGTGCGGCCGATGGCCATCGATTCGCCCACCGCCTTCATCTGCACGCCCAGCGTGTTGTCGGCCTGGGGGAACTTCTCGAAGGCGAAGCGGGGGAACTTGACGACAACGTAGTCGAGCACGGGCTCGAACGACGCCGGCGTGGTCCTGGTGATGGCGTTGGGCAGCTCGTCGAGCGAGTAGCCCACGGCCAGCTTGGCGCCGATGCGGGCGATGGGGTAGCCGGTGGCCTTGGACGCGAGGGCGGAGGAGCGGGAGACGCGCGGGTTCATCTCCACGATCAGCAGCTCGCCGTCGCGCGGGTTCACCGCGAACTGCACGTTGCACCCGCCCGCCTCCACGCCGATCTCGCGGATGATGGCGATGGCGGCGTCGCGCATCTTCTGGTACTCGACGTCGGTCAGCGTCTGCGCGGGGGCGACGGTGACGGAGTCGCCGGTGTGCACGCCCATCGCGTCCACGTTCTCGATGGAGCAGATGATGACCACGTTGTCGGCGTGGTCGCGCATCACCTCCAGCTCGAACTCCTTCCACCCGATCACGCTGCGGTCGATCAGCACCTCGTGCACGGGGGAGAGATCGAGCCCGCGGCGGATCATCTCCTCGAACTCGGCGCGGTTGTAGGCGATGCCGCCGCCGGTGCCGCCAAGGGTGAAGCTCGGGCGGATGATGGCGGGATAGTTCGTGTCCTCCACGATGCGCAGCGCGTCGTCGAGGCTGGTGGCGAAGCCGCCGTGCGGCACGCGCAGGCCGATGCGCGCCATGGCCTTGGCGAACTCGCTGCGGTCCTCGGCCATGCGGATGCTCTTGGCCTTGGCGCCGATCAGCTCCACCCCGTACTTGGCGAGGACGCCGGAGTCGTGCAGCTCGAGGGCGACGTTGAGCGCGGTCTGGCCGCCCATGGTGGGGAGGATGGCGTCGGGGCGCTCCTTGGCGATCACCAGCTCCACCCACTCGGGGGTGATGGGCTCGATGTAGGTGGCGTCGGCCAGGTCGGGGTCGGTCATGATCGTGGCCGGGTTGCTGTTGACCAGGATCACGCGGTACCCCTCCTCGCGCAGCGCGCGCACCGCCTGCGTCCCCGAGTAGTCGAACTCGGCCGCCTGCCCGATCACGATGGGCCCGCTGCCGAGGATGAGGATGCTCTGGAGGTCGGTCCGCTTGGGCATCGGCCTGTCTTCGCTTGCGTCTGGATGCGTGTGCCGCGCGCGTTCGCACGAGCGCCGGCCCGTCCCCGAGGGGCTGGGCCGGCGCAGGCGACCGCATGGGTGTCGGTCGAGGCGAGAATCTACGGAGTCACGACGCGTGGGGAAAGACGCCGGAAGCAGTAGCGCCGCGCCCTCCGCCACGCCTGGGGATGCTCACCGGCGTGTGCTCGGCACAATCGTCTCCACGCATCACGGATAACGCGATTCGTATCATGGGGTTGCCACTCGGCAACGGGGTTTGCGGGATGCCCGCGCACGACCTGGTCGCTCATTGTTTCGCGGTCCGGTGCGGCCGGCTGCGAAGGATGGGGATGCTGTCGATGTCGGTCCGCTAAGGGCTCGCTGCATGTAGCGGCGCGTACCGGGGCTGCAACGCGGCGATACATGTCCCGTGCAGGCCGAGAACACGATGCTTCGTCGCAAACCGTGGCGGACGGGCCAGATGACTCCACGGGACGTGCCGGGCACGAATGGTGACTCGGTTGAACCGGCGCCCCGCCGTCTGGATGGGCCGCTCCAGCGGTGCTCGTCGGCCACGAGCACCCGCTTCACGACGAGAGCTCGCACCTCCGGCAACGCTGGATGCGAGCCGAGCCTCGCGCCGCGGGTACTGGATCGTTCATGGTCACAAGACAATGGGGAAACAATGGCGATCATCGGCACTCACAACCTTCAGGTCCTGCGTGGGCTCACCAGCAACAACTCGTTGTTGAGCTGCGGTCAAGACGGCTCCGTGAATCTCTTTTCGAGCGATGACGGCACGGGCAGGCAGGTCTGGAACTTCCAGGCCGTGACCGGCTACAGCGGCCTTTACCACATCATGGTGTCGAACGGCGTGAGCAGCGGCAACAAGTACCTGAGCTGCGCCCAGGACGGTTCGTACGTCGATCTGTACGACCACGACGACAACTCGGGGCGTCAGCGGTGGAGCCTGTCGCCCGTTCCGGGATCGCCGATCTGCAGCTACTACAACATCAGAGTCTCGGCGGGGGTGGGTAACGGCCGCGTGTGGCTGAGCTGCGGCACCGACAACTCCGTGAATCTCTGGACGCAGGACGACGGCTCGGGCCGCCAGCGCTGGCAGTTGCAGTAGCCGGCACCAGCGGCCCGGGCGATCACCGCCTGGGCCGCTTCTCATTTCCATGTCCCGGGGTGCCTGCGCCCCAACGAACGCGGTCGTCGATGAGATTGCCGAAATCGTCGGCCCGCCACGGCGTCAGCGAGCGTGATTGCGAGGTGATCGACGCTGCGTTCACCTGTCCCGGCTTCGAGTACGCGTTGGATTGTTAGCCACGCAGAACCGCAATGGGGCTCGACGCCGGCTGCGGCGGCCAAGCCGAGCTTGCCATCACGGTGGCCGCGTCACTGTTGACCAGGAGCACGCGGCACCCTTCCTTGATGATCACAGCGCGCGTGGCTGCATCCCTGGACAACCAAACTCGGCTGCCTGCCCGATCCCGATGGGCCGGCTGCAGAGGATGGGGATGCTCTGATGCTGCCTAGGTGCCCTGCTGCGGCCGCGCGGGTCCGCCCGTCAGACCACCGCGCAACTTCACCCACCCCAAGCACCGCACATGAGGCCGAGCCGTCGCAGGATCGTCGTCTACGTGGTGGGCCTCGTCGCGGCGATCGTGGTGCCGGTGGCCGGCGGCCTGTTGCTCGGGTTGCTGGGACCCCAGCCCTACCTGCTGGATGAGGGCGGCCTCGGGCCCGAGTGGTCGTCGCCGCGGCACTTTCCCGACGGCTCCAGCGTCTCCGTGACGGCGTACCCGAGCCCCGCCGACGCGAGCCGGGCCGCCGAGTCCATCAGCCAGTCGATCCCCACGAGTTCCACCTCGCAGACGCTGAACGTGGTGCGCTACACGCGCGCCGACGACCGGCGCCGCGGGCTGCTCCTGCCCGTCGGCCGCCGCATCGTGCAGGTGGAGGCGGCGGACGACCGCGCGATCGAGCAGCGGCTCCGCGGCCTCCCGTTTATACGCGAGAATCCCGTGAAGAACCTCGTGTGGGGCCTCTTCACCGAGCACTTAGGCGTGGCTCTCGCGGCGCTGGCGCTCTACATCCTCGCGCTCGGCGTGTTCATGGCCCGGGGCGCCAGCTGGGCGGCGGAGATCGCACCTTCGCCGCAGACCTCTCCCGTGGCCGCGAAGACCCTGCGCTCGCGGATCCTGGCGCTGAACGGCCTCGACCTCCCCTTCCACGTGCGCGAGGAAGTCGACGGCCTGGTCGCGGAGTGGCGCATCGCGGATTCCCGGTGGGTCGGGCCGATGGAGGCGGGTGGCCTGCACGACGTCCACCGGATCTACATGGATCTGAACGCCGAGCGGCAGCAGGTCCGCAGCCTGGACGTACGTCGCACCATTTCCTGGAGCGGCGGCATCGCCAGCGTGAACCGGCCGGTCTCGTTCTTCCGCGGGATCTCCTTCTTCGAGTACAGCCGCGGGGTGTTGATGGGGGCGGTCTTCCGCGACGGCCGCTGGACGACGCGGGCATACGACTACCGCTTCCTCCTGTCGGAGATGAAGACGCCGCTCGTGGAGGCCATCGTGGGCAGCGGCTGGAGGTTCACCCCCGTCGTCACCCTCTCCCGTCCCCTGGCGCGACTGCTCGGGTAAGCCGCGCTACCAGCCAAGCGGTGTCCCATTGCATGGCTGGGAGGCGTTCGGGATCTGATCAGAGCTCGGGGCGGAGCCTCGCCGCTCAGCTGCTCTCGTAGCGAACCGCTCCGCGTTGCGCGCGGCGGCCTGTATCGGCGCGCCCGTGCCGCTGCAACGGACCGATGCACACCGGGTGCGTGCAGCAGCAGCCATGCGGCGGCAGGAAATCCTTAAGTCGTTCTCTACGATCCTCTTCCGCAGATGCGTGCTCATCGGCACGCGCCGTGATTCTCCCCGCAGGCATCATCTCGCTGTAAGCACCTCCGGCCTCCACGAAGCCGACGCGTCCGCATTCGAGCCACGCCGATCGTCCGCTCGGCCGCCTCACGAAGACGAATTGCACCCATGGCTGACCTCATCGTTCGTTTCATGTCCCTCGTCGAGCCGCCGCTCCACGTCGCCGGATATTCCGGGTTCGATGGATTCACGACCGTCCCCGTGGGAACCGCGGTCGAAGGCGACACGTACGCGGATGTCGCCGTCGTCGGCGGGACGACCCCCGGGCCCCCGTTCACGGCCGCGTTCTACCTCGGGCTGACGAGCACCAGCCGCGACTTCACCTGCTACACGCAATGGGACGGCGAGAAGGCCATCCGTACCATCGGGCTCTATCAGGGAGAGGGCGTGGCGCCCGCCCCCCCTCTCGACGGTCCTTTCGGCCGGGTCCTTCCAGAGTTCCGTGACGGCTACGAAAACCTCGTCTGGCAATTCCAGATAGAAGAGCTCTCGGCTGCCCACAAGCGGCTCCTGCCGATCATGGTGAGCACCGCGTTCGCCGGTGACATCTTCTTCATGAAGTACTCACTCCCCAAGATGGTGCTCGGGGCGATCGTCCGGGGAGCGGACGGCACGTTCGCGAGCACGGTGCAGGGATGGGTGGCCACACCGGCCACGGACCCGGACGGACACACGTCCGTACCCGTCGCGCCCGTCACCATCGCGCCCAACGAAGCCACGCTCATCCCGATCGCATCGATCACCAAGACGTTCACGGGACACCTGCTCGCCAGGCTTGCGGCGCAGGGAAAGACCGGCTTCACTCACCAGGTCGCCGGAAACCCCGCGATCCGCCTCATCCACCTGGCAACGCACACCAGCGGGCTTCCCCGTGAGGTGGACCCCGGCATCGAGCTGGACCCGGCGAAGGAGGCGCAGCTGCCGCCCGTCCTGTTTCCCCCGGGCACCGGCGCGCTCTACTCGAACGTCGGCTTCAACGTCCTGAGCCGGGAACTCGACGGGATCGGGCGGACGCTGGGTGTCGCTTCCTATGGCGCGCTGTTGGAGAAGGAAGTCCTGTCTCCCCTGGGGCTGAACCACACCACCTTCGCCGGTCCGGATCACCCGGGGTCTGGCGAGAGCGACCTCGGCATCAACGTGTTCGGCAGCCACGATTCCGCCGGCCGCCCGTGGAAGGAGCCGAGGCACGACCCCACGCCTCGGGGCGCCAGCGGGCTCTACTCGACGCCCGGAGACATCCTGAAGTGGATCGAGTGGCACCTGACGACCGGCGGCGACGTGGACCCGGTCGAAACCGAGACGCGGCTGCTGAACCATGCAGCGTACGTGCAGCGTGACGGGCTGAGCCCCGTTTTCGGCCTCGACGAATCTGGCCACATGGACGCGATGGGGCTCGGCTGGGTGGTGATGATGCCGAAGGGCGACCGGCCCTTCATCCTCCAGAAGGCCGGTGGCACGACCGGCGTGTTCAGCTTCATCGCGTTCTCGCCCGCGCGCGGCGTCGGCTTCTTCATGTCCGTCGACCAGTTCGACGTCGGCGCGGGGACGGAGATGCCGGAGCTGATCGCCGACCTCATCTCCAACTCCGCGCCGCGCTGAGGCTGCCCCGGCGTGGTCGTATGCACCCGGTCCGCAAGCAGCAACCCAGCGCCGCTGACCGGGTCCTGTCGCAGCCTTGAGACTGGCAGACGATGCGATCCGAACGAGGACCCGCAGTGACTGCTCACGCCGCGGAGCTGCGAGCTCGGCTGGCGCACGTCTACTGGATCGGGGGCGGGAGCGGCGCCGGCAAGTCGACCATCGCGCGGCGCGTGGCGGCGCGGCACGGGCTGCGGCTTTACTCCACCGACGACGCCATGCCGGATCACGCCCGCCGCAGCACGTCCGGCGACTGCCCGCTGCTGGCCGCGTTCGCCGCCATGGACATGGACGGGCGCTGGCTGAACCGGTCGCCACAGACGATGCTGGACACCTTCCACTGGTTCCAGGGCGAGGGCTTCCACTTCATCCTCGAAGATCTACTTCGCCTTCCCACGCGGCCCGCCGTGATCGTGGAAGGGTTCCGGCTGCTGCCCCGGCAGGTGAAGCCGCTCCTCGCCGATCCCCACCACGCCGTGTGGCTCCTCCCTTCTCCCGAGTTCCGCCGGGCCGCGTTCAAGAGCCGCGGCACGCTGTGGGAGATCGCCCGGAAGACCAGCGATCCCGAGCGGGCGCTAGTCAACCTGCTCGAGCGCGACCGCTTGTTCACCGAACGCCTCCGCCAAGAGACGAGCGATCTGGACCTGCAGGTGATCGCGGTCGACCGCGCCATCACAGAGGACGAACTGGCCCGGCAGGTGACGGAGGTGCTGGCACTCTGAGTCTAGCGCCGTCGAGAGAAACCGTATCGCGCCGGGCCGCGTACGGGCAACAGCCATCTCCCGCCGACGACCTTCCGCGAACCTCCCGAGGACTCGGTGCCGAAACCGACCGTGCTGCTGCTCGCCACGCTGGCTGCCTGTTCCACCATGCCCGCCGGCACCGCGGCTCCGTCGCCCATGGCGCCGCCGCCGGCCGGGTTCGGGCCCGGCGTGTACAGCGTCACCCTCGCCGATTCCGACATCCCCACGTCCGTCCTCTCCGGCCCGCGCGGCTCACTGGTGGGGCGTTGGGAGATGACGGTGGATGGCGCCAGCCACGCCGTGATCCGCTACAACGGCCAGGAGGTGGTGGAGATGCCGTTCCAGCTGCAGGGCAACCAGGTCACCTTCGCCGAGGGCAACGGCCGGTACGCCTGCCCCGGCCCCGGCCGCTACACCTGGGAGGCGACCGCAGCCAGCGTTCGCTTCACCCGGGTCGAGGACCCTTGCACGGGCCGCGTCGCCGCGCTCACCGCCCGGGCCTGGACCCGAACGCCGTAAGCCGGTCGCAGGGGGTCGACGCAAGCTCCCCGCGGGCGGGCAACGAGCACCCACCGAGACGGAGAGGGGATGAACACGCCGCCGCGGTGACTTCGCGACGGCTGCATCCCCGCTCTCGAACCCCTGACCGTGGCACCCATCTCCGTACCCGGGCGGCTTCCGCTCTAGGCCGTGGCGCCGCACTATGCCCCCTACATCCGTTTCCTTGCGCAGTTTCGCGCAAAGCGCAATTCTGCGACGCGCCGGATCACCCGCACTCACGCCCACCGGAGGGAGAAGCCGATGGCTGACGTCGACATGACCATGATGAAGGTACAGCGGCTGCTGACGGGGCCGATGGGGCTCCGCATCTCGCTGCAGGGAAACACGATCAGCGTGACCTTCACCGACAGCAGCACGCGGGTGAACATCAACTTCACCGACTGGGGGCTCAACAAGGCCGGCGATCCGTCCACGCTGGTCGGGCTCTCGTGCCCGCTGCTCTGGGAGGTGGAGCCCACGCCGGCGGTGTTCGAGTGGATCGCCCGCAATGGCGGCAAGTTCTACTTCGGCCACGTGACCGCCTATGACGACTCGGACGCGCCCGGGAAGCTGTTCCTGACCATGGCGCACACGCTGCTGGGCGATTACCTGGACGAGGAGGAGCTGCACTGGGCGCTGCACACCCTGCTGAACACGGCCGACAAGCTCGACGACGAGCTCAAGGGGATGTTCGGCGGGAAGCGCCTGGCCGACTTCGCCTGAGCGCGCGGATGAACCGAACCGTGATCTCCGACGCGGCGGTCTCGGCTGCCAAGGCGTACTCGCACGCCGCGGTGGAGCCGCGCCACGTGGTGTTCGCGCTCGCCCGCCAGTTCCGCGAGCACCCGGAGTGCGCCGCGTTCTTCGAGCCCGCCAAGCGCGCGCTGGAGCCCCGCGGAAGCTCGTACGCGTCGCCCACGATCAGCGAGGCGGCCAGCGCCCTGCTCGCCACGCTCAAGTCGGACGACGACTGCATCGCCGCGCTCCGGCAGGCGGTACAGGACGCTGGCCCGGCGCCCGGCGCGGGCGCGCCGGGCACCCAAACGGCGGAAACGGTCGAGCAGGCCGCGCCCCGCACCCAGCCCGACCCGGCGGCGGCCGCGAAGGCGAAGGAGACGATCGCCGACATCCTGGCCGAGCTCGACGCGCTCACTGGGCTCGGCGCGGTCAAGGCGCAGGTGCGCAAGATCATCGCGGTGGTGCAGGCGAACACCGAGCGCGAGAAGGCGGGGCTGAAGCCCGTGAAGCCCGGCCTGCACCTGGTGTTCACCGGCCCGCCGGGCACCGGCAAGACCACGGTCGCGCGCATCGTGGCCCGGCTCTACGCCGCGGCCGGCGCGCTCCCCGGCGCGAAGTTCACCGAGGCCAGCCGCTCGGACCTGATCGCCGGGTACGTGGGCCAGACGGCGATCAAGACCCGCGAGGTGATCGACCGGACCAAGCCGGGGGTGCTCTTCATCGACGAGGCCTACGCGCTCACGCCCAGCAGCGGCATCGACTACGGCCACGAGGCGATCGCCACGCTGGTGAAGGCGATGGAGGACCACCGCGACCAGTTCGCGGTGATCGTGGCCGGCTACCAGGACGAGATGACGGAGTTCATCGAGTCGAACCCCGGCCTGCGCAGCCGCTTCAAGACCTTCATCGCCTTCCCCGACTACACGGCGCCCGAGCTCACCCAGATCTTCGAGCGCATGACGCGCGACGTGGGGCTGGCCCTGGCCGACGGCGCGCTGGCCACGGCGGAGCGGGTCTTCGCCCGGGCCGCCGGGAAGCAGGACTTCGGCAACGCGCGGTTCGCGCGCTCGCTCTTCGAGCAGGCGTACGGCCGCATGGCCGCCCGCGCCGCCGCCGACGGCGCCGTCAGCGTCGAAGAGCTCACCACCCTTCTCGCCGAGGACATCGACGACGACCTGTCGATGCTGGCCCCCGACGCCCGCCGCATCGGCTTCTGAACGAGTTCCGCGGGACGTTCTCCTCTGCCACGATCCCCCTCCCGGGAGCATTCCGGGAGGGGGATCGTCGTACGCACGCCGTTCTTCCTGACGATGATGAATGAAGTCCAAAATAGTTGACACAAGCGTAGACTAAGTTATAGATAATGAACTTCACCACCAACGAACTGGTCCATGGCTCGCCGAAAGCAGCAGATTACGTACACCCACGCGTTGCCGGCCGCTGCCGAAGACGCGCTGCGGCAGCTGGGGCGGAACATCGCGACCGCGCGGCTGCGGCGGCGGTGGCGGCAGGTGGACCTGGCCGCGAAGGCGGGGATCACACGCGTAACCGTGATCGCGGTGGAGCGCGGGCGCCCGGGCACCGGGATCGGCGCGTACGTGGCCGCCCTGTGGGCACTCGGGCTTCACCACGACGTGGCGCGGCTCGCCGCGCCCGACCGCGACGTGGAAGGTGCCACGCTGGAGGCCGCACGGCTGGGCGCGCGCGCACGGCCCGCGCTCCTGGACGACGACTTCTGATGGCAGCGGGCCGCCAGTGCTTCGTCTACGTCCAGCTTCCGGGTTCGCTGGAGACGGTGGTGTGCGGCCGTTTCGAGCGGGCCGTAGCGCGCGACGGGCGGGTGGTGGGCCGGTTCGTCTATGGGCGGAGCTACCGCGCGCGGACCGACGCGGTGCCGCTGGACGAGGTCCATCTCCCCCTCGCGCCGACGGTCTACGAGACCGCGAAGCTGGACGGCGTCTTCGGCGCACTGCGCGACGCCGCGCCCGATGCGTGGGGGCGGCGGGTGATCGAGCGCGTGATGGAGCGGGAGGACCTGGACGAGCTCGACTTCCTCCTCGAATCGCCGCAGGACCGGGCAGGCGCGCTGTCGTTCGGGCGAGGCCCCGTACCGCCCGGGCCGGTGCGCGAGTTCAACCGCGTGGTGCAGTTGCGGGAGCTTCGCCGGGCGGCGGCTCTGATCGAGGAGGACCTCCCGCGGGCGCTGCCGCCGCAGATCGTGGACCTGCTCGACCCGGGAAGCTCGCTGGGCGGCGCGCGGCCGAAGAACGTGGTGGAGGACGACGACGGGCTCTGGATCGCCAAGTTCCCCCAGCGCGGCGACCGGTGGAACAACGCCCCGGTGGAAGCCGCAATGCTGGGCCTGGCCGGCCGGTGCGGCATCCGCGTTCCCGAGGCGAGGGTGGAACGCGTGGGCACGGAGTCGGTTCTGCTGGTGAAGCGGTTCGACCGCGAGCGCGTTTCCACGGAGGACGACCATCTCGGCTACCTTCGGCACCGGATGGTGCGCGCCCTGACCGTGCTGGACGCGGACGACGCACCCACCGATCGCCGCAACTGGTCGTACGTGCTGCTGGCCGACGAGCTCCAGCGCTGGTCGTCACGCCCGCGGCACGACAGGCCCGAGCTGTTCCGCCGCATCGTGCTGAACGCGCTGATCTGCAACGTGGACGACCACCCGCGGAACCACGCGCTCGTCGCCCCGGGGCGCGAATGGCGGCTCGCGCCGGCGTACGACCTTACGCCCAACTCGCGGCAGGGCACCGAGGCGCGCCGCCTGGCGATGGAGTGCGGCCTGCTGGGCCGCGTGGCCACGCGGGAGAACCTCCTGTCGCAGTGCGTGCGGTTCGGCCTGCGCCCCGACGAGGCGAACGCCATCGTGGACGAGATGGCCTCGACCGTCGCGCGGTTCTGGCGCTCAGACGTGCTGCGCCACGGCGGCAGCGAGCGCGACTGCGATGCCGTCGAACGCGCGTTCACCTACCCGGGGTTCGAATATCGAACGGAGGGTTGACCGTGAATACGGGCTCTCCGAAGCCGACCACGCATACACGCACTTCACCAAGTCCATTATACCTGACTCACAGTTCATTTGAGTGTTGTATTCCAGACACGAGGTCCAATCCAATCGTCGACAGTCCGCCCCTGTGTGGCGATCACGGAGCTGGGGAGACGAGCTCTCACTTCGCGAACCCGTTGAGGGTGACTTGACAGTCCTCCCATGTACCGCTATCATTGGTGCACGGAGAAAAGTTCAGCCTTTGGGACCTGGACAGCTGCTGTCCCGGTCCTTTTCTGTTTTTTCCTCCTGCGGTGCGGGGCGCATCCCCGCGAGAGAACGGACGGTCGGGTGAGTACGGAAATACCGCACCTTCGGCAGTCAGTCATCAACACTGGAGTAATCGGTATGCGTACCACCGGAACCGTGAAGTGGTTCAACGACAGCAAGGGCTTCGGCTTCATCACGCCCGAGGACGGCAGCAAGGACCTTTTCGTGCACCACAGCGCCATCCAGGGCAGCGGCTTCAAGTCGCTCGCCGAGGGTGACCGCGTGGAGTTCGACGCCGTGCAGGGCGCCAAGGGCCCCGCGGCCGAGAACGTCGTCCGCCTCGGCTGAGCCGGCACCGCGGCGTCAGCGCCGCGGCGCCACGAGGGCCACTCCCGTTCGCGGGGGTGGCCCTTTTTGCGTCCTGGAGCGGCGGCGGCGAAGACGCCAGGCGCATCACGGGCTTGACCCCGGGGGTGGCCGGAGGAGTAAACTGTCACCACCATCAGGCATCCCCGTGCCCGCCGGGATCCATCCGCACCGGCCCGCGAGCTGCCGCGCCTTCCCAGCCCGATCTCTCCATGGACCTGCAGACGCTGTCGTACCTCGCCCAGATCGTCAGCGCCGCCACGGTGGTGGTCGCCCTCGTCTTCGGCATCATCCAGGTGCGCCACGCACGGCAGCAGCGGCGCGACCTCGCGTCGGTGGAGCTGATGCGCTCGATCCAGGACGCCGAGTTCACGCACTCGCTGCGCCTGATCGGCCCGCTCCCGCCGGGTGCCACGGCCGGCGAGCTGCGCCGCCGCGGCGACGCGTACGAAGACGCGGCCTTCGCCTTGGGCACCAAGTATGAGACGCTGGGCTACCTCGTCTTCCGCGGCACCATCCCGCTGGAGCTGGTGGAGGAGCAGGTGGGGGGCGTGGCGATCACGGTGTGGAAGCGGCTGCACGGCTGGGTCTCGGCGATCCGCGACGAACAGGACCAGCCCCTGTACCTGGAGTGGTTCCAGTGGCTGGTGCAGCAGCTCGAGGCCCGCGGCCGCGCGCAGCAGGTGCCGGCCTACGAGCGGTTCCGTACGACGCCGTCGCCCCACCCCTCGCTCCCGCCGGCCCAGCCGTGATCCCGAACACCGATCGCCTCTTCTCCGTCCATTCCACAGCGGAGACGACCGGCCGAGGCGCGAGCCGAGATCTTCCTTCGCCCACGCGGGACAGGGACTTGCGTACCCTGAAGGCGAGCGGACCACGCTCCCTCCCGCCGCGCTGCCCACGAAGCCGCCGGGACGCTGAAAACGCGCGCGGGAAAGCCACGCCTTGAGCACCACCGACATCGAGGGAAAGCCCTCGCCCGAGCCACGCGCCAACGGCGGCGACCCGGCCAACGCGCTCGCGGGCATCACCCCGAGCGCGCAGGAGCAGGCGGCGCTGAAAACCGCCGAGCGCGAGCGCGACATCGCCGAGGCCAGCCGCGACCGCTTCTCGTTCCTGGCCGAGGTGAGCCGCTGCCTGGCCGATTCGCTCGACTACGAGGCCACGCTCACCACCGTGGCCGGCATGTCGCTGCCCTACCTCGACGCGTGGTGCATCGTGGACGTGCTGGGCGACGGCGGCGAGGTGCGCCGCGTGGCCGTGCTGCACCCCGACCCCGCCAAGCAGGACGCCGCCCGCCGCCTGCACCAGCAGTATCCGCCGCGCCCCGGCGACATGATCGGCGCGCCGCGGGTGATCCGCACCGGGCGCCCCGAGATGGTGTTCGACGTGTCGGACCAGGCGCTGGTGACGGCGGCCCACGACGACGAGCACCTGGAGCTGCTGCGGCGGCTGGGCGTGCGCGCGTACGTGATCGTGCCGATGGTGGCGCGCGGTCAGGTGCTGGGCGCCATGACCTTCGTGACCGCCGAGAACGACCGCCGCTTCGGCGACATCGACGTGGTGATGGCCGAAGACCTGGCGCGCCGCGCGGCGATGGCCGTGGACAACGCCCGCCTGCACGGCCAGGCGGTGGAGGCGCGCGACGCCGCCGAGGCCGCGCTGGTGGAGGCGGAAGCCGCGCTGGAGGAAGCCACCACCGCCGAGGAGCACCTGCGCGACGCGCGCGATGCGGCCGAAACGGCGCTGCGCACCCGCGACGACTTCGTGGCCACCATGACGCACGAGGTGCAGACGCCGCTCAACGCCATCATCGGCTATCTGCAGCTGCTGGAGATGGACGTGAGCGGCTCGCTGGCCGACACGCAGCGCTCGTACGTGCAGCGCGCGCAGGAAAGCTCCACCCACCTGCTGCGCCTGGTGAGCGACGTGCTCGACTTTTCCAAGAGCGAGACGGCGCGCCTGGCCGTGGCGCACGAGGAGGTGAGCGCCGCCGAGACGGCGCGCGGCGCGCTGGCGCTGGTGCGCCCGCAGGCCGCGGGGCGCCTGCTCACCCTGGTGGACGAGACGGCCGACGCCGCCGGCCTGCGCTACGTAGGCGACGAGTACCGGGTGCGCCAGATCCTGGTGAACCTGCTCTCCAACGCCGTGAAGTTCACCCCCGCCGGCGGCCGCGTGGCGCTCGAGTGCCGCGCGCAGTCCGACGGGGCGGGCGGCGCCGGGGCGTGGCTCCTGTTCGTGGTATCGGACAGCGGCGAGGGGGTGAAGCCCGAGGACGCCGAGCGGATCTTCGAGCCGTTCGTGCAGGGCTCGGCCGGGCTCACGCGGCCGCACGGCGGCACCGGGCTGGGGCTGCCCATCAGCCGGCGGCTGGCGCGGCTGATGGGGGGCGACGTGACGGTGGAGCGCGGCACCGGCACCGGCGCCGTCTTCACCCTGCGCCTGCCCGCCGGGGCGCCCGCGCCTGCCGGCTCGCCCGTGGGCGACGCGCCGGGTGCCGCGGGCGAGCCCGCGAGCGTGGACCCCGTCCTCCGCGCAGCCGCCGGGCGGAGCGTGGCCACGGCCGGCGAGATGCTGCTCCGCCAGATCGGCGCCACGGTGGAGGAGTTCGTCCGCCGCGCGCGTGCCGACCGGGTGCTGGCGTTCACCGACCAGATGAGCGACGTGGACGTGGCCGACCACCTGGGCACGCTGGTGACCGACGTGGCCAACTCCATGGTGATCCTGGGGGCCGCGGGGGGCGAGCCCAGCGAGCTGCTGGCCGACGGCAGCAAGATCCAGCGCGTGATCGGCGAGCTGCACGGCGCGCAGCGGCAGCGCATGGGGTGGACCGAGGCGCAGCTGGTGCACGAGGTGGAGCTGGTGCGCGAGGTGTGCGTGGCCACGCTGGAGCGCACCCTGGCGGGAGACAGGAGTGCCGCCACGGCGGCGGCATCCGCCCTGGAACGGCTCCTGGACGAGCGCCGGCGCGCCTGCCTCACCGGCTTCCGCGGCTCCGTGGGCATCTCGGCCTGACCGGCCGGCCGCGGCGCCCGTTTCCGAACGGCGACGGGTGCGCGGCGAGCCTGCCGTCTTACGATCCACCACGCATGACCAACGCGCCGTCCTGAAGCTTCTCAGGGCGGCGCGTCGTTTTCATGCGGCAAGGTCTGGGAGGCCGATCGGAGCTTTTCCCAGCGGTCGAGGAGAATCCGGCCGGTGTCCTCCGGTCAGCCGGCGGCTTCCTCGGCCTCCTCGCCGTGCTCCACGATGTCGCCGTCCTTGAACAGCACGCCCTGGGCGATCTGCTTCCACTCGGGGATCGCGCGGAAGAGCCACTCCAGGTCCATGCAGAAGTGCTTGAACTCCTCGTGTTGCGCGTTGCGCATGATGGCCTTCGCGCTCTTGTCCTTCTCGACCGAGATGCGCTGCTGATACCAGTTGATCGCCTCGGCCTCTTCGGTGAGCGAGGCCAGCATGCGGGCCAGCGTGCGCGTCTGGTCCGAGAGCTCGCCGGCGGGCTCGTGGTACTGGTCGAATCCCATATGGATTTTCCTGAGAGATGGAGAGGAGGACGGATGGAGACGATGGAACGGGGATCACACGGCGCAATCCACGTTCCCACCGTCTCCGTCGTGCATCTTCGATCCTTCGATCCTTCGATCCTTCGATCCTTCGATGACGCCGATGGGCGATCACCCCCACCAGAACGCGGCGACGATGATCCCGTAGAGGCCGATCAGCGCCACGCCCTCCAGCCAGATCGACTCGCCGTCGTAGACGATGAACGCGCTCACCACGGCGCTCAGCGCCAGCGCCGCCACGAGCAGTGGCGGCATCACCAGCGTGAGCGGCACGGGGGCGATGAACACGCTCACCAGCACCAGCACAGGCACCAGCGCCAGCGCGATCTGCAGCGAGCTGTTCAGGATCACGCTCATGGCGTAGTCGGGCTTGTTGCGCGCGGCCAGCTGGATGCCCACCACGTTCTCCACCGCGTTCCCCGCGATCGCCACCACCACCAGCCCGCTGAACGCCTCGGAGATGCCCAGCGTCTTCATGGCCGGCGCCAGCGCCTCCACGAACCAGTCCGACACGAAGGCAGCGCCCACGCTGGCGCCGATCAGCACCGCGATGGCCGCCCACAGCGGCCACGGCGTCCCGTCGGCCTCGCCCTCGCACACCACCGCCGGGTCGCCACTCAGCGAGAACGGCAGGCTGGCCGCGAACACGGCCAGCAGCACCACCGCGCACGCCACGCTCAGCGCCGTCTGGTGCCGGGCGGCGGGGGTGTGCAGCCCGGCCGCCAGCGTGGGCACCGCGAGCGCCGCCACCGCCAGCATCATCAGCGTGGCCACCATGCGCGGTGCCTCGCTCTTGAAGCGCTGCGTGCCGTTCTTCAGCCCGCCCACCAGCAGCGCCAGCCCCAGCACCAGCAGCGAGTTGGCCAGGATCGACCCGACCAGCGCCGCCTGCACCACGTGCACCAGGCCCGCACGCAGGGCGAAGATGCACACGAACAGCTCGGGGAGGTTGCCCAGCGCGCTCTGCAGCACGCCGGTGGCGCCGGGCCCCATGCGGCTGCCCAGCTGGTCGGTGCCGTGCCCCACCATCATGGCCAGCAGCGACAGGGCGGCCGCGCACGCCACGAAGCCCGGCACCGGCCCCGCGTGCGTGAGCGTGAGCACCGCCGCGAGCACGGTGGCGGCGGCGGCCAGCGCCAGGCTGATCACGTCGCGCCGCGTGAATCCGGGGACGGAGATGGGGATGGTATCCTCCCGTGGGTGGATGCGGGTATGGAGCGACGCCCGATCGGCCACGCCGCGCACCTCGGCGACTGGCAAGGATGCTGCCGCGGCGCCGTCCGACGACGCATCATACGGCCCAGGTCGATCGCGGTCGATGCCGGGGTCGATGACAGTCGTTCGTGCCGGCCTTGATTCGAGTCCACCCATGCACCGGCGCACCCGTGGAGAGATCGCCTGCACGCGCTTCGCTCGACACGCGCGATCCCATTGACTGCACACCGCTTAGCCTGTAGCGTGCGCCCCTGCCCGCCGTTCCCTCGGCCCCCACCCTTCGAGGATCTTCCCCCATGAGCTTCCGCATCCGCGCGCTCCCCCGCGCGATCATCCCATTGCTGCCGCTGGTGGCGCTCGCCGCCTGCGCCGACCCCGCGCACCTCGCGCCCGCCGGCGAAGAGGCGGCGCCCCGCGGCACGCTGGCCACGCTGCAGTGCTCGGTGACCGTCGCCACGCGCGCGATCGCCTGCCGCCCCGTGGCCGCGCCGCGCGGTGGGGACGCGCGGGCGCTGCTCTTCGGCGGGCAGGGGGTGTACGTGCGGCTCGCCAGCGCCAAGGCGACCTACGACTCGCAGGCCGAGGCGCTGGAGGCGCAGGTGACCGTGCAGAACCTCATGGGCCAGCCGATCGGCACGGCGGACGGCGTCACCCCCGACGCCGAGGGGATCCGCGTCTTCTTCGCCACCGGGCCCACGGTCACGGCCGGAACGGGCCCGGTGGCGGTGGAGAACCCCGACGGCACCGACGCCTTCACCGGCGGCGCCCAGCCGTTCTTCCGTTACGCCGAGGTGCTGTCCACCGAGGAGACCAGCGGCAGCCACGCGTGGCGCTTCGCCGTGGCGCCCACGGTGATCAGCTTCGCCTTCACCGTGGCGGTGGCCGCCGCCGTGCCGCACGAGGGCGCGCTGGGGGCCATCGACCTCGACCCGCGCACCCTTGCCGTGGGCGGCTACCACTCGTGCGCGCTTACCGCCGCGGGCGACGCATACTGCTGGGGCACGAACGACGACGGCCAGCTCGGGAGCCCGGCGTCCGACAGCGTGCCCGTGCTGGTGACCGGCGGCCACACCTGGCGCGCGCTCGCCGCGGGACGCTTCCACACCTGCGGGATCACCACCGCCAACCAGGCCTTCTGCTGGGGCGACGACCAGACGGGCCAGCTGGGCGACGGCGGCACCGACGACAGCGCCACCCCGGTGCCCGTGGCCGGCGGCCTGGCGTGGAGCCAGCTCGACGCAGGCGCGGGCCACACCTGCGGCGTCACGACCGCCCGCGCGGCGTACTGCTGGGGCGACGGTGCGCTGGGCCAGCTGGGCAACGGCGCCGCCGACACAACCAACGTCCCCGTGGCGGTCTCGGGCGCGCGGCAGTGGGCCTCAGTCTCGGCGGGCGGCGGGCACACGTGCGGCGTGGCGCGCGGCGGCGCCGCCTACTGCTGGGGCGACGATTCCAGCGGGCAGCTGGGCAACGGCCCCGCCGGACCGTCTTCCACCCCCTCGCTGGTCGCGGGCGACCACTCGTGGAAGTCGGTGAGCGCGGGCGAGACCCACGTGTGCGGTGTCACCTCCCTGGGCTCCGGCCAATGCTGGGGGCTCGACTCGGCGGGCCAGCTGGGCAACGGCGCCGCCGCGGGCACCGACGCGCCCTCGCCGGTGAGCGGCGGGCTGGCATGGAAGCGGATCACGGCGGGGCGCGAGACATCGTGCGGGGTCACGGCGGCGGACGCCGGCTACTGCTGGGGGTTCAACAACACCGGCGAGATCGGCGACGGCTCCACCACCTTCAGCGACGCCCCGGTGGCGGTGGCGGGCGGCGATTCGTGGCGCTGGATCGCCGGCGGCGACTACCACACCTGCGGCATCACCACCGGCGGCGCCGCAAAGTGCTGGGGATACAACGAGTTCGGCCAGCTCGGCGACAACACCACCGAAAATCGTCCCGCGCCCTCCCTGGTCTTCGGCGGCCAAGCCTGGGCACAGTAGGCTCCACCCGCACGGGCGACCGGGTGCGGGAACAGACCTGCCCAGAACAGCCTCACCCATAGGAATCAGAAGACCAGGGGAGCTCAGGCGTCCGGTGGGCGCCTCGGCTCCCCTGGTCTCCAGTTCTGATGGGTGAAGCTGTTCTGCCATTCTGAGGGCATACCTGATGCCTTCCGGTGGCGTGTTCGCCTCGTGCGCTTCCGGTTGGTGCGTGCGGGCCGTACCTTCAACCCATGACCTCGATCTCCGCCCGACGCGTACGATGAAGATCACCGCCATCCAGCCCCAGAAGCTGCGCGCCGACCGCGTGAACGTGCACGTGGACGGCGAGTTCCGGCTGGCGCTGGCCGCCGAGCTGGCCCTCTCCGAGCACCTGCACGTGGGCGACGAGGTGGACGAGGCGCGGCTGGCGGAGCTGGAGGCGAAGGACCACGGCTGGAAGGCGCGCGACGCCGCGCTGTCGCTCCTCTCCTACCGCGCCCGCTCGGCCACGGAGCTCAAGCGGCGGCTGAAGCGCAAGGGATTCGAGGACGAGACGGCCGAGCAGACGGTGGCGCGGATGGGAGAGCTGGGGATGGTGGACGACGCCGCGTTCGCCGAGAGCTTCGTGCGCGACCGCGTGCGCCTGCGCCCGCACGGCAAGCGCCTCCTCGCGCAGGAGCTGCGGGCCAAAGGGGTGGACGAGGATACCGCCCGCGCCGCCATCGACGGCGTGCTGGAGCGCGAAGACGCGTCCGAGGCCGACCTGGCCCGCGCCGCCGCCGCGCGCTGGCGCCCCCGCCCCGGCGAGGAGCCCGACCGCGCCCGCCGCCGCCTGCAGGCCTTCCTCGCGCGCCGCGGCTTCGGCGGCGAGGTGGTGCGCGACGTGGTGGATGGGCTGCTGCCGGGGTGAAGTGGTCAACTGAAGTGAACGTTCGAGCTGCGTCGCTGGAACCAAGCCCTCCCGTCGGATGAATCCACACGAAACGAAAGCGCCCGCGTGGATCTCCACGCGAGCGCTTTCGTTTTCTGGTCGTCCGAGGCAGGTCAGCCCGTCGGCCGCAGGAGCGCACTCCACCACTCCTCTTCCTCGTCCACTCGTTCGACGCGGAAGCCCGCCGCCTCGGCGTCGCGCACCACGTCGGGGTGCTCGCTGCGCAGGATGCCGGAGACGATCAGCCGCCCTTCCGGCGAACCGCCCAGCGCCCGGCGCATCGCCGGCAGCAGCGGGCGGATCACGCCGGAGAGGATGTTGGCGAGCACCAGGTCGAAGCGGCCCAGCTCCTCCAGCAGCGCGTCGTCGGCCATCGCCTCGATCAGCCGCACGGAGCCGTCCACGCCGTTGCGCTCGAAGTTCTCGCGGGCGTTGAGGTTGGCGTCGGGGTCGTACTCCACCGCCACCGCCTCCTCCGCCCCCAGGCGGACGGCCGCGATCGCCAGGATCCCCGAGCCCGAGCCCACGTCCAGCACGCGGTCGCCCCGCTCCACCACGCCGTCCAGCAGGCGCAGGCAGCCGCGCGTGGTGGCGTGCTCGCCGGTGCCGAACGCCATCTGCGGATCGACGTCGATCACCACCTGGCCCGGCGCCGCGTCCCACTCGGTCCAGGTGGGCTTGACCACGATGCGGTCCGTCACCTGCCGCGGGCCCAGGCCGCGCTTCCAGTCGGCCGCCCAGTCCTGGTTCTCCTGCCAGCGCCACTCCACCTCCAGCGGTGTCCCCGCCGGCATCCACTCGGCCAGTCGCTCGCGCGCCTCGGCGGCGAACGCGTCGGCATCGTCCGGGGGGAGGAGGTAGGTGAGCGAGGCGCCGTCCTTCTCCTCCACCGCGGCGCCGCCCAGCGCCAGCAGCCCGTCGGCCACCAGCCCCGCCATCTCAGCCCCGTGGCCGCGCACCGACAGCACCAGCCATCGCGAAGGATGGGTCACGCGGCGAACGCGTCCTTCACGCGCTCCCAGATGCCGCGGCCGCCCTTCTTCCGCGTGGGGGCGGGGCCTTCCACCTCGGCCAGCTTGCGGAACAGCTCCAGCTGGTCGGCCGAAAGCTCGGTGGGCGTCCACACGTGGATGCGCACGTGCTGGTCGCCGCGGCCGCCGCCGCCCAGGTGCGGCAGCCCCTTGCCGCGAAGCGTCAGCACGTCGCCGCTCTGCACCCCCGCGGGGATCTTCACCTTCTCGTCGCCGTAGACGGTGGGCACGTCGATCTCCTGCCCCAGCGCCGCCTGGCTGAACGAGACGGCGAGGTCGTACACCAGCTCCGAGCCCTCGCGCAGGAAGCGCGCGTCGTCCTCCACCTCGATCACCACCAGCACGTCGCCGCGCGGGCCGCCGCGGGGGCCGGCGTTGCCCATCCCCCGCAGCGTCAGGTAGTTGTCGCTGCTCACCCCCGCGGGGATCTCCACCTCCACGGTGCGCTCGCCGCGCTCGCGGCCGTCGCCGTGGCACTTCTTGCAGGGGTTCTTGATGGTCTTCCCCTCGCCGCCGCAGGTGGGGCACACGCTGGCCGACACGAACTGGCCGAACACGCTGCGCTGCACCCGGCGCACCTGGCCGGCGCCCTGGCAGGCCTCGCAGGTCACCGCGCCCGCGTCGTCGGCGCTGCCGGTGCCCTTGCAGGTGTTGCACGGGTCCAGCGCCTTGATCTTGAGGGTCTTGCGCACCCCCGTGGCCACCTCGGCCAGGGTGATGGACAGGCGCACCTGCAGGTCCTTCCCCTTCTGCACCCCGCCGCGCCGCCGCCCCGCGCCGCCGCCGAACAGGTCCTCGATCCCGCCGAAGCCGCCGAAGTCGCGCATGAAGATGTTCAGCGCGTCCTCGAAGCCGAAGCCGCCGCCGAACCCGCCCGCGCCGGCACCGGCCCCCGCGCCGCGCTTCACGCCGGCATGGCCGAAGCGGTCGTAGGCCGAGCGCTTGTCGGCGTCGCGGAGAACCTCGTAGGCCTCGGTGGCCTCCTTGAACTTCTCCTCGGCCTCCTTGTCGCCCCCGTTGCGGTCGGGGTGGTACTGCAGGGCCAGCTTGCGGTAGGCCTTCTTGATGACCTCGCCGTCGGCGTCCTTGGCCACGGCAAGGATCTCGTAGTAGTCTCGCATTGTGCTTTCAGGCCGCGTTCAGGCCAGGAATTCCGAGATCAGGTTGGACGTGCTCTCCACCAGCGCGATCACGCGCTCGTAGGGCATGCGCGTGGGGCCGATCACCCCGATCACCCCCTTCAGCCCCGCCGAGCGGTACTCCGACGTCACCACGGTGAACTCGCTGAGCGCGGGGTCGCCGTGCTCCATCCCGATGGTCACGTGCAGCCCCTCGCCGGGGCGCCGCCCCAGCACCTGCGTGAGCAGGTCGCGGCGCTCGGTGAGCTCGATCAGCCCGCGCAGCCGCTCGCCGCTGCTGAACTCGGGCTGCTCGGCCAGCACCGACGCGCGCCCCAGGTGCAGGTCGGCGTCGGGCGCGGCGGGGCCCACGAACAGCTCGTCGGCTCCCTGCACGAACACGTTCAGCAGCTCGGCGGCGCCGGGGTCGTCGGCCGGCGCCGTGTCGCGCAGGCGCTCGGGAAGGGTGCCGCGGATCTCGCGCAGCTTGAGCCCCCCCAAGCGCTCGTTGAGCACGCGCGCCACCGACGCCAGCGTGCTGGGCGGGATCGCCGCCGGCACGTCCACGTAGATGGTGCGCACCCCCGCCGCCCGCAGCGTGAGGACCAGGAGCACCTTGGCCTCGTGGATCGGCACCAGGTCCAGGCGCTCGAGGGTGGCGTCGTCCAGCCGCGGCGTCACCGCGATCCCCAGCTCCTGCGTGAGCAGCCCCAGCACCTGCGCGGCGCGGCGCAGCAGGTGCTCGATGGCCGCGCCCTCGCCCCCGCTCTCCAGCTGCCGGCGGATGTCCACGCGCTCGCGCGCCGACAGCGGCTGGCGCTGCATCAGCGAGTCCACGTAGAGCCGGTAGGCCAGGTCGGTGGGCACGCGCCCCGCCGAGGTGTGGGGATGGAACAGGTACCCCTTCTCCTCCAGGTCGCTCATGGTGTTGCGCACCGTGGCCGGCGAGATGCCGAGCGCGAACCGGCGCGCCACCATGCGGCTGCCGGCGGGCTCGGCGGTCTCCACATAGGTGCGGATCACCGCTTCGAGGATCGTGTGCTCGCGCTCGGTCAGGGGCTGTTCGGCCATCTCACGCTCGCAGGGAGGAAAAGCGGGCACAAACCGGTGAAATGTGCCAGTGCACCGCGGGACCGTCAATGCTCGGGCCGCCTGCGTTCCCGTAGCCGTTCTCGCGGATGGACCCGCCCGCCAGCTCCCCGCCCTCGGCGTACGGGAGAGGCAAGTTCCGGTGCCAGCGAATCGTGCCGTTCCGGCGCTTCCACTTGCCGTCGCGGCGGAATCCGCGGGCGAACCTGTCAGCCGTGCAGCATCGCGGCCGTGAGGACGTCGGTCGAATGGGCGAAAGGATCGGCAGATGGACGGCGCTCCGCGGCTTCGGCCATCTCCACCGCCAGCCGGTCCAGCAGCAGCCAGCCATCCGCGGTCAGCCGCAGCACGCCCGCGTCCTCCTGCGCCCAGCCCTGCCGCGTCCACACGTCCGCCAAGCGGCGCTCGGCCGCGCCGGCTTGGGCGAGCGGCCATCCCTGGTCGGTGCGCAGCAGCAGCCACGCGCGTTCCAGCGCCGCGGTCTCCGCGTCCACCGTCTCCTCGCCGTCGACCGGGAGACGGCCATCCACCAGCAGCATGCGCCGGTAGTCGTCCCAGCTCCGCACGTTCCACCGCCGCAGCGGAGGGTGGAAGGCGTGGGCGCCGGGGCCCAGCGCGGCGTAGGGCTCGCCGGTCCAGTAGGCGAAGTTGTGGCGCGAGCGGCGGCCGGGGAGGCCGAAGTTCGACACCTCGTAGTGCTCGAAGCCGGCGCCGGCGAGCGTGTGGTGCGCCAGCAGGTACTCGTCGGCGTAGCGGTCCTCGTCGGCTAGCACCTCGCGCCCCTCGCCCACCCAGCGCCCCAGCGGCGCGGCGGCCTCGGCGGTGAGGCCGTAGAGCGACACGTGCTCGGGCTCCAGCGCCAGCGCCTGGAAGAGGTCGGCCGCCCAGTCGCGCCCCAGCCGGTCGGGAAGGCCGAAGATCAGGTCCACGCTCACGTTGCCGAACCCCGCGCCGCGCGCGGCGTCCATCGCGCGGCGGGGGCCGTCCACGCCGTGCATCCGCCCCATCCAGCGCAGCGCCGGCTCGTGGAACGTCTGCGCGCCCAGCGAGAGACGATTCACCCCCGCGCCACGCCACGCGCGGGCGGTCTCCGGCGTGAAGCTCTCGGGGTTGGCCTCGCACGTCCACTCGGCCGATTCATCCCACGTGGCGTACGGCTCCAGCCCGCGCCGCAGCTCGGCCATCGCACCTGGCCGCAGCATCGACGGCGTGCCCCCGCCTACGTAGACGGTGTCCAGCCGCAGCGGCGAGTCCCATCCCCGGTCGACGGCGAGCAGCCGCATCTCCGCGACGACCGCGCTCAGCCACTCGTCCGTGGGCGCCTCGCGCGTGGCCTGCACCGCGAAGTCGCAGTACGAGCAGCGGCGCACGCAGAAGGGCACGTGCACGTACAGCGAGCGGGGCCGGCTGGCCGGCCCCGCCGTGTGCTGCGTGGGCGGATGCGGTGCGGTGGGGGCGAGGTTGCTCATTCAGCCGGGTTGTACACCGCAAGCGACCTGGCGTGCGCGAGTCAGGGCGCCGACGGCTTCCCCAGCTCGGCGGGCGTGAACGTGTACGACGCACGCGGATGCGTCGTCCCCCCCGCCACCGACTCCTTCTTGCCCAGCAGGACTACCGTCACGTCCTGCAAGCCCTTGTACTTGGGATCGTGATCGCGGACGTACTCGGCCACCTTGCGAGCGGTGTTCGCGCGCTCCACCTCCGGCCGCTCGGCAAAGGGTGAGTTCAGGCAACGGACGGTGAGATGGCGATCCTCGCCGCCGGTGATGCACTGTCCATAGTCGCTCAGCCCGGACGACACGTCGTTGCAGCCGTGGAGGACGACCACCGCGGCGACGCCGACGAAGACCCGGGAGATTCGATTGGTACGATGCCGCATGGCTGGCGTGGGGTTCAGGTGTACAGCCGGTGATGCGGGTCGAACCACACGACGTTGAACACCAGATCCGTGAAGAACCCGTGCACGCGCCCCATCTCCTTCGAGATCTGGAACTGGTACGGCTCGTAGCCGCGCAGCTGCGGGTTCAGGTGAGCGCAGCCACGGGGCTCGGTGGTGTGACCGAAGTCGATCGGGTGCGCACGCAAGGCCGGCGAGCGGTTGCTCAGCACCTCCTGCGGACGCAGCGACGAGAGCGCCTGGAGCCGGTCCACCACCGAGTCGAACCACCGCGGCCCGCAGCCGCTGAACTTTGCCGTGCGGGCGAAGTAGCGGTAGGAGAAGGAGATGAATCCCCCCGGAGGCGGCGGCGTGGTGATCCGCCCCGCACGCGGCTCCACCCGGCCCGGCTTGATCCTGCCCAACGCCGCCTATGCCGCGGCACGGGCGGAGTAGTACCGCCGCATCTCCTCGTCCGAGATCACGCTGGTGGAGGGCACGTCGGGCGCGACGCCGCCCCGCGCCTTCTGCCACGGCTCCTCGGCATGGGTCAGGCGCTCCAGGTCCCACGCGCTGAACCCGCCGTACACCTCCATCACCTCGCGCAGGTGGTTCTCCACCGCCTCCGGAAGCTCCGGCGGGTCCACGGCTTCGGAGATCGGGTTCCACGCGTACTTGCGGAACCCCTGGTACAGCGGATGGAAGACGGGCCCGTGCACCCACGCCTGGAACTGCGCGGGGATCGGGCGGGGTGCCGTTCAGCGCCAGGTGCCATGCCTGCGCATAGTACACTAGCTTCTGCAGCTTGAGGTTGGTGATGGGATCACCCACCTCGTGCGCGAAGCGGATGAACCAGTCCGCGACCTCGTTGGTGGAGACGGCAGGCATGGAACGGACCTCCGGCTTTTCTTCGGATCTGGAAGATAACAGATCCTGCGGCTGCGCTTCAACCGGCCGCGGACGAACTCCGCGCAAATCGTCGGACGTGCCGTTTCACCTGCGCCGGAACTGCTTCCCCGGCAGCGATTCCACCATCTCGCGCAGCTCCAGCCCCAGCAGCGCGGCGAGGACGTTGCTGGGCGCCAGCCCGGCGGCGGCGGCGAGCTCGTCCACGTGCCGCGGCTCCACCGTGAGCGCGGCGAAGACCTTTGCCTCGTCGGGCGCCAGGTCGGGCGGCGGGGGCGGGGGCACGTCGGGGTTGGCGGGCGAGGCCGGGCCTCCGACGGCGGCGAACGCGTGGCCCACACCGCGCAGCTCCTCCAGGATGTCGGCCGCGGAGGTGACCAGCCGGGCGCCATCCTTGAGCAGCTGGTTGGTGCCCGCGCTCTGCGGCGAGCCGACGGGGCCGGGAACGGCGAACACGTCCTTCCCCTGCTCCAGCGCATACGTCACCGTGTGCTGCGCGCCGCTCTTCTCCCCCATCTCCACCACCAGGACGCCCAGGCTCAGCGCGGCGATCAGGCGGTTACGGCGGGGGAAGTTGCCGGCGTTGGGCTCGTCGCCCGGCGCCATCTCGGTGATCAGCAGGCCGCGCTCGCCCACGCGCGCGAACAGCTTCCCGTTCTCGGGGGGATATACGCGGTCGATGCCGTGGCCCAGCACGCCCACGGTGGTCCCGCCCGCGTCCAGCGCCGCCGCGTGCGCCGCCGAGTCGATCCCCCGCGCCATCCCGCTCACGATGGTGAGCCCCGCGCGCGCCAGCTCGCCCGCGAGCGAGATGGCGATCCGCCGCCCGTAGTCCGTCGGCGCGCGGGTGCCCACCACGCCGAGACCGGCGGACGTGAGGAGCCCCAGGTCGCCGATGGCGAAGAGCAGGTACGGCGCGTCGGGCAGGGTGCGGAACGCCTCGGGGTAGGCCGGGTCGCCGGGCGTGAGCGCCACGGCGCCGGCGCGCTCCAGCGCCTCCATCGCGGCCCGCGCCCGCTGCCGCCCCTCGTCCGTCCCGGCGGCGCGCAGGCGCTTCACCAGCTCGCGGCCGAAGCCGGGCACGGCCGCCAGCGCCTCGGCGCTCGCCGCCAGCACCCCCTCGGGCGAGCCGAAGCGCGCCACGAGCGCCGACAGCCGTGCCGGGCCGATCCCGTCCACCAGCGCCAGCCGCAGGACGGGCTCCAGCGACTCACCAGGAGCGGGCATGGCTCAGGGCCGCCAGGGCTCGGGCTCGTCGCCCAGCGCCCGCTCCTCCTCCACCACGCGCGCGGCGTGCTGCCACAGCCCCTCCAGCAGCGAATCGAGCCCGCGCTGCGAAACCGACGACACGGTGAACTGCCCCCACGCGCCGGGCGCCTCCACCGCCGGCGCCGGCCAGTCGGGCGGGAGCAGGTCGGCCTTGGTGAACACGACCGCGTGCGGCTTGGCCGCCAGCTCGCCCGAGTAGGCGCGCAGCTCCTCCAGCAGCTTGTCGTACTCGGCCTGCACCTCCAGCGCGTCGGCGGGGATCATCAGCGCCAGCGTGCGGGTGCGCTCGATGTGGCGCAGGAACTGGTGCCCCAGCCCCTTCCCCTCGTGCGCACCCTCGATGATGCCCGGGATGTCGGCCACCACGAAGGTGCGGTGCCCCGAGAGCTGCACCACGCCCAGGTTGGGCGTGAGCGTGGTGAACGGGTAATCGGCCACCTTGGGCGTCGCGGCCGACACGGCGGAAAGGAAGGTCGACTTCCCCGCGTTGGGCTCGCCCACCAACCCCACGTCGGCGATCAGCTTCAGCTCCAGCGCGATCCGCCGCTCCACGCCGGGGATGCCGGGGTCGGCGCGGCGGGGCGCCTGGTTGGTGGAGGTGGCGAAGCGCGCGTTCCCCCATCCCCCGCGCCCGCCGGCCGCGACGACCAGCTCCTCCCCGTCCTCGATCAGCTCGCCCAGGACCTCCTCCGTCTCCACGTCGCGCACCACGGTGCCCGGCGGCACGCGCAGCACCAGGTCCTCGCCGCTGCGGCCGGTGGAGTTGGTGCCCTCGCCTCGGTTGCCGTTGGGCGCGGCGTACTTCTGCCGGAAGCGGAAGTCCATCAGCGTGGTCATCTGGCCGTCCGCGCGCAGCACCACGTCGCCGCCGCGGCCGCCGTCGCCGCCGTCGGGGCCGCCGCGCGGCGCGAACGACTCGCGGCGGAACGAGGATGCCCCCGGCCCGCCGTCGCCCGCCTTCACCTGGATCTCCGCATAGTCTAGAAACACTGCCGACCTCGTCTGCTGATCGATTCACAACCGCCGAAAACCGGCCCTTCTCACCCGCCGTCCGCCGCCCTGGCGCGGATCTCGGCCCACAGCGCCCGAGCGCGCCCCGCCGCGACACCGTCCATCACCGCGCACGCCACCTCCACCGCCTCGTCCACCTGGGCGGCCGACGCCCCCGCGTTCAGCGCGCCGCGCAGGTGGCTGTGCAGCTGGCGCGGCACGTTCCACACCGCGAGCAGCGCGGCGATGCACAGCTCGCGGGTCGCCAGGTCCAACCCGGTGCGGCCGATCACGCGGCCGTAGCCGCCCGCCACCATCCACCCCTCGAAGTCGGGATGCAGCCCGCGCACGTTCTCGCGCAGCTTCAGGTAGTTGCGCCCGTACACCGCCTCGCACACCCGCTCGCCCCGCGTCTCCCACTCGCTCGCCGTCTCGCCCGAGGGCGGCGGGGCGGGAATGCCCGACACCTCGCGCCACACGGCCAGCGCGTTGAGCGCGTCGGGAAAGCCCACGAACAGGTGCGACTGGAGGATCACCTCCTCCACCGCCGTCGCGTCGGCCGTCCCCACCGCGGCGGCCAAGGCAGCGCGGACCGCACCCGCGTCCCGCGTCCCCAGCGCCGCCGCGACGTGGAGCAGGGCGCGGCGCCGCACGTCCAGCGGCTCGTCCGCCCGCCCGTCCACCGAACCGCCCGTCGACGCGTCGGCCTCAGGCATCGGGCGCCCGGAGGTGGATGGCCGGGCGGACCTGGCCCACCACTTCGCCGCGGGTGTTCAGCAGGTCGGGGTAGGCGAACGAGTGCAGCGCGCCCAGGTCGTCCTCGCTGATCAGGTCCAGCTCGCGCAGCACGCCCAGGATCGCGGGGGCGATGGCGCGGCTGGCGCCGTCGTCCACCTTCAGCGCGATCCCCAGCTCGGCTCCGGGCACGCCCACGCAGTACATCCCCTCGGCCCCCGTCTTGGCGAACAGCCGCCCCGCGGTGAGCCGCATCAGCGCGGTGCAGATGCGCCCCTCGCCGGCCACCATCTCCGGGTGCTCCGTCATCGCCTGCGCCACCGTCGCCGGCCCGCGGTCGCCGGCACGAACGGCCGCCGCGAACCTCGCGAACCCCAGCGCCATCTGCCGCAGCGGCATGGCGAAGCACGCCACCCCGCAGCCGTCCACCGCCAGGCCGATCGCCTCCAGCGGCAGCCCGGTCCAGCGCGCCACCTCGGCCAGCACGCGCTGCTGCACGGGGTGCTCGGGGCGCTCGTAGCCGTCGAGGTCCCACCCGCGCACCCGGGCCAGCATCATCATCCCCGCGTGCTTCCCCGAGCAGTTGTTGTGCACGCGTCCCGGCTCCAGCCCCGCCTCCTCCAGCGCGCGCCGGGCCTCGTCGTCGAACGGGGGGTGCGGCCCGCACGCCAGCACGTCGGCCGTCACCGCCGCCTTGGCCAGGATCGCCTCGGCCACCGCGGTGTGGGCGGCGCTCCCCGAGTGCGAGCCGCAGCACAGCGCCAGCTCCTCGTGCGTCAGCCCGTAGCGGTCGAAGGCGCCGTCCTCCACCAGCGGCAGCGCCTGCAGCGGCTTGGCCGCCGAGCGGAAGTAGGTGACCAGGTCGGGGTCGCCGGCGAAGGCGCGCAGGCGCCCGCCGGCGTCCACCACCGCCACGTGCACGCGGTGGCGGCTCTCCACCACCGCGCCCCGCGTGACCTCCACCGCGCAATCGGTCGCTTCGCTCATCTCGTTTCCGTCTGCTCTGGACACGTGAAGATACAGCCCTCGCGTGCAGGGGCAACGGTGCGCCACGAAGCGGCCAGCGGCGCTACCCAGAAGCCTCCCTCGCCGGAAATGCGACGGGAGCTTCCCACCGGCATTCGGGTGTGCAGACGAGAGCCAAGTCCAGGCGCACGACGGCAAGACGTTTCACACGGAGTCAGCGGGGTCAGCGGACGTCGTCCGGTGAACTCCGCTAACTCCGCTGACTCCGTCTCCGTGTGAAACTCCGTCGTTGCGGATCCGATCGTGATGCTGCCGCTCCCTGCAACGAAGAAGGGAGACCGCGGGTGCAGTCTCCCTCCATCGTCCTGTCCCGCTCGGGAACCTACCGCTGGACCGCCGCCGGCCGCGTGCCCTGCGCCACCCGCTGCGCCGCCTCGGCCTCGCGGAAGAGCGCGGCCTGCGTGGGGGCGCGCTGCAGCAGGCGCACGGCCTCCTGCAGGGTGCGGTCGGAGTCGTCGTTGCGCTGCGCGGCAGCGGCGCGGCCGAAGCGCGAGATCGCGATCTCGTTGCCGATCTGCAGGTCGACCCAGCGCTGGCCGCCGGCCCACAGCACGGGCGTGACCTCCACGCCGGCGCTGCGCAGGCGGTCGTAGAACTCCTGCCGCATCTGCGGCGTCACCGCGAAGCCCTGCGTGAGCCCCGGCGTGCGGCGCTCGAACTCCACCGCGTAGCGCAGCAGCACGTCGGTGTAGGTGCTCGCCTTCTTCGACACGGCGGTGATCAGCGCGCGCTCGGCCAGCGTGGTGGTGTCGCGCACCACCAGGTCGGGCACGATGCCGCCGCCGCCGTACACCGTGCGCCCGCCGTCGGTGCGGTAGGCGCGGCGCTTCGTGGTGTCGTTCTGCGCCGCCGCGCTGGTATCGGCCGCCGCCGAGTCGGCGTCGGCGTCCTCCTCCGAGCCATGGTCCTTGTAGGGCTTCTGGATGCTGCGGCCCGACGGCGTGTACCACTTGCCGGTGGTCATCTTCAGGTAGTTGCCGCCCGACAGGCGGAACAGCGACTGCACCGAGCCCTTGCCGTACGAGGTGCTCCCCACCACCAGCGCGCGGTCGTGGTCCTGCAGCGCGCCCGCCACGATCTCGGCGGCGCTGGCGCTGTACGGGTCCACCAGCACCACCATCGGCAGGTCGTACGCCTCGTCGGTGGTGGCGCGGAAGGTCTCGCTCTCGCGCGGGTCGCGGGCGCGCGTCTCCACGATGCTCTGGCCGCGGCTCAGGAACAGGTCGCTGATGGCCACGCCCTGGTCGAGCAGGCCGCCGGGGTTGCCGCGCAGGTCCAGCACCAGCTTGCGCGCGCCCTGCGTCTTGAGCCGGTCGATGGCGGCGCGCAGCTCGGCGGTGCTGGTCTCGGCGAACACCGTCAGGTCCACGTAGCCTACCCCGGGCGCCGCCATGTAGGCATAGGGCACCGAGCGGACGTGCACGGCCTGGCGGGTGATGGTGAAGGTGATCGGCTGGTCCACCCCTACGCGGCGCACCTTGAGGCGGATGGGGGTGCCCACGGGGCCGCGCAGCTGCTTCACCGCGAAGTCGTCGGTCCACCCCTTGGCGTCCTTGCCGTCCACCTCCAGGAAGGCGTCGCCCACGCGGATGCCGGCACGCTCGGCCGGCGTCTCGGGGAGCACGCCCACGGCGGTGATGTACCCCTCGCGCGGGGCGATCTGGATCCCCAGGCCGCCGTACTCGCCGCTGGTCTGCAGGTGCAGCTGGGCGTACTCGTCGGCCGTCATGAACACCGTGTGCGGGTCGCCGAGGCCCTGCAGCATCCCCTCGATCGCCTTCTGGTACAGGTCGCTCTCGGTCTGCGGCTCCACGTAGCGCGTTTCCACGTACTGCAGCACCTCGTCGAAGAGGCGCGCCTGCTGGAACACGCTCTGCTCGCCGCTCACGCCCTGCTGCAGCAGCCATCCGCCCGACACCAGGGCCACGCCGGCCACCAGCGCGGGCGCCACCACGGTACGCTTCAGCTTCATCATGCCTCCGGAAAGTCACACCCCGCGGCGCCGCCGTGGTTGGCGGGAAAAGCCGCTGCTGAACCTGATAAACCCGCGCGCGGCAAAAGGTTTCCCGCCCCCGCCCCCGGGCGCAAGGAACGGGCCGATGGCAGGGTGGTCGGCGTGTCGAGCGACGGGGCGTTCGAGAGTCGATCGACCGACGACGACCACGGCGGAAACCGCGGATCCGGGCGTGTCCCTCCGCTGCGCTCCGGGCCGGGCTGCGCGCTGCGTAGGGCACGATACCGCCGTGCCCAACGCAGCCGGGCCCACGTCGGCCCGCCGAGCGATCGGTTCGACGGAGATGGCAGCGCGGGCGGGCCGCCGCGTTCCCGGCCCTCCGGGCGCGCATCCCTCACGCGTCCGCGCGATTCGTCAGGTTCGGAGGAATGCCCACATCTCCCCCCGCCTCGTCCGGGGAACTAGGAGAGGTCACGCGGGGCTCGCACCACAACCTGGCTCCCACTGTCACCAAAGGCAAATCCCCCCGCCCGGCCATCGCCGAACGAGGGGATCTCCGCCTCGACTCACTTCCGCACTCTCGTACTTTCGTGCTCCGTGCTGCCGTTACCGCCCCAGCACCTGCAGCGAGAACGACAGCCGCCAGTACGGCTCGTCGATCCCGGCCGCGCTGCCGCCGCGCCAGCCGCGCTCGGCCGCCGCGTCGAGCATCGCCGCGCGCCCGCCGAAGCTCCACCCCAGGCCGGCGCTGATGGCGCGCTCGGTGGGATAGGCCGTGTCGGCGCCGCTCCAGCGGAAGGGGAGCTGAGCGTAGCGCGCGCCCAGCCGCAGCGGGATCGCCTTGCGGGCGAAGCTGAAGCCGGTGTACTCCACCCCCGCCGTCACGCTCGCGGCGTCGCGCGCGCCGCCCGACCCGGCCAGCTCGTCGTTCAGCGACGACCACCCGGTCCAGCTGGCCGAGGCCGCCAGCACGGTGCGCTCGTTGAGCCGGCCGCTGGCGCCCACGTCGGCGCGCACGGGGCTGGTGTAGTCCTTGGTCTCCAGGCTGGTGCTGTCGCTCTCGGAGTGCGCGCGGATGCGGCCGCCGCCGTGCAGCGCCGCGCTGGCGCTGAACGCCGTGCCCGGCTGCCAGCGCACGCCCACGCCGCCCATCACCCCGCTGTAGGTGTTGGTCACCCCGCTCTCGGCCGTCTGCAGCCCGCCGATCTCGCGGACGGTGCTGTCGTGCGCCGCGCCGGTCAGCACGTCGGCCGAAACGCCCAGCGAAAGCCGCTCGGTGAGGCGGTAGGCCAGCCCGCCCTGCAGCCGCGCCACCCCGCCCGACGAGACGAAGCGGTCGTTCACCTCCACCTTGCCGGTGGACAGCGTGATCGAGTCGGTCTGCTGCGCCTGCCAGTGCTGGTCGAGGTACGAGCCATAGCCCACCTGCACCGCCAGCCGCTGCGACACCGGGAACACCCCCAGCAGCAGCGGGAAGCGCACGGTGCTCCCGCTCGCATCCACGCCGCCGGGGCCGCTGGCGCTGAAGTGGTCGGGCTGCACGGCCACCACGAACGCCGCCGCCGGGATCCCCGCCGCCGAGGCCGGGTTGATGAACGAAGGCACCGGCTCGGCCAGGCCGGTGGTCAGCCCGCCCAGCCCGCGCGCGCGGGCGTCCAGCGGCTCCAGGGGGTAGCCCAGCCCGCGGCTGGCCAGCAGCGACTGCGCGCCGGCCGGCCCGGCGAACGCGAGCAGCGCGGCCGCCGCGGCGGCCCCGCGAACGACGACACGGATCATGGAAGCTCCGGACGGGTGTGGAGCGTGTAGACGAAGCGCAGGCGCGGCTGCGCGTCGAAGCGCGCCACGCCGAAGGTGCGGCCGCTGGTGGTGCCCGCCGGGGGTGCCTCGCCCAGCAGCGCGAAGTTCAGCTGCAGGGTGTCGCGGGTCACCGCGTCCTGCGCCTGCAGCGTCAGCGGCACCTCCACCAGCGTGTCGCCGGGGGTGAACAGGGCGTACTGCGAGAGCGCCTGCCCGATCAGCTGCGGGTCTCCCGCCAGGTGCCCCAGCGGCGCCCGCCGGCCCAGCTCGGGCTCGGTGATGGTCCACAGCGTGAGCGGCAGCGGCTGCAGCGGGTCGAACCCGGCCGGCGACGGCAGCGGCTTCAGCAGCAGCGACACCCGGTTCAGGTCCACGTCCTTGAGCCGCACCGCCGCGCAGGTCGTGGGCGGCGCGCAGCCGGGGAGCGGCTGGTCGAGGTCGAGCCCGAACAGCGTGCGCGCGGCCAGCACCCCGCCCGCCGAGAGCGTTCCCGCCGCCAGCGCCGGATCGGGGGTGAAGATGAAGCCGCTGGTGCCGGGCTGCACGTTCAGCGTGATGGTGGTGTCGCGCTCGCCGTTCGAGGGCTTCAGCTCCAGCCGCAGCACCGTGGACGAGATCTGCAGGCGCGTGCCCGCCTGGGCGGTGGCCAGCAGCACCCCGCCGGCGCTGTCGGGGCGCATCGCGCGCGCCGCGGCGGTGTCCAGCGGCACCACGATGGTGTCGCTGGTGGCGTGGGCCCACGGGGCGCTGCCCAGCAGCGCGCCGCGCGTGCCGCCCGGCTCGGTCCACGGCGTGTGCACCGCGCCCGAGTCCACCGCCAGCGTCCAGGTAACCGTGGCCGGGTCGTACGCCTGCGCCAGCCGGTATGCCTGCAGCGTGGTGATCGGCGCCCGGAAGCTCGCCAGCGAGTCCACCGCCACCACCAGACGCGCCGAGCGGATGCTGTAGGCGGCGTCGGTCTTGGTGACGCCGCCCTGCGAGTAGGTGAGCGTGTCGGGAACGTCGTAGTTCTGCAGGACGTGCGCGTTGAGCACGCCCTGGTACTGGTTGGCCACCACCAGCGAGTTGAAGGTGCGGCCGCTCTCGTACCCCTGGAACACGCCCAGGGGCTGCATGAACTGCGCGGCCGGCACGATCAGCTCCAGCGTCACGGGGCGGCCGCCGCCGGGAAAGAACGGGTCGCCCGTGAGCGTGGGCGTGTCGTCGGTACAGGCGGCCGCCAGCAGGGGCAAAAGCGCGAGCACGGCCCGCGCGCGAACAGAGCTTGGAAGCATTCGGTGCTGCGATTCAAGGGGGTTCGGTGCCGGGTCCGTTCAGCGGTACACGCGCGGCAGGCGCGGGCCCAGCCCGGTCAGGATCTCGTAGCTGATGGTGCCCACCCGGGCCGCCACCTCGTCCACCGTGAGCTGGTCGCCGCCGTCGCGGCCCACCAGCGTGGCCACGTCGCCCGGCGCCACCCCGGGGATCTCCGTCACGTCCACCACGGTCACGTCCATGGAGATGCGCCCCACGATCGGGGCACGCCGCCCGTGGATCAGCGCCTGGCCGCCGGCCGGCCCCAGCGCGCGCCGCAGCCCGTCGCCGTAGCCGATGGCCAGCGTGGCCCAGCGCTCGCGGCGCGCGGCCGTGTGCGTGGCGCCGTAGCCCACGGTGGCCCCCGGCTCCGCGTCCGCCACGCGCACCACGCGGGCACGCAGCGTGGCCACGGGCTCGGGCTCGGCGCCCGGCCCGGCGCTTCCGCCGTAGAGGAAGATCCCCGGGCGCACCAGGTCCATCCCGAAGCCGCCGCGGCGCACGGCCGCCGCGCTGTTGGCGCAGTGCACCACGCGCCGCGGGGCGCCCGGGGGCTCGGGCGGCAGCGCCTCCAGCGCCCGCCGGAAGCCGGCCACCTGCGCGTCGGTGGGGCCCGGGTCGGGCTCGTCCGCCGAGTGGAAGTGCGTAAAACACCCTTCCCACACCAGAAGATCCCCCGAGCGCTCCACGACCGCCCGCCCCCACTCGCCGGCGCCGGCCGCGGGAAAGCCCGCGCGGCCCATCCCGGTGTCCACCTCCAGGTGGAACGCGAGGGGGCGGCCGCCCCCGTCGGCGGCCGCCGCCCAGCGCTCCAGCGCCTCCAGGTCCGACAGGGCGGGGGTGAGCCCCGCGCGCGCCGCGCGCCGCTCCTCGCCCGGGGGCATGGGGGCGAAAACGACGATGCGCCCCGCCCACCCCAGCGCGCGGAGCGCTTCACCCTCGGCCACGGCCGCCACGCCGATGGCCCACGGCCCGTCGGGCGCCAGTGCCTCCACGACCGCGCGCAGCACCTGCGGCACGCCCAGCCCGTAGGCGTCGGCCTTGAGCATGGGCAGCAGGCCCGCACCCGGCGCGGCCCGGCTCACGCGGCGCAGGTTGGCCTGCAGGGCGCCCAGGTCCACCTCGACCCAGGCTCTCGAAACGGCGGTTGACGGATCGGACACGAGAGGGATATTCTAGGCCGCCTGTGAGAGAGTCGCAAGCCGAAAACCCGCCTCCCGGGCCGCCCACGGGCGGCACCTTCGACCGCGCCCTGGCGCTGGCCGCGTTCCTGCGCGCCGGCTGCCCGTGGGACGCGGCGCAAACGCCGCTGTCCCTGCAGCCCTACCTGGTCGAGGAAGCGCACGAGGCCGCCCGCGCCATCGCCGCGGCCGATGCCGCGGCGACCCGCGACGAGCTGGGCGACCTGCTGCTGAACGTGGCCTTCCAGGTCGTGATGGCGGAGGAGGCGGGCGCCTTCGGCCGCGACGACGTGGTGCGCGCCGTCGAGCAAAAGATGCGCCGGAGGCACCCGCACCTGCACGGCGCCCCGCCCGAGCCGTGGGAGGCCATCAAGGCGCGCGAGCGCGCCGAGCGCGGCGAGCCCGATTCCATCCTGGGCGCGGTGCCCGGCGGGCTCGACCCGCTGCTGCGCGCCTACCGCGTGCAGGCGCGCGTGGCCGAGTTCGGCTTCGACTGGAGCGACTGGCGCGGCGCCTACGACAAGGTGCGCGAGGAGGTGGACGAGGTGGGCCACGAGCTGGCCTCGGGCCACGCGGAAAAGCTGGAGGAAGAGCTGGGCGACCTGCTCTTCGCCGTGGTCAACCTGGTGCGGCTGGCCGGCGCGCACCCCACCTCGGCGATGTCGCGCGCCAACGCCAAGTTCGAGCGCCGCTTCGCCGGCGTCGAGGCGCTGGCGGCCGAGCGCGGCCTCGCCTTCGGCCGGGCCACGCTGGACGAGCTGGACGTGCTGTGGGACGAGGTCAAGCGGCGCGAGCGCGCGGACGGCGCAGCCGGGACGAGCGACGCGGGATGACACGCCTCTTGCGTCGGTTCGACCCTTGCGGCGGGCGCTCAGCCGCCATCTCCTCCTGCTGGCCGGATGATCGATGAAGACACACGCCGGGTCGGGCGGATGACCGTTTCGGGGGTTGGACTGCGATCGGTTTGGCAGACGCAGGGGCACGCGCCCCTCGCGTCCGCTTTCGCGCGCCGGCACACGGGAGGCGTGCGATGAGGCTGCGGCAGCGGATCGTGCTGACCCTGGCCGCGATCGCGCTGATTCTGGCGATCCCCGCCGCCTACGGCGTGCTGCAGCTGGCGAGCGTGGCGCGCATCGCCGGCGACCTGCGAGTGCGCGACGCCCGGGCCATCGAGTCGCTGGGCAGGCTGCGCACCGCGCTCGAAGAGCTGGACGCGGCCGAGGACAAGTACGTGGCGCTGTTCAACATCGCCCGCCCCGAGGCCGAGGCGCTGCGCGAGAGCGCCGACGCGGCCATGGGGCGAGCCGACGACGCCATCGGCGAGTTGAGCCGCCACCCGGGCGCCTCGGGGCGCTACCGGGTGCAGGTGCAGGCGGCGGTCGCACAGTGGCGCGTGCTGAAGCGGGTAGTGAGCCAGGAGCAGCGTTCGCTCCCCTTTCCCAGCACGAGCGTGCAGGACGAGTACCGCTCGCGCCAGACCGACCCCGCCTTCCGCACGATGTCGGAGCTGGTGAAGCCGATCGACGTGACGCTCAGCACGGAGGCGCAGCAGAAGGTGGACCGGGCGGCCGACCTGGCCCGCAGCGCCCGCAGCACCACGCTGGCCGCGCTGGCGCTCGCGCTGGGGCTCACGGTGGTCGTGGGGCTGCTGATGACCCGCGCGCTGGTGCCGCCCATCGAGGAGTTGCGGCGCGGAATGGCACACGTGGCCGAGGGCGACTTCACCCCCGACGTGCGCGTGCCCGCCCAGCGTCCCGACGAGATCGGCGACCTGGCCCGCTCGTTCGGCACCATGACCGCGCAGCTGGCCGAGCTCGACCGGCTCAAGGCCGAGTTCGTGTCGGTGGCCAGCCACGAGATCAAGACGCCGCTCAGCGTGATCCGCGGCTACGTCTCCCTCCTGGCCGACGGCATCTACGGCGAGGTGAGCGAGGTCCAGAAGAAGACGCTGGAGGCGGTGAGCGACCAGGTGGACCGGCTCACCCGCCTGGTCCACCGGCTCCTCGACATCTCGCGCTTCGAGGCGGGCGGCGGGCGGCTGGAGCTGCGGCGCATCAACGTGCGCGACTTCCTGGCCGACCTCACCGACGGCTTCCACGTGCTGGCCTTCCAGAACGGGATCGACTTCACCGTGCAGGTGACCGACGACACCCCGGTGAACATCGAGGGCGACGCCGACCGGCTCAACGAGGTGCTGGGGAACATCCTCTCCAACGCCTTCAAGTTCACCCCGCGCGGGGGGCGCATCGCGCTGGAGGCGCGCCGCGACGGCGCGGGAGTGCGCGTGGAGGTGGCCGACAGCGGCGTGGGGATCCCCGCCGACAAGCTCCCCAAGATCTTCGAGAAGTTCTACCAGGTGGACAACTCGGCCCAGCCGCGGCAGGCTGGATCGGGGCTGGGGCTGGCCATCGCGCGCGAGATCGTGGAGGCCCACGGGGGCACGATCGGTGCAGAGAGCGAGCCGGGGACGGGCACGCGCTTCACCGTGGCCCTCCCCGAGCGGCCGCCCGTTGTGCACGCCGCCGAACCGCACGCCTCGCACCCACGCAAATGAAGCCGTCTCGCCTGCTGCTGTGCCTTCCCCTGCTCGCCGCCTGCGCCACCGCAAGCGGCGGCCGGCGTGCGGAGGGCGGCGACGTGGCCGGCCGGCAGCGTCTCTGGTCGCAGGCGTTCGACGCCTACTCGCACGACTCGGTGCGCGTGGCGCAGGCGCTGTTCCAGCGCTTGGCGGCCGAGCACCCGCGCACGCACGAGGGGCACGAGGCGCGCTACTTCATGGGGCTGCTGAGCCTGGACCCGCGCGCCAACGCCGACCCGCGCGGCGCCGAGGAGCACCTGCGCATCTACCTGGCCGACGACTCGGCGCAGGCGCTGCGCGGCGGCTACCGGCGCGAGGCCACGTCGCTGATGAGCCTCGCCCGCGAGCTGCGCAGCCCCTGCGGCAGCCGCACCGCCGGCCTGGGCTGCGACACCGCCATCGTCTCGCGCACCGTCACCGTGCCCAGCGAGCCCGCCGCCGGCCCCAGCGCCGCCGAGGTCTCCAGGCTGCGGCGGCTGGCCTCCGAGCGAGGTGATTCGATTCGCGACCTTCGCGCCGAGCTGGAGCGGATCCGCAACACCCTCGCGCCAAGGCGGCCATAGGGATCTCTGCGACTGGAGCGTCAGCGCGCAACGGCAACAAGCCCGCGTCGAGAATGATCTCGATGCGGGCTTCGTCGTTCAGCCGGATCCATCCCACCCTTCACGCGACCGCCCAGCCGGACGGGACGCTGATCGCGAGGTGACAGCCGGAGCACGGGAGAGCGGGCCGGGAGGACACAGGGCTCATACCGGATCCGCATGAATCGTCGCGGCGGCAGGATCTGCTGAAGTGTCACACAGAGGCACGGAGGCACAGAGAAAAACCCGTGGAGTTGCCCCACTTTCGTGGACACCTGGTTAGTGGGGATCAAGCGGCTACGAGAAGCGACGCGCGCGTCGCTTCTCGTAGCCGCTTGTCGAACTCCGCCGGCGTCTGGTACTTCAGG